>Ga0302120_10000558_pt1 | contig 16950 bp, 14 predicted proteins | sample AG5_Bottom_MG_FD_203118 | JGI IMG/M metagenome (GOLD analysis project Ga0302120, IMG submission 203118) | Marine microbial communities from Western Arctic Ocean, Canada - AG5_Bottom | ecosystem: Environmental > Aquatic > Marine > Oceanic | place: Canada: Western Arctic Ocean | collected 2017-10-01 | reverse complement strand
GTAAATACTCCCAAGCGATCGAATCTGTATTTGTGCACAAATTCCTTGAGCTCTTCAAAATTTTCTTCCGTTTCTCCAGGGTATCCGCAAATCAACGTTGTGCGAATAGCCATATCAGGCACACGGACTCTGAAGTCTCTCAGTAGCTTTTCTGTTTTCGCAGCAGTTATGCCCCTCCTCATCGATTTCAGCATCTTATCGCTGGCGTGCTGAAGGGGAATGTCGATGTAGTTGCAAATTTTCTTGCTTTTAGCCATCACATCCAGCACATCCATTGGAAATCCCGAAGGGAAAGCATAATGCAGCCGAATCCAGTCTATACCCTCTACATGTTCAAGTTTTGTCAGGAGCGCTGCAAGACTTCGTTCTTTGTATATGTCAAGGCCATAATAGGTTAGGTCCTGAGCAATGAGGATCAGCTCCCTGGTTCCTATTTTTGCCAGCGATTCAGCCTCCTTCACTATAGCTTCCATTGATTTTGACCTATGCTTTCCTCTCATAATAGGAATGGCACAGAATGAGCATGGCCGGTCACAACCTTCAGAAATCTTCAGGTAGGCATAGTGGATGGGTGTAGTGAGGAGTCGTTCACCAACCAACTCATGCTTGTAATCCGCCCCAAGGGTCTTCAGGAGGCGGGGCAGGTCATTAGTTCCGAAGTATTCATCCACGTTTGGAATATCCTTCTCCAAATCTGCTTTGTAACGCTCCGACAGGCATCCGGTCACATAGACTTTGTCTACAAGTCCTTCTTCTTTGGCCTGGGCGTATTGTAGAATAGTTTCAATAGATTCTTCCTTCGCATTCTCAATGAATCCGCACGTATTGATAACCACGGTTTCACTGCGTTCTTCTTGCTTTTCGTGGGTGACCTCAAACTTGTTGGCCCTGAGCTGTCCCATGAGTATTTCTGAGTCCACGATGTTCTTGGAACATCCCAGCGTAACGACATTTACCTTGGGCCGTTGTGATTTCTTAGTCCTCATGCAGAGAATTTAGTTTTTGAAGAGGGAGTCAACGTATTCCTTACGGTTGAATACCTGCAGGTGTTCCATGCCTTCTCCAAAACCGATATACTTCACAGGTATCTGGAACTGGTCGGAGATGCCAATTGCCACTCCTCCTTTTGCAGTCCCATCCAGCTTAGTAAGCGCCAGGGCACTTACTTCAGTAGCTTTGGTAAACTCGGTGCATTGCTCCACGGCATTTTGGCCAATGGAAGCATCAAGTACAAGCAGGATTTCGTGAGGCGCATCCGGAATTACCTTCTGCATCACATTCTTGATCTTGCTAAGCTCATTCATGAGGTTCACCTGGTTGTGTAGGCGCCCGGCAGTATCAACGATTATGACATCGGCCCCTTGGGCCTGTCCCGATTTCATGGTGTCAAATGCAACAGAGGCCGGGTCTGAACCCATCTCCTTTTTTACAATAGGCACATCTACTCTTTGCGACCAAATATCTAACTGTTGAACTGCTGCTGCCCTGTAAGTGTCTGATGCACCAAGCACCACCTTCTTTCCTGCTTTTTTCAGTTGGTAGGCCAACTTGCCTATGGTGGTGGTTTTTCCCACGCCGTTTACGCCGACAACCATGATGACATATGGTTCATCTTGCTTAGGGATTGCAAATTCAGTGAGGTCGGTAGAATGGTTATCTTCTAAAAGCCCCGCAATCTCCTCCTTCAGCATATTGTTGAGCTCAGAAGTGCCTACATATTTGTCGCGGGCAACGCGCTCTTCGATCCTCTTGATGATTTTGATGGTTGTCTGGACCCCTACGTCTGAAGAGATGAGTACTTCTTCCAGGTCATCCAGTACTGCGTTATCAACTGTTGATTTTCCGGCAACTGCCCGAGAAATCTTAGTCATGAAGTTGTCGCTGGACTTGTCAAGACCCTGGTCTAGCTCCTCTTTCTTTTCCTTTGAGAATATGTTCTTAAAAAATCCCACTTGAAGCATAAAAAAAGCTCCCAACTATCAGAAGGAAGCTTGTGTCAATAATCTTAAATATGCACTCCTACTTAGCGAAGAAGTTTTTGACGTCATCTTTATGAACAATCTCCTCAGCGAATGTGTAAGCACCTGACTTAGCAGATTTTCGCGTCTTGATAACTTTTACGTAATCTTTACTTTTCTTCATTCCCCTTATGGGGTTAACTTTCTTTGCCATGACGTATAGTGATAAATCTAAAAGACCCTGTTACTTAATTTCTTTGTGAACGGTCATCTTCTTCATGATAGAGTTGTACTTCTTGAGCTCAATTCTATCAGGAGAGTTTGATTTGTTCTTCGTAGTAATATACCTTGAAGTCCCGGGCAGGCCGCTCTCCTTGTGCTCTGTACACTCTAAAATAACCTGAATCCTGTTTCCTTTCTTAGCCATTGGTTTACCTGAATTTTGTTCAATTTCCGGGTTGCAAAGGTAATAAAACATTAATAAATAAGAAACATTTGATATTGTGCGATGAAAACCTCGAAACCCTTCTTCTTGCCAGATCAGGATATATTTGTTTACGCTACTATTTCACATAATAAATTATCTACAATGGAGTTTTTTAAATCAAGCGCAGGCATTGAATATTGTTTATTCTTATTGAAATATCCGCGCTTATCCGATATTTGCGATCAACTTTAGTAAGATACGTGTCTGAATCTGGATCCAGAAAAAAAGTTGCAGTTGTAGTGATCTCCTACAATGGAGCTGAACTGCTCCGTAAATTTATCCCACCTATTCTAAATACCGAGTACGATGACTTTGAGGTATACGTGATCGATAATGCCTCTACTGATAATACTGCTGAGCTTCTTGCCAGAGAATTCCCTACGGTGAATGTCGTTTCCATTGCTGTGAACAAAGGGTTCACGAATGGATATGTAGAAGGTCTGAGCGAGATTGATCATGAGTATTATGTACTTGTGAGCTCAGATATTGAAGTGTCAACGGATTGGATCAGCCCTGTTATCCAGCTGATGGACAACGATAGTAGCATTGCAGCATGTCAGCCTAAGATCAAGTTATATGATGACAAGGTAATGTTTGAATACTCCGGGTCAGCAGGTGGATATGTAGACTCCATTGGATATCCTTTTTGCCGTGGCCGGATGTTTTTCACTATGGAGGAGGACAAAGGCCAGTATGATGACACCAGAGAGGTGTTCTGGGCATCTGGGGGGTGTCTATTTATAAGGTCCGAATTATACCACAAGGCAGGCGGCCTTGACAATGATTTCTACGCGCATATGGAGGAAATTGACCTATGCTGGAGGCTTAAAAATATGGGTTACAAAATTATGGTCTGCCCAAAATCAGTGGTTTACCATGTTGGGGGACACATCATTGCCTACGGAAGCCCAGTTAAGATTTACCGAAACTTTAGAAATAGCCTGATCACCAACTTAAAGAACATGCGGACTGGGGAATTGCTGTGGAAGATTCCCCTCAGGATGACCTTAGATTTGGTGTATGAGCTCCGGGCACTGTTATCTGGGAATTTTACGGAGTATATAAATATCACAAAGGCGCATCTTCATTTCCTGATATATCTCCCAAAATGGTGGAAAAAGAGAAGAGAAGCCCAGAAATTAGTGGCCAAACCGAATAGGACTGGTATGTATCCTGGCTCTGTGGTTTTCGATTATTTCATCAAGCAAAAGAAGAAGTTCTCAGATCTTGACTGGTAGCTAAGGCAGACAAGGAGTGCGTATTGCAATTTACAGCGTCTGGATAAGAATGGAGAGTTGGTTAATCCTCATATAATTAAATTCAAAGCACATCGTTTATTATTAATCATTTTTTATCTTCGCTTCACGGACATTGTAACATAATAAAACACGGTATCCGGCCAATTGCCTAGTTAAATCTGGCCATAATTTAAGCACATATATACAGATGAAAGTTGTAATTTTTGCTGGGGGAATGGGTACCCGAATATCTGAAGAATCTCACCTCAAGCCCAAACCCATGATTGAGATTGGTGGAAAGCCGTTACTCTGGCACATAATGAAGCACTACGCGTCTTACGGACACAATGAATTCGTTATTTGTCTGGGTTACAAGGGGCATATGATCCGGGAATACTTCATGAATTACTTCCTGGTCAACTCGGATATTACCATGGATCTCAAGACCAACAACATCCAGGTGCACAGCTCCGACTCTGAGGATTTCAAGGTGACACTGGTTGATACGGGTCTCCACACTATGACTGCCGGCAGATTGAAGCGCGTACAGAAGTATGTTGATGGAGAGGATTTTATGCTGACCTATGGTGATGGGCTTTCAGATATTGATATCAATGAGCTGTTAACGTATCACGCGGGACACGGCAAGATCGCTACCATGACTGCCATTCAACCTGGCAGCAGGTTCGGGGTGATGGAGTTGGACAATGACAACACGATTACCCGGTTCCATGAAAAGCCCAAGGAGAGTGGGTCATGGATCAATGGTGGTTTTTTCGTGCTCAAACCCACCGTGTTTCAGCACTTAAAAGATGATGCTGACGACGTTATGTGGGAACGCCAACCACTTGAGGATCTATCTGGAAGCAAGGAGATTGTTGCTTACAAGTACGAAGGATTTTGGATGTGTATGGATACGATTCGGGATCGGGATGAGCTTGAAGCGCTATGGGAAGCTGACCCTAAATGGAAATCCTGGTAAAGATGTGTCCCTGCCTACCTGAGGTGGGTTTTTGCGCTTCACGACTATGCTCATGATTGACTTATTAAAATCAACATATAAAAACAAAAAGGTCTTTTTAACTGGGCATACCGGATTTAAAGGAGCCTGGATGTTGGTAATGCTGCGGCATTTGGGCGCTGATGTCAAGGGCTACTCTCTGGAGGCAGAGAATCCTTCTCTGTTCGGGAAGATAAGCGGTGAAGGCCTTTGTGACTCTGTGATTGCCGACATTAATGACCTCGATAAGTTGTCTCAGGAAATGAAAGCCTATCAACCTGATTTCATTTTTCACCTTGCTGCGCAGTCCATTGTGCGGCGATCCTATAAACATCCTCTTGAGACGTTCACCACGAATATTATTGGTACTGCCAATGTGTTGGAGGCGCTTAAAGGTGTGGAAGGAAAATGTGATGTCGTGGTTATCACCACTGATAAAGTGTACGAGAATGTGGAAATGGATTACGCTTACAAGGAAGATGACAAGCTGGGGGGATTTGACCCGTATAGCTCCAGCAAAGCAGGTGCTGAAATTGTTACCGCATCATATCGCTCTTCCTTTTTCAATATAGATGATCATGACGAGCACGGTACTGCCATTGCCGTGGCCAGGTCAGGAAATGTGATAGGTGGAGGGGACTATTGTGAGGATAGGATCGTTCCTGATATAATCCGTTCCCTGGAGGCCAAAAGTACGCTCTCTGTCAGAAATCCTGCCGCTATCCGTCCCTGGCAACATGTACTTGAACCTCTTGGGGGCTATCTCTTACTCGGTGCAAGATTGAGTGAAGATCCCCGTGCTTTTGCCTCTTCGTTCAATTTTGGTCCCAATATGGGTGACGACCTATCAGTAGAACAGCTAGTCAAAATTGCGTTAGCTAAGTGGGGAAGTGGAGAGTATGAGAAACCAGACTCATCAGGAGAACCACATGAAGCAGGGGTCTTAAAGCTGGATATATACAAAGCCATGCTCGAGTTGGACTGGCATCCAAAAATGAACTCTGAACAGGCCATTGAACTCACCCTTGATTGGTACAGGAATGCCGGTTCAGCACCTCTTGATTATTGCAAACAACAGGTTAAATCGTATCTTTCATAGATGCAGGTAAAGGCGACAAAAATAGCAGGTGCCTTCGAGGTTGAACTTCCATTTAGCGAAGATGACCGTGGTGATTTTGTGAAGATATTACATGCTGATAATTTTGTGGAACATGGCCTGGAAGCCAATTTCAAGGAGAGTTACTACTCGACTTCCAGGATCGGAACCATACGTGGAATGCATTTTCAAATGCCGCCACATGCCCATGAAAAGCTCGTCTATTGTGTCGATGGAAGCGTATTGGATATAATCCTTGATTTACGTACTGAATCAGATACATTTAAGGAATTCTGCACCATAAAGCTGGCCAAAAGTGCGCGCAATGCCATCTATATCCCACGGGGTGTGGCACATGGGTTTTGTGTTGATGAAGGAGATGCGACACTTGTCTACATGACCACTACGGTTTATAATCAGGCATCTGATAGCGGTATTTTGTGGAATTCTTTTGGCCTTGACTGGCCTGTTGACAATCCCTTCCTATCTGAACGTGACAAGGGTTTTGTCGAATTATCAGAATTTGATTCTCCTTTTTAATTCTATATGAAGATTCTTGTAATTGGTGGTTCAGGTCTTGTTGGAAGCAATTGCTTAAGGTACTTTGCATCTCAACAGGATGTAGAGGTGATGGGAACTTATTTTTCCTATAAAACTGCCGATACACATTACTATGATACCCTGAATATTGACAATCCTGAAAATGTAAATATTGAGTCCTTTGGTCCGGATGTTATTATGCACTGCGGTGCTCTCACTCATGTAGATAAGTGCGAAGCCGAAGTGGAAGAGAGCCACGACAGGACTGTTCGTTCGACATTGAATGTTATCGAGCTGTGCAAAAGATACAATGCGCGCATGCTGTACGTTTCTACAGACTACGTGTTCGACGGTAAAGAGGGCCCTTATGATGAAAGTGCTCAGGTAAACCCTCTCAGTGTTTACGGAAAACATAAATTGGAAGCAGAACAAGCTGTGATCAACGATGTGCCAGGGTCTGTAGTAATTCGCATCACCAACGTATATGGGGATGAAGAGCGTAAGAAGAATTTTGTGACTAGAATCGCAGATGCATGCGTGAAGGGGCAACCTCTGGAACTTAAGCTCCCTGTTGATCAGTACGCCACTCCAGTCAACGCTTCTGATGTAGCTAAGGCATTGTTTCTGCTCGCAAGGGATGGCAAGTCAGGGATCTACAATATTGCCAGTTATGATTTCCTCAACAGGGTAGAGCTGGTGGAGAAAGTCCTCTCTTTCTTTCCCCGCAATAAAATAACATTTAAGTCTGTTACTACGGTTGAGCTAGGACAGCCTGCGGCCCGACCTCTGATGGGCGGCTTGAAGACGGATAAATTTATGGGTGAGTATCCAGACTTTGTTTTTTCTACTGTTAACGATTATTTGAATAAATTCACAGCTGAACATGGAAACTAAAGAGGAATATCTGCACGTACCTTACGGCCAGACTGTGCATGGCGAAGAGGAGATTGAGGCAGTAGTCAATGTACTGCGCACTTCCACTCAGATGGGCAAGCATGTACGTGAAATGGAGGAAAAGGTAGCAGCGTTATTTGCCAAGAAGCACGGCATCATGCTGAATTCCGGATCATCAGCCAATTACCTGGCCATAGAGTTGCTAAAGTTGGAAAAAGGTGATGAGGTTATTACGCCGGTATTGACATTCGCAACTACGGTAGCTCCACTGTTGAAGTTCGGATTAAAGCCCGCTTTTGTGGATGTAGAACCGGGTACTTACAATATTGATGTTGAAAAGATAGAAGAGCTCATCACGCCACAAACCAGGGCCATGATGATACCGAACCTTTTGGGTAATATTCCAGATTGGGACAGGATCAAGGAACTCGCTGACAGGCACGGCCTCTTTCTGGTAGAAGACTCTGCAGACACACTTGGAGGAACATTGCGAGGTCAGAGCACGGGAACGCACTCCAATATAAGTACAACTAGTTTTTATGGTTCTCATGTAATCAACTGCGCAGGCAACGGAGGGATGCTCACCGTGAACGATGATGAGCACAATAGAATGGCGAACCTCCTCAGAAGCTGGGGCCGAAGTTCATCACTTTTCTTGGAATCTGAAGCCATTGAGAACAGGTTCAATATTGATGTGGATGGCATAGAATATGACTCAAAATTCGTCTTCGAAGAAATAGGATATAACTGGGAACCTTCAGAGATGGGAGCAGCGTTCGGATTGGTGCAGCTCAGGAAATTGGATAAGAATATAGAGCTGCGGGAGCAGAATTTTCAAAACCTCCTGGACTTTTTTAAGGATTATGAAGACTGGTTTATACTCCCAAAGCAACTGGATGATTCCCGGACAGGGTGGCTGGCCTTTGCCATGACAGTTAAGGAAGGAGCACCATTTTCCAGGAAAGAAATGCAGATATTCCTGGAGAAAAGAAACATACAGACCAGGACGGTGTTTACTGGCAATATTCTCAGGCAGCCTGGATTTAATAAGATCGAACGACGGGAAGCCGGGGCTGGATATCCCCATACCGATCACGTTATGCAAGGAGGCATCCTGCTGGGCTGTCATCATGGAATGACTGAGGAAATGCTTGACCATATCAAAACCTCTTTTCAGGAGTACGCGAACGCAATGTAAGTATCCTTGCGCGGTCGATGGATATGATTCCTTTACAGGTTATTTGGTGGTGAGCAGGCTATCCAGTGCCAGCTTGTAGGAAGCCAGTCCAAATCCTGAGATTATTCCAGTGCAATTCCTGGAGAGCAGTGAGATATGCCGGAACTCTTCACGTGCGAAGATATTTGAGATATGCACTTCTACAACTGGTGTATCCACTGCCGCGATCGCGTCGGCAATTGCAACGGATGTATGTGTGTACCCACCTGCATTTAGGAGAATGCCATCATAGGAAAACCCAACTTCCTGGATCTTGTCGATTAACTCTCCTTCTACGTTACTTTGAAAATATTGCAAATCAACCGCTGGATATTTGGACTTCAATTCCTCGTAGTAATCTTCAAAACGTTGTTCTCCGTAGACGGATTTTTCCCGGGTGCCCAATAGATTCAAGTTGGGTCCGTTTATGATCAGTACATTCATTATCCAAAAATAGGTATCAATACGTCAAGAGCCAATACTTATATTTGTTAAAAACATGACTATGTCAATTTGGAAGACAAAAGAAGTGGATCTTGCCGAGGTCCGCAAATTGGAGCAGGGGAATATACTGCAGCACCTGGGAATAGAGATAGTGGAAATTGGGGGTGATTTCGTTAGCGGAAAGATGCCTGTAGATCATAGGACCCAACAGCCATTCGGTATTCTACATGGTGGTGCATCCGTTGTATTGGCCGAATCTCTGGGTAGCGTCGCTAGCGGGTTGGTATTGGATTGGGGCAGGCAATATGCTGTGGGGATAGAGGTTAATGCAAATCACTTGCGATCTGTTTCAGCGGGTTATGTTTATGGTACTGCAAAGGCAGTTCATATTGGCCGCAGGAGTCACGTCTGGTCAATAGAGATTGCCAATGATTCAGGGAAGATAGTATGTACGAGTAGGTTGACAATGATGGTGCTTGAAAAGCCAAACACCAGGGCATGAATTGGAGTTCGTCCATTAAAGGCTTTAAGTCCTTTCTTCAGCTGGAAAAGTCTCTCTCTGGAAACTCAGTAGAGGCCTATCTACGCGATGTTGCTAAACTCCACCAATTTGTAGAGCATAGACAGTACAAGATTTCACCTTCACAAATTGAGCTAGCACATCTGCAGGAATTTCTTGTATGGGCCAATGAGTTGGGCATGAACGAGCGAACCCAGGCACGAGTGCTATCGGGGATCAAGGCCTTCTTTAAGTATATGCTGCTGGAAGACCTTATATCAGACGACCCCACAGAACTTGTAGAAGGCCCCAAGATTGGGAGAAAGCTGCCTGAAACACTATCGATAGAAGAAATTAACCGGTTACTGGATGGTATAGATATGAGCAAACCAGAGGGCGAGAGAAATAGGGCCATTCTGGAGACTTTATATGGATCAGGGCTTCGGGTTTCTGAACTGACGACACTGAAGATATCAGATATCTTTGAAGATGAAGGGTTTCTTAAGATTGTTGGCAAAGGAGACAAGGAGCGTTTGGTGCCACTGGGCTCTGTGGCGCTCAAGCACATAACTATTTACAAGGAGAATGTACGCACACATCTGGACATTAAGGATGAATTTATGGATACACTATTTCTCAATAAACGGGGCTCAGGACTTAGTAGGGTCATGGTTTTTAAGATTATCAAATCCCTTGCAGTGGTAGTAGGGCTTAAAAAGAATATATCTCCCCACACTTTCCGGCATTCATTCGCCACACATCTTATTGAGGGGGGGGCTGACCTTCGGGCTGTTCAGGAGATGTTGGGGCATGAATCTATTACCACCACCGAAATATATACACACTTAGATCGGGATTACCTCAGGACGGAGATCATACAATTCCACCCACGATCCTAATAAATTATTATTGAAGTGCTATTTAGCCAGGCTTAGGGGGAAGGAGCTATCGGGCAATGACCACTTTGTGAACATAGTTTTGTAGCTGTAGGAAGTATACGCCATCAGTTAAACGCGCTGTCGGAACCATGAGTTCTTCAGTATTCCGTATTGGCACTGCATCAATTTTCTGGCCTAGTATGTTGTGCAATTCCACCACCTTGTTAAGGTGTTTCTGTACATCATAAACAGCTATGTGGAGCATATCTGATGCAGGGTTAGGATAGACCGTAAAACCAATGGATTCATCAGGCAAGTTGCTAATACCCAGCACCGAATTTACAGCGCCGAACGTTGGGGCCAATGTTTGAAAACTACCGGTACCATTCGGGTATCTTCCCGTTGTCAGGTCTGCTGTCTGCTGGCTAAAAGAAATACTATCGAGAAGCGTTCCATCAGAGTTTGAAAGAACAACATCCTCGCCCGCTGAGGATAACTTGAAGCTGGCGTGTAAGCCTGACTGCACATCATTATCTGCCCACACTACAATGAAGCCGTTCGCTGCAATTGTGGTGTCGGGAAAGCGCCAGTCAAAGGGATCCGTAAGATCATCAGACAGGAACATATTATGAAGCGAAATGTCGCTGGAACTGTTGTTATACAATTCTATCCAGTCATCAAATTCACCATCCTGATCTGCTACAGCACTCGAGTTGGAAGCCATGAACTCATTGATGACCAGGTCTCCCGCAGCAAGCTGTACCCCTTCAATTATATAAGAATAGAATTCATATTCTGCCCTGGCTGGGGAGAACAAGCCTGCGTTGTTATTCTCAGCATAAATGTAATAGTACACCGTAGTAGCCGGGCCTTGAGCTGGGATCAATGCCCCATACACACCATCTCCTGATGCACCATCAGCATGCATCCCGTCGTCGTACATTTGTTCTTTGTCAAAAGGAGCGTGTTCCTCAGTCTTGTAATGAAGCCAGGCCTGTGTGCCATTTGTACTTGCAGTGACCCAAACAGAATCCGAGGCCGCAGGTGCACTAACTGATTGCTGCACATTGGAGATTGTCGGTCCCATTTTAACTACTTCCAGATCAGAAGTGAGATATACGTACCGGGCATCCATCAATACATTGACTCCGACTATATTGTATGGACTCTGGTCGAGGCCATCCTGAAACCCCATATACCCGTAGTTGGAATTGGGATCCGCCAGTACAAAGGCATCAATGATGGTTTGAATTTGTGATGCGCGGTTTTTTATCTCATTGTTTGCCAGGAATTCTCCCATGATCGTGCGGAAGTGGGCCATATAACGTTTCTTGTAATCAGGATCACCGAGCAATTGCCTAATGAGTGGATGTGCATTACTTTGATCGTTCCACAATGGGGTGAGGTTTTGCATTTGTGACACGGTGAGGTTGGTTGGCGGCTGGCCTCCCCCGCTCTTGAAGCCACCGAAGCACTCATTCAAATCCCAGATAGTGGTATTAAATCTGCCATGGTCGTTTTCGTACACATAATAATTGTGTCCTGAACCAGTATAGCTATCGAAGTTTACCAGTATATTGTTGAAAGCCAGCATCCACAGCGCCCTGTCTACATTGAGTACCTGTTCAATTTGTGAGACATTGTAATTCAGTACCTGTATCAGGTTAACAAGCTCTGTCCAACCTGAATCCGATTTAATGTCATAGGAGGTTTTATAGCAGGCTGTATCTGTACCCTGGTCAACCAATGCCGCTTGCCCGGGACCACCCATGCAACCACTGATCGGAGGAGCACCGAAGATAGGGTCGCACTTGAAGAAACTGTTATTATCAGAACCAAGATGATCCAGGTTGAAGTCATCATTGACAGTTTGAACCGATGTGTACAAGCCGTGTAAGTTGCCATCTATGTAAAGCTGCATGTAATTTGCCTCTGAGGCTGGCATGTAATTGCGCAGCATTTCATAGGCCAGCACCTCCCTGACACAGGAGGGGTCCTTGAACATGTTATTCAGCTTCAGCGTGGTGACCCCATAAAGATCCTGGTCTTTGGTATAATCAATCTCAATATTGAAGGGCTTTTTCATACCGCTGCCACTGTACGAACTATTGCCCTTAAAACGAACACCTACGCTGTCCAGAAAAATGCCATCGACCGTCAGATCAGCAAGTACTCTGTCCTCCAGGTCATTGATCTTGAAACTATCGAGAATGCTCTGCCAGTTGGCGTCATAAAAGGTGAGATATCCGGTACGTACCGTATCTATATTGTACAAATCCTGTCCGCTGACTTGAAGTGCCAAAGACAGGCAGAGCGTGATAGTTATCCCTCTAAAGTTCATAGACCTCAATATACGTAGAATGGCGTCGTATGGTTAGTTGTATTATGTCGTTTAGCTTCTAATATATTGGTGCCGATCCAGTAGGCCCCTTGCTCTGGTTATTGAATCGATAACCCAGCATTACTTCGTGGCTGCCGGTGCTGTAGTGCTTAATATTTGACATGGTGAAGTCGTAGGAATATCCCAGCTGTATGCGTTCCTTGTACTCATAACCCGCCGTTACCACGAAAGCATCGTTGAAGCGATATTGGAGTCCCAGCCAGACCTCTTCCTGATAGATAAACCGAGCGCTAATATCCAGCTGAGCGGGTAGGGGATTGACAACTTTCAGGAGCAGGGAGGGCTCCAACTCCAGGTCAGACGTCAGCTCAAATCGATAGCCCGTTGTTACAAACAGATGGTTCTTCAAATAGCCAAAGCTCGGCGACGTAGAACTCAGTAGTTTTGTATTGAGCCGGTTGTGGAACAAGTGGTTGAAGGAAAATCCGGCAAATCCACGATCTGTATAAACATTTACTCCAAAGCTGCCATCCGGGACAAGAGCTGTTTCGATCCCTTCGAAAAGGTAACGCTCTTCTTCATCAGCCAACACAATGTTCTGTCCATCGATTCGATATTGCATAAATCCGCCAAACATGCCCATTGACAATCTCAGCTCTTCGCCCAGCTCAACGTGGTAGGCATAGACCATGCTGGCACCAGACCTGGTCACCGGCCCAGCAATGTCTGTGTACATATAACCACCCAGGCCTACCTTGTCCTGCTTATAGGGCAGGTTCACACTTACCGTAAACGTCCTGGGAGCATCGTTGAAGCCGAGCCATTGGTAGCGGACGTTAGACTGAATGAGACTAAAATCATTTCTCCCTGCCATTGCCGGGTTGATGACAAAGTCATTCAACAGGTACTGGCTATACTGAGGTAATTGCTGTGAGTATACATCTGACAGCAGAAGTCCCAAAAAGCACAATATGGCTATGAGATGTTTCAATTTATGCACTTTGTGTGTTGCAATTTCTCCAATTGTATACAGGTTCGTTCATTCTCATTCCCTATGTAGAATACTAATACTCCCGGTATAGGGTTCAATGCCCTCTCTTTTGATATCAATCACATAATAATACACTCCAACCGGCAAGTCCTGGCCGTTGTAGGTGCCATCCCATAATTCAGGATACCCTGCAGAATAATACAGGCGCTGGCCCCATCTATTAAATATTTCAACAGTAACAGTAGGATAATATTCAATATTTCCAATCTTCCAAACATCGTTCAGGCCATTGCCATTTGGTGAGATCACAGTGGGGATTTCCAGCAGATGCAAGAACTCTAAACAGATTTCATTTGACCACGATTCTTCAGCATTGCCGCCATTTTCAATAGCCAGTATTCGATAGCAATGAAAGAAACCATCTGCACCGGAAGTCAGGTGGTAAACGGTATCGGTACCTGCATCTTCATAAAAAGTAAACCCTGGCTCATTATCCAGCTTTCTCCAGATCTCATAATGGTCCACCCCATTATCCCAATCCCAATACCTGTTCCAAATTAGGTCTACCGTATTGTCACCTTCTTTGTTCCTGCCATTAAGTAAAACTGTATTGTGAATTCGCGATGCGACCGTATCCAAACAAGCATTCAAGCCGACGATTTGATATTCAAAACTGTAATCGCTGGTAAGTCGTCCATCATCTACATATACCAAATCTGATGCATCCACCATAGCTTCAATCGTCCACATATTGGAAGTGAAATTCAACCGGCGCAGGACGGTTATGGTGTCTGGGAATCCTATACTATTGACCATGTCCCAATTAATCTCAACTTCGGTGTCCTCAAATTCCCCATCAGATACGACCCTTAGGATTATGCCAGGAGAATCCAGAATGATCTCCGGCCATCCAACAGTGTCACCTGTGCATGAATCTTTGGTGATCTCAACTACACTTACTGAGCCCGTGCCTGTCGTATCCCAATCTACCAATATCGATTCCGTCCCTTGCCCTGTGTCAATCACCCCGCCATTAACCGTCCACACGTAAATAGAGCTGTCATATCCGGAGACCGTATATACCTGGCCTAAATTGTTAGGCGGACAAACATTGGTATCTCCTGATAACAGCAATGTTTGGGGAAAAGGATTGATCACCACGAGCGAATCCAGCGTATCACCTGCGCATCCTTCAGCACTTACTTCCACAACCGTCATGGTAAAGCTTCCGGCACTGTCCCAATCCACAGTAATACTGCTGCTGCTGTCATCAATGATATTACTTGCGCCCGGGACATTCCAGATATATGATGACCCGGGAAGTCCGCTGACGGAATATACTTCACCATTAGTGTACTGACACATTTCAAACATCCCCAGGATGGAATCTGCGGAGGGTATTTCATTTAGTAGTATGTTGAGATGTACAGTATCTCCCCAGCATGAGTCCTGGGATATTTCCACCACCGACAGATTACCCATCCCCAAAGTATCCCACATCACCAGGATACTGTCATTGTCGGACGAGAGGCTGATAATGCTACCGTTCCCGATGCCCCACACGTATGATGACCCTCCCAAACCGGTGACATAGTACAACACCGTGTCACTGGTATCATGACATATCACTGCATCACCATAAATTGTGTCAATGATGGGCTTCGGGTACACCGTAATGGTATCGGTCAACGTATCGGCGCAATTGTTCGCTGTCATTTCTACGGCCAGCAGGGTATAAGTCCCTGCGCTGTCCCAGATAATGGTGACCGTGTCTTCATCAACACCTGCCAGAATAGTATCACCGTCCAATGTCCAGGTGATCTGTGATCCAGGGAGGGCTGTAAACGTATATGAAAATGCCAGAGTGTCTTCACAGAATACGAATCCACCATCAATGGATGAATCTACCGGAGGTTGGAAAACCGACACGTCCAGACGCACCGTATCTCCGGCGCAGGAGTCGGCGGAGGTCTCTACAACCGAAATGGTCCCAAAGACCACAGAATCCCATGATACCATTACACTGTCATTCTGCAACTGTGCAGTATCTACAATAGTCCCTCCGACCACTGTCCAGTTATAGACAGAACCTCCAAATCCAGATACGTAGTACAGATATGTATCTGCGGTATCGAAGCAAATAGCCGTGTCGCCACTGAGAGTCGAGGTAATCGGTTTGGCGTAAACGGTCACCGTTTCGGCCAATGTATCGGTGCATGAATTGATCGTGTTTTCAATAAGTGTAATGACATAAGTACCTGCTGAGTCCCACACGAGGTTTATCGTATCTGCGCCAACACCTGAGGCAATAGTATCAGTATCCAATAGCCATATAAAATAAGATCCAGGCAGTCCATTGATGGAGTACATGAAGGGTAGGGTGTCCTCACAAAAGGTGAAGCCGCCATCAATGGTGCTATCTGCAGGTACAGGGTACACGTAAACGATGCGGGATACTACCTCGCCAACGCATGTGTCTGATGAAGTTTCGATGACTGAAACATTTCCATTGACCACTGAGTCCCATCTTATCGTGATAGTGTCGTTATCAAGGGGCAGGCTTACAATGGTGCCGCCCACTATTGTCCACTGATATGTTGAGCCGGGGAATCCATTGATATGATAGTCGTATGTATCGTTGATGTCAAAGCAGATGGCGGTGTCTCCCACAATGGAATCTACAACCGGCTTCGCATATACCGTCACTGTATCACTCACAATATTGACACAGTTACCTGGTGCAGTTTCAACTATGCTCAAAACAAAAGTACCTGAGCTGTCCCATGCAATGAAAAGACTGTCCAACCCAATACCATCACCAATTGTATCGCTGCCCACTATCCAGGTATAGTTGGATGCGGGGAATCCTGCCATGGAATACTCTGATGCGGTATCGTATTGGCAGATGATAAAGGCTCCGGTGATAGGGGAACCTACAGGTACCGTGAATACCTGCACGGCTAAACTATCAGATGTTCCTGTACAAACTGTATCAATGGTGGTGCTGGTTTCATCATACCAGATATACCCGGTACCCAAACTGTCCCAATCAACATTAACCGTATTGGTGCCATTACCGCTGTTGATGGTACCACCACTGATATACCAGTCATACACTGATCCATTGGCAAAAGGAGTTGTGTAAATTACACCGTTTATACTGTTACCGCACAACGTATCTGGCCCCATCGGCACAGGTGGCTCCAGATCTTGGTTAGTACTCCCGTCAATTGCTGAAGTATCACCCAGGCACGTATTTGAATCTGTTTCAACAGTTATAATTTGCCAGATTGTAGTCGTATCCCAATTGACCAATATGGAGTCGCTGCCTTGACCAAAAATGATGCTGCCCGCTCCAGTAAGCGACC
>Ga0302120_10000555_pt1 | contig 17050 bp, 13 predicted proteins | sample AG5_Bottom_MG_FD_203118 | JGI IMG/M metagenome (GOLD analysis project Ga0302120, IMG submission 203118) | Marine microbial communities from Western Arctic Ocean, Canada - AG5_Bottom | ecosystem: Environmental > Aquatic > Marine > Oceanic | place: Canada: Western Arctic Ocean | collected 2017-10-01 | reverse complement strand
TCCCAGGCCAGTTTTGGCTCGGAGTCGGTGATGTGTAACGGGGGAACCGAACCACTCGACTGGTTTGCCAACCCCGATCCACGACACCCGATGATGGCCTTCAACATGTTTCGCCTCGACGCCGATCGTCTGATCCAGATCGGCGGCTCCTGGGTCAAGCATGGCTGGTCCTCGGCCCAGGCCAACGCCTGCGGATTCGGCTGCAACCCCAGTCCCACCAGTACCTATACTGGTGTCGGTTGCTCCGACACCTATGGCGCCAGCGGCAATGCCAACCAGAATACCATGGGGCCACGTAGTGAGATCGATCCGTGGAGTGGCGGATTCATCTACGAAGGATCAGACCTGCAGTCCGACTCGGGACCCTGGGACCAGGTGGAGGAACGTCTCTCGGTTGAAGATGACGATCTCGATCCATCGTTGCACCCCGGCTCGATCTGGATCTCCGAGGTGTCGGTGGTCCATCCAGGTGACATCGACCACACCACCAATCATGCCTGGGAACCGATCGGTGTCTCCGGGACCCCGGGTGGCAACTGGTCGATGAATATGTCCGCCCCGAGCCAGTTAGGCACGGTGCAAGCGGCCTGGCCCGGAGCCTCCATCGAGACGGTGCAACCATTCCCAGCCATCGATGGCCGCTGCTACCTGGCCCACAAAGTTACCGACAATGGAGACGGCACATGGCACTACGAGTACTCACTGTACAACCATGACATGGGTCGTAATGTCGGGTCCTTTTCGATTCCGGTCGCTTCCGATGTCGAGGTCAGCAATATCGATTTCTTTGCACCCACGATTCACAGCTGGTCCTTTTCCAACGAGAGTTGGAGCGCCGAACGCGACGCAGAATCGATCACCTGGTCCACCACCGATCATTCCAGCGGGGCCACTGCCAATCCGATCCGCTGGGGATTCCTCTACAATTTCGGGTTTGATGCGGATGTTGGACCGGAATCTGGCACTGCGATCCTCGGGGTCCACTCCCCCTCTGCGGTGCCCTTCATCGAGGTCGAGGTGGCGACTCCGCCGACCTCCCCACCTCCTCCCACCTTTCGCAGAGGACTGTGTAATGGCGATGGCAACTTCGACATCGGCGATGTGATCTTCCTGCTCGGATACCTCTTCTCCGGTGGTGAAGCTCCTGGTTGCCACGACTCCTGTGACACCAACGATGATGGCGATCTCAACATCGGCGACGGAATCTCGATGCTCGGAAGCCTCTTCAGCGGAACCACTCCCCCGGCGCCACCGGGACCCGACGTGTGTGGTGAAGATCCCACCGAAGACGCACTGGGCTGCGACCAACCGACCAATGGCTGCCCCTGAGAAGTCCCCCGAATAGAACTGGGCGGTGGTCCGCTCGATTCAGGTGTGGTTCTCAATTCAGGTGTGGTTCTCAATTCAGGTGTGGTTCCTGGGTATGAAGAATCGACAGCAGGGGATCCCGCTTCTTCCATCGAGGATGGTTTCGAGGAGAAGAGCGCCGGAGAATCGGCGATGTCTCGCCATTTCTCGCTGTTTTCCGGCTCCCTCGTTCCCAACGCAGGTTTCGTCGCTCCCATCATCGGACAGAGATCCAGGAATTCCCATCCCTCGATGAGCACGGCAGAATGGTCGCCAACTGGCTCATCTCCAGTGCCATCTACGGTTTCTTGGGATTTTCCAGTTCATCGGGATTCCACTGCTGGCAGCCCTCGTCATCTGCCACTTCTTATTGCCACGGATCGGCAGCGCGAAGGCAAATCAGGGCGAGGTGTGGCGATACCCATTGACGATACAGTTCCTTTCCTGAGATCATTCCGGTGCGCCAGCACACAGGCCTTCTCCAGAACTCTGATGTAAGGAAATCTCCAACTTGGCTCTGCTAAAGCGTCTCAAACATGACGGACATATCCGCAATGAAGTCGGTCAGATGTTTCGCAAGTACATCGATTCCGGCAAGATTCTCGACATCCCCTCTGGCGACGGAGTCAACGCCAAAAATCTGGTCGATTCAGGTTTCGAGGTGGAGTGCGCCGACCTCTTTCCCGACCGGGCCCGAGCCAACGGTTTCACCTGCACTCCATGTGACATGACCACCCCTCTTCCATACGAAGACCACTCCTTCGAGGGTGTCCTTCACTCGGAAGGCATCGAGCATGTCGACAACCAGATGTCCGTACTGGCAGAACTCACCAGGGTTCTCAAACCAGGCGGAGTTCTCATCGTGACCACTCCGAACATCCTGTTTCTCTCTGCGAGGGTCGACACCATGCTGTCGGGCCATCCGCGCCCTCGGAGATGGTTAGTGACCGAATCCCACGGATACTGGGGTGGGTCGAAGACCTATGGAGAAGACACCTACTACGGCCATGTCTTCCTCATCAATGCGTTCCAGTTGAGGTTCTACCTGACCCATGTCGGACTCGATGTCCTGGGGGTCGAGGCCACGAGATATTCGCTGAACTCGATCTTACTGGCACCACTGATGTTTCCACTGGTGTGGTGGGGAACTCGACGCATGTGGCGTAATCGCCGCTTCGAGACCTCGAAATCGTTGAAGCGGTCGATCCAGAAGGAGATTCTCAGTCCCGCATTACTGTTCGGCCCAAAACTCATCATGGTCGCAAGGAAACCTGAAGAATAGCGCGTTTCTCCACTGCTATGCCGAGTTGAAGACTACAGCAACGCCACCATCGACCGATCACTGCGGCGCATCCTCGATGACAGATGCGTGGCTTGCCCAGCGAGACCCGGGATGGTCCTCGACCACCCGATTCCAGTCTCGCCTGAGTGGCTGCCAGTCAAACTTACCGGCGATGAATGCCGCCATCCCACGCCGATAGAGGATCTCAGCCGTTGCTGGACCGCCCTCGGCCACCGCTAGCGCTGCATCGAACTGCTCCACCGCACCGGAAGGATCCTTGCGTTCCAGCAGATCGACACCACGTGCGATGTAAAACTCAGCGACCAGTTCGGCAGTCGGCATCCAGCCGGTCCATTCCCGCAACAGTCTTTTCATATCGCTACTGAACAGACGAAACCGTGGCGAGAAAGGGATTTTGGTCATCACCGCAGCATCGCGGAAGTCCTCGTGGCGATCGGCGATGTTGATGCGAATCGGAGCGACCAGGGCATCGAGTGCGGAAGTGAATTGTGGATCTGGATACGTCACGGCATCCAGGCGCTTACACCCGAGTCAGCCAGGCGCCTCGAGGATGATGAGGATCGGCCGTTCGTCGACTGCTGCTGTGGCTCTTGCCTGTTCCAGGTTCTCGTGCCATGACATTCGCATCACCTCTCGTCATCTGGTCACTACCGTGCACTGGCAACAAGAAGGCTCGTCGCAACCAAACGTAAGCCACTCGCACTAATCACTAAAGAGCCTCTACAGCGATTCTGCAGGAGAAACCATCAATCTCGATTTCTCGAATCGAATCAGGTTCGGTAGTTAGCGGGCAGATCTCTACTGTCAGAGTTTCTTTTCGTAGATGTTCTGAATGTTCTTCAATCGCTTGAGCCAGGTCACCCTCGAAAGAAGCGAACAGACGGATACGTTGATCGTATTTCAGATCTAGATCACGACGGATCCCCTGAACATGGCTGATGACTTCGCGGACCAACCCTTCGCGATGAAGTTCAGGAGTCACTTCGGTCGAGAGTACCACCACCACGCCGCGAGCCTCTGCAGCACTCCATCCATCCTTTTGATGCACCCTGACATCGAGATCCGCTGCCTCGAGGAGCACTTCTCGATCGTCGTTCAGAGTCAAAGGAATCGATTCACCTGCTGCTGCGGAACGGACGATAGCCGCTGGATCCTGATGTTTTGCGAGAGCTCCGGCGATGGCTCGAGCATCGGAACCAAATCGTGGCCCGATGGTTTTGAAGTTTGGCTTCACCTCATACGACACGTATTCAGAAGCGTCCTCAACAAACTCAACCCCTTTGACGTTCAACTCCTCCGAGATCAGATCTGCATCTGCCGCCAGATCTGCAACCATCGCAGAGTTCGCCAGGACGATACGGACCGCCGGAAGTGGTTGCCGCACCTTCAATTTTTCACGCGAACGACAAGCCCGTCCCAGGGATGCAATCTCACGGATCATCGCCATGCGACTGCACAAGGCGTCATCACAGCGTTGAGATTCAGATTCCGGGTAATCACAGAGGTGAACAGATTCCGGCCAGTCCCCACCTCTGGATTTGACCAGCGCGCCGTAGAGGTGCTCGGTGATGAAAGGAACAAACGGTGCAGCCAACATGGTGGTGGTCACCAGGCAGTGATAGAGGGTCGAATAGGCCGCTTCCTTGTCGGCATTCATCCCTTCACTCCAGTAGCGATCACGGCCACGGCGTACATACCAGTTGGATAGTGCGTCGACGAAATCATTCAAAGCAGTCGCAGCGGTCAAGTTGTCGAAATCATCGAGCGAAGTTCGAACCTGATCGACCGTGGCATTCAACTCTGCCAGGACCCAGCGATCGAGCTCAGAAAGTTTCACATCGGGCCCGGGAGCCGCCCTCAGATCGCCGGTCGGTTGCCAGCCATCGATGCGGGCGTAGATGCTGAAAAAGGAATAGACATTCCACAGGCGCAGCAAGAACTCTCTCTGCCCCTCGGTGATCGCCTGTTCCTTGAAGCGAAGGCTGGTCCAAGGCGCCTGGCCGGCATAGAAGAGCCAGCGCATCGCATCTGCACCTTCCTTCTCGAAGATGTAATCGGGAGTCCTGTAATTCTTCAGCGACTTCGACATCTTGAGGCCGTCTTCGCCGAGCAAGTGGCCCAGGACGATGCAGGACTTGAATGGATGCGGCCAGCTGGCATACGCCTCCTCCGGGACCCTCTCATCTCCGTGTGCCGCCCCCTCCGGGCCGAACAGGATGGTCGATATCGACAGCAATGCATAAAACCACCCGCGAGTCTGATCGATCGCCTCGCTGATGAAGTCTGCTGGAAACTGGCTTGAAAAACGGTCGACATTTTGATGGGGGAATCCCCACTGGGCAAAGGGCATGCAGCCGGCATCAAACCAGCAATCGATGACATCCGGCACTCTTCGCATCCTCGCGCCCTCCGAGTAAGGAGAGGCGTAGTGGACCGCATCGATGTAGGGGCGATGGACTCTCAGGTGGTCATCGAGGGTTGGATCCGCCTGCTTGGCCTCGGTGAACTTTTCCTGCCCCACCACGTCCGATTTCGAGAGCAGATCATCGTAGCTCTCGATCGCTTCCATCTGTCCAGTCTTCTCGCAGACCCAGATCGGTAGTGGTGTGCCCCAGAACCGCTCTCTCGAGAGGGTCCAGTCGACATTCGATTCGAGATACTTACCAAATCTTCCGTCCTGGATGTGCTCCGGCTGCCACTGGATCTGTTGGTTGTTCTCCAGCATCTGGTCGACGAATCGAGTGGTCTGGATGAACCAGGATCGACGCGGGTACTGGATCAACGCGTCCTCACGCGCCCGCGGACAGAAGGGATAATCGTGGCGATACACTTCCTGGTGAAGGAGCGTCCCCTCTTCCTTCAACTTGCGGATCAGTTCCTTGTCACAATCCTTGACCCAGCGTCCGTGGAACTGCTCTCCTGCAATCTCCCCGAAACTACCGTCCGGTTCGACCGCACAGAGCAGATCCAGCAGTTCAGGATCTGCCAGTTTTGCTCTCTCGGCGAGCAAGACCTCATGATCCACCTCACCAAAGGCCGGCGCCTGGTGCACCACACCACTGCCGCTCTCGGTGGTCACAAAATCAGCCGCGACCACTCTCCACATCAGAGAAACTTCGCCGCCTTCCACCAGGTCAGCGACCCTCTCACCATGCTGCTTCCAGTAGCCGTCGAAGGGAGGACGGTAACGGGTGCCGACCAGGTCAGCTCCCGCCACGGTTTCTTCGATGCTCAGTTCCATCTTCCACTTGGTCGCCAATTTCTCGACCAAGTCGGTCGCGACGATGAACCTCTGATCACTCTCGGCATCCTTGACGGTGCTGTACTGCACTTCAGGATGCACTGCGATGAACTGATTCGAGATGAGAGTCCAGGGCGTGGTGGTCCATGCGACGAAGTCGACCCCGTCCGCTTGACCTTGATCATCTAATCGTGGCATCCGAACGAAAACGCTCGGATCATCCACTTCCCTGTATCCTTCCCCGACTTCACCGGCGGAGAGCCCAGTGCCCCCCTGAGCCCACCACCAGACGATCTTTTCCCCCTGGTAGAGCAGCCCCTGATCGAACAATTTTTTGAGTGCCCACCAAACGCTTTCGACGTAACTCTGATGGTATGTGGCGTAGGCTTCATCGAGATCGACCCAGAAACCGATGTTACGGGTCAGTGACTCCCACTCCTGGACATAGCGAAATACCGATTGCTGACAGCGCCGGACAAACGGCTCGATGCCGTACTCCTCGATCTGATCCTTCGAGTGGATTCCGATCTCCTTGCAAACCTCGGTCTCGACCGGCAATCCATGGGTGTCCCAGCCCGCCTTTCTCTCGCAGAGGCGACCTCGCATCGTCTGGTAGCGGGGAAACAAATCCTTCATCGCACGGGTCAGTGCGTGACCAGGGTGAGGCATGCCGTTGGCGGTAGGAGGTCCCTCGAAGAAGACGAAGCGTTCCGCTCCCTGGCGAAGTGCCAGGGCCTTCTGTTCGATGGAGTTGTCATCCCAGAATGTTCGGATCTGAGTTTCCAGATCGGGGAAATCTGGAGACTGCGGTGGTTCCGGAAACTCGAACCTTTGTTCCACTTCACTCATGGAAGTCCTCCCGGGATCGCCTCACCCTCTGGCGGCCCTATGCCTCGGAGGATATCCGATCCGATCCACGGTGACACCCGAAGCCAGAGGGTTCCGGCAGTGAGCCTGGCGAGCGGTCGCCGAGGATGCTGGCGATCCGACGGACCCTCCAGTCGCCAGTGTGAGTAGAAAAAAAGGCCCCAAACGCTTTCGCGTTTGGGGCCTGCATCATCCTGTTTTGTGTCGAGTGCGAACAGTCGAGGTCTAGTAGTCGACCTGACGGAAAGTTCCACCGTTCATGGCGGCGAGGTTCACGTAGAACTGCTCTTCACCAGAATAGAACGAGCTCGTGAAGTAAATCGTGTGAACCGGCAGGTTCTCGAAGTTGGCTGCCGTGATCGACTCCATACAGATATCTGCGTAGTTTCCACCGCCGGCACCGTTGCAGTACGGCTCACGAGCACCGCAGATAATCACCTGCTTGTGGGCACCCGAAGCTTGCTGGGCCAGACCAAGACCTGCGAGGGCAGCGTCGAGGAGACAGTGGTTCTCAATCGGAGCGAGCGTACCCATCCATGCCTGAGCCGATGCCTTGTGACCGGGTGAGGCGTGACAACAGTCGGGACGCCAGATGTAGGTGGTCGAGTTGTACGCCACTACGGCGAAGTCGACCGATGCCGAGAGTTGGTTGAGAGTTGTCGAAACTTCCTGGCGAATCATGTCGAAGATGTCAGTCTCACCGCAGAAGCCATAGGCCGGCACGATGAAGACGAAAGTATCTCCTTCGAATTCAGATCCGTAGAAGCGAATCGCTTCCGGAGCATCTTCTTCTTCATCATCATCACCCGCTCCACCGGCAGGTAGATCGAGGGGCTTGCGCAGCCCACCGTCGTCATCTGCGGCAAAGGCCACGCCTAGAGCGACAGGTGTGAAGAGAAGCAAAAAGGCCAGTCCTAGAAAACTGCTCATTCGGTTCGACAAATCGAGCCTCCTCTCGAGAGGTTCAGCGCTGGTTCCGGGATGAAGTGGACCAGCCAATATCTTGAGGACGACTCAAATTCAAGAATCCCCCATGGAATCCCCGATCGGGCCCTGTCCCCCCGCGTACTCCCTCCAGTGTAATAGGCTTCCACGGTGTAAACCAGTGTGAATCTGGCGGAGGCGGCCACTTGTGCCTCAGGGGGGCGGAGATTACCGTGAATTCGGGCCGTGGACCGAGAGATTCCAGGTCCGACTGATTTTTTCGGGGCTTTCCAGAATTCTCGACACATCTGGCGATTTTCCGCCACGAGGAGTGATCTGTATGACATTTGAACGGCTCAAGACTCATCTGAGTACCGTACTACTCGCATCCCTGTTGCTGTCTCTGCTCCAACCCACCTCTCTTCCAGCCCAGGCTGGCAGCGATGAAGATGATCCGAATCCTTCGGCGAAGGCGGTCTGGAAGGTCGAGAGAAGCCGCGGAGAAGAGGTTCTTGAGTTCGAGGTCACCATCTTCCAGATCCCCGCACCCGGTGGAAACCGCTGGGTCTGGCGTGCGACCGCTTCCAATGGCACCTATCCGGGCGGATTCCCCATCGGCTCGATGTTGATTCGCGGCTCCAGCAAACCGAGACCGGAACTGTTCGATCCCCTTTCCCCTGCAGTGATGGAGATGTTGCTCTCGGTCCACGGGGCGGGATCCGAGGGGGCTGGACTGGGCTGGGCCGCTGGTACCCCAGTCGGGTTGAGAAGGCAAATCTCGGTCGAACGAATCGAAGCAGTCGACGACGATGGGCAGTTGATCCTGACGGGCCAGTTGGCCGGAGGCCAGATCCAGATCCGCGGCGGCGCCAGAGCGTTGCGCCTGAGTGCGTTCAAGGAAACGTTGTACCTGAATGCCGGCGGGTCGCTGAAGCGAGCAGAATGGGCAGCCACCTTGCTGCGTGGAGATGAAGAGAACGCCACCTCCGAGGAGCGCAGTTTGCGAGTCGAGAGACTGGAAGCGGGACTGATCGAGGAGGAGGAATCACAGCAGGTCGAAGCAGCCTATGAATTCCTCGCCCCGGTGGTGAGAGTCCTGCGCAAGGGGATGTCGCTGGCGGCGGTCGAGATGGCGGAGAAGATGTTCCAGAAGGGACAGAAGGACCACAAGAAGGGCCCCCTTGCTGAAGTCGTGGATGAGGTCGCTTATCTGCTCAAATCGAGCAAAAAGATCGCATCCCAACCGCTCGATCCAGATGTCCGGGCAAAGAAGATGATGGGAAAGCCGGCCCCCGACTTCTCCCTTGAAGGTCTCGACGGGAAGATGGTGAACCTGTCCGATTTCAAGGGGAAGACCTTGATGGTGGCGTTCTGGGGTTATTCGTGAGGTGCCTGCCGTGCGGAGTCTCCGCACCTCAGCAAGATCCAGAAGGACTTCAGGAGCAAAAATGTCGAGGTATTGGCAATAAATGCTGACAATGACGGCCGGACCCGCATCCGGGAGTTCGTTCAGGAGAACGAATTACAGCAGAGAATGCTGATCCGGGGCGATGGAGTGGGATTTCAGCAGTATCATCTAAAGAGATTACCGACGGTCTATTTCATCGACCGCAAGGGTAATGTGGTCGGCCGAGACGCGGGCTATCAGAGTTATGAGCAGCTGGAGAAGTCCCTTCAGAAAGCCTTGAAGTAGTCCGAGTTGAAGGCGAAAGTGCCGTTATCGGCCTTTCCTTGGCGGTGATCAGAGGAGCGAGTCATGCAACGGAATTGTCCACGTCGGATCCTGGGTGTGCTTTCTCTTCTCACCTTGTGGGTGGCCTTGGCTCCCACAGGCGTCGAAGCCCAGTTTTGCCTCGAAACTCGTTGGCTGACCGTTTCCGATCAAGATGATGTGGTGCGAAGCGTCAACCCTCTCACCCTCGAGGTCGAAGAGGCGTTCGCCATGTCGATTCCCGGAGCCATCGAGATCGATGGGATTCGTGGGATCGCGGTTCACCCCACCAGCGGCAACTGGTACATGCTGACGCTGACCTCCCTTCCCCCCTCTCCTTTGCCCAACCCCTGGCTGATGGAATACAATCCCATCGACGATACGCTGGCCATCGTCGGATTTACCGTACTCGACTTCAACGACCTTGATTTCAACTCCGCTGGCGAGATTCGCGCCATCACCAATCAACTGAGTACCGGAAGTTCAAACTTGTGTGAGTTGAGCACCATCACCGGCGGCCCGACCGATCTGTGTCAGTACCCTGGCAGTAATGGCGGCGACAGTCTCAGCCTGGGCTCCGGCGGAGCCATCTTCCGCGCCTCGGGAGGATATGTCACCGGAGAGCTCGCCAGTTTTGAGGAGCCTTCCGCTGCGCCTGGCTCCAACAGCTGCGATACGACCAGCATCAACATCTCTGCCCAGCTCTCTGGTGAACCGATCCGCACCCTGACCTACCTGGCGGACCAGGATACATTTCTCTGGGTCCAGGGGGATACCGCTCGTTCCGCCTACACGGTAAACGTCAGCGGCGACGAAACTTTCCTCGGCACCTTCGACCATGACATCAATGGCCTCGCGCTGATCGAGGTGGCGGTGCCATGCCCGGTCGGCGATGAGTTCATCCGAGGCGATTGCAATAGCGACACGGGAGTGAATGTGGCCGATGCGGTATTCCTGTTAGGGAGCCTGTTTGTCCCCGGATCGCCTCCCCTCTCCTGCAGAGATGCTGGCGACATCAATGACGATGGTGGGGTCAATGTCGCCGATGCGGTATTCCTGTTAGGGAGCCTGTTTGTTCCCAACTCCCCCGGCATTCCCGAGCCCAATCTCCAGAGTGGCTGCGGCGCAGATCCGACCGCAGCCGATAGCCTGGAGTGCGATCTCTCCGGCTGCTAATCGAGCCCCAATCGCCCTGCTGAACCGCCATATTCCTGGATGTTCAACCCATCCGATAGAGTTCCATCCGATGCCCACAACTGCTGGATTTCTGCGGCTGGATTCCTGCCGGTCGAATCAATTCACGCACATCAACGCCGTGGTGGACTCTGTCGCTCTGGACTCTGACGCTCTGGTTCCTTTTGCTCCACCCAGCGCCTGGTCAGGGTCCCGGATCCCAGAGAAGGAGGTCGCGATCTCGACGGGCGACGACGGTGAGGATCGCGCTTCCGCCGCTTGCCAGGGCTCTCTCTGCTGAGGGAAAAAGCGATCGATGTGAAGTTCCAGCAACAACCGTGCGACCGAATTCACCAGCCGCCAGCCAACCTTTTCTGCCGTGGCACCGGTCCCATCCCCTCGGTCAGCGCACCTTGAGCAGGATCACGATCAGCAATGGTGCCAACACGGCCTGCAGGATGACAAACCTGACCAGCACCTGGCTGCTCGACCAACCACAATTCTTGAGGAAGTGATCGTGCAGCGGGCAGCGGATGCGGATGAGGTCTAGCTTGAGGTACTTGATGAACCCGATCTTGAACAGACCGGTGCCTCCATTGGCGAGGATCAGTAGCGCCACCACCAGCAGCAGGAACGGATTCCCCGTCGCCAGCACGAACACTCCCAACAACAATCCCAGCGCCCGAGAACCCGCATCTCCCATCATCAATTGAGATGGATGAGCATTGAACCAGAGGTAGGCCGCCAGCGTCCCGAGAGTGGTGGCGACCACCACCGCCCAGCTGGCTCCATCCTCGTAGAAGGGAACGAGCAGGTAATGCGCCGAGTCGATGTGCCCGACCACGCCGTAGAGAACCCCACCCAGTCCTAGCAGGGCCAGTGACAGCAAACTCCCCGAGAGTCCATCGACTCCATCGGAACAGTTGGTGCTATTGATGGTGAACCACAGCAGCATCGTAGCCATCCATCCGTACTGCCACGGCTGACACAAGATCGGCGCCAACATCCCGGTGGTTCCATCGAGCAGCGCTTCCGGCCCCATCTTCGGGGCGAAGAAGGGCAACCAGATCTCGATCGACGATTCTCCACCGATCATCGCCCAGGCGACCACCATCGAGATCGCCAGATCGATCAGGCCCTTGCGCACCCTTCCCCAAGAATTGGGCGATCGATCATCGAGATACCCGGCAGCCATGGCCAGCAGCACGCAAAGTAAGATCACCGCGCGGAAGGGGTCCCATGGGCTCACCAGCAAGGCCACCAGGACGGTGACGGGGATGAACAGAGCGCCGGCACCGGTCGGTTTGCCGATCGCCTCTGTCGCCTGGGCGGCATGCTCTCGACCACGATCGAGAGGTAGAGTACCCGCCCATCGGCGTAGCACCAAAAAGGACCCAACCGCCGCAAACATCGCACCCAAGGTGCACAGCACCAGATGCGACTGGAGCAGTCGCATCGGTCCCCAAAGGCTTTCGAATTGTTGCCCGACCCAGTACAGCACTGATCCAGTCCCCCCCGAACTCCGCTTCCTTGAGCGTGAATCCCGGCAGCAGGATAACGGCCTCCTACAAGGTGTGGAAGCGGCTAGAATTTTCTCGGAGAGAGAGGATGGCAGAAGAAGTCACTGCGGACAAAGTCACTGCGGACAAAGTCACTGCGGACAAAGTCACTGCGGGCAAAGTCACTCGCAGCCAAAGTCACTCGCGGCCCTCCCCCTCGGAAGACTCCACCTCCGCGGGCGGGGTAACTGGATTCGCTTCACGCTCGAGGGCTTCTTTGCGCATCTTCTTGAGGGCCGCCCGGCGTAGATCCTCGGTCCTGCGAGTTCGAATCTGCATGCCATAGGTCCGAGTCAGCGGGTTGGCGACCGGGACTCCTTCGACCACCTGACCGATCGCCTGATCGAGATAGTGCTTCCGATCCGCTTTAATGCCCCAGACGTCATCGTCGAGCGCCCCGTGGTAGACGATTTCCCCCCGATCCAGCACGATATAGGTCGGGCTATTCTTGACCCCGAACGCCTCGGCACAGTGCCCCGAAGGATCGAAAAGGTAGGGATGTTTGACCTTGTACTTGTCGATCCAGGGCTGGACCTTCGCCGGATGGGCAAAAAATGCCGGATTGACACTGACCCACCGGACGCCCTGCTTACCCCAGCGACGCATCATCGGAATCATTTTGTGTTGGGCATAGATGCGGCGGGCGAAACGACACTCTGGCAGGGTCCACTCCATCACGACGATCTGATCGGACAGGCTGGAGAGGTCGAACTTGTTGCCCGAGAGATCGGAGAGGATCAACTCCGGTGCTTCCTTTCCGATCAGGGTGATCGGTGAGGTGATGGCACTTTCAGGCTGGTCCGCCTGTTGCTCTACCGGTGCTGGGCTCTGTGGAGGACTCTGCGGAGGACTCTGTGGAGGGGCCTCCTGCCCCGAGATCATCCATTGAATCAGGAGTAACCCTGAGGCCAGGAAAGTGACCATGATCCGTTCCTCTCCATTCATCTGGGCCAGATCATCCCGCCCCAGAAAGTAAAGCGATCGATCCAGCGTCTGACCGACTGGAATCCTCTGTTCCGCTCCCGAACCCTCCACCGCTTCTTCCCACTCACCGGGTGAGGGGGGCTGTGCTTGCCAAATCTCCAGGCTTTTTCAACGGCTCAGAGAAAGGCCTCTTCCGTCATTATCTTACCATCGAGGGACGATTCCTTCAGCAGGACCTCCCGACTCGATTCGATATTCCCCGCTGCAAAAGGTCCGGTTCCGAACAAACCTGCCGATGTGATACCCTTTCCAGGGGAACCGACCTGAGATCGTGAATCCCTTTCTCCGGTTGCGAAGGCCGCTCCTTGCAACCCCTGAAAATGACCCGCTGGAAGGCTTTGAAATGGACTTCTCCCGACTCTTCGGCACTCCCATCGCTGAATCCCCTCTATCTGTCACTCTGGGTCGTGGTGCGATCGGCGCGATCATCCTGGTGGCTTGCTGTGCCATTCAATTGCCAGCGTCTCTCCTTCACGGGCAGGATCCAGCCACCCCCGAGGACACCGCTGCCCACTCCGACGACTCTCAGGAGAATGCAACGGCCAAGGAACTGGCGGCGCTGGTCGCTGCCCAGTTGCAATCGATTCCCGATCCTCGGACCCTGACTCGCGATGATCTCCCTCGTATTTTCTTGATTCTCGATGAGGGCATCGCCGCAGGACGCAAGTACATCGCCAACCACGGCGATAGCCCCGGATTCCCGACCGTCGCCTGCGACCTCGGCCGGATGCTGATTCTCAATGTCGATCGACACCTCGGTGAATTGAATGAAGAAGCCAAGATCTTCGGTGCTCAGTTGACCGCGCAACAGCGACTCGACGAGCAACTCATCTACCTCGACGAAGTGGTGCGAAACATCGAGAGAGCGCTCGCTGCCAAGATCTCACCAGCAATTCGCTGCCGAGCGGAGGTGATCCTCGGAGATTGCTTGTTGAAGTCGAGAAACGCTTCAAAATCCGCCGACGCATTCAAAAGAGCATTACAGCTCGACACTTCCTTCGAAGATGCTGACGAGATTCGCATCAAACAAATCGAGGCGCTGGAGATCGCCGAGAGATATCGCGAGATGATGACTGCCGGAAATCTGGCCCTCAAAGATCATCCCAGAACGAAGTTTCTGCCACACCTGGTCTACTTCACCCACAAGGCTCATCGTCATCTGGGCATCCTTCGTCAGGGGCGCGACTTGTGGCGCCTCTGGGGGCCGGTGCTGGAGGCGGGAGCCCTCGGCGGAGAGATCTCCCTGCCCGATTCCGATCAGAAGTGGCAGGTCCCGGCAGGCAAGGAGTCGGACTTCCGCTTGATGGCGGACCGAGCCGGTTTCTACGAGGGCTTTTTCCAGTTGGCGATGGGAGAAAAGGAGGCGGCTCTTCAGGCCTTGCTATCCTTCAATGAGAAACTCGCCGAGCGGGTCAACTCCGGCGAGACCATCTCGATGGCGACCAAGACTTACCTCGACTTCCAATCTCTACCGATGTCACATCGTATCGATGTCCTCCACGGAAAACCGGCGCCCTCTCTCGCTGGCTTGAGTTGGATCCAAGCACCTCCAGAAAATGACCCAGGGAAGAAAGTGGAACTGCGTCTCTTCTGTGATTCAAATCGAGCGACCAGCCGCCAATCTCGCTTCATCAGTTTGCTCAAGAAACTGGAGTTGGAGTACTCCTCCGCCGGCCTCAGAGTCGTCTGGATCAGTTCAGTCCTGCGCAGTCCTCGTGCGGAGACGGAAGCGGCAGCAATGACCGCAATCGCCGTAGAAAATCGTCTCGGCTGGTCCTACGGTGTTCAGCCGGGGATCGAAGCCGGAGTCGTCGAACGGCACCTCGGATCACACGGAGGAACCCTACTGTTGGCCATCGATAACGAGGGGCTTCTGCAATGGGAGATCATCGATCCGATGTTCTGGGATGAGGGTTTGTTCCGCTCCATCATCACTCGCCTCTTGCACAACGCAGAATAATGCGATGACCCGGCCCTATCAAAAACTGGTGTTGATCTGCGTTCATGGGAAGAGTTGCCCACAGCAGGGGGCACTCGATCTCTGTGCCGCTTTTCGCCAGAAGGTGATCCAACTGGGAATTCAAGATCAGGTTCGAGTGGTCAAGTCCGGCTGCCTGGCCCAGTGCGGTCATGGGCCGATGGTGGCGATCGAGCCGTCGGGAGAGTGGTATTGCGCTGTCACTTCGGATGATGTCGAACCACTTCTGGAGGGACCCATCCTCGCCGACAAGCCGCTTCCTCGATTACGCTACCAGGGGAAAAAGGACGGCAAAAACGTCCTTCCGAAGGACCAATGGCCGATTGCGGCCACCACAGATCCCAGTTGAGCTCCCAGTGGAGATCCCAGTGGAGATCCCCATACAGGCCGCAACCACTGCTGTGGCTTCACTTTGGATCGTCCCGGACCGATTCTAACCGAGCCCGGAAACCATCGATCAAACCCATCAGAATCTGTCCACAGAGCGGCACCTCAACGATATCCTCGTAGTTCGTGGTTCGCGCTGCGAGTCACCACCCCTCCGGCATCGCTGCCGGAAACGATTGAGCCAGACAGAAGCGGGACACCGTCCCGAGGAGAAATGGAATGAGTCAAGAAATTCAGTTGATGCGCAACATCGGCATCAGTGCACACATCGACAGTGGTAAGACGACCCTCACCGAGCGGATCCTGTTCTATACCGATCGAATCCACACGATTCATGAGGTCCGAGGAAAAGACGGTGTCGGGGCCACGATGGACTCGATGGATCTTGAGCGCGAGCGCGGAATCACCATCCAATCCGCAGCGACCTATCTCAAGTGGGGCGACAATCACATCAACATCATCGATACCCCGGGTCACGTCGACTTCACCGTGGAAGTGGAGAGAGCGCTGCGAGTACTCGACGGAGCCATCCTGGTGTTGTGCGCCGTCTCGGGCGTGCAGAGCCAGTCGATCACCGTCGATCGCCAGATGCGTCGTTACAATGTCCCTCGTCTCGCCTTCGTCAACAAGTGTGACCGCACCGGTGCAGATCCGATCAGGGTCTGTGACCAGTTGCGAGAAAAGCTGCGACTCAACTCGATCATGTTCCAGCTCCCCATCGGTCTGGAGAATGACCATGTAGGAGTGGTCGATTTGATCCAGATGAACGCGATGTACTTCGAGGGAGAACACGGAGAGAAAATTCGCATCGATGAGATCCCTGCAGAGATGCAGGAGGAAGCCGATCACCGCCACGAGATACTACTCGACGCAGTGTCGATGTTCTCGGACGAACTGATGGAGGCGATGCTGGCCGACGAAGTCACCGAAGAACTGATCATGGAGGCCACCCGCAAGGGAGTCATCTCCCTCGATCTCTGCCCGGTCTTCTGCGGATCCGCCTACAAGAACAAGGGCGTCCAGCCACTCATGGATGCGGTCAACTCTTTCTTGCCATGCCCCACCGACGTCGAAAACATCGCCTTGAATCCAGAGAACGAGGATGAGCAGTACCCCGTCACCAACAACTCCGATGACGAATTGCTCTGTTACGCATTCAAGCTGGAAGACGGAGCCTACGGTCAGCTGACCTACGTCCGCATTTACCAGGGTGAACTGGTCAAGGGCGATTTCGTCTACAATGCACGAACCGGTAAAAAGGTGAAACTGGGCAGGATCGTGCGGATGCACTCCGACAACATGGATGAGATCGACCGTGCAGGCTCGGGAGATATCGTCGCACTGTTTGGAATCGACTGTGCCTCGGGCGACACGTTCCGTTCCGAAAAGATGAATCTCGTTCTCTCATCGATGCACGTAGCGGAACCGGTGATCCACCTCGCCGTGAAGCCTATCGATCGCAAATCCACCGACAACATGTCCAAGGCGTTGCAGCGATTCACCAAGGAAGATCCGACCTTCCGCGTCGCTTTCGATCCCAAGAGTAGCGAGACCATCATCTCCGGAATGGGAGAAC
>Ga0302120_10000550_pt1 | contig 17097 bp, 20 predicted proteins | sample AG5_Bottom_MG_FD_203118 | JGI IMG/M metagenome (GOLD analysis project Ga0302120, IMG submission 203118) | Marine microbial communities from Western Arctic Ocean, Canada - AG5_Bottom | ecosystem: Environmental > Aquatic > Marine > Oceanic | place: Canada: Western Arctic Ocean | collected 2017-10-01 | reverse complement strand
GTTTTAGCCCAGGCAGGAAGGGAAACTAGGCAGGAGAGAATTAGCCATAACAAATTCCGACGATGAAACATTGGCATAGTGACCTTAATAAAGACGTATACCACAAGATAGCACATAAGAGCGGGGGAATTTTTTCATTATTATATGAATAAATTATATAAGCTTATGCTTTTTAGTTTATTTTGGAATATGCTACTTTAGTTGCTTGTAATGTTCGTCCTATACTCCGTATGCTAGTTATACTTATATAGCCTAACGACCTTATCAATGACCACTCCGAGTACGCAACAACTACTGCAAACCATACAGGATGCCAGTGAACATTTAAGCATCAATGATAGGCGTGACTTTTTACGGCGTGGCGTGAGCTATGTGGCTGGTGCTGCTGCTGTAGGGGGCGCAACAATAGCCTCGGCTACAGGTTTGAGTAGTAATTTACCACCGAATGAACCGATATGGAGCCGACAATTGGGCACAGGAGTGGTGGAAAATCCATACGGACTTCCTTCCCGCCATGAAGCACAAGTGGTTCGGCGCACTGTGCCTTGGTTAACCGCAGAGTCTATTTCGTCTATCAGCATGAGCCCTATTCAAGACCTTAAGGGCATTATCACACCTAATGGTTTGGTGTTTGAACGTTATCACGCGGGCGTGCCAGACATTAACCCAGACGAACACCGTTTGATGATTCATGGCTTAGTAGATAACCCATTAATCTTCACTATGGACGACCTGATGCGGTTTCCATCGGTGTCGGAAATTAAGTTTCTCGAATTCCCAGCCAACGGCGGCATGGAATGGCGTGGCCCACAAATGGAAGCCTTGCAGTTTACCCACGGCATGTTGAGCTGTTGTGAGTGGACAGGGGTACCATTAAAAGTACTGTTAGACGCGGCAGGTGTGCAGACTGAAGGCAAATGGATATTAGCGGAAGGTGCAGACGGCGCTCATATGAGCCGCTCCATTCCGATGGAAAAAATTCTTGACGATACACTTGTTGTTTACGCGCAAAATGGTGAAATGTTACGCCCAGAGCAAGGCTATCCATTGCGCCTGCTTAATCCTGGTTGGGAAGGTAATACCTCTATCAAGTGGCTGCGTCGTATTGAAGTGGGTGATCAACCTTGGCATCATCGTGAAGAAACGTCTAAATACACCGATCTAATGGCAGATGGCCGTGCTCGTCGATTTACCTTTGTTCAAGAGTGTAACTCAGTGATTACAACCCCTTGCCCAGAAAACCCTATCCTGCGTAAAGGTTTCATAGAAGTTGAAGGGCTAGCTTGGACTGGCCGTGGAACAATTAAAGGTGTGGATGTTTCGTTTGATGGTGGTGTGTCTTGGCATCCGGCAAAATTGAAAGGCCTGGTGCTAGATAAAGCCCTTACCCGTTTTAGTTTCAGTACCCATTGGCAAGGCGAGCCTTGGTTGATTCAGAGTCGAGCATATGATGAGACAGGTTATGTGCAACCTACCTTAGCTCAACTGAGAGAACAACGTGGCGTGAATTCTATTTATCACAAAAACTCTATTCACACGTGGCAAGTTGGTCCCACAGGCGAGGTGAAAAATGTTCAGATCACCTAAGTCTACATTCGCTCTAGTCTTGTTTGCCTGTCTTGCGCCGGGTGTCTCTTATGCTCAAGGCTACCAAATTGGCACGGCGGCAACTGCAGTTGAAATTGCGGGCTGGGACATTGATATTCGCCCTGACGGCAAAGGTTTGCCAGCGGGCAGTGGTAATGCGGTTAATGGTGAAGAAACTTACGAAACCTATTGTGCTTCATGCCATGGCGTATTCGGCGAAGGAGAAGGCCGGTGGCCCGTTTTGACTGGTGGTGAAGGGACGTTATCAGATGATCGCCCAGTTAAAACCGTAGGTAGCTATTGGCCCTACGCCAGCACGCTGTTTGATTACATTCGCCGTGCGATGCCGTTCAACGCACCAATGAGTTTGAATGATCAGCAGGTTTATGACATCACCGCTTATGTGCTTTACATGAACGATATAATCGAAGAGGATTTCCACCTGTCCCAAGATAATTTGGCACAAGTGGAAATGCCTAATCAAGACGGTTTTTATGTGGATAATCGCCCAGACGTTAGTAACCCACGTTGCATGACAGATTGTGCAGATCCAGATAACATGATGATGCAAAGTTCCTTAGCAGGGGTTACACCCATTGGCCATTTTATTGAAGGTGCTGATGCACCGGCGGCAAGCCATTCGGGTCAAGATGAATTAGAAGCCAGTAAAGAAGCTGAACGTAAGGCAGCTATTACAGGCGAAGAAGTAGTTGCTCCAGTTGCCCAGGAAGCTACGGCGATGAGTGCAGCAGCTATGGCTGGTGAAGCAACTTATAAGGCCGCTTGTGGTGTTTGTCACACCAGTGGTTTAGCAGGTGCACCTAAAATAGGTGATGGTGATGCTTGGCCTGAAAGGCTCCAGCAAGGAGCTGATGTGTTGATTGCTCATGCCTTAGAGGGGTATGCTGGCAGTGAAGGGTATATGCCAGCCAAAGGCGGCAGAGCAGATTTGTCAAACGAAGCAGTGACCAATGCGGTCCTATTTATGGTGGAATCTCAACAATAATGTTTAGGTTTCATGAAGAAAAAAACGAGGAAAACCCAATGCGCAAAAGTATAATAAAGCACGCGTTACTCGGTTTGGTGTTGGTCGGAGCGTCATCAATGACGTTGGCAGATGCCTCTGCCGATCAAATAGCCAAAGGTAAAGCACTTTATCTGAATAAAAAAGCGGGCAATTGTATTGCTTGCCATATGATTCCTGATCCGGATGCTAAGTTGCCTGGAAATCAAGGGCCGCCTTTATTAGCCATGAAAGCTCGCTTTCCTGATCCAAAGGTTTTGAGAGCTCAAATTTGGGATGCAACTGTGAAAAATCCGACAACGATAATGCCTCCATTTGGTAAGCATTGGATCTTGTCGGAAGACGATATAGACGCCATCGTGGCTTATTTATATCAGTACTAAACTATATTTCAGTGCCATTTAACTAACCATGGCAAAGGACTAAAACAATGATGAATCGAAGAAGTGTTTTAAAAGCGGTGTTTACCGGTGGCTTAGTTGCCGGTATGGGTGTGCTAATGCCACGTGTAGCTATGGCAGCATGGTCTAAAGCAGCATTTGAAGCTGGATCACAAGAAGCTGCTATGGGAGCCCTTTACAGTACTAATCCAAGTGCGAGTGCAGAAGTTACACTTAAAGCACCAGACATTGCCGAAAACGGCGCTGTTGTTCCTGTTAGTGTGAAAAGTAGCTTGGCTGGTGTGACTAGCATTGCCCTATTTGTGGCTAATAACCCGCAACCATTGGCTGCACAATTCACTATCCCTGAAGGTACTTTGGCCAATGTGTCTTGTCGTATCCGTATGGGCAAAACATCTGACGTAACAGCAGTAGTTACAACAGCTAGTGGTGTATTTAGTGCTTCTAAAGAAGTGAAAGTAACAATCGGCGGCTGCGGCGGCTAACGGCGAACTAGGAGAAATTATCATGGCAAAAGGTATTTTACGCGCCAAAGCAAAAGTCAAAGGCGACAATACAGTAGTTAAGATCATGGCTAAGCACGCTATGGAAACAGGTAACCGCAAAGATACAAGTGGTAACAAGATTCCTGCTAAGTTTATTCAAACCCTAAGTATTTCTTATAACGGTAAAACCGTTATGGAAACCAATATGGGCACTGCTATTTCTAAGAACCCATACTTAGCGTTCACCTTTGTTGGCGGTGCTAAAGGTGACGAATTGCAAATGACATGGACGGAAAACACGGGCGCTAGCGCTACGGAAACCGCTAAAATCAAGTAGCCGGCAACGGCGACTCTATAGCAAGAGGCATCAGAATGAAAATAATAAAATCACTGTTAGCCGGCGCATCCATAGCGCTTGTAGCCAGTATCACTCAAGCTGCTAATAGCGGTAACACTCTGGCATCAGTTGATCCAGAAGCTGATCGTTTAGCATTACAAAGTTACTTCCAAAAGCGTTTTCCACAAGTAGCTTTAAGTGACTACGTCAACGGCATTTATGCCCTTGATGCGCCATCGCGTGAGCAGTGGCAAGACATAGAAGAGTTCCCTCCTTACGAGTTTGATATCGAAGAAGGTGAAGCTTTATTTAATAAGACGTTTGCTAATGGCAAATCTTATGCCGATTGTTTCGCTAATGGTGGTATTGGCATTCGCCAAAATTTTCCCCGTTGGGATGCATCTCAAGGCAAAGTTGTGACCTTAGAGTTGGCTATTAATCAGTGTCGCGAAGCTAACGGTGAAGAAGCCTTGGGTTGGAAAAAAGGCAAAATTGCGCAAATTTCTGCTTATATGGCCTACACCTCACGGGACAACGTATTTGATGTGCAAATCCCTAATGACAAGGCTAAAGCAGCCTACTTAGACGGTAAGCAAAGCTTCTACGCCCGTCGTGGCCAATTGAATATGAGTTGTGCCAACTGCCATGTGGCTGGCGCCTATATTAAGATTCGCGCCGACTTACCAGGGCCTACTTTAGGCCACGTGACTCACTTTCCAGTGTTTCGTTCTAAGTGGGGCAACCTAGGTACGTTGCAACGACGTTATGGCGGTTGCCAGAAGAACGTGCGCGGTGTGCCACAGAAAACTCAGGGTGAAAAATTCCGCAACTTAGAATTTTTCCAAACGTATATGTCGAATGGACTAGTGGTTAATGGCCCTGGTGCACGTAAATAAGCAGACGAGGAGAACAACATGAAAAAGACGATTTCCCTTGTGGCAGCCTTAATGATGGTATCCGGCGTTGTCGCTGCACATTCTTTTAATGAAGCCTTTAATGAGCAACGTGCTATGTATGGTAAAGGTCATAGCTTTATGTGGAATGGCCAAACCTACATTACAGATCATCCTGAAGAGGTTGCTGCTGCAGTAGAGGCGAATGCTGCGAATGCTGCTAAGCTGTTGGCATCGGCTAAAGCTAAGTATGCTGAAGTGCTGGCCGTTGACTTTGGTTGGACCTTAACCGCAAAGTTACTTAAGTCGGCTAATAAAGCCCTTGAAGCTGGTGACTTCCGCAAATCTATGAATATATCAGCCCAAGCTGAATATCATTCACGTATGGGCATTGCGCAGTATCACCAATCCCAAACTGAGTGGATTATGGCTGTACCCGAATAAGGTTCACAGTTAAAAGCCACACAAACCCACGTTCTGCTGTCATGGCGGTTCGGTGGGTTTATTTTTTTAAGCTTAATTAAGTTATCATAGGAAGCCATTATGTCTACTAGCCGTCGCGACTTTGCTCGTTTAATGGGAATTGCCGCAGTGTCCGGGGTGTTGCCTAGCCAAGGCTATGCTGCACAAAAAAAACCTGCAGACATCTATGAAGTGGCTAATTTTGGCAATGCACGCTTGCTGCACATGACCGATTGTCATGGCCAACTGAGCCCAGTTTACTTTCGTGAGCCTAGTATAAACCTAGGTATTGGTACGGCCTATGGCAAAGCACCCCACCTGGTAGGCCACAAGTTCCTTGATCATTTTGATATAGCCCCAGGCTCTATGGAAGCTTACGCCTTTACTTATTTGGATTTTGAACAAGCTGCGCAAGAGTACGGTAAAGTTGGTGGTTTTGCTCATCTCAAAACCTTGGTTGATAGGCTACGCACAAGCTATGGAAGTGAGAATACGTTATTCCTAGATGGCGGCGATACGTGGCAAGGCTCCGGCATTAACTACAAATCTCGTGGCATGGATATGGTGCGGGCATGTAACTTACTAGGTGTTGATATGATGACCGGCCATTGGGAGTTCACTTATCACCAACAAGAGATTTTGCATAATATAAGTCAGTTCAATGGCGAATTTTTAGCGCAAAATGTATTGATTACAGAAGACGCGTTATTTGATGGTGCAGATGAGTACATCTACGACGAAGACTCCATGCGTGTCTTTAAACCTTACAGTATACGTGAGATGGGTGGCGCTAGAGTAGCCATTATTGGACAAGCATTTCCGCGGGTAAAAATTGCCAACCCAGCGCGTTTTGTGCCAGATTGGAGTTTTGATATTAATGGCGACATGATGCAGGAATTAGTTGATGACCTGCGTCAAAACCAAGGTGTTGACGCTGTGGTTGTGCTATCCCACAACGGGATGGATGTAGATGTAGCTATGGCTCAACGGGTCACCGGTATTGATGCCATTTTAGGGGGCCACACCCATGACGGTGTACCTACACCGACACAAGTAAAAAATAATGCTCACACTACATTAGTGTGTAATGGTGGATCCAATGGTAAATTCTTAGGCGTATTGGATCTAGATATTGGCAAGGGCAAAGTTAACGGCTTCAGCTATCGCTTGTTGCCTGTGTTCTCTGAATTACTTCCTGCAGATGCAGAAATGACAGCGCTTATTGCAGCAGAACGCGCACCTTATACTAGCTGGATGGACGAAGAGTTGGCTGTTGCAGATGAAGTGCTTTACCGTCGTGGTAATTTCAATGGCACATTCGACCAGGTTATTTGTGACGCTTTACGCAGTCATTATGACGCGCAAATTTCCTTGTCTCCAGGTTTCCGTTGGGGTACCAGCGTACTACAAGGGCAGACGATCACCATGGAACGGGTGTTAGATCAAACCTGTACTACTTACCCAGAAACTTATGCCCGTGATATGACTGGTGCAGATATTAAGCTCATTTTAGAAGATGTGGCTGACAACATCTTTAACCCAGAGCCCTACCTACAATCTGGTGGTGACATGGTTCGGTTAGGGGGCTTAGACTACCGTTGTGATCCACTGGCAGCGATGGGTTCTCGCATTGACGAAATGCGCTTGGATAATGGCACTGTAATTGAAGCCAATAAGACCTATCGTGTTGCTGGTTGGGCTACCGTTGGGTCACGCTCTGAAGGTGATGATATTTGGGATATAGTGGCACAACATTTACGCGATCAACAAGAAGTTAAAATTGGCAAACTTAATACGCCTGTTTTGGTAAATGTTGCTGGTAACCCAGGTTATAAAGCTTAGTGAGGTGGTTATGATTAAACAGATACAGCGTGTACTTATAACACCCGTTTTGAGTTTGGCATTAGGCTTGATGAGCGCCTCAGCCAGTGCAGAAGAAATTATGATCAAATCAGGCGACTTGCGTTTAAATGCTGTGTTGAACATAGCGACAGACTCCATTAATGAAGGGCCACTGGTTTTGTTGGTGCACGGCACCCTTGCGCACAATGGCATGGAAATCATTACCAACTTGCAATCATTATTGGATGACGAATCGCTGAACAGCCTTGCTATCAACTTGAGCCTTGGCATTGATAACCGTCATGGTGCTTATGATTGTGCTGTGCCTCATGAGCACCGTCATGAAGATGCCTTAACTGAAATTGGCACTTGGATTGAGTGGCTTAAGGGTCAAGGTGTAGATCAAGTCCTACTTGCAGGTCACTCAAGGGGTGGAGGTCAGGTTGCAGCCTATAGCCAAAACCCAGATGCGATTGTTCTAGGTCAAGTGTTAATAGCACCCGCTACATGGAATCCTGAATATGTCGAAAAAGCCTATTATAACCGTTACCAAAAAAGCTTGAGTGACCTCATAGCCGTGGCAAAACAGCAACCCAGCAATGGGTGGATGCCAGAACCTACAGATTTTATCTACTGTGATAATGCGCCGAAAGTAAAAGCTGCCAGCTTTTTATCCTATTACCAGCCTCCACAAACACTGAATACCCCAGACCTGTTAGTTGAAGGGGGCCTTCACACTGTGATATTGGCAGGTAGTGAAGACGCAGTAGTTAAGGACTTGCCAGAGCAATTAGAAGCTCGTGAATTCTCAAATGTTGAATTTATCTTGGTGGATGGAGCAGACCACTACTTCCGTGATTTGTATTCTGATGACATAGTGGAAACTATGGTGGACAGCATAGAAGCTTTGACTGAAGTGGATGAAAGCTAGATGAACAGCCGTTGGCCTGCAAAGCCATTACACTGGCTGGTGTTATTAATGCTCTATTTACCTGCAGTGCATACTAACGCAGAAGATACTTTTCCAATGCTACAAGACAGCCGTTTACTGCAGCCAGATAGAGTGTTGGTATTGCTAGCTGAAATTGAGAATTGTAGTTTCTGCGAACGAGTGAAAGACAACTTTTTATTTCCGTTAACCAAGGACCCAAACTGGGAGCCGTTGTTCCAAGTTAGGCGCATAGATTTAAATTCACTGCAAATGCTGACAGATTTTTCAGCACAAAAAATATCCCAGAAAGAGCTGGCTCAGGCTTTCTCTGCTGACTTTTCGCCAACCTTAATATTTCTAAATCCTCGTTCTGGAGAGCGTATTGGGGAAGACATAGTGGGGTTGGTAACACCTGATTTTTATAGTTTTTATTTGCAACAACAAATAGCTCAATCTTATGAGTTATTAACGGGGCAACGTTAGCCCTTGGAGAAAACGATGACTAAATTACCTAAGTCTATGGCGGCGATTGTTGTATTGGTGTCAACTTTATCAATCACCTCTATAGCCCAAGCTGAAAATAAACCTGTGGCGATTACTAAAGGTCTCAGTGCTGTGACCATCACACATGAAGGTGCTGCGGTTCAACTAATGCGCGAGCAAGACAACACCAACACGATTACGCAAGATTTCGCGTTGACGTCGCGCCCTTGTCCTCCATTTTGTATTCAACCGATGGTCTTCGCTCCTGGCGTAGAAACCTTGGGTGAGTTAGAGGTGATTGATTATTTGGTGCGCATGCAGTCTGATGAAAACATCTTGGTGATTGATTCACGTACGCCAAATTGGGTAGCAAAGGGCACAATTCCTGGGGCTGTAAACATTTCTTGGATTAGTTTAACACCTGCCAAAGGGGCTTCCACTGAAGGGATAATGGACATTATGCTTAATCAGATGGGTGTCACTTTAATAGGTGATGTAGACGAATTTGAAGTTGATGAAGCCATTGTTAATGGCAATGTTGCAGACGTATTTAATTACGCTCAAGCAAAAACCTTAGTGCTGTTCTGTAACGGCATGTGGTGTGGTCAATCGCCTGCTTCCATGAAAACCTTGCTCTCCTTTGGTTATCCTGCTGAGAAAATAAAATGGTTTCGTGGCGGCATGCAAACATGGCAAGTATTGGGTTTAACCACGATTCAATAACGGTAAATGCCACGTCCACTCCTGTAGTGCTGAAACTTTCTAGTTCAAAGCACCCTCATATGGCCATGCAACCCAAAGAGTTGCGTGGTCATATGCTCAACCCCAAGCCTATGTAACTATATTATTGTATCGAAGCTTAATTGAACGTTAAGTCACCTGAGGTTTTTTGCCTGCCTGTCTAAACCATAGCCCTGTACTTAGGCTGCTAAAAGGTTGGGGTATAGCTCAGCTTATGATAACGTAAGCTTCTACATTGGTAATAAAATATTACCAATTTAATAATTTATGGTTTAGGTTTTGTCTATGCATACCTCATCAAGCACATCTAACGACCTTGTGAGCCAAGCATCTGAAGGTGGAAACGTTGCGTCACTAGTCAGCGCATTGCAGGAACTGCTGCCAGAGTCCAGCATCATTATGTCAATAGAAAGCCAAAGGCCTTTTGAATGTGATGGCTTGGCTGTATACCAACAACTACCTTTAATCACAGTTATTCCAGAAACAGTAGACCAAGTACAAGGTATTTTACGCTTGTGTTATTTTCATCGTGTGCCTTTGGTGCCAAGAGGCGCAGGCACTGGCCTGTGTGCTGGTGCGATGCCCCATGCAGAGGGGGTTTTGTTGGTGATGACCAAACTCAATAAGATTTTACACATTAACCAAGATACAGCCACTGCAACAGTTCAGCCTGGGGTGCGTAATTTAGCTTTAACCGACGCAGCCAAACCCTTTGGTCTCTATTATGCACCGGACCCATCTTCACAAATTGCCTGCACTATTGGCGGTAATGTGGCGGAAAATTCGGGTGGAGTTCACTGCCTTAAATATGGCCTTACCGTTAATAATCTATTGCAAGTTACCTTGGTCACTATTGAGGGGCAATTAATTACATTTGGGGGTGAAGGTTTAGATGAGCCAGGCATGGATCTATTGAGCTTATTCGTCGGTTCTGAAGGTTTGTTAGGAGTGGTGGTAGAAGCGAAGGTTAAATTGTTACCACGAGCGCCAAGGGTGCAAGTGCTTTTGGCTGCCTACGATAGCGTAACTGCAGCAGGTGATTCGGTGGCTGCCCTTATAGGGCAGGGCATCATACCAGCGGGTTTAGAAATGATGGATCACTTAGCCATTAGCGCGGCAGAAGATTTTGTAAAAGTAGGCTACCCTACGGATGCCCAAGCACTGCTCATTTGTGAATTAGACGGCACAGATGCTGAAGTCGAAGAGCAGCTTGCTGTGGTGAGCGAGTGTTTTAAGCAGTATGGAGCACAACAAATACGAATTGCTAAAGATGCAGCAGAAGCCGAAGCCCTATGGCATGGCCGCAAAGCTGCTTTTCCAGCAGTAGGGCGTATTTCACCAGATTATTACTGTATGGATGGAACGATACCTCGCGGCAAAGTAGGTCATGTGCTTACTCGTATAAGTGAACTGTCCGACACCTATGGCCTGAGAGTGGCTAATGTTTTTCATGCTGGTGATGGCAATTTACATCCACTTATTTTATTTGATGCCAGTATTGACGGTGAGCTGGAGCGAGCAGAGTTATTAGGTGGGGACATTCTTACCTTGTGCGTTGATGTGGGAGGGACGATTACTGGTGAACATGGTGTTGGTTTAGAAAAAATGCCACAAATGCCATACCAATTTGGTGATGCAGAATTGGCTCAGTTTAGACGTTTGAAGGCTGCTTTTGACAGTGAAGATTTGTTAAATCCCGGTAAAGGAATTCCCACTCTCAAATATTGCCAAGAATACCGGAGCTTGCAACATGGTTGATTTAACCCACGAGTTGGAGCAACAAATTCAACACGCATACGCCACTAAAACGCCTCTTAAAATACAGGCTGGTAATACTAAGGCCTTCCTTGGTCGACAAACTTCTGGAGAAGTGGTTGATATGGCTAATCATACTGGTGTGATTAGTTATAGCGCTACTGAGTTGGTGATTAGAGCACATGCGGGCACGAAAATTTCTCACCTCAATGATCTACTTGCTGAACAACAACAACGGTTACCTTTTGATCCACCCAGTTTTGAAGGTGAAGCCACTATTGGTGGCACTGTGGCGGCAAATCAGACGGGTGCCTCACGGCCATGGTTTGGTGGTGTTAAAGACAGCTTACTAGGGTTAGGGCTTATTAACGGCTATGGCGAAGCAATGCAGTTTGGTGGCCAGGTTATGAAAAACGTAGCAGGCTTTGATGTAACGCGGCTGCAGTGTGGGGCAATGGGGAGTTTAGGCCTCATTACAGACGTCTCCATAAAAGTATTGCCAGAGTTTAGAGTGGGCCATACCCTAACGTTTGAAATGACTGCAGATACTGCTTTAGAGGCTATGTTGCGATGGGCCAACCTTAGCTTACCCATTACTGGCATGAGCCACTTTCAGGGGCTGCTCTACGTGCGGCTGCAAGGTGGGAATAGCGGTGTTGCCTCGGCCAGTCAGTTTTTGGGTGGTGAACAGCTTGACCCTACGGATGCAGAAGACTTCTGGCAAGCGATAAAAGAAGGGGGTTTGTTGCAACCGCAGCATAACCAGACGCTGTGGCGCTGGAGTGGGCCAAGTGACACTCCTATTGAAGCAGTGCCAAATACGTCTTTGATTAATTGGGCGGGATCTGAACGCTGGGTACTAGAGGCGGGCCAAAACCCTCCTTTAGAAGGGCTAATGCAATACAACGGAGGCGATCGCTTGGCAGAGATATTTGGCTCAGTAAGTGCTCCGCAGCAAGCCTTGCAGCGGCGGATAAAATACGCATTTGACCCCCATGGGATTTTAAATGCTGGCCGCTTATATTCTTGGATGTGAACTATGAAAACGATAATTGCAAAAGAATTTGCGGACCAACCTCAATTTGCACCTGTTAAAGGGATATTGCAGGCCTGTGTACACTGTGGTTTTTGCACTGCCACTTGCCCTACGTACCTCCTGTTGGGAGATGAGCGTGACAGCCCCCGTGGCCGTATTTATATGATGAAAGCCATGTTTGAGGGCGAAGCAGTTACTCAAGAAACTCGCCACCATTTGGATCGTTGCCTTACCTGTAGAAGCTGTGAAACAACTTGCCCATCTGGAGTGGAGTATGGCCACCTAGTTGATTTAGGCCGGGTAGTAGCAGAACAAAAAGCGCCACGTCCTATGCCCCAAAAGCTCGTGCGATGGGGTTTACGACAAGTACTGCCCTATCGATCTAGATTTGGCCCAATGCTTAAGCTGGGTCAGTTGGTTCGGCCTGTGTTACCTCAGGTGCTGAAACAACATGTTCCCCTATCAGTTGCCAAGCTAGTTGCCCCAAAAACTAATCATAAACGCGTTATGCTGAGTTTGCCGGGTTGCGCCCAAGCAAGTGCCGCACCTAATACTGATATAGCTGCAGCGCAGGTGCTAGATCAACTTGGTATTACTCTAAAAGTGCTACATAAAAGTGGCTGTTGTGGGGCTGTTAATCAACATTTGAATGCCCACGAGAAAGCCCTTGACCAAGCCAGGCATAATGTCGATTTAGTCTGGCCAGAATTGCATGCAGGAGCCGAAGCCATAGTGATTACTGCTTCTGGCTGTGGAGCTACCCTTCAGGAATATGGCTACATGCTACGTGATGACCCAGCTTATGCAGACAAAGCCGCCCAAGTTTCGAAGGATTCCAAAGACATCGTAGAAATTTTGGGCCAAGAAGACCTTGCTCCGGTGAAGCTAAGTCTAAGTAACGCTCAATTGAGTCAATCTCCAGGTGTAGGAAAGGTCGCAGTGCATTGTCCGTGTACCCAGCAACATGCCATGCAACTACCATACAAAGTAAAAACACTCTTAGACGAGTTAGGCATAGAAACAGCGGTCACCAACAACGATCATTTGTGTTGTGGTTCAGCAGGCACCTATTCGCTGCTTCAACCAAAGTTGAGCCATGAACTTCGTGTCCAAAAGCTAAAAGATTTAACTATAGATGACCCACAGCTTATCGTCACCGCTAATATTGGCTGCCAGCTTCATTTGGGAGGTGCGGGAGACGTACCTGTTAAACATTGGTTAGAGTTGTTAGTTGATCAATGACAATGTAAATCTTTACCTAGTTTGACACAGTCCACGGGAATTAATTGGCATTGTGTTAGTCTACATAAAGGAATCAAATTGTTAAGGAACATCTAATGAAAAAAACGACTAAACAACTTACGTTAAGCGTTACTTTAGCCGCGTTTGGCCTAGTACTAGCGGGCAGTGCTCTCGCCCAAACTATGCTGGTTAAAGTGTTACAAGAATCCGATGAAATCATTTCTCAGGTCTATAAAGAAGTGCCTATTAAATCTTGTAGGATAGAACAAATTCCTATTTACGGTATTCAAGCTGGAGGTGAGCAAGCTTCTACTGCGGACGTGATCGCCAGTGCCATTTTTGGCGGTTTATTGGGCAACCAAGTGGGGGGAGGTTCCGGTAAAGACGCGGCCACGATCCTTGGGGCCATTGCTGGTGCCGACATGGCTAATAAAAAAGGTAAAAGTAAGCAGGTTATTGTGGGCCATAAGCAACAAGAAGTCTGTGATGTAGAGATGCAGCAACGCACCGTGACCCAAGTAACGGGCTACAAAACCTACATCGAATTTGGTGGCAACGTATGGCAAATGACGACCACTATTCCCTATACTAAGGGTGAGTTTTTGAGTGTAAATGTAGACATAACGCCTACTGAATAGCCTTTATTGCGTCAATGCCAGGCCCAGCATGTCTGGGTCTGCATTGCCGCCAGACAAAATCACTAACGTAGTTTTATCTTTTACCTCTAAACTCTTATTTAAAATAGCGGCTAACCCAACACACCCTCCAGGCTCCACCACAAGCTTTAGCTGCTGCATGCACATAGCCATAGCGGCCAGTACGTGCTGGTCATTTACTGATTTAGCACCAACTAAATAACGCTGTATTATAGCAAACGTGAGATCACCTACCATGGGTGTGACTATGGCATCACAGATAGACGGGGGTGAGTTTTTGTTGGCCAAACGGTAACCTGCGGCAATTGACCGTGCTGCATCGTCATAACCTTCAGGTTCTGCGCCCCATAGTGTGATATTTGGGAAGTGATATTTCAGTGCCGTTGCGCTACCTGACATTAAGCCACCACCACCAATGGGGCCAATAGCTTGGTCTGGGACTACATTTAGCGCTTCAAATTGATGAGCAGTTTCAAGACCTAAAGTGCCTTGCCCAGCAATGATGTCTGCATCATTAAAGGGTGGAATCAGTGTGAGATTGTGTTCTTGTGCCAGTTGCTGGCCAATGGCATCTCTATCTTCGGTGCTGCGCTCGTATAGCACTACCTTAGCGCCTAGCGCTTTAGTATTGAAGATTTTAATCTTTGGTGCGTCAGAGGGCATTATGATAGTGGCAGGCACTCCAAAATGGGCAGCTGCAGCAGCTACCCCCTGAGCATGGTTGCCGGATGAATAAGCGACCACGCCTGTAAGTTTCTTGGCCTGGGCAAACTTACTCAGTTTGTTGAAGGCGCCACGAAATTTGAATGAACCGGTGCGTTGTAGATTTTCAGCTTTAAATAACACGCGTCCGCCTAGTTGTTGATTAAGCATGGACGATTCAAGCAAGGGAGTCATCACTGCGTGGCCTTTGATACGTTGGCTAGCGGTGATGATGTCTTGGTAATTGATGGCTAGGTTGGGCATGGTTGAGCTATTAGTCCTTAGATTATGGCCTGCGCTAGAATGACATTAGCCTATAATTGTAGCAGTTCTTGCACCGGGCAACCGCAAACTTCTTCTACGGCTTGTGCGGCAGCCAATAGGTGCTGTTCGCCGTATCGTGGGCCAATAAGCTGCACCCCAATTGGCACACCTAAACCACGAGATTGTGTGGGCACGCTCATACACGGTAAGTCCAAGTAGTTCATAGCCGACATACTGCTGCAGCTATCTAGGATGGATTCAACGGACTCAACAGATTCCATATCGGCTCCTGCTTTGTAAGGCGGAGTTGTCAGCATAGGGGTCATTACAATAGGGTAGCGGCGCTGGAATTGGTCCCACTCACGATGATAATGGTTACGCTTAGACAAAGCCTGAGCATAACCTGCCAAATCAAACGGCTCTGAAAGCTGTAAGTAGTGCTCCAACACCCGGCGTAGCTGGCCCGAGCCAAAGCGGTCTACCACCGTGGCTTTAACTAGATACATTTCGGTGAACATCAGACGCATATAGGTACGGTGGATATCAAGCATACTCGGTGGAGTGGCAATTTCCACTTCATAACCGGCCTTAGTCAAACCCGCTGCCGCTTGATCTAACGCGGCATCAATACTTGGGTGCAAACCGATATTAATCGGGTCTCGCACCAATGCGACGCGTTTGGGCAAAGGGCGATCAATCTCAAAAGTGGGCAACGACCAAGTATCTAAGCTGTGGTAACCCGCCATGGCTTCATAACCCAACTTAACCTCCTTGTTATGGTTGCAAGCCATGGGTGGCTTAGCTGTGCTTGGCTTGGCCGGCGTTTCAAAGGGGCTACAGCAGGCAGCCAGCACAGGGCAGGCCGGTAAGGTAGGCTTAATGTTTTATGTACAAATGCCAGTGGCCCTTATTATTGGCTTTATGGTGTATGCCGAACGCCCTTCGCTGATGGCGTTGCTGGGTGCTGGTTTAATAGTAGCGGCGGGAATAAGCTTGCCTTTACGGGCAGGCCTTAGCTCGTTACGTACCTCAAAATAAAACCTGTGTTATCATAGTAAATTGCGTTTTAATTTGCCGTCACCTTATGACATTGACCAGCCGTCCAAAATCACGACTTAGGTTACCACCTAATAAACATCAGGTTAAACAAGAGTTAGCCCAAGATGTCGCTCATTTTTTGGCGCGTGGCGGAAGTGTAGAGCACGTAGAACAAGGCGAAACAGCGTTAGTTAATGGCTGCTTTAATCAGCAACGCCCAGCGGTAGCTACTCAGGCGCAAACGCGCACGCTGCTGTCTTCTCAAGTTGAAGCCATTGAAAAACGCAAAGAAGAGCGACGTCAACCTAAACCTATTGCCATCCCCATTAAGACCAACCGTCGTCCAACCAAAAAATGGATATACGACGATTTTGGTGAACCCCTGCGTTGGGTTTGGGCTTAATAGTTTAGCCAGTATTGTATTAAGGAACCGCACCCATGCAGTTTATTATTGCCGATGACCATCCTTTATTTCGTACAGCCATGACGCATACGCTTCAGCAGCGTTATACCGGTGCGCAAATTTTGGAGGTAGGCAGCTTGCCTGAACTCCTAAGTTTGTTAAAAACAGGCATAGAAGCAGACCTTCTTTTACTCGATATACATATTCCTGAGGCCCATGGCTTCACTGGGTTAGTGCAGGTAAGCGAACACTTCCCAGAGGTGCCTGTGATGATTGTTTCGGGCAATGACAATCCAAATGTCATACATAAAGCGGTGGCCTTAGGCGCAAGTGGTTTCCTACCTAAGTCGGCTTCAAATGAAGATATTGCCATTGCTATTGATGCCGTTATTCAAGGTCAGGTGTGGATACCTGCTAATTTGCCAACATCTGTAGTAGAGCTAGGCGGTGAGCAAACTGCAGAACGCATCGCTTCGTTAACGCCGCAACAATTACGTGTATTAACCATGATTGGCGAAGGCTTATATAATAAACAAATAGCGTCAGAACTGTCGGTAACCGATGCTACTGTGAGAGCTCATGTGACCGAGATTTTTCGTAAACTAGGGGTCACTAACCGCACCCAAGCGGTTATCTTTTTTAATCGATTAAAAGTGGAAGATCCCCATCATCAGGCGATTTAACAGACCTTTGCTAAATCAGTCGATTAATCAGTTTGCGTAATACTGCAGGTTTGAGAGGTTTGTGAATTAATCCAAAGCCTGATTCTTTAATGAGGTGTTTCATCTCACTGCTACGATCTGCAGTAATGACAA
>Ga0302120_10000542_pt1 | contig 17170 bp, 11 predicted proteins | sample AG5_Bottom_MG_FD_203118 | JGI IMG/M metagenome (GOLD analysis project Ga0302120, IMG submission 203118) | Marine microbial communities from Western Arctic Ocean, Canada - AG5_Bottom | ecosystem: Environmental > Aquatic > Marine > Oceanic | place: Canada: Western Arctic Ocean | collected 2017-10-01 | reverse complement strand
GTAGTTTCGTACACCCACTTATCACCGATTCTCCAAGCCGAGATGTCGACTGAGGGATGACTACTTCTAGGTGCAGAACTCAAAATAATACCACCGCTTTGCGACTCTTCCAAATCTGGAATCGGCAACTCTTCGACGGTAAAAAGCGCTGAAAATGAAGAGAGAATCAGCAGAGCGAGGACTGTGAATACCGGTGTACAAGAGCGCTCCATCAATCACCCGAGGGCGGTAGAGCACTTCAAATTCTTCGTCGGATGATTTACTGCTGAGTACCTTCAAAAATCCAAATCATCTCCATCAGAGATGTTGGGTTGAGGGGGATTATCTTCTAACCAAGACTTGCCATGATATTTCCATTGTTCCATTGTCCACCCCGGTGGCAGGCCTGAGACAGGAACAGGGGGCGCCGCTTCGGCGATGGCAAAGTTAGAGATTGCGGTTGAGGTGGTTCCGGAAAAATTGGCAGGTTCTGTGGCGGTGATTGATGAGGCAGCCGTAAAGTCAGTGCTGACAGGGTTGGATGTGGCTGGAAAAGTGAGGTCGATGACCTCGGTGGGGGTGTCATCAGCCGTCAAATCCGCCGACGACTGTTCCCAAGGCGCGATATCCTCATCGGGATGGTCGGATTTTCCGGTGATTGCTCGGTAGGTGACTATCCCGATAAGCCCAATTAGAACGAGTGAGAGAATCTTTGTCATCAGACCTGCTTCTTCTCCGATTACCGAGCCGATTACGTCGCCGACGAGTCCTCCTTGTGACGATGAGACCTCGACGATTACCGACGCAGTGCCCGGTCTAGAAACGTCTTCATCGAGAACCCGTACCGTCACCTCATAGGAGCCAGAAAATTCCCAGGTTTGGCTCACCGTTCGCCCGACATGGTCGGCATCATTGGTCGTATCGCCATCACCATCGCTGTCGACGGTGGCATCGATATCCCAGGTATAGGTGAGATGGGGTAGGTCGGCGGTGGAATCCAATATCCGGGAAACCGTCAGTTCGCAGGCGCTTCCGACACTTGCCTCACAGACCTTGATGGTCGGGCGAGGAGGTTGATTTACGACAGTGATATTGGTGGTTTGATAGGCACGCGCACCATCGTTATCGGTGACGTGGAAGATGACCCGATGAATCCCATCTTGATTCCAAGCCCATGCCAGAGTGTCGCCGAATACATCGCAGTCATCATCAGCGGAACCCACACCATCCTGATTAATGCCAGGATCGACATCCCAGCACGCTATCAGAGTCAGGTTATCGCTGGCGGTATCGTGATATTGGCCGGTGAGTTGTACGCTCTGAGATTCGGCCACCGGTAACGAATCAGGCAATTCATCGATATGCGGGGGGACATTTTCAACCTGTACCCAGGTTTCGATGAAGCCGGAACTGGCTCCATCGTTATCGACTACCTCAAGGCGAACGATATTGCGCCCCGACCTCGGCCAAGCCACCTCAATCGCTGACGAGTCTCCCTCGGTGCGCTCAAACCAAGTTGTATCTTGGTCGTCGGGGCGCCAACGCCATTCCAATGTCGACAGGTCATCGAGGCTATCCACAGCCTCGGCGCGCAACCATATTTCCTCATCTTCTGCGACTTGGAAAGTACCTTGCTGGTCGGACTCAATGCTCTGTCCATTCGCATCCCAAAGGGTAACATTGACATCCCTTGGGATAGCATTGGTGAAAGTGATATTCCAAATTGCCTGAGTGATTTCTCCATCATCGTCAGTGCCGATAGCGGTGAAAGATTTCATTCCTTCAACATCTGTAGTCGTGGTGCAGGTTCGAGTGAAATATCCCTCAAGGCAATTTGCTGACGGCCAGTAGATGTCTACCATGCCAGGCCAGTCATCTTCAGAATCGGTATCGTTGGCAAACACATCCATCGTCACCATCGAAAGTGCCGGTGTCTCTGTTAACATACTACTGATTATCACCGTGGCAGGCCGGTTCAGAACTGTCACATTTACGCTAGAAGATGCACTATCCTGCTCTTCGTCGATGACTGTGACAATGACTTCAAAGATGCCATCATCGACCCATGATAGATTGGTGTGGCAGTTGGATGTTGCGATGGTCTGCCACTGCAAGCCATCTCCTAACTCGTATTCCACTCTGAAAACGCAGGAGACATTTCCACCATCCAAGTCGAATGATTGTTCGGCACTGAAAAACAAATCACTCATCGAATAGATGGGTGTAATTGTATTGATGACAACTTCGGGTAATGTTCCAACGAATACCGGTATTTCGCCGATGTTATTGCTGGGGTCGGCATCTGCGGAATTCAACAGTTCAGGGTCGACCTCGTAGGTAATCATCACATCACCAATGGCAGAATCACTAGGGACAATCCACTCAAACCCGACACGGTATTCCTCATATGTGGACAGTGCAGGAACATTGAACGAGACGAGTTGACCATCCGGTTGTTGTACCTCTACCGTTGTTGGGACACTAAGGATGATGCCTCTATTCATCACCGGCAAATCAAAAATCAGACTATCGCCTGGGAGCACGTTAAATCCCGAGATTTCATTGAGAGGGCGAACATCACCACTACGATTTCTAACGATTGAGACGCGGTCGGTCATAGCGACTAAATCCAAGGCCACCATATTATCATCCAATGTCATTGTAGTTGCTCCGATTCGTCCGGCAGAAGATTGCCATGCAATGATGCCGTGACTTCCCCAGTCATATGTTGTCGCAGACGGGTCTAATGCATCTCCCGAGTCGAATTCAAACCATGCTGAGCCATTTGCTGAGGTGGTTCCTGACAGCGCTACACCTTCTCTCTCGTGACGTAACTCTACAGTTTCACCGGCCATTGGCGATCCACTGCTATCAGTGATGTTGATCCAAGCCTCTTGAGTCGCATCCAGAGGGGTTATTGGATTCTTTAATTCGACGGAAATCGCCGTACTACGTTGCCCAGGGTTAGAGTTGGAGACCACTCCATCAGACGCCGTAGGAGTGTATGATTTGAGCCGGAAGTCGATGGTCAATCCTATATTATCCTCGGTATGCATCCAAGCGTAAGAGCGTGCCGCTGGGCAGAACCAATTATATCCGTCAACCAATCCATTGCTATCGTATGAAGTCACCTCAAATGAATCACTGCACCCAGAATAGGAAATCCCTTGGCCTTGGGAATTTATTGGAGTACCTGAATTGGTAACCTCGTAGAAGTCGGTAGTGGCGGTCGAAGTATCCGCGGGAAACGGGTTGATGTAATCAGAACTCCCCGACCAGACAACATCGATGGTTGAATCGGAGAGCCAAGTCTCTCCGCTTCGCATTGGGAAATCATAGCTCTCTTGAGGTGGGGCATGACTAGTTGAGATGATGACATCGGCGACATCGATGTTGATGAATCCGAAGGCATCGAATTTCACTACTAGGCCAAGGTTGCGCTGAATCAATCCCAAATCACTTGCGCGCCAATACTCGACCGCATCATAGTCGATTTCCAAATCGCCATTATATCCATCCAAGGAGACCCCACTCTTGTCGAAATCTGCACTTACCACTACTTTGTAGACTAAAGTCGATTGGTTCTCGATAGGCATGGTAAGGATTTCAGTAACCGTATTGGTGCTGTCACCGGTGATGATTCCGATGTTGGCACTTACTCCACTTTGGGAGATGAGGCCTTGTGGGTCGAAACTTCCTGCGTAGACCCAGCGGTCGTTCACCCGCCATTCGGGAATGTCGGCAACCGCAATACTACGCTCTGTTGCAAATGCCTCGTCCACAGTGGGAAGAGTAGGTGGCTCGACGATAAACGCAAATCCAGCAGACAGCATCAACATCGATAATATGACGATTGCTTGCGCCCGCATCATGCGACCCTACGGGTCGCATCTATTGAATAGTAATCGGCCATCTTTCTAGATGAGGTCTGCTAGTTCATCCTTGATTATCTGAACCGCTTCCAAAATCTCGTCTTTATGGCGCGCACCGGTAATCACCATCTTCCCACTACCGAAAATCAAACAGACGACCTTCGGGTAGTCTAATCTGTAAATCAGACCGGGGAATTGCTCCGGTTCATACTCGACTTTGTCGAAGGGTAGGTGGAAAGTCAGGTTATTGAGATTCAACTTGCGCGGTTGTCCGGCCAATGGCTCATCGGTCCACTTGTCATTTCCCTCGTAGTCCTCGGGGTAGTGGAGGGCATAGGTCGCGACCATGTTCTGCACTTCGATTTCGACATCCTTCAGATCCCAGGTTTCTATTCCAGCCCTACCAAGGTCTGCGGTCATCCTAGCGATGCCGGTGTGGATGTTATCCTCGTTCTTGCCACCGGTACAGACCGCTCGGCCACTTCGGAACATCAAGATTGCCAATTTTGGGTCGGTTACACGGTATACAACTCCGGGGAATTGTTCTGGTTCGTATTCGCAATTCAACTGGATTGCTATATCGGGCAGGTCGAGTTCCTCAGCAACTCGGGTGCTGGCTACGACGTTCACTACGGTCAGGCGGTCTTCATCACTTTGAGTCATGAACTGCCGTTTTTATACCCCTATATAAAGGCAAGACCGACATGAGTTGATAAAAAACTCGAAAATCAGACTCTCAGTTGCCACTTTCCTCGTCGACTCTTGCACCTTGGCAACCGATTTTGGAAATATACGCCCTTCCACCAGCCAATTCTATGGCGCCGCATGTCATTATCGGCTCCCTTGTCAGAGCCACCATACAACCACCACGACCGGCACCGGTGAGTTTGACTCCAAGGCTAGTTGGGGCGGCTGCTTGAATTAGATTTTCTAACTCAGGGCAAGAAACCCCAAGCCCTCGCAGAAGCAGATGATTTTCTGACATACATCTGCCCAATTTTTCGAATTCACCTGAACGAAGTGCTGATGCTCCCCTACGGGCTATGTCTCCAATCGTCTTAATCTCCAGCATCCTCTCTGGATTTTCCTTTATTTGAGCGGCAATGTCCGCTACCACTTTTGCGGTCTTAGAATGAACTCCGGTGTTGCCGATGACTAGCCAGACCTGGTCGATATTGGCTGGCATCTTCACTTTGTGCACTTCCCATTGCCTATCGCCTTCGGGGGTTGTGAGTTGGCGCGAGCATTGCCAATCCAAGCCGCGTTCGCGACGGTCAGAAATCATTACTGCACCCCCGTAACTCGAGGTAGAGGTATCGGTTGGACTGGCCCGCCCACCTTGGCTCTCAGCCTCGATGGCATGGCCGAGAAGAGCTAATTCATCGCTATCCAGAGCAGCGATGCCGAGTAATAACTCTCCACCGGGAGAGAAATCTCCGGCATCTCCGTCGTCGGGTTTGGCATATGCATCGGTTTGGAAGAGCGATGCAGAGAAACCTTCGTGCCACGCACCATCTGGTGCCACCCTGCGACCGCGTTTGGCGCGTAGTGCCGCGGCCATCGCCACCGACAAGGCGGCTGAGGAGCCAAGTCCTGAACTAGAAGGAACTTCGGAGTTGATGGTGATGGTCAAGGGTTGGCGCCGATTCCACAACCGCTTCCTCAAACCATCGATGTGAGGATGTTTTTCCGGCTTGAAAATCAACCCTTCAAGATACCACTCATCGTCCTTGCTATCCTTGATTGTAACATTACACCTCTGCTCAATAGCGACTGCAACCGCGGGCTGTCCGTAGAGCACCGCGTGCTCGCCGAACAGGATGCACTTACCCGGGGCGCTGGCTCTCACCATGGAAGGAGCAATCGGTGTTGGGTCTTAGGGGTTGGGCAACAAACCTCAGTATACAGATTATGGCCTCAGTTGGGTTCAAAGGTGTGTCGTTGGTCGGGAAACCTGACTGAGGTCTATCGATGATTGAGGAGACGGATTTTGATGTCATCGTGATTGGAGCCGGATTCGCAGGTGCTGCGACTGCGTTCCAACTTCTCAAGGAGGGTATCGAAGGTGACCGCATCCTCGTAGTCGACCGTGGCGACCCCATCGGTGGAAAGAATATGACAGGCGGCATTCTGTGGGGTCGAGAACTTGACGACTTTGAGGAATATTTAGGCAACTGGGAGATGGACTGTCCCGGCATTGAACGCTGCATTAACCACAAGAAGGTCGGATTCCTCAACAACGAGGACGCGCTCTTCATCGAAGGCCGCTTCGCATCGTGGGATGGCACTGGAGGAACTGAGGAGCCGAGTCAACGTTCCTCATGGTCGGTTCTTCGCTCCAAGGCCGATGCTTGGATGGCGGAGAAGATGGAAGAGGCCGGCATCTTCGTTATGGCCGGCATCAGGATTGATCAGTTGAACATCGATGGTCTCGAACACACTTCCTACGACGCCCGCGACCTCACAGATCCAAGCAAGGACTCAGGAGTAGGCAAGGCGCAGAAGTGGAAGGTCGACAGCCTGCCCCGCGATTTGGTCGACAAGATTCGTAACGGTACCATCACCGGTATAGTCCAAGATGGCGAGGTCATGACGAGCAAGGTCGTCGTTATTGCGGAGGGATCCAACTCAATCTTGACGCGTTCCTATGACTTCGACAGTATGCTGCACGCCCAATCCAAGGATGATATGCTTCTTGGCATCAAGGAGGTAATCCACTTGGGCAAGGAACGCATCGATGAACGCTTCAACTGCTTCCCCGGTGATGAGGAACGTCCACCAAGCGGGATGGCGATGGAACTTGCACTCTCCTTGTATCGAGAAATGTCTCACGAAGCCTGGGAAAAGTACCCGAATACGAAGGGACTGTATCCCCGTTGCGGCGGCTTCTTCTACACTAATGAGGAGACCGTATCTTGTGGTATCATCGTGCAACTCAATTCACTACCGGAAGGGTTGCACACCTACGACCTCTATCAGGCCTTCAAGGCCCAGCCGGCCATCGCTGCGCTTCTCGAGGGTGGAGAGGCAATAGAGTATGGTGGCCATTTGTGCCCAGAGTATGGCCTTCACCGCATGCCTCACCGCTTCACCCGCGACGGCGCCGTGATAGTCGGTGATGCCGCTGGCCTAGTCTTCGCTAACGGCATGCAAATCCAAGGGATGAACTACGCCCTACACTCTGGGAAACTCGCTGGAGCGGCAATAGCTAATTGTATCTCGAGGAAAGATGTATCTGCCAAAGCCCTCGACGCGACCTACACCAAGGCACTCAAGGCGAGTTTCATCTTCCGCGACCTCAAACGCTTCAAGTCTGCGACTAAGTTCCTCAACCACCCTAGCAATTTCACCTGGGTCCCCGAACTTCTCGGCAAGACGGCTAACCGTGTCTTCCGAGAGATTGGCGAGGAAAAGGTTCCAGCCGAGAAGGTCATGCTGAAGACACGCAAAGAGTTGCGTAAGATCAACAAGGCAAATAAGAAGGGCATGGGACTCTTCGGAATCATGAGGCTGGGTCTTTTGACAAGGAAACTCTGAGGAGATGTGATTTATGTCCGAGACGCAGAAGATTGGCCTATTCTCCTTCGATGTGAAGAACGGCCTCGGCCTCATCGGATACAATATCGATGACCATGAATTCGCGCATATAACTGTGGACATCAAGAAGTGCGACGAGTGTAGTCACATGATGTGCGTCTGGGGTTGCCCCGCCCAGTGCTACAACTTCCGCGACCAAGGACTGGAGCAGATGAAGTTCCAGTACGAGGACTGCATCGAGTGCGGTACCTGCTTCATCATGTGCGACCAGGGAGCAGTGTCTTGGAACCATCCACGCGGCGGATTCGGAATCACCTATAGTCAAGGTTGAGTTCGAAGTCAAAGATAATGCAGTTTTATTCTGGTGGTATTTCAAGTTCAAAGATGCGTTGTCCAATGCCCAAGTTAGAGGTCACGGCCGAGGTGTGGGTGGATATTTTGTTCTGATGAAATGGTGCTTGGTATTTGACTATCCCCTACCACAGTCCTTTTGATTCCCTCGGTAATCGGAGGGTGATTACCATGGGTGACAGCGGAGGCAAAAAAATCGAGAGAGTAGGGAAGAAGAAGTACAATGCTGAACTTTTCAGGCTACAACTTGAACTCATCAAACTGCAGGAATGGGTCAAGTCACAGGGACTCAAGGTCGTAGTGATTTTCGAGGGCCGTGATGCGGCAGGAAAGGGCGGTGTTATCAAGCGCATCACCCAGTACCTAAACCCTCGCGTTGCGCGGGTGGCGGCGCTACCAGCACCGACCGACCGGCAGAAGACCGAATGGTACTTCCAACGCTATATCCAACATCTTCCGGCGGCCGGAGAGATAGTGTTGTTTGACCGCAGTTGGTACAACCGCTCGGGTGTAGAGCGAGTGATGGGATTCTGCAATGATGAAGAATTCAATGACTTCATGAGGTCGTGCCCTTTGTTTGAGAGGATGTTACAGCGTTCGGGCACGATTCTGATAAAGTACTGGTTCTCGGTCTCTGATGAAGAGCAATTGAAGCGCTTCAAGGCTAGACTTGACGAGCCCCACAAGCGCTGGAAATTAAGCCCGATGGACCTTGAATCACTGACTCGGTGGGAGGATTATTCCGAGGCCAAGGACATCATGTTCGCCCATACCGATACCAAGCAAGCGCCGTGGCACGTTGTCAACTCGGAAATCAAACGCCACGCCCGTTTGAACTGCATCACCCACTTCCTATCGATGATACCATACGAAGACCTGACTCCGGTGGCAATCAAACTTCCGGATCGGAAAAAGGCCAAGGGATACGTGAGGCCACCGATGGAGGAACAGACCTTCGTGCCCAATTCCCACGAATCGTTGATTTAGAGCGCTCGACTATTCGGCCACAGTATCAGGGTTGATGATTCGACCCTCGTCAAGTGCTGGCATGTTGCTCAACAATCCCCCCATTGCGGTGAAAAGCAACATCCATTCAAAGAAAGCTCCCAATAACAAATTCCCAGCCGCAGGCGCATAGAGGGTAAGCATCAAAGACACGAATAATCCAACCAATAGGTACTTTCTCAAAGTCGAAATTCGATACCCCTTCCAAGTCAGCGTATCGTCTTCGCAACCACTGCGAGCGAGATGACTGAAGAAAACCCAGAAGAAGGCACAGTAAAAAATTATGATGGCGTAAAAGAGGTGCATTACCAAACTGATATCGAATGGGTACTGTGGTATCATTACCAAACTGAATCCGGCACCTAAGGCGGCCAAGGTCGAAGCGACATTGCTCAATCGGCGCCATGGCTTGGCACTGGCGGCGATGAGAAGTCGATGAGTGCGGGTGCCGAAGTCAATCCCGAGAACGATGAATAACAACCCCGAGAGGGTAAGGCCGATGGTGAAAATGGTCTTCTCCGGCTCGTAGACTCCACCCGAGGAGATGAAAGGTGGCAAACCCTCGAGAACATGAGTTTCACCGTTATTGATGGGCGATTGGTCGGTTAGGTCGATATCATCATTTCTAGGCCCCCCGCCGAATTGGACAAATAATTGGGTGATGAAACTGGTAGAGATGATGAGAATAACAGCAGTGATGAGTACCCTGCGCCCATTTTTTGGGGAAAGAAGGCCTGGCGGCACAGTGATTTGAGAATTATTAGACATTTCAAGCACTTCTCTCTATCCTACGACAACTGTCGATGGTATCACGTATCGTTTCATCCAGTTCTCTTGGCTTCCAGCCCAGCACCTGATGTGCCTTGGAACAATCGTAGATGCTGGTGCCTCTGCGCATACTCTTGACGATGGCTCTTGACATGGTGCGTTTTCGCCCGAACAGGCCCAAGCCCCAATCGAAGAATAAATTGATGTAGACCAGCGCCCATGGGGCGCGAATCTTAGGCACCTTTGCATCAGGTTCGAACACTTTGACTCGCTTGCCAATGTCGATGAATTGGATGTCGGTCGCACTGAGTAAGAACCTCCCTTTGGCTTCTTCAGTCTCATAGGCGAGGCGATGAGCACTGGCAACATCGCGTGAATCAACGATGGCGAAGCCAATCTTAGGTGCCATCGGATATTTCCCCCTCATCAGATTCGACATTACCTCAGTACTAGGGGTGTGACGAGAGAAATGTGGCCCCCAAATCATTCCCGGGTTGCAAACCCTGAGGTCCAGGTCGCACTCCTCAGCAAGAGTCCAGGCGCGCTTCTCCGATTCGGTTTTGGCATAGGTATAGGGCAGGCTGAAGTTCTCATTCCAATCATCCTCGGTCTTGGCTCGCCCTTCCGGCATTCCCCCGACCGCGGCTATGCTGCTGGTGTAGACCACTCGCTCGACCCCTTCTGCTACTGCTGCTCGAAGTGGGTTCAGGGTACCGGTAATACTAGGTTCAATGATATCTTCCTGCGGATTCTTAGACATCGTCCTGTATACTGCTGCGACCTGGAACAATCCATCCTTGCCGGCGAGGATTTCACCCCAGCAATCTGTCTCCATCAGGTCTCCGGCAACGATGTCGAGGCGGTCGGCTGCCCCCATCCTTTCGGCACCATCCCGCAGGTGGGATGTCTTGAGAAAATCACTCGGATCGCGCACCGTGGCGGTTACTTTGTAGTCATGGTTCAGTAAATCGAATACCAATGCACAGCCGAGATGTCCGTTGGCGCCGGTGACAACGACATTCTTTCCCGCCGCAGTCATATTCTGCGCACCCCCTAGTTCACTTAGAAGATTTGCCGACCTCCCTAAGTATCATATCCTTGTGTGATATGCAGAATGTATGCTGCCTTCTGCATGGGTCATTGATTCAAATTGCTTCATTCACATGGGGCATCACGGTGACGAGAATATCGAGAAAGACATTTCCTCGGTATTGCGCAAGGTCTCCGCCGCAATACACGTTACTCCGGGAGTTCATGACGAGGTGGCAACAGCCAGGATGCAGAGATGGCAGGATAAGCCTAGACTGCTAGATGCATTCGGTAATCTGTTAGAAACGACTCCAATAGACGTGGCTCAAGTCCGTGGCCTGGCCAATAGAATCGGCCTGAAAGCCTCGCCGCAAGATGTCGATTTATCGCTAATGGTTCTGGCTTCCCGGCTAGCCGGCAAGGGCGAGGAAGTGATCCTGGTCTCGGATGATTACAAGATGACAACAACCTCGGAGCGCCTGCATCTTCCTTTTCGTACCTGTCCACCCTCGACCTTCTTCCAACGTCTGTCAGATATGAGCACGGGTCGAGGTAAAACACGGCTGCGCGGACTTTCGCGTAAAGTTCGAGGTGAGGAGATGCGCTACGCGATAAGCCGCTCGGGGCAATATGATATTCAGTCGAAGTTGACCTGGATGATTGATACATTGCTGCAGAGAAGTGTGCCGATGGCAGAGGCGCCAGATGTTGCCGATAGTGTTCCCGACGAGATTGAGATGGTCAATACTCTACGCCGACACATGCTGGGAGAGCGAATCAAGAAGAGCAAACTCACTCAGGTCGCAAGCCTAGCCGATGCATGTTTGGAAATCGCCTCATTGAGTGACTTAATCAGCGAGGCTGCAGAGGAGATGAAGCAGGGCCATACAAAGATGGAACTCTATGTTGATTTGCAGCGAAAAGGAAGCGAAGTAATCGCTGATTTTGGACTTGCCATGGCGCCACTGACAGCAGAAAAGGCGTTGGTCGCTCACCGCGCCGTGGCACCGACCCTGTGTCGTCTCGAGACCTTCCTAGGATTGATGGCCAAGGCCTTTGGCGACCTCGATGCAACCCGTTCCCATCTAGCGCGGGGATTGCATCATGCGACACTTATCGATGATGACCAAGCCGAGGCGCAGGCGCTATTCCATCTTGGATTGGTTGAGTTGGCTACAGATAGCCATCAGCGCGCTGCGGTGCTGTTCGAGGCCGCTGCCAGGGAGGGAAAAAGGGTCGATTTCATGCGCGTCGAGTTGAGTCTAGCTGCGGCAATCTGTCGGCAATTAAGTGGCGATGAGCAAAGCGCCAGCGTGCATATCGAAACTGTACAGAGGATGGTAGAAGGCAATGAAGGTGAATCGATTAATGGACTGAGCCACTTAGGAGAGGCGCTGTTATCAATCGGCCGGCCGATGCTTGCATTGGAGGTCTTCGATGAGGCTCTGGAATGCGCGGTTGAATCAGGCGCCGCAGCCAGTGCAGTTGGCCTAGCTGACTCGATCGCTCGCTGCAATGCCGCTCTAACCGGCCAAGAGGGAAGCCAACTGGCTAGAATGCGTTCTCTGCTCGACCGAGTGAATGCGATTGGTGGGGATGCAGTGCAGCGATTTCTCGAACAAGTCGAAGCGATTGAAGATAAGCGCCTTCAACAACAGGAACCACTGCCACAGACCTGGTCAGAATGGCAGCCTTCAGCCAAATTAATGGGCGATGATTCTTCACTTGAGGTATTACGGGCGATTCGAGAAGATGGCAACTTAATGCTTCTGATATGCTACCATCGTGAATTGGGGAATCTTGGCATATGGTTACCCGATTCAAAGATTGCAACCTCTCCAAACAGTAGATATCGGCTTGATGCCGGTGCTACTAGGGTTAAGGTCGCCCATCCCCCCGAGAAGATAGGAGAATTGCACAACATCAGGGGTTTGATCGCGGTTGAGCAACCCGAATCATTGACCCTAGAGGTTGTCAGCGAAGTCACTTAGAGGTGCGAGCATTGAATAATCAGCAACCAGCCGATTGATTGGAGGCCTGTTATGTCATTGCGCGTTTATGACTCACGCCGTCGAGAAAAGGTCGAGTTTACGACCCTCGAGGCGGGGAAGGTCAAGATGTACGTCTGTGGGGTTACGGTATACGACCGTTGCCACCTTGGCCATGCCCGATGTTACATCGCCTTCGACCTTGTCCACCGTTGGTTGGAGCACAGTGGATACGATGTCCACTACGTGCAGAATTTCACTGATATCGATGATAAAATCATTGTACGAGCCACTGATACCGGCCAAGATTGGCAGGAAATCGTCACCACCTTTATCGAAGCCTATTATGAAGACATGGATGCGTTGAACATCTTGCGTGCCGATGCCTATCCCCGTTGTACTGATTTTGTCGAGGAGATGAATATCATTACCCAATCTCTCATTGACAAAGGGCATGCTTACATCACCGATGACGGGGTATATTTCCACGTTGATTCCGCAGCAGAAAAGTATGGTCAACTCACCGGACAGAATATCGATGCGGTACTTGGTGGCGCCGGTGGGCGGGTAAATTCTACCGCCTCGACCAAGCGCGACCACAAGGATTTCGCATTGTGGAAATCGGCCAAACCGGGAGAGCCGACCTGGGATAGTCCGTGGGGTAAAGGAAGGCCTGGCTGGCATATCGAGTGTACGGCGATGAGTTTCGACCATCTTGGTGAGCAGTTCGATATACACGGGGGTGGTGAAGACCTCCGTTTCCCGCACCATGAGGCTGAGATTTTCCAAGGCGAGTGCCACAGCGGACTTTCGCCGGTTGTGGGCCATTGGCTACACAATGGCTTCGTCAATATCGGTGGTGAGAAGATGAGCAAGAGTTTGGACAATTTCTGGACAGTCAATGATATACTTGAGAAAGTCGACTCACATGTCCTTCGCTTAGCACTGGTAAATGCCCAATATCGCTCGCCGATAGATATGAATGAGCAACTGCTTGGAGATGCCGAAAAGAATTACCAACGCATTCTCTCCGCCTACCAAGAAGCTTTGAAAGCATGGGGGGAAGTTCCTCTTGATTCCTTGACCCCTCTGCCCGAGGGCGATGTCGACTCGCCGAATCAAATGCTCCAATCACTGGCGCTGATGGAGCGCTACGCCGAGGGATTCGCCCGGGCGATGGATGATGATTTCAACTCCCGTGAAGCGGTCGCCAAGGTCTTGGTTGCCTGTCGAGAAATTGGTAAATTACTCGCTGGTCTAGATGGCAAAGATTCGGCAAGTTGCGGGCATTTCGCCGCCATTTGGCTGGAGGAATTCGCCGGGCAGGTCTTAGGACTCTTACCAAGTAGAGAAGCATCTCTTGCCGAGCAAGATGAAGACCCAGACCGAGCCGGAAGGAAGGCCGAAATCGCTCCCCGCGTCGAGAAATTACTTGAGCGAAGAGGAGAAGCGCGCACAGCCAATGACTGGGACTCAGCCGATTCGATTCGCGATGAACTAGTGCAGATGGGAGTGGTGGTCAGCGATACAGGCGAAGGCCCGGTATGGGACCTGGCAGATTGACGACAACATCGGGTCAGTGTTGTTCATTCTCGATAGGGTGAATCCAGTAACCACATTCCGGCTCGCCACAGACCGAGGAAAGCCACCGAACCGGTAGCGACCCCGATAAGACCGAAACCGACTGACCACTCATCTCCACCGGATTGTGCAGAGGTTATCCAGCGCCATGAACTGACCATTATCGAGGTCATAACGATGAGTGCAATTCCAGCTGCAGCCTGCATTCGCTCGCGGCTCTGCCACATCCCGACCGCCGACATGAGTGAAAGGTATGCTGGCCATAACAACGCCAGTGACATTGCTAGAAGAACCAGCCCACCGGTACCACCATCTGCGAGCAATCGCATCGCTGAAAAATCGATTTGGATTCCCTTACGGTTGGATGCAACCAAAGTTCCGAAGAGAAGCGATGAGGCTGAAGTCAAACTGGCTGCTGCGGCGGCGAGGAATATACTTCTAGTGACGCCGTCGGGAGAATCGACCCGCTCCATCGCCGCCATGACCGCCGATGCTAGGGAATTGGTTTGAGTCTTATCGCTGTCCAACCCCTTTTCAGATTGCGGGGAGCCAATGTTTCTCTGGTAGGTGGAGAGTTACTCTTCAGAACTTGGGGGCGGGCCGATTGGCGGAAGTTCGGGAACAGAAATCACTTTCTTTTCGCTCGCACTATCATCGTCGGAAACCCGGATATCACCATCGACTTCTGAGGTGAAGTCGAGGCCGAGTTTTTCATCGACTCCGATTTCATTTTCTTCTTCCTCTTCTTGGCTCCGGTTCTTTTCTAGATATAGGATGGCGGCGAGTAAGATGACAATCAGGAATCCACCTCCGACCATGCCGAAAGTACCTAGGCCACCATCTTCACCCGACTTACCTTCAAGGGCAACTTCATCTTCGCACTGTCCACTATCACAAGTCCATTCTCCTTCCATAGTACAGACGCAATAGCGGCAATCTTCTGCATCGGGGGCTTTCACATCTCCGACAGAACAGGGCTGGTTGACCCAGTCGTCACCGCCCGAATCCGGTTCTTGACCGGCCAGCGAATATGCCGTGCAGAAAGCGTTGATTTCTATCGGGTTGGGTGATGCACAGATTGCACTGACCAGTTGGCAATCAGCAACATTCACCAGTCCATCGCATCGAGCAAAGATTACTCCGGCACAGGCACTGACATCATCGCCACACAACGAAGTGTCGTAACACAGGCTAAGGTTGGAAAAGGGGCACATATCGGTACTTGGTGTTCCTGAGTCGGTAAGAACAGATTGGCAAAGTGAACTTTCTCCACCTAGCCAGAGAATCAATTTACATTCATCCAGATAATCTTCACAATCCTGACCTCCATCACCATCTACAGAGCAATATTCAACGATCAGTGCGGTGCAGTTCTCACCCCCCGGGCATTCGCCATTGAGTTGACCACACAAGGCTTGTGAAAAGGGGCAGAACCAACCTTGGTTTCCTTCACCGGAACCCCCGGTTGCACCTCCACTACTGGTATTTTCGAACTCATCACCACCACCCCAATCCAGTTTGATGGCGCGATTGCCTTCAGAGTCCATTGGCACTGCATACCACAGAGGTTGCAATTGACTCAAGTCCATTTGCGCGTTGCCCGAGATTGAATAATTCAAGACCTCAAAATATCTCTCGTCCCCCCAGGTGTATAGAGGGTCTAGCGGCACCGAACTCAAGTCAGAGTAAGTACCGGTGATGAAAGAGGCATCAAAGTCGGCACGGTCGTCATAGCGGTTGCCGAAGTGAGCGAACATCTCGTCGTGGTCGAATCGCATAGCCATCTCGAGATTGTCGGTGATCTGCGCCCAGGTCTGGGCACCATCCTCTACCGCGAGGAAAGTTGCGTCGAGGGCTTTGGGAAAGGTTCTCTCTCCACCCCAGTCAGTGATATTTGCATACTCCCAGTCATTCCCATTCATGGCTGTCATCAAGTCGATATCCCCGTACACCGCCAAGCCACCGACAATTGTCAAACGGATATCCGGGTCGACAGCATCAATCAGATTTCGATAAGGGTCATTATCAAAGGAATCGATAATGACGAAATCAGCAGCAAGCCCGGGAGAGATTCGCCCGACGTCGCCATCCCAATGCATTGCATCGACGGCATTGGAAGTGACCATCTGTGCCATCTCATAATTGCTGAACACATCACCTAGAATGTCCTCATCCCACAGGTCGGCGACCTTCAGTTCATGAAGTGGTGATTTGGTTCCCGAGGGTGACCAATCAGGTGCGAGAGTGATTCGCACTCCGGCCTGCTTGGCAAGGTCGACCTTGGCAGTGTCGCCATATAGCAGTAGATTTGATGTCGGTGACCATACCAAACTGGCATCGACCGCGGCTATTTCAGCAAATTCATCTGCCCCAAATGGTACTCCATGGATGATGATGGCCTGCTGCAGTAGTAGGTTCTGTTGTTGGAGAATGTAGAACTCATTCAGTGACTCTTCATCTACCCCTTCCGATAGATGGATGAACCATCCCTCAAGTAATTCATCGCTGATGAGATGGTCACCGTTGTAGTCGAGTTTACTGCCGGCATCGCAGACTGCACATGTCTTGATGTGGTCACGATCGAAGTTATACAGTTCGATATTTCTAGTCAATATGTCATCAAAGCCATCTTTATTTGAACTCGGTGAGCCTTGAGCCGAAGTCGTACCTCCGACGAGTTCCTTGAACTCGGCATACTTCAGCGCCTCTGATTGCATCCCCCATTTGTCGTTGCCGGTAAGGAAGGTTTTGACCCAAGAGACCTCTGTTTTGTAATCTTGGTGGTCCTTCCACTGGTTACGATTGGTATAGCCGCCCCATTCACTTTGTTGGCTAGTGGATAGATGGGTGGACATGTTCCACAGTGGGGCGGTATTGTAGTGCAGGTGATTGTGCATGTCAATCAAGCCTGGATAGATGGTGGCGCCGGTATGATGTATTGGAACACCGTCGAGATTTACTCCGAGAGGGGTTTGGCCGGTTATCCATATCGCCTCTATCGTTCCATCCTTAACAAGAATCGAACCGTTGGGAATGACGTCTTCCTGTGCGGTCATCTCA
>Ga0302120_10000540_pt1 | contig 17177 bp, 15 predicted proteins | sample AG5_Bottom_MG_FD_203118 | JGI IMG/M metagenome (GOLD analysis project Ga0302120, IMG submission 203118) | Marine microbial communities from Western Arctic Ocean, Canada - AG5_Bottom | ecosystem: Environmental > Aquatic > Marine > Oceanic | place: Canada: Western Arctic Ocean | collected 2017-10-01 | reverse complement strand
GATGATTTCGGAGGCTGTGGACCTGACCATGTTCGACTTTCATTTGCATGTAGCGAAGACCAAATTACTGAAGGCGTGCATAAAATTTGCGAGTGGTTAGAGCAGTTTTAACCAACTTCAGCGCTCGCAACCTTGCTCACTCCATCAATGTTTGCAAGGTTCGCAAGAAGCTCATCGCATGGAACGGAGCCAGCTTTGATAATCATCATTGCTACGCCATCGTCGTCTCCGTGGCCAATGACCATCTCGTCGATATTCACTTTCGCAACACCTAATACTTCTCCAACTCGTCCAACCATACCTGGGGTATCGTTATTAAAGAGCGCAATCATGTGGCCAGTTGGAACCATATCAAACCGTCTTCCTTCAATGTTCGTTACTCGAGGTAATCCGTCTGCATGAACTGTGCCTTCTATCGCGTGTTCGTGTTCGCCCTTGGTTCGAATAGTCAGCGAGTCAATGACATCTGCAGCGCCTACAATCGTTGATGCTGTAACACCAAGTTCGCGAGCCATTGCGGTAACATTGATAATTGAAACTGGTTCGTCTGATATGTGCTGCAAGAGCGACACAAGTGCATACCGTGAAATAGTGTCTGCTTTTCCTGCAGTTGCTTTACCGCGAAGTTCAACAGTGACTTTCTTAGTATTCGTAAGCGTTGCAACTGTACCAAGCAATGCAAGCATGCGCTGTGCAAGTTCAACATACGTTCTTTGTTTATTATTCAATTCAAGATCAAGACCACCTGCGTTTACAGCACTATCTAAACCTTCGCCTTGCAAATATCGCAATAAGGAAGCGCATGCATTCACTGCTACGGCTTCTTGCGCTTCAACTGTCGAAGCACCAAGGTGCGGGGTTGCTAACACTTTTGGATGTGTGCGGAATGGGTGGTCTTCTGCAGGGGGCTCAGACATAAACACATCGATCGCTGCACCACCGCATTGGTTTTTGTCGAGCGCTTGAATTAATGCTTCTTCGTTGACGATTCCACCGCGAGCCGCGTTAACAACCAGTAAGTCAGGTTTGCAAATTGCAAACTGTTCTGCGCCGAGCATACCGTCGGTTTCTTCTGTTCGTGGAACGTGGAATGAAACTATATCAACTGCAGTAATTAATTCGTTAAATGATTTCATCATTCGCACTTGTCCATCAAGTGCAGTTACTTCTTTCATGAACGGGTCAAACCCAATTACATCCATGCCGAATGCGAGGGCTCTTCTTGCGACAGCTTGCCCAATTCGTCCCATGCCAACAATTCCAAGTGTTCGTCCCGCGAGTTGTACACCTACATATTTGCTTCTATCCCAACCGCCACTTCGAAACACGCCATTTGAGTTCGCAACATTACGTGCGAGTGAAATCATGAGCGCAAAAGCGTGCTCAGCAGTTGTGATTGTGCTTGCAGAAGCAGAGTTCATGACCGCTATGCCATACTTCGTAGCAGTTTGTAAATCGATGTTATCAACGCCCACGCCTGCTCTTGCAATGCCTTTTAGCCGACATTCTGGGTTTTGGAACGCTTTATCTAGAATTTCCTCTGTTAACTTCACAGAAGATCGAACGATGACACCATCAGCTTCGGCTATTGCAGTCACGAGCGCGTCGCCACTAAGTCCTGTATTTTCAATAACTTCCACATTTTTCTGGGCTTTAAGGAATGTGGCTCCTTCTGGGGCAAGTTTGTCAGCGATAAGGATTTTTATAGTCATGGGAGGGTCTTTTGTGGATATTTGGTTTGGGGTGGAAAAAGGTCTGGGATTCTGATAAACTAGTCGATTCAAAACAAGTTGAGGAAAAAAATGACAACAACGATAGACAAAACAGATTTTAAACGACATGATAGTGACTGTGGCTCCCCAGAGGTACAAATTGCTTCATTGACGAAGCGAATTGTAGAACTTAACGGACATCTTCAAGATCACAAGCATGATAATCACTCACGCCGAGGTTTAGTTCTCATGGTAGGTAAGCGAAACAGATTGCTTAAATACCTTTCACGAACAAATCGTGAGGCTTATCAAAACACAATTAAGAAATTAGGATTGCGCAAATAAGCAATTCATAAACTACCCGCAGTTCTCTACTTGCGCGCCTGCATAGTTGGTGGCAGTGGACAAGCGATAGCCCACTCTTTTTGAGTACCCAGGTCTATGCCTTGTCTTCTGCCTCTTGAATAGCAGGAGGTACGTTTAAGTAAGGGACTGCCAAACAAGAGGAGTACTACTATGAGTACGAAAATAATAGTCGAACGGGAAATTGGAAATCGCATGATGCGATTCGAAACTGGTCAAGTGGCAAAGCAAGCAAGCGGTGCAGTAATCGCTTCTTACGCAGACACAGTTGTTATGTGTACTGCAATGCGTTCAAACCCAAGACCTGGTCTAGATTTCTTCCCGCTTCAATGCGATTACCGCGAGCGAACTTCCGCAGCAGGTAAATTCCCAGGTGGCTTCCGTAAACGCGAAGGCGCACCAAACGAAAAAGAAATTCTTACTATGCGGTTGATGGATCGCCCAATTCGCCCTCTCTTCCCAGACGGCTATATTGACGAATGCCAAATTCAAGCATGGGTAATGAGCCATGATGGCGAAAATGATGCTGATGTGTTGGCATGTACTGCAGCATCTGCAGCACTCTGCTTAACAGATTCGCCATTTGAAGGCCCTGTTGCAACTGTACGTGTAGGACGCATTGTGACTGACGAGGGTGAAACATTCGTGTTGAACCCCACGCATACGCAAATGCAGTACTCCGATCTAGATCTTGTTCTATCTGGCCACTCAGATGGCGTGAACATGATTGAAATTGGTGCAGCGCAAGTTAATGAAGCTGCTGTTATGGGTGCAATCAAATTTGGATACGAAGAAGGCATTAAGCCAATTCTTGAACTTCAGAACGAACTTGCTGAAAAAGCAGGTGCAACTGAAAAGCGAATTGGCGATCTAGCACTTCCAAGCGACGAAGTCATGGCGAAAGTCAAAGACTTAGTTGGCGAAAAAATGCTCGAAGTTCGACGCATTCCTGGTAAAGCAGACCGAAGCGATGCAGTGAACGCACTTCGAACTGCGATGATAGATGAAAACTTTGTTATTCCAGAAGGTGTTTCTTACAGCGAGCATATGGCTGCTGAGAAAACGCAACGCCAAGCAAAAGAAGCGTTTCGTAAGTTAGAAAAGAAAAGCACGCGTACACTTATCGTTGAAGAAAGCATCCGTGCAGACGGTCGTGATTTCGATACTATTCGCGATCTAGAAATGGACACAACAGTGTTCCCGCGAACACACGGTTCCGCATTCTTCCAACGTGGCGAAACACAATCACTTGTTACTTGTACGCTCGGTACAGGCCGTGACGAACAAGTTGTCGATGGTCTTATGCCAGAGTACGCAAAGAAATTTTACCTTCATTACAACTTCCCACCATTCTGTGTTGGTGAAGCAGGTCGCATCATGGGTCCTGGTCGTCGTGAAATTGGCCACGGTGCTCTTGCTGAGCGCTCGCTTCTTGGCATCCTGCCAGAAGTTGAAGATTTCCCATACACAATACGTCTCGTAAGTGATATTACTGAATCAAACGGTTCGTCATCCATGGCGAGTGTTTGCGGAGGTTGCCTAGCTCTTATGGATGCGGGTGTACCAATTCAAAACACGTGCGCTGGTATCAGTGTTGGTCGTTTCAGTAACGACGAAGGCAAAATCGTTCGCGTTATGGACATCCTTGGCGAAGAAGATTTCTTCGGCGATATGGACTTTAAAGTGTGTGGTACTAAAACAGGCATCACAGGCGTCCAGCTAGACTTGAAAGCACGCGGACTTTGGTTCGAAGAGATTGAAATTATCTTTGAAATGGCACGTAAAGGCCGCTTCGACATTATCGATCTTATGGAAGCGCACCTTGCTGCTCCACGCGAAGAAATGTCCGAATGGGCACCTCGTATGCTTACTGTTCCAATTGACCCAGAGAAAATTGGTAAGTTGATTGGACCTGGTGGTAAAACTATCCGTCAAATTACGGAAGACACTGGTGCAAATATTGATATTAACGACGACGGCATCGTCTTCATTAGTTCCGTTGATATGGCTTCTGCAGAATCAGCAAAAGCAGCAGTAGAAGCAATTGCAGCTGAAATCAAAGTTGGCAGTGTCTTTGAAGGCAAAGTAGTTTCTACTCGAGACTTCGGCGCATTCATCGAAATTGCACCCGGAACTGATGGCATGTGTCACATCTCTGAACTTGCAGACGGCTTTGTTGACAAAGTTGAAAACATTTGCAAAGTTGGTGACAAGATCAAAGTTAAGGTAATTAACGTTGACGACACTGGTCGAATTAAACTCTCTGTAAAGGCGTTGCTCAAAGATGCAGCAAAAGACGCTGAAAAAGAAGCAGAGACTGTGGAAAGCTAAACAATGTTTTCTTTACAATGGCTTTTAACAGGCATCGCTCTTGGAGCGGTGTCTGTTTTACCATTTGTGGTGTGGCGACACAAGCGCGACAAGGCACGTACCGAAGAAGCTCGTAAACGAGCACAAGCTTCTGAACGCATGGCTGAAATTGGAAATATGACTTCAGGTCTAGCGCATGAAATTAAAAATCCCTTGTCAACTATTGGTTTAAATGCGCAACTGCTTGCAGAAGACATCGAAGAGTTGGAAGCGCCTGAAAGCGATAAAGTCAAAATAACAAAACGGTTAGGCTCTCTTTCTCGAGAGGTTGAACGTTTACGTGGAATTCTTGACGACTTTTTACAATTTGCAGGCAGAATGAAATTGCATAAAGAAGATGTTGATTTGCGAGTAGTTCTTGGTGAACTTGAAGACTTTTACCACCCACAGTGCGACAGTGAAGATGTCGTGTTGCGAATGCAATTGCCCGAGCACCCCGTAACTGCGCACGTGGATGCATCGTTATTAAAACAAGCAATTCTAAACTTGCTTATAAATGCAACGCACGCGATTCAAGAGAGCGCTACAAAAGAACTCATGATTCGCTTAGAGTGCGATGCTAACGAAGCACGCATTCACATCATCGATACTGGAAAAGGGATCGAAGAAGAGCGTATCACTGAAATATTCCATCCGTATGTTTCTTCTAAGCGGGGAGGTACAGGGCTTGGGTTACCAACTACGATGCGGATTGCACAAGAACATGGCGGGCATATCACTGTAAATTCCACAGTAGGGCAGGGCAGCGATTTCATTGTGTGTGTACCGTTGCAAGCCTGATGCGAGTAATGGTCATCTACAACCCAGTTTCAGGTCGAGGCAGGTCATGCAAAAGTGCCGGCGCTATTGCTGAATTACTAGTACGCGTTCCTTGCGATGTAGAACTTGTGCAAACGAAACCAACTTCGCCAACGCAATGGCTTCTTCCAAAACTGCAATACAACCCCGATGCAATCGTGGTTGTCGGCGGAGATGGCACGCTTCGTCAAATCGCAAGCATTGCAAAGAACACAAACATCCCTGTGTACCATGCAGCATGCGGGACTGAAAACTTGTTTGCAAAGTCTATGGCAGTATCTGGAACGCCAGAAGTTGTAGTTGAAAAAATTAAACAACGCTCTACAACTACCATTGATACTGCAACAGCAAACGATTCGTTTATGTTGCTTATGGCTTCAGTAGGTTTTGACGCTGCAGTTGTTGCAGACCTTTCGGAACATAGAGGCACATCGATTACGCATTTCTCGTACATCATGCCAATTGTTAAGCAACTACTGCGTTGGAAGGTTGCTACGGTTAGCATCACTGTTGATGACAGAGAAGTTGTTTCTAAACAGAAGGGCTGGGTAGTTGTTGCAAATAGCAAAGCGTATGCACGCGGACTGAACCCTGCGCGAAATGCTGACATTGCAGATGGAAAACTAGATATTGTATTTTTCCCACTTACAGGCAGGTGGAGCCTTTACAAATGGATCCGCCTATTATCTCGCGGCACACACTTGCACCATCCAAACGTCGTGTATATACAAGGTGTTGCCGTAGTTGTGAAAACCGAGGAAACTGCTCAGTGGCAAATAGATGGAGATCCAGCTGGAGCAACAAAGAGTATGAAAATTTCTTGCGTACCGAAATCTCTGGTGGTATTTACTTCGTGATATTGTGGGTGGACCAGACCCGTCGCTTGCTCTAGTTGACCTGGCCTGTCACAGTAGACCGTCGCTGTCAATTACAGCACGTGCGACTGCAGCAATAGTTTTGCGTGAACTTCTAGATTGCTTCTGCAGAAGTTTCATTGCGTCTGGTTCAGAGATTTCTTTACGCTTTACAATAATCCACTTCGCCTGTTCAATCAATCGCCTGTCGTCTAGGCGTTGTTTTAAGTCAACAATTTGACTTCGTTGTTCAACATGATCAAGGAATCGTTCCCACGCAACTGTAATTCCCGCGCTTAGTTGTTCTGAACTGGCTGGTTTTAACAAAAAACCAAACACACCTGCAGCAACGCAGTTCCGTAAATACGTATCATCTGAGTACGCAGTAAGCATCACGACTGGAATATCAAGTTCTGGGAAAATGATTTGCGCAGCTTGCATACCGTTCATTACGGGCATCTGTATATCCATGAGCACAATGTCTGGTTTATCTTCTCTGCAATTTGCAATTGCTTCTTCACCGTTTTTACAGGGTCCTACTATATCAAACCCAAGAGCCTTTAAAGTAGCCATAATGCCTTGCGCTACAAGTAACTCGTCATCAACAACAAGCACCCGCGCAGGGTGCTCGGGCAAACCGAGAGCTTCGATATTCGTACGCATGTTTTCGTGTGATGTCATTTCGTGGACCATACCTTTCGTTCTGGCTGTGGGTAACACACATAGTTACTTACACAAGGGGCTGAACAATGATAAACAGTGTACAGCGTGAGAACTAGACTGCCACTAAAAGCACGATTAATCTAAGAAATCGCCTTCTTTAAGGCGTTGCGGGACGTATTCTTCTGTGACATAGGAAATGTCTTTGGTAATTAACGATTCCACTTCCATCTTAAACCCATTATTGAGCATAGTTTTAATTTCACGTTGCCACTCGCGTTTGCCTTCAAACCACGGGTAGGCGGCAATTTGTTTCGCACGCGTAATGTCGCGATCATTCAACTCAATTTTGACATCGTCAGATAAGTCAAGCCGATCGTAATCTTTCGAGCGAATGCCCATGAACTTTGCATCTGGAATCGCCATTCGTTCTGATTCAAACGCAAGGTTAATCGAACCCTGTTTAATCACTGAATAAATGTAGTGTCCCCACGGGTCACAATCGAGCAAGCAATATACGGGAAGGCCAAGCTCCTTATGCATACGGTGTAGCATGCGCCGAACACCTCGAGGGGGTTGCCCAGAACCTTCGGTCAGTATGCAGTTGTGCGTTTCCCAAAATCGGTCTTCATTAAAACGACTCCATACGGTGTCTTTCTCAACATGCAAAATAAAATCAGCTTCGCATTTTTTAAATTGCATGACATTGGGTTCGCAGATACTCGGGATGGCGTACCCGCCACTGCCCATTTTTCTACAATTGATTTCATCGCCGTTATCTACCACTGTAATATTGCCAACCATCGTGCCACGCTTCTTTGCAAAGATATGCAACTCTTCGCGTAAACCGTCAAGCGATACTTCTAAGTCTTCCAGAATGCCGTCGGATTCGCTCTGGTCATTGAATGTTTTTTCTTTCGTGCCGGGTATGGTGTGCAGGCCCATGTAATACATACCCCGAAGGCTGAGGGTTTTTTCGGCGTCGATCAAATCACGGCAACCTTTAGCAAGAAGGAGTGACTGCATGAACTTGCGGGATTGCCCTAAATTAAACAGGCTCCGTGTTTGAGTATTGGTGCCCATTTCAAGAATGCGTTTTTTCTTGTTGTAGGTCATGTTCGAAATGGAACGAGTTGGAATTTCAAACGAAGGTTCTTTTTGAGCCATAGAACGCTTCACAACTGAAGTTGCTAGCGTCTCTATTTTCTTCTTGGTTGCTGCATCGCGTTTTTTATCTACGACACTTTTGCGAGGAGTCGCTGCGGCTTTTGTAGATGTCTTCTTCGACGTTTTTTTCTTAGTTATTTTTTTCTTCGCCATTATTTTTTGCCCCGTTTCTTTTTTGTAATCTTTTTCTTCTTTTTCTTAGCGGACTTGCCGAATAACGTGTCTTCTTGTTCAGGCAAATCCTGCAAATCGTCCACAATAATGACACCATCGTCATTTCCAAGGCGACCGCCATCGTCAACAATGTTTCCTTCGTCGTCAAGTTCGGCATCGGCATCGTCAGTTCTGCGTCTCGCTTGTTTGAGTAGGGCTTTGTATAACTTGTCGGTATCTGCACCAACGAGTGAATTGCAACATCTTGATATTTCGCCGATGTAGCGTTCGAATACGCTTCGACGCTCGGATTCACGCGCCATGCGCTTTCTTCTTCGAAGGTATGTGCCTAGTTTTCTTCCGCACTCTTGCAATGCAAGCTTCATCTCTTTGCGAATTTCATCGTAATCTGCGATAGCCTCTTTTGATTCACTTGTAAATGGAACCCACACACTGACCATGTGCACCATGACAACAAGTGGCCCAGATGGAATGGAATTTCTCGGTTGTGTAAGTCCATAGTTTTTCCATGAAGTTTCAGCGACTGCTTTAAACGAGCAACAACTCGATTGTGAATACAACAAAGGAACTCTATTCGCAAAGCGAAGAACCTTTGCACTGTCGTCTCTACCCAGTCCACCGCCGTACCCAATTGCAACTTCAATTTGGAACGGGTTTCCACGATAGACATTTGGTGGACGAGTTGAGGCTGCGAAGAATTCTGCCTTTACTTCTTTTAACAAGCCAGCAAGTAACGCCTTTGAACCGATCGGCACAAGGCAGTCAGTATTGGGTGCGATGATTCGAGTTTTTTGAATCGAATCGTAGAGTTTTTCTGCCTCGGTGTGCCCAATGGTTTTTACCCATGATTGGCCAGTCAAATCTGCACCTTTTGCAATTTCTCGTGCTTTGGTTGCACCGACTCTGCAGAAATCTTTCGTGAGAAAACCGCCAAGTTGTCGCTGGTCTGTTCTCTCAAGCATTTGTATCAGGGTGCCAAGTTCAATCCCTTTCGGGTGAGGCTTAATTTCTTTTGGCTCTTCAGGCAGTTCATCAATTACTCGAGGGAACTCAATGGTTTCGTTTGTTGGCGTGGCGTACGTAATTTGCGCGTGAGGATTTGCAATTGCTGTTTGCTCTAAATACTCATCGATGGATTGACGACCCTTTTGGTACTTTCCTTCAAGTTCAATTGTTACTTGCGTGCCGTGTCCTTCTGCAAAAAGTTTGTCGTCTTCAGCATGTTCAGTATCGCTAATAACAGATGGCCTATTCTTAGTGGTATCCATTTTTAGGACAACTTCATGCGCCTTCTTGCGTTTTATTTTTGAAATAATGACTACTGGCTTGCCCGTTGTCATAAGTCCATACATGCCTGCTGCAGAAATACCAATGCCTTGTTGGCCGCGAGACATTTTTAATCGGTGGAATTTAGAACCATACAAAAGTTTTCCGAATATGTTTTCAATTTGCTCACGCACAATACCAGGACCGTTGTCGCGGATTGTCAATTTAAATCGTGTTTCATTTACTTGGAGCACACGCACATAGACATGTGGCAAGATTCCAGCTTCTTCGCACGCATCTAACGCGTTATCGACTGCTTCCTTTATTGCAGTAAGCATTGCCTTACGGGGATTGTCGAAGCCAAGAAGGTGACGGTTTTTTGCAAAGAACTCGCTTACTGAAATGTCGCGTTGTCCAGCCGCCATTGTTTCAGCGGTAGCGTTCGTTCGAGTTTTTTTCTTTTTCGGAGTTTTTATTTTGGTCATAGGGCGTGGTATAAAAGTAAGGGCCTTCCGTGGCGTGAAATCACGCGTTTTTGCGAGTATCCGTACTCGCTGTGTTGCAGAATACCGAAAGTGTGCATAGAAGGGGGCGAAAAAACGCCATTTTTGGTATCCTTTGCAGTCTTCCCCTTACTTTTTGAATTTACAAAGGATACAACCATGGGCATGGAACAAACACTTATTATTTTGAAACCAGACGCAGTGCAACGAGGTCTTATGGGTCGAATTCTTAGCCGATTTGAAGACAAAGGTCTCAAAGTTGTTGGTTCAAAATTTACACAAATATCTGCTGATGTAGCAGCAACGCATTACGCAGACCACAAAGAACGACCCTTTTATGCTGGTCTTGTGGACTTTATGACAAAATCGCCTGTACTGGTTCTCGCCCTCGAGGGCGTGGGTGCTATCGCCATTTGCCGTTCAATGATGGGCGCTACATTTGGTTCCCAAGCAGCATCAGGAACTATTCGCGGTGATTTTGGAGTTTCAAATAGTTTTAACTTGATTCATGGCTCTGATAGCCCAGAAGCTGCGAGTAAGGAATTGGCTCTTTTCTTCAACGATGGCGAGATAATTGCATGGGACCGAGCGAATGAAGGCTGGGTATACGACCTTTCTGGTGATGAGCCCGAGTAAATTTTATCTCTGCACCACCGCGATTGCGGGCTTGTAACAGCACTCCTTTCCGGCAAGTTGTAGTTTTTCCAATAAAAATTGCAAATTCGATACGCATTTCCAATTGAGCTGCGTAGAAGGTGTGACGTGCGTGTTTCGTGCGTTCATGTCTTAACAACGGGGGGAACGAAATGCAGCTCATGCCAAAGAAGAACAGGAACAAAACTACACCCACAAGCGGTCGCCTAGTGATTGAACAAGATAAAGTTCATCAAGCATTAACAGATCCAGTCTTGGTTATCGAATCTCCTTGCTTCACTAAGAAGAATGCTGAGGAACTCGTGTTTGAAATCCCGAATATTATTCCACGCTTGCCGGTCTCTTGGTACAGCCCAGCAATCGATCGTGCAATGCCGCCAAAACGGACAGTCGCTGCGTTACTTACACGTGAAGAAGAGGGTGTTTTGTTTCGGCAATACAATTACGCGAGACTGCAATTGCAAACCTTACAAGACAAAATCACACACTCGCGAAAACCAAAGCAAAATGATTTGCACGAACTTGTGCGTTGGTATGATATTTCTATTGAGAAACGTGCACATATAGTTGAGCGTAACCTTGCGTTAGTTCTAGCTATGGCGAAACGTTCTTGGGCAACCGGCGAGTATGCGGACTTAGTAGCCGAAGGAAATGTTGCTCTTGTTCGCTCTGTTGATCGATTTAATTGTGAACTTGGATTCAAATTTTCTACGTATGCGTGTCGCGCGCTTACAACCGCATTTAATCGCTTCGGTCGAAAACAATCTAAACATCGCGATACTATTCCGTTTGAATTTGATACAGATCGAGAACCAGTGCTACGTAACGAGTTTGAATTCGATATTCCACAAGAGCACATCCATGCATTACGAACCATTGTTCGGAGCGGTGAAGCACAATTAACAGCTGTCGAACAAGAGGTTCTCCGCTACCGTTTCGGCTTGTTTGCAGCACAAAACCCACCTAGGCTCACACTTGAAAAAGTAGGGCGAGTTCTTGGTATTTCAAAAGAGCGAGTACGGCAAGTGCAGATTCGAGCCTTAGGGAAAATCCGTGAAGTATTTGAAATGCAATTCCCCGCAGATTTGCTTGCAGGGTGAATTAGGGTATTGAGCACAATATGAACGAATAATTTGTTCAGATTGTGCACCAGACCCCATTCAATCTTCCGATAGAGTACTTCTGTGAGCACCAAAACCCCTGTTATCTCTTTGAAGGTTATCCAAAAACGCAAGCGTTCTACATTGCGTTGGATTGTTTTGCTGGCTGTTCAGGCGTTGATCGTTCTGCATATTGTTGTCTGGCTTTTAGGCAAAAAATATGGGTGGTTCGATGGAAAAACATTCACCCCAGTAGAGCCCTCAGAAGGTATCGATTTTGTTGCAAATGGTATTCTCAACGTAGGGACTATTTTCTTTGCAGTCACTCTACTTTCAACAGTACTTTTTGGAAGATGGTTTTGTGGTTGGGCATGCCATGTAGTCCTTCTGCAAGATTGGTGTTATGCACTCATGCGAAAACTTGGCATTCGTCCAAAACCATTTCGGGCACGGATCCTTATGTGGTTTCCACTAGGGCTTGGGTTGTACATGTTTGTATGGCCGTTGTTTTACAGATTTGTAATTTTGAAGTTGCCATTTCCGACTGTGCGCACAGAGTTTGTTACCGAAGAGTATTGGAGTTCTTTTGCATCACCGATTGTCGCAATTCCATATCTTTTAATTTGCGGTTTTGCAACGGTCTATGTACTTGGTGCTAAGGGGTTCTGCACGTATGGTTGCCCGTACGGTGGATTCTTCGCGCCACTAGAAAGTATTGCTCCAGTTCGGATTCGGGTAAATGATAACTGCCAACAGTGCGGAAAATGCACCGCTGCGTGTACATCTAATGTTCGAGTACATGAAGAAGTACATTTGTACAGTATGGTTATCGATTCAGGTTGCATGAAGATTATGGACTGCGTCGATGCGTGCCCAAACGATGCACTTAGTATTGGTGTTGGACCAATCGCACTTGGGAAACGAACGAAAAAGAAAAAGTACGACTTGGGAATTGCAGAAGAAATCTGTATTGCAATCGCTTTTTTGATTGGATTTTTCGCGTTCCGTAGTTTGTACGCAGTTATCCCTATGCTCATGGCGGTTGGAGTTTCGCTTGTCACAACATGGGTACTATGGAAAGCATGGCGACTCCTTCGCGACGACAACGCTCATTTCCATGGAAAACAATTGAAGCTGCACGGAAAAGTGTCTGAAAAAGGTATCTTGTTTTTAGTGTTTGCAATTGTTGTAGCACTGTGGACTGTGCAAAGCGCGACAGTACAGGCATTTCATTTCATGGGCGATCGCGCGATGGCAACTAACAACAACGATGAAGCATTGTGGTACTACTCAAAAGCAAGCTCTATATCAGATGGTGGGATTGCCCTTGCGAGTAACCCTAATATAGATATGGAGGTGGCGCGGTATTTTGATTCGAAACATCAATTTATTGATTCGTACCGTTTATACCAACGGATTGATGCCCGGGTAGGGCAAGATGAGCGATCTACGATGTTGCTTGGCCAAAACATGCAATACCACGCACAGTTTGTTCCAATTGATCAACTCTACGCATCACGTCTAAAAGTAAATTTGCACTGGGAACTTGTGTGGGAAGACTACGTTGGTTGGCTCAAGCGTGAAATGCAATTCGAGCGCGCAATTCAGGCATCCCACAAAGCAGTGCAATCAAACCCAAACGCGAAGCGGTTGCGAATTCAACTTGCACTGTTGGAATTAGAATCTGGTAACACCTCGACTGCCGTACATATTGCAAAGCAACTTGTTGATGAGGATAAGGAGGACCCTGCAATGTGGATGTTGTACGCAAGAGCGCTCGATAGCGATGGCCGTAACGAGAAAGCAGTGTTTGCATTAGAAAAAGCAAAACAACTGTTAGCAGAGCGGTTGCAAAATAGATAACTAAGCGAGCTGGGCTGTCAGCGTTTCTTTAAAAAGATCAAAGAGAGTTTTCGAATCTTCAGTTGCGTAAGAAGCTTCGCGGAAGGATCTATCAACCATGAGCCGGCTAATTCTTCCAAGGGCCTGAATATGGTCCGAAGTGTTTTCCGTAGGAGAAACAAGTAGGATAATTAGCTCAACTGGGCGTTTGTCTGGACTTGCGAAGTCGATAGGAGTGGCTGGTCTTCCCATTGCCATAACCATTGAATCAAGTTTGTCGCATCTGCCGTGTGGAATTGCTAAGCCCTCGCCAATGCCGGTTGTGCGTTGTAACTCGCGTTCCCAGACAACTTGGCAAATTGCATCTGCATCAGAAATGAGATTATGCGATGCAAGAACTTCGATAAGTTCGCAAATAGCGCCTTGTTTCTCTGTTGCTTGCAACGGAGCAATCATTGTTTTTTCATTAAGGAGGTTGAGCAGATTCATGTTTGTTTCCAAAAAGCGGTAAGAGTGAGATTGTAACACTCTATACGTCAATTGCCAAGAACTATTGCGCCTGCATAAGCACGGCGTATCCGCCATCGTGCCAAGAAGCTGGGTCAGAGCCAGGGCACCCAGAAGGGAGTGTTCTTAGTTGTTCGCAATGGAGGAGTTTCTTCTTGGTTGAAAGCCAGTTTGCTTGCCCCTCGTTTTCAGCATCATCCACACTGCACGTTGCATACAGAAGGTGCCCCTTTGGCAACAAGACTTCTACTGCTTCACCAAGAATTTCTCTCTGAAGGTCCACTACAGAATCGATGCTTTTTTTGTTGTATCTGTATTTCGCTTCGGGTCTTCGAGCAAAAACACCGGAGTTCGAGCACGGCGCATCTACAAGTATAAGATCGAAAGGCTCAGTTGGACCTTGGGTTTCTGGCGTATATACAGCGATGTTATATTCGTCTGCTATTTCATGCAACGATTCTCTGCGAGGCTCATTCGGTTCTGTAGCGCCAATGTATGCATCGGGAAACATTCCTCGCAATTGTTTTGTTTTCGTGCCTCGTCCTGCGCAAAGATCAAGAACTCTACCCGGCGAAAGTGTTTTTGCAAGCGAGAGCGAATTTGCAGAAGTTGGGTCTTGCACGCGTAACGTTTGGTTCGCCTCGAAGAGTTCAATAAGTGAAACATCGCCGGGCACAATTCCAAAACCCTGTAGGGTGTGGGGAATAACTTCGCTTGGTAATGGATCACTACCAGAATTGGTAACTATGATCGGTGGTTCTACAAGGCTATTGCTTGCGAGAGTTGTTGCAAGTTCTGTGCCAAACTCTTCAGCCATCCGTTTCCACGATTTAACTGAAAAACCTGCTTGCCCAGAAGTATCGTCTTTGAATACAGGCTCAACAAGTTCCCAAGCACTTCCGTCGCCCCGCAAGAAATGATGGGCATCTCCGATGATTCCCTTTTGAATTTTTTCTCCGCGAATGCGTGTAATTTTTCGAAGCACAGCATTTACAAAACCAGCAGCGCGAGGGTTATCGCCTTTTGATTTTACCCACTCTACTGCACTATGAATAACTGCATGGTCTGGAGTTCTGTCGAGCAGTAATAGTTGCGCGGTGGCTACGAGGAGTGTTGCACCAACTTGGGCATCGAGAGTGTGGAGTTTTCTGCTACTTGTATGCGAGATGATTGCTGCAAGCGAATACCAACGGCGGTGTACTGCGTGATCGATAGCACGAGCAAGGCCAGCATCTCTTCCATCGAGTTCGTCTACAAGAAGCGGTGTTACGTCGATAGACGGAAACCGTTTGAACTGCCCAGCGAGTCGCCTCGTGACAACATCGCGTGGACATGCCATTATTTTTTTGCTGCTGTGCAATTGCAAGCGTTCTTTAACATGTCAGCTTTGTCTGTTTTTTCCCATGAAAATGAACCGATGCAACCCTCATCAGGTGTACGACCAAAGTGACCGTGGTATGCACTGTGTGCGTAGATTGGAGCCAACAAGCCAAGCGAAGAAATGATGCCGGTTGGAGTAAGGTCAAAGGTTTTCGTTACAAGTTCAGCAATCGCAACCTCGTCCATTTTTGCAGTGCCTTGGCAATCTACATATATAGAAACAGGTTCAGCAACTCCGATTGCGTAACTGAGTTGTATTTCGCAACAATCCGCTAGGTCAGCAGCAACAATATTTTTTGCAATGTAACGAGCCATATACGCAGCTGAACGGTCTACTTTACTTGGGTCTTTGCCAGAGAAAGCACCACCACCGTGGCGGCCTCGGCCACCGTATGTATCAACAATTATTTTTCGACCAGTAAGACCGCAATCGCCTTTTGGTCCACCTATTTCAAATTTACCTGTAGGGTTTACGTGAATAGTGATATCGTCATTCCACCAAGAACCAAGTACTGGTTTGATGACATGCTCAATAACCGCATCGGATAAACCTGCTTGGTTTTCTGACCACATTGGGCCGTGTTGGGTTGAAAGCACAACAGCAGTTACGCGTCGTGGTTCATTGCCATCGTATTCAACAGTGACTTGGCTTTTTGCATCAGGGCGAAGTTCAGGAATCGTCCCAGCCTGGCGCACTTCTGCTTGTTTGGCTACAAGTAAGTGGGAAAGGTCTATTGCAAGCGGCATAAGTGACTCGGTGTCTTTGCACGCATAGCCAAACATAAGACCCTGATCGCCAGCGCCTTGTTCTTTATGGAGACCAGAACCGGCGTCGACACCTTGGCCAATATCAGGGGATTGCTTATCTAGCGTGACCATGACTGCGCAACTATCTGCGTCAAACCCAAGGTTCGCATCGGTATACCCGATTCGTCGAATGGTATTACGCACTACCGCTGGGATATCAACATATCCGTCGCACGTTACTTCACCAGCAACTACAACAAGTCCAGTCGTAACGAGCGTTTCTACTGCTACGCGGCTGTTTGAATCTACTTGTAACATTTCATCAAGAATGGCATCTGATATTTGGTCAGAAACCTTGTCAGGATGGCCCATTGATACGGATTCAGAAGTGAAAAGATGTGTTTGGTGTGTCATAGAGCGGTGCCTTTATTCATTAATCCGAATAATAGCATATATGCCGGCAAAAAGCGATGCACAAAGGGTCGTATGATACACCTCGATATGCTTGTAGAAATGGAATTATCAAGAATACTCATCCGCGAGATTTCGGACGCCCAGTTCATTGAATTGCACGAAGTCAACGGCACGCGAAGGTTTCCAATTGTTGTTGGGAAACCCGAAGCATACGCCATTGATCGCCGTCTAAAAGGCATCGAACCAGAGCGGCCCCAAACACACGAACTACTCGCAGATGTTATACAAACACTTGGCGGAACTCTGCAAAAAATCGTCATTGACGATTTAACCGACGGCACATTTTTTGCCAAATTGTTCATTCAGCAGGCTGAGGCAGTTATCGTTATTGATAGCAGGCCATCTGATGCAATTGCTCTTGGCGTCGCTGTTCAGGTTCCCATTTTTGTAGAAGAACATGTACTTGACGAGGTTGAAAAAGATCTCGATGCACCAGAAACACCTGATGACTTTGGCTGGTAGTAAAACCCACATTCACGGAGTGCTTAAGTCATCGTCAGAAGATTTTATTGTGGAAGAGATTCCACTGTACGAACCTTGCGGTGAAGGTGAACATTTGTATTTGCATATTCAAAAAACGAACATGTCGCACGAGCATCTCATCCG
>Ga0302120_10000539_pt1 | contig 17185 bp, 22 predicted proteins | sample AG5_Bottom_MG_FD_203118 | JGI IMG/M metagenome (GOLD analysis project Ga0302120, IMG submission 203118) | Marine microbial communities from Western Arctic Ocean, Canada - AG5_Bottom | ecosystem: Environmental > Aquatic > Marine > Oceanic | place: Canada: Western Arctic Ocean | collected 2017-10-01 | reverse complement strand
ATAAAACTCTTCAAATTCAGGAAAGGCCTTTACAAAACTGTTTCCGTGCCATGCATCGTGTTTCTTAAATATATCTTTTTTTACCCACATTAATTCTTTCATATTAGGGTTAGATATAGTATTTCTAAACATTTTTGCTACTACTGGATAATCCTGCCACCAAACAGATAAATCATCTAATCTGTCTTGAGATAAGTGTGTAAGACTTAATCCTTTTGGAACATTAACTAAATTCCATACATGAGTTACTTTACCACCGCTTAACTTATCAGCAAATATATCAAATGTCTTTCTGGCAGCATATGCATTTGGCCAACCAATAGCAGTTCTTATTTTCATATTTGCACCGTCTTGAGAGTGTACCCATTTTTCTATTTCACGTGTGTTTTTCCATACTATATCCCATGTACCTTTGTGTCTCCAATAATCATGTTGATCTCTCATACAATCAATACTTATAGCAATTTGTACATTTCTGAATCCCTCTAGTAGTTCTAATAGATTATCGTTATTTCTATGTAGTAAACTACCGTTTGTTGTGATATTCATGTCAATGTTATGTTGCAAGTTACGTTTTCTTATTTCTTTTAGAATAATATACATTGAATCAGTTAATACCGGCTCACCACCTAAGAATTGAACATATTTCACTTCATCTAATCTATCTAAGTACATTTGTAATTTATGAGGATTTTTTATTATACCTGTCTTGCCATATCTTCCTTGTATCTTTGCGTGTGTACTGCTCAAGTCCTCACCACACATCTTACAACTAAAATTACATAAGTTACTTTCTCTGTAATCTAACCATAGCAACTTAAATTCATCAGGGTTAAATTTATATGATGAGTATCGTTCTGCGTTTTCAACTACTTCAGTGATGGCTTGCCTCATTGAGCCTTCGGCTCCTGCTTTTTCAAATACTTTACACTGGTTGCAGCCACTTGGAAGGGCATCAATATCATTTTTATCACATGTTAATAACTGTGTTCTTAATGCTTTCATTTCGGGATGATCAAAGCTATCCTCTAGTGACATATTTTCTGTTATGTTAATTTTCATACTAGGGTCAAACTCACAACAAGGACTAATATTTCCATTTCCCCAGTCATATCTAGTAACCCAAGGTACATAACAAGCTGGTCTATTATTGATGTCTGTGTTCATGTGTCTTTTTCGCTTCTCTTACTATATCTATTTCATTAAGTAATTCTTCTTTTGATGTACCTATTGCCTCTAACGCTAGTTCACATGACGCTGGTAGCTTAGGTCCATTATAAGTATCATCATATGCATTCCAGAAAGCAGTTTGAATATTTTCTGCTACTTCTCTTTCTTGCATTACTTTGGATAGATTTGGTTTAAGTCTTTGTAATTTTGGTATGTCTTCTTCACATACTTGCACTACACCGCCTGCTACACTTCCAATAAACATAGCTGACAATACATTTGGAATTGCATTAAGAAACATTTCTATCATATATCTAGTTCTTTTAAGTCTTGTTTATATAATTTCCATAATTTAGCCTGAGGATGTCTTTCTAGCATAAGTTCTTTTGTAAGTGGTTCATCCATGTCTCCCTCTTCGTTTATAGATACCTTTGCTACTGCATACAGTCTAGATATAGCATGATCTTTGTCAGCTAAAACTAGCGGATTACTGTCTTCCCATTTTTTCCATTTGTCTTTAATTCTTTGTTTAGTTTTTTTACCCAAATTTCTATAATCAATATATCTATGCCATAACATGCCGGATTCAATTCTATTTGTTTGCATCCAGCCAGTTTTTGAATTCTTTAATTTGCTATAAAGATAATCACATGTTTCTGTTATGCACCCTATGTTTAATGCTGTAAGTAATACATTAACTGAAAATATAATATTAGCATTACTTTCTGCTAATTGTACGAACATGTCTACAGTATCATCTATATCTTGCCATTCATAGTTACCAGGGCGTTGTATTTTTACATGTTTGCCAACACTATCCATACTGAAAACAATTCTAACTTGTTTTACTTTCTTCCATTGTTCAATTACACGTTGACTAGGAAATACACTTCCATTTGTGTGATAGTCTATTTCTAAATTCTTAGGGTTTTTATTTTGTCCTATAATCGTTTCTAAGAACGTATCATGTTTCTTTTCTATCATAGGTTCACCACCTAAGATTGTTAATAACGTTAATCCTGATAAGTCTTCATCTATATTATCTATTGATTGAACAAATCCTTTAGGTATACTTTCTCCAGGATGAAATGCCTTATATATTATGCTACTAGAGCCACCGTTACACATTACACATGCCATATTACATAGGTTGCTTAATCCTGTTTCTATCCATTTCAATGGCATTGGTTCGTTTTTATACTTATATAATTTAGGTGCATGTCTTTTATGATGTATAGTTCTTAAATGTAGTTTTCCGTATGCCGCTTCGTGATCTTTATGATGATCATCGTCTTCATTATTGTAACATACATTACAACCACTTGGTCTTTTACCTTCTATCATCATTTGTCTGATTTTTTGAAAATATTCACTGTCTCTGGCTTTTTCTAATCCATCGCCAATCATTGCTCGTTCCACATCATGTTCTTTGGCAAATTTTTCAGCTTTACCATGCCATAAGCAACAAGGAACCACATCACCATCCGTGCCAATATTAGCACTTACCCACGGTAATATACAAAAACTTTTTGTTGGTAATTCATCTAGTCTCATTTAAACTGCTCACCATATGGATCAAACTCTGTGCCACATTTCATAGCACATACTCCTAGCTTACCTTCTTTGATACTGTTTAATGTCCAACTACGTTGTATGTTTTTCATAATTCCACTCTCAAATACTCCCTCTATAGTATTTATCTTAGCACTAATTCCATCCTTGCCACCTGCTTCATCAATGAAATCCCATATCTGCTCTACTTTAGGATCACTGTGCCACCACTTGTACATACGACCTGCTGTCCAACAACAAGGCATAACTAATCCTTCTGCTGTTATAAAAATACTTTTAGTGTCTTTGCCTGCAACTTTACATTTTATTGTTGCTTGGTTATAGTAGTCCATCATACTACCATATGTTTTTTGAATTTCTTCTTGTTTTAATAATGCAAGGTTTTGATGTTCTGCTTTTTTAGGTTTGGCAAGTGTTTGCATGTCTTTGCCTTTACGATTCTTTGCTTGGTGTGTTTCTTTTGCTGTAGTGTTTGCTGTAACAAATCTTCCTGTTTTCTTTTTCATAAAACGTTCAACACCCCACTCTTTAGCAAGTTGTTCTGCACGTTCTACATCACATTCGCTATGTTCAAATATTAAATAGTCCCAACGAGCTCTACCACCTGCGGCGATAAATGCTTTCATGTTACGTTCAACGTACTCCCATTTAACTCCTTGTCTATATAAGTGATTAGTTTCTTCTAGCCCATCAACACTAAAGATAACACACCCATTTTTGCCTATTACTTTTGCCACATCAGCCCACCATTGAACATCTCTCGCACCCGCATTTGTATTCATACTTAACCACATATCAGGATTGCAATCTCTAAACCATTGGAATATTTCTAATGTATCTCTAGCACTAATTGGGTCACCTAAGTTACCACACATATACATTGTTTTTAATTGTGCTATAAAGTCTGCTGGAAATATATCTATACAATCATTAAGTGTTAATTCTTGTAAGTTATTTTTGATATGTTGATTGACCGGCCCACCATTTTCGTTACGGTCGCACATTGGACAAGAAGCATTACAACGTTGTGTAACTTCTAAATGAACTTCATTTATTTGTTTATAGTTGTACACTAATGATTTCTCTTACCATCAAAGACACAAACAAAATATAATCCTTCAGGACCACAATCAACTCTATGATGCACACCGTCTTCTATTAAAACTACATCGCCTGCTTCTACAAATCTTGGAACATCATTTAAATACATTGTTCCTGCTCCTTTAACAAAATAGTATACTTCTTCTTGACCAGGATGTGTATGCCCGTTGGTGCTTTGATATGGTTTAAGATCTGTTGAACTAACAACTAAATTATTTAATAGTGTATTGTCTTTAAGTTTATATGTTTCATTATCTTTAACAACTATACCACCAATGTCGTCTATTTTTAAATGCATACTTAATCCTCTATTACAAATTTTATATCTTTACCTGGCCCTACTTCGCTCGGAAATCCACCGTGTTCTTCACAGTAATATATAATAACAGCTCTGTACCACTTTTGACTATTATGATGTGCTTCTTTATTAAACTTATAAATACTATCATTATCTGCTGGCATGGTACTAATAGCACGTGCTGACTCTTTTTGTAATTCTCTTAAAGAGAATCCATCTAATATCACATCCCACAATTCTCTATCCATTATCAATTCCTTTTAACTTTACTAGCATAGCTTTCCTATCATCTTTAAATTCAAATACTATTACTTGTCTTCCGTCTTCTTTATAAAATACTTCTGCTAACCAAAATTCATTTGGGTAACTAAATCCTTCGTTTGTTAATTTTGATGAAACGTTTGCTATAGATTCAAATGTAGCAAATATGTCTGAAGAGGTTGTATACTCGTCTACATAGAATCTTAAGACAGCCATGTTAATGCCTTGTTCCCAATACCTCTATACCTGCTAGTTTAATTATCATCGCTTCGTGCTTATCAGAAAATCCAAACTTAAGAACTTGTGTTCCAGTTGACTCTTCATATGCTTCGTGGAACCAAAAGTCTATTCCATACAATAACCCTTGGCTACCCAGTTCTGCTGATATTTTACAACATGCATCAATGTCTGAGTGTTCAGTATAATCGTCAATAACAAAATCTATATAAACAAAATCATTTATTAGCATTACTTAACACCTATTAACATAAATCTATTATATAAATTAGTATCTAATTCACCTTCGTACATTATACTTTGCATTGGATATTTAGATTTAACTTCGTTTAAGTCTTTACAACAATTACTATGTTGTGGATTATCAAAATAATCATTTGTGTGTAATACTACAAATGTTCCTTCTGGTAAATTTTCATACCAAGCATCGTTCATGTGTTCACAACTTGTATTCACAACCATATTAATTTGTTCTTCACGTTCAGCATTACGATCTTCATACACCATATTCTTTCCATTCCATTTAATTTTGTTAACATCATATGTAACTGGAAAGAATTTATTTTCGCTAATTTCTTTTTCGTATAAACATTCAGTAGGAGCAATTACATTTATGTCGTTATCAATAGTATAAATTTTATTCAATTCAAATTGAGAATATAAGAAGTATGCTACAAAGTTATACCAGCCGCCATAAAATACTACATTACCTAAGTTACCTTCTACACATTTTGCAAGTTCTGTTGTTAACCAAATCTTACTTTTTACTTGACCACGTGATAAAAAATCACCTAAGTCAGGCAGTGTTAAATCATGTTGATGATCAACTACAAAATAATCAATAAAATTACAAATTCTATTAACAAAATCATCATCAGCTACTGTTGCAATTAAACTAGTAATAAGTTCTGTTTTTACTTCTACATCATCCATATGTTCATTTAAAAGCATGTTTACCCAGGCTCTACGCAACTCATATGGAACTTTGTCAATTCCGTCATACTTGCCTTCCACCATATTCATTATGATATCACGTTTACGATAGTAGTTTTGATGATACAATGCTTTAAATATTGGCTCGTATTTTTCTTCTTGTCCAGTGGCCCGGAAGTATTCGCTTAGTCCATTCATCCAATGAAATGTTTTTGTAAATTCAGAGTGCTTCATTAAATTTTTCCTTTAGCCAAACCCAATCATTAATCTTACTTAATGCTTTAGTATTATCTTTATAATGCTCTCCAAAGTCTTTGCCCTGGTTAGCACCTAGTATTGCGTAATCTCCGTAACGTCTGTCTTCACCACGTGTACACCATACTTCTAATCTGTATGCATCGTCAACTTGTTTGTTGTGATCGATAATACTGCTTGATAGTTTTGTACATTCTCTAAATGCACTACGCCATGTATTGAATGGGTCTGTATTAAATTGTGTTATGTTTGAAATCTCAAACTTTGGTTTAAAGATTGCACCAATGCTTGTAGTCATATCTACTTTAAACTCTTTTACGGCTAGTAATTTTTTCTTTGGGAATAATTTTAATGCACCATTGCCATATACTAAATCATTAATAGGATTATGGCTACGATATGTAAATACACATTCTGTTTCTGGAACACCAGGATAGGCTAATCTTCTGTCGCTTGGTGTAAACTTAAATGCAAAGTTTTCTTGTATAACTGCGTCAGCATCACATACATAAAAATAACTTGTGCGTGATTCTTCTGCACAGGCTTTGTGTGCATTAAGCAATCCTTCAACGTTATCTATGCGTTTAGCATGCGGTGCTTTTTCTTGTAATATTTTAAAATTATCGTCTGCTTCAGGTTCACCAAACGTTAGCATAAAAACATCTAACATAAATTATTCCTTTTATACCTTATATAATACATTAAATAGACTGAAATGTCAAGTAATTGTGTGGTTTTTGTTTATTATAACTGTATTTATCGATAATACAAACACCCTCAATGAGGGTGCTGTATTGATTAGTTATTGTGCTAGTGGGTTATCTAATGCTCTTTGTAGTCTTTTATTAAGTCTTTCTTCAAGCTCTTTAAGTTTAAGGTCAGTACTAGTTCTAAGACTATCTGCTTTTTGTTCGTAATCTGTTAATAACTGATCACGTTTGTTTTCAAAACGTTGATCAGCTAATGTTAATAGTTCACGTACATCTTCTTCAGTGTCATTAACATCATCTTCAACTTGGTCAACTATTCTTTCTAATCTAACGATATCATCACGTAATCCGTTTTTAATATCCTTTGAATAGTCTAGTGCCTCGTCTAGTTTAGTGTTTACTATTGCTAACTCTGATCTAATTCCACTTAGGTCAGGTGCAACATATCTTTCTATTTTAGCCTTCATCATTCTATAGTCATTATAAAATTCAAAGCCTCCCCATGCTGCTCCGCCTAATGCACTTAATACTGTTAGAACTAAAAATAGCCTTCCACCTGTAAACTTTAGACCGCCTACTTCTAGTGTTGTTTTATCACTCATTGTGTTTACTCCATTCCTTCATATTGCATGTCAACCATCTTCTTGTGAAGTAATTCACTTGCAAGACCATTTCTCAATCCTCGATTGTTCTCTGGTATCATTTTATCTTTGTAAATATCTTCAGGTTGATAAAAGTCTACGCCGGGTATTAATAGTTTTCCATATGCATCAAACCCTGGCACATAATTAATCAACGCCGCTATTAATTGTTGTAGGGCTTGTTGGTCTTCTAATGACTGTGCTTCTCCTACTGCAATTGCTAACTCTTTTAACTTTTCTGTAATTATTTCTCGCATTTTCTTTTCTTTAGCCTTTTGTTTCTCTGCTTTTGTTAGTTTTTTAGTCTTCTTAGCAACAACAGGCTCGTCTTGCTTTTCTTCTTCTACTACTTCTTCAGTAGTTTCTTCCTCTGACTCCTCTTCAACTACGTCGTCCTCTGCTGATTCTTCCGACTCTTCTTCAAGAGCCTCTTCTTCAACTACTTCTTCTTCTACTGTTTCGTCCTCTGTTGAGTCTTCAGTGTCAGTTTCCTCTACTACTTCTTCCTCTACTACTTCTTCCTCTACTACTTCTTCCTCTATAACTGGTTCATCTATAATCATTTCTTGTTCGATAATTTCCATCTCTGCTTCAATCTCTGCTTCAATCTCTTGTTCAATTTGTTCTATTACTGTCGGTGGCTCAACTACAACTGGTGCTGTTTCAATAACATTAGGTCCTACAATTACTACCTCGGGTGTTGCCTCTGGTTCTGGTTCGGGCATTGGTTCGGGTTCAGGTGGAGGTGGTATTATTATAACTGTTGGTGGTAATGCTGGTGCTTCAATAACACTATCAACAATACTATCGCCTGTTCCTGTACCGTCATCAATTATATCATCTATATCTGTCGTAACAATAGGTGGTATATAACCTGTACACAGTTCATCATATTGTGGATTATATGTACATTGCTGATTAAAGTATGCTACATTATATCCTGTACATAAAAAATCATACAATGGGTCAGCATCACAACTAGCCGTAAAAAATCCATCACACCCCGAATCATATAATGCACTTATGCCACATTGTTGGGTATAATAGGCTGCGGCATATCCTGTACATGAACTAGAATATAATGCACTTATGTCACATTGTTGTGTTAAGTAAGCGGCTGCATATCCTGTACATTCTGTGTTATATAATGCAGTTATTCCACACTGTTGAGCGAAGTAGGCATCAGAATAGCCCGTACATCCACTATCATATAATGCATTAGCACTACATTGTTGATTATAATAAGCACTTGCGTAACCACTACAACCTGCATCATATAATGGATTAGCTGTACATTGTTGTGTGTAGTAAGCCGCGGCATAACCTGGACAACCACTGTCGTATAATGCACTTGCGGTACAGGCAGTATCATATACATATGTTGCGTAGGCGGCAGCATAACCTGGACAACTTGGATCATATAAAGCAGAACTAGTACATGGATTAGTTCTATATGTAAACCATGTTTGTAACTTATTAAATACTGGACCATAATAACCATCCCAATTGCCGCCATCATGTGCTGTTACTCTAAAACGAACATCACCTAGGGCATTTGGTGTGTATATTGTTCCTGTAGTTGTTATATGATTGTATAATTCTATATTGTCTTCGTGTATTTGCCAACGAATAGTACCTACTGTTACTTCGTTTGTGCTGTGACTGTTTGGTTGATTCCAATCATACCACGTGTCCATATTCCATGTCTTTGTAGATACAACTGTACCATTAGCATCTGTTATTTCAATAACAACTGTTAATTCGTCCCAATATGTATCGTCAGTGACTTCACCTGTAGAAGTATTAACTCTGTTACTAATACTAGTACTACAAAAGGTTCCTGGTGTATTAAAACACGTAAGGTAACGCCATCTGTAATGAACTTTATCTACACTTATACCTGAGGCGCTTAGTGCTTGATTGATTGCATATGAGATAGCAAATGTGTTAACACATTCTCCGTAACGAACTGTTTCAGTTCCCCAATTGGAAGTATTAACGTGTGCGGCTGTTGTACCACTAGGACATCCACCGGTAGGATTAGTAATCGTACCATCTGATAAGTCTAATTCTTGAGCTGTTGTTGTTGTTTCTGCTAAACTAGAGTAGCAAAACAAGCAAACCAATAAGACCAATGCCTTGCATAGCACCTTCAAGTTTGTCATTCTTCTTAGTCTCCTGTTCTGTGTTTTCAGGTTTTAATTCAGGGTGTGAATCCCATGCTTGTTGGGCCTCATCGCCAATTTTACCTAAGTACGGACAAGGAGTGCCAGCCATTTCCATGGCTTTAAATACTCTTGTGTCTTGACACATTATACTAACTGCAGCGACCTTCATGCCCATGTCATAGATTGTTTTGGCTAACTTGAGCCTTTCACAATTCATATCACGTACTGTTGAACCACCACTAATACCAAGTATCTGTGTTTGAACTGCACCTGAGATACCTACAGTACATAAATCGCTGTTATTACTGTTAATACTAGGCGATATTGCACTAGGAGGTGAGCTTCTTACTGTTGTTGTTGTGGTACCTGTTGTTGTAACTGTACTGTTTGCTGTACTTTGGGTTACTATAGGATCAGCATGTACGGCTGTGCCCATTAAAACAAAGATTGCCAAGATAAATGTTTGTATTAATACTTTCATTAGTATGCTTCTCCTTAATTAACTACTACTATTTATGGAGTATGTGCGAAAATAATAACATATGTTTTAATGATAAAAAAGGCAACCTGAGTTGCCTTTTTGTAGAATAATAGTATATTAATTATTGCCAGTTAAAAAAGTCTTTGAGCCAACCAGTAATGCTTTTAGATTGTTCATCTTCTTCAACAACATCTACTGCATCTGGATTTAAAATGCTTTCTTTATAAATTGCCGCAATGTTTAATGCTTCATTTGAGAACTCAACTAAGTCACGTAATGCAGGTTCTGTAACAAATGACATTAACGTATCTCTACGAGCATTACCTTCTTCACCAATAACCCATTCGTACTTACCAACTTTCTTTTGAATAGCCGCAATTGCTTGTGGGTCTTTAGACATTTCTAACAATGCTTTTTGTAGTAACTCTGCATTAGGATTGCCAGCGTTCACCCAAAATGCTTTTTGCATAGCATCACGGAATGACTTAACAAGTACATATGCATCGTACATTGGACCTGATGGTGCTTCACCCCATTTTTGTTCATACAAGATTTCCATCTGTAGACCTGGATAGTTAACATCATCTGCGTGAGAACCATCTGCTTGTAGAATTCCATGATGGAACCAAACTTCTGCTTCTTCATTAGGAGCAATATGTTTCTTATATGCCGCTGGATTTTCTCTGTCAACAGTTAGTTCGCCACGTTTAAATGCTAAACGTCTGTCACCACCCTTTTTAAATCCTGGAACGAAGGTAACTTTTGATTTGAAACAAGTTGTGTATTCAGCAATAGAGTCTAGTTTTCCACATAATAGTAGAGCCAGTGCCATTGCATCTGGAACACGACCTGGATTAGAGGCAAATATAATATCGTCTAAATCAGCATCAAGTCTTTTACCAACAATAATGTTAAGATTCATCATACCAATTGATTCCCAATCAGCATAGTTATAGTCTACATTCTCTTGTAAGAATGATACACCATTACCACCATGTGATACCATAATAATAGTATCGTCAAATCTCAACTCGTTTTGAAAGGCATTAACTGCCGGGATATCTCTAGCACCTGGAAAGTTTCTAAGTTTTAGAGTGTGTCCTGGCATAAACCTCGCCAGTTCTTTAAGTACAATTTCTGTCCACACAGTAGTACCAGAACCTGGTTTCTGTGGAACAACAAATGTAAATGTTTCAGCAAGTGCTGATGTTACGATTCCTAGTGATATCACTAAGACCATTAGAATTTTCTTCATTTTTTTTCTCCTTTTAATTAAGCATATTCTAGTTTACTTCTTTTAACTATACTGAATACTAACAGCATAATTACAAAACTCATTATCACTAAAAACAACGGTCTGGTTATTAATTTATCTATTGAATAAATCGTTGTCATTTGTAGTGTTAATGCTTCTATTTTAGTGGCAAGTATAAATGCCATTAACATTGCAGGTCTACTAAACTTGTATTTTTTACAAAACAATCCTAAACAAGTAGTAATACCTAGTATAGCATAATCCTGCCAGCCGCCTGTGTATTGAACACAAGCCCATATAATAAATGCTACTAAGAATGGAAAGTAATAAATGTAGGGAACATAAGTTATCTTTGCAATTTGCTTATTGAATAATACACAAACTACACCAGTAATTATTGTAGCCCACATAAATCCAAAGGTTAAACTGTCAAAGAACTTTGTATCGTTTGCTATTTCTTGTGTTCCTAATTCGAAACCTAAGTATGCAAATAGTCCTAATAGTACTGCGGCAAAACTTGCTCCTGGTATGCCAAACAATACTGTTGGAATCATACTAGTTGCTTTTTGGGCATTGTTACTACCTTCTGGGCCTACAACGCCTCTAAGATTACCTTTACCAAATTCTTCTTCAGGATGACTTGCTACGGTAGCACCGTAACTCATCCAATCTCCCATAGCACCACCTAGACCTGGTAAAAATCCTACAAATGCTCCAATGGCTCCGCCACGTAAAGCATCCCATCTATATTTCCAAACTGCTTTAATACCTATCCAAGTCTGATGTGTGTGCGTTTCTTTACCTATTGTTGCAATTGAGTTACCTCTTCGCCAACCTTGTACTATTTCAGGAAAAGCAAATAGTCCAGCAACAAAAGGCATAAGTTGTACTCCATCTTCTAAATATTCCCATCCAAAAGTAAATCTGTCTATGTTTGTTTCTGGATCTATACCTATTAATCCTATAAAGATACCCACACATATTGCTATAATACTTCTAAACCAAAACTTATTACTAACAAATCCTACACACGCCAAACTTAACAAGATGAAAGCCCATAGTTCTGGTATGCCAAAGTACATAATAAGTTTAACATACTGTGGCAATAGGGCAAAAGTTAATGTACCCCAAAATAATCCATTGATTGTGCTTGTTGTGATTGCGGCTGTTAACGCCTCTGTGGCTCTGCCTTGTTGTGCTAAAGGATATCCATCAACCATTGTTGCCGCGGCTGAGTTTGCACCTGGGATACCTAATAGTATTCCTGCATAAGTATCTCCAGTTGTACTTGAGGCAACTACTGCCATACAGAAGATTACGCCCAAGTATGGGTCGAAACCAAAGAAACTTATAAAACCAAAAAGTGCTACGAGTCCTGTTGTGGCTCCAGCACTAGGTATAAGTCCTATGATTAATCCGTAAAATGTTCCTGCAAGTAATGTCAGAATTGCTGCCATTATCTTCTCCGAATGTAGTTTTGTGTGATTTGTGTCAGAACTCAATACATCATTGATCGAGCAACATCTGATCCCTTGACGCTCGTCTGGGTATTGTGTTTGACTTTAAAGAAACAATACAGCTCTGTATTGTTGTTAGTATTATTTATCTATATGCGTTGATTGTTTTCTTAGTACAAAATAATACCTGGAGCCTCTTTCTCCGTCTTCTTGTCTTAAATCTAATATTGAACAGTTTTGCTGACTAGCACTGTTAATAATAAACTCTGTTGTCCAGTTAAAGAAATCAATCCACTTAGCCTCTGGTGCTGAGTGTTGTTTTCCTGGATTAGCTCTAAAGTAAAGTAACCCGCCCGGTGCTGTTAAATTAATAGCATGTTCAAGTTCGTCGTATACTTTGTCTACACTTCCAAAGTTAATGCTACCTAAACAAATAGTAATATCAAATAATTCTTTGCTTCTATAATCTAATATACTGCTTTGTATATCTGCTTTGCTGTTATATGGATCAACACCAATTAGGTTACTTATTTTTCCTTTGAACTCATTATATCCACACCCAAGGTCTAATACACGTCTAGGATTAAGTTTATTAATTTCATCAATAATGCTTAATCCACTATACTTGTATTTCTTTGTTTGTGGTTGCCACACTTTACTAAAATACTTTTCTAGTACTGCATAGTCTATTAAGTTAGTAAGTTCAGCAATGCTGATAAAGTAAACATTTTTAATATCTACGCCAAACGTCCCATTAATTGCTTGTTTCAATAATGCATCATCTCTCATTAATTGAGGACTAACACGAAACATTACATTTAATTGTTCTGCTATCTTACTATTCACTTAACGTTACTTCTTCAGTTCTTTCATCTGCTTTTGTAAAGAAAAGTCTTTTCTAGTGCCACGAGGCTTCTCAGCCGTCTTTGCATTTTTGGGGGCAGTCTTCTTCACCTCCTGAATAGACTTGCCTCCTGTTTTCGCTTTAGTGGCTTTTTTCTTAGCCTTAGGCTTTCCTTTACCAGACAAGTAAGCAGGAGTTTTATTTTCTCCTTTATACTTGGCTGGGTCGACGCCTTTGCCGAAGAATATCTCAGTTAGGGTTGGTAAATCTTTAAGTGATTTCCACATAGTATTCCCCTCTATAGATTATTTTTCTTTTCTTGGATTTCTTTACGTCTTGCTTTTGAAAGTTTTCCAATTGTACCTAGTGCCTTTCTTGCACGAGCGGCTGATGCCTTTACTCCTTTACCTTCAAAGTTTTGATGCTCAGAAAGGTATGTTTCGTAGTTAGTTACGATTTCATCATGAGTATTCATAATAATCTCCTTTTGTTTAAGTGTGTATCTTTACACTTTTTTAACGTTAATAGCAGTATTTCTACCTCTATTATCGCCTATCTCAAAAGTGACTTCTTCACCTTCTGTGATAGTATCAATTCCAGCTTCTTGTAATGCTGATATATGTAAAAACACATCATCACCACCATCGCTAGATTCAATAAATCCGTATCCTTTGGTTGGATTAAACCATTTTATTTTACCTGTAGTCATTTTTTCCTTGCCTTAACCGAAGTGCTTTGTTAAGCTCTTTGGCATTCTTTGTTTAATTGGATTCCATATGGCAGCCTCTGCTTTACCTATTAATTTAGGTCTAGGCACAAGCCATCCTATTAGAATCCCGAGTATAAAATATCCCATTTATATCTCCTTGCTTTGCAAATCGTTGCAAATTCTTTTATATTATAATACATGATGTAGTTGTTGTCAAGTATTATTAGCTGTTATTCCGCAATTATTTATACATACATCATACTTACCATGCTTTACAGCACTATTTAATGTACTATTGAACCATTTATGACTAAGTATGTCATTTAATGAATGATTTGCTAAGTTGTTCCAATCTTGTTCAGGCATCTCTTTTAATAATTGTTCTCTTTGATCAACTTCATTTATTCCTTCTATTATATCAGCAACATGACAACATGGCCATACATTGCCCCACGGTCCAATTTGTATTCTTTCATTTCTATACCATGGACATTTACTTTCAACTTCTTGTTTAACAATTTCAGGAAATATTACTGACTTATTAAAGAATACTGCTTCTGGCAATGGTGTTTTATCTGCTTTATCAGTGTCTAATCTATATTTTTCTGTTAGTGTTTCAACTAATGCATTTTTTGTATGACTGTATCTAAATCTAATTGACGCAAAATTATTCTTTTTTGCTACTTTGATTGCGTCTTCTATTTGATGTATATTATAATCAAACAATGTCATTATCCAACGACTTTTTCCACCTGCCTTAGCAAACGATATTGCATTTGCTAATATTTTATTATAATCTGTTGATCGTCTATATATTGAATGCGTGTCTTCTAGTCCATCAATAGCAAAATCAACAGCATGATATTTTGTATTTCTAGACAATGCATTGCCAAGGTTGCTCCACCATTCTTCATTGTGTGTTCCACCATTAGTACATATTTGTACAGATGCTTCTGGATTACATTTACCAAATACAGAAATCATTTCAGGCAAATCGGGATGCATTCCTGCATCACCCCAATTTCCATTAAATTTTAATTGACGTATTTCGGTATCAATTGTGTCTTGGGTTATCAAACGATACCAAAGCTCTTTATCAAAGTGATTTAGTTTTAGCCAGGGTTGTGTTTCTCCACCGGCTATGTTTCTAGCACATCCACCACACCTTGCATTACAATAACTTGTAATATCTACTTGTATGTGATGTATTTGTTTTAGCCAGTTCATAGAACATAATTAAAGTGATTACGGACTTGTGCTTTGTACCATAACGCTGACCTTAATAGTTCTCTTGTTTTACCTTTTGCTTCCAACATTGCAGTATGGGGGCGTCTATGTATGGTAGTTGTTTGGTCCGATAACATAATATCACCTTCTTTCCATTTATGTTTGTATGTATACAAATCTGAACATACTAGTTCATTCCATAAAATATCATATATTTCTTTACTGTCAGTACATATTTCGTTATCTTTTACAAATTTAGTTATTTCGTATGGTTGGAAGAATAATCCTTCAATACCGAGTGGATGATTTGGTACTAATTTTATAGGCTTATGATCTCTTGTTCTCCATTCGCCGAACTTTTCTGCTATCTCTTCTTCTATATTTGGACATAATTGAATTTTGCTTCTATCTCTGCTCTTTATCATATCCTTCTTTACTGTGTCTGTAGTCATTGCTGTTTTTCTAACAGCATGAGCTTCTGTATCTCCGCGAGCAGTGGCTTCATCTATCTGATAAATTCGTTGATTACCTGCTCTATTGGTAAGCCTTTCATCTTTGACCGGCGGTCCGGGCCAAAGCATTATGCTTAAAGATTTGTAAAACTCTTGCATATCTTTACTAAGAGTTTGGAAATAAGGAATACTAGTACATATCCATGTTTCTGTAGGAAACGTTATAGTTTTACCATAGAACCCTACAATTTCTTCAGCACCAATGTGCGGAACCAAATCACTATGCCAATCTACATCATCTTCAGCAAATGGTCCTCGCAAACCAGTTCCATCTATTATATCTGTTGTAACTCTCATAAAATATTCACTATTCTTAAAGCCCTTCTCTTCAAACCAAAGACCAGCGAAAGTATTCTGATAACCATATTCCAACGACCACTCAGCGTACTCTTCTGGTGTTGCTCCACTATCTTCAATTATAAGATATCCATGAGTTGCCGTGAGCCGGCTTGCTTCAATAGGATCAATTGCTGATAGTTTCTTTCCTTGTATTATCATTTAAAGAACTCTTCTGTAATTACATAGTCTTTATATTTTTCAATACTTCTTTCTAGTAATTCGTGCCACTTTGGAACATTTAGTGTCCCCATTGGCATTAGTTGTATTCGTTGTGTTGGGTGATATCCTGCGTCTGCTCCGTGCTCGTGTACTGTTCCATCATACGCCATACTATTAGTGTCTGGTGGTAACATAGGATATAATCTAGTTTCTGCATGGTCTTTTGTAAAATATAAATGTTCTTTTTTCCAGTCAGTAACATTGCTCCAACGTATTCTTACTTGACTAGGTTCTTGTGGTGGAAGTAAAGGACGTAGTGGGCGATACTCGTCATAGTGAGGACCAACACCGTGTGTATCTCTTCCTACAAATCCACACCATCTAATATTATCCCAAGGCATAGCTTCCATCCATTCTACAACTTGTGGGAATTCGTCATGCATAAATTCTTTCCATTCACCCTTAATGTCAGCACTATGATAACTGCCTTCTGCTGAATTTACAATCAAGTTTCTATAATCATGATCATTTACTTCTGGCAATGTCTTATCAAACTCTGTGTGTCTTGAACTGTTTAGGTCTTCTGGTTTGTTGTCAAACCAAGGACTGGCTACTCCTTTTACTTTACCCTTGTTTACTCTGTCCCATAGGTCCCAAAGTTTGTCTAAGTCAACGTCAAGGTAAGGTAAATCTAAAGGAGTCCATACTACACCTTTATAACCTGTGTAAGGCGAATTATAGTTTACGTGTTTTTGTGTGCGAACTTTATACTTTTCAATGTTATAATGAGGTAGTTGCTCATCTTTATTATATACTGTCCTAAAATTCTTGTGCATTTTTCTTCTTCTTTTCTATT
>Ga0302120_10000537_pt1 | contig 17230 bp, 14 predicted proteins | sample AG5_Bottom_MG_FD_203118 | JGI IMG/M metagenome (GOLD analysis project Ga0302120, IMG submission 203118) | Marine microbial communities from Western Arctic Ocean, Canada - AG5_Bottom | ecosystem: Environmental > Aquatic > Marine > Oceanic | place: Canada: Western Arctic Ocean | collected 2017-10-01 | reverse complement strand
ACTACCTCGAGGAGATGAATGCGGTGGCGGATGAGGACGATGTGGAGGACTTTTTTGGGAATATGCGCGCGATGCTGGAGGGCGAAGTGGGCAGTGGGTAGTGGGCAGTAGAGGGTGACAGGAGACGGGGGCCAGTTTTCGTTGGAGAAAGCAGCGGTGCTAGTGCTCCGTCAGGATCGAGGGGTCGGATGATCGCTTGTGGAATGAAATGCTGGCTCCGTTCCCGAATCGTTGAGGATGGCCCAATCCACTGCCTCTGGGCGCCTTGTCAGCACTTCTTTCTTGTGCGCGCTGCTCAAAACCCCGCGCTCCGAACTGCGATTCCTCCGGGGTCGAGGGCGATCGTTTTTCCTGCGAATCCTAGGGGACCGGGAGTGCGGATGCGTTCGAAGGTGAGTGAGATGCGGGAATAGGCGAGCTGGCTTTTAAGGATGTGCAGTTGAGACTCGAGGGAAACGAGACGGGATTGCCCCCGGGTGAGAGATCCTTCTCGACCTTGAGGGCCTCTTCCACGGTCTTGGCTTGGGAGAGAAGCATCCGCAATCGAGGTTGATGTATTCCCTGGTCTCATCGTCCAGTTGGGCTCTGCGGACGGGCTCTTTCCCCAGCTCGGCGATCTCGTTGAGGTTGGAAGTAGCGACGGTGTTGCCACCGAACACGCGAAGCCCGACCTTGAAGGCGAAATTTGAGAGGAGGACATCGATGCTTCCCCTCGGAGGTGTCATAGAAGGGATCGTTGAACGAAAAGACGTCAATCGCTGTTGTTGTTGACCCCAAGCTGGGACAGCGAGGGATCTTCCGTTTTCTTGTCTAGGAAGGGGGGCCCAAAAAAACCCGCCGAGAGGCGGGTTTTGAAAAGAACTTCGGAAGCCGCTCTTAGCGGCGTCGACGAAGAAGAAAGATCCCCCCGAGGAGACTCAGGAGCATGCTGGAAGGCTCAGGTATGATGGTTGTGAACGCCCCTCCGGGCCCCGATTCCCAAGAGAGGGCTGCTAAGCCTCCGAGACCAACCGAGGTGTCCATCCAAGGCGAGACTGGCGTTCCCGGCAGATCAGCGGCCCCAGCAAGGACCCATCCGCCGTCAGCTGCGCTTACCGTGTTATAACCAGTGGAAGTGGCGACGCTGGTGCCATTATAGAAGCGGATTCCGATGCGCTGGGCAGCGAGGGGCACGCCCGAGTGTGCGGTGGTATCAAAGGTAATCCCGGTGTGGGTGTAAAAGCCATCAGGGATAGCTCCTCCTCCACCATCTCCCATGGTTGTGTCGAATCCCGAGTTGAGGGAGCCATCACCAGTGAGAGCAATAAAACTAAGCCAATCCAAAGCCGTGTAGGAAGCGGGATCAGCTCCGGCCGCGGGGCCACTGAAATAGCCGATCTGAATTATGGCGCCGTCACCATCTAAACCGGTCCCAGCAGGTCCGTTCGTGAGGGGGACCCCCAAGGCGTCGGTGAGCGGCTTTGCGGTAGCACCACCTTGGAAGCCAAAGGTGGGATCGAGGCCCCAAAAGGTACCCGAAATTGAAGTGGTGGCACCAAAGGAGAGGGTGGAGAGGGAGAAAAATGATGCGAGAGTAAGTCGAGTGATTCGCATGGAAAAGATAAGTGTGTGTTTTTGTGATGAAGTGTCAAGGAGTATAGGGTAGGGCGTGAGTGTTTGGCGATTCGGCCAAAGTGGCGGAGGATTTCCGGCTCACGAAAACAGCGGAATCCGGGAGGACGGCGTCATTTTCGTGGTTGAAGAAGGAACCGGCTTTGCCCCAGTTTCCCCCACCCTTGTAGAAATAGGTGGTCCAGCTGGTTCCGTTCCAGACGTAAACGAGGTCTCCCGAGTTTCCGGTCTGCCAGTTGGTCAAGTTATGGAAGCCGAGCCCACCGATGGTGGTTTCGACGGGGTAGCGAGTGCTGACGAATTGCAACTTGGGTCCGGGCATGGTCGTCACCTGAGCTTTCCCGGGCACGTCGCCAAAGAAGGTGAGGGTGAGATCAGAGGGATCATTGCGTTGAATGAAGAGGCCCTCATCAGGGAAAATGACGTCGTTGTTTGCCGAGAAGAAGGAGCCACTCTTGGCCCACTGGAAGGCGGCATTGACGAAGTAAGTGGTCCAACCGTTGCCATTCCAGAGGTAGACTTTATCGGAGCTGGTAAAGTCGGTGTTTCCCGCGCCAAATCCGAAGAGGCTGCCGACGGTCTGGGCCCTGCGGAGTGAGATAGTCGAGGTGGTCGGAATGCTGCGACTGCCGTCGAGCAGATCGAAGTCGGCTTGAATGGTGATGGTGTCGCTGGTATTGGCAAGAATGAGGAATGATTCCTCACCGTCATTGGAGTCTGCGGCATAGCAGAGGAAGCCCGAGGTCGTCCATTGCCCTGCGGTCCAGCCAGCGCCGGCGACCGTGAGGGTCTGCTGGGCGGGATCGTCATCAAGGGGGCTGGGCGTTCCCTTGTCGTCCAAGGGAGTCCAGTCGTTGTTCACGGTCGCATTGCTGGTGTGATCAGACTTGCTTTGAAGGGTCGCAGAGATTGCGCCCAAGGTGCCCCCGGGGACGGTTACTTGCACGTAACCAGCTGCGAGGGTGAATGATGTTTGAGCTTCCGCGAAGACGGTCGAAATTACGACCGCGGACAAGGAAGTGAAGGTCTTACGAATGGATGGGGGGGCCATATGGTAAGATAATGCTGGTAACAATTCTGGAGGGCAAACAAATTCTGGGTGTAATCAGTTCCAAAGCTCCTAGAGTTATCACTATCATTCAGTTATCACCATCTATCATGACGACGGCACGGGTCACTTTAGGCACAGAAAAATTGATTGCGGTCAAAAACGGAGCGTCTGAACAGCTTCAGAAGCTCCTCGAACGCCAAGGGCGGGCGGACGGGGGCCTGCGAATTAAGGTCATTGGGGGCGGTTGCAGCGGATTGCAGTATCAAATGGATCTCGTGGTCGCTTCAAATGGAGTCCGGGTGGTGATTGACCCCAAAAGTGCTCTTTTTGTGGGTGGCAGCGAGTTGGATTATTCAGGAGATCTGCAGCATGGGGGATTCAAGGTCAGCAATCCGAATGCGGCGGTGACCTGTTCGTGTGGGGAGAGCTTTGCGGCCTGATGGAGGCGGATTACTTCGCAATTTTACGTCTGGAGCGGAAGCTCACGGTGAATTCCGAGGAGCTCCAGGGATGCTATGACACTCGTTGTCAGGAGGTTCACCCAGATTCGGGTGGGGCAGCTGTCGAATTCGAAGAGGTCAGGCGAGCCTATGTCGAACTCAGGAGTCCTGGGCGTCGGCTCAGGCATTGGTTGGAGCTTGGAGGGCGAAGGTTTGAGGAGGGAGGCGCCTTACCCCAGGTTGTGATGGAGCACTTTGGGGGCATTGGGGACTTGCTGCAGGAATCGGGGAGAGTGGAGGAACGCCACGCCACGGCCCAATCGGCGCTCGGCCGTTCGATGGCGGAGAGAGCGGGGCTGGCCTTGCTGCCAAGGCTGCAGACCGCCCGCGAACGAACCGAGGAGTTGATTCAGGATCTCGAGGCTCGCTTTGGTGAATTTGAGGACGACGGAGGGTCGAGTTCGAGCGCCCAGGAGGAGGCGATCGAGGCTGCGCGCGCGCTGCTGTTTTTAGAGAAGTGGGAAATCCAGCTGAGAGAGGCGTGGGGAAAACTGGGTTGTTGGTGAAGGAGTTGGGATCCCGGCTTGCAATCGCGAAGCGGGGCGGCACCTTCCCGCACCATGGATGACCCGGTCATTGGCATCGATCTGGGAACGACCAATTCCGCAGTGGGGATCGTCGAGGCCGGATTCCCGATCTTGCTGGCAAACGAAGAAGGCGAACGACTGGTGCCCAGCGTGGTGTGGTTCGGGCCGGAGGGGGCGGTGAAGGTGGGGCGCGCAGCCCTTCGGGAGCCGGAAGCGAATCGGACCGTGCGCAGCGCCAAGCGATTGATGGGTCAACGATTTGCGGAGCGAGATCAAGGTGTTCTCCGGACCCTGGCCGCTCAGGATGGAGGGATCGCCCTGGCCTTGCCGGATCGGGTGGTGACTCCGCCCGAAGTGGGAGCTGAGATCTTGAAGGAGTTGAAGCGAATTGCGGAGTATCGACTTGAAGGTCCCGTTCGGCGAGCGGTGATCACAGTCCCTGCCTACTTCAATAATGCTCAGCGCGCCGCCACCAAGCTGGCCGGTGAGATCGCGGGATTGGAGGTTCTCCGTCTGGTTGCGGAACCTACCGCGGCGGCCCTTTCCTACGGGATGGACAAGCTGGACGAACGGAGCCGGGTGGTGGTCTTTGACCTGGGAGGGGGCACCTTTGATGTCTCCCTGCTGGAGCTTCGGGAAGGGGTCTTTGAAGTGCTTGCGACGGGTGGGGATACCATGCTGGGGGGGGATGACTTCGACGCCGCGTTGGTGGCGGAGGTTTGTGCGCGCCTGGAGAAAAACTCCTGTGAAACAGGGGAATCCGAGCGCTTTAGGAAGGAGGCGGAGCGCGTCAAATGCGAACTCTCGGAGAGCGAACAGTCCACCTTTCGAGTGCCATTCTACGATGGAACTAGTAGTTTAGAAGAGGGGTTTTCGCGGGCGGAATTGGAGGTTCTTCTGGAGCCGCAGTTGACGGGCATGAAGCGGATTTGCGGGGCGGTCCTGGTGGACGCGAAGTTAGAGCCGAGAGACATCGAAGCGGTCGTTTTGGTGGGAGGAAGCACCAGGATGCCGGTTGTGAAAGGTTTTGCCGGGGAGGTGTTCGGCAGGGAGCCGGACTGCTCGCAGCATCCTGACGAGGCGATTGCCCTGGGGGCTTCCATCCAAGCCGGCATCCTTGCCGGAACCTGGCGAAAAGTGCTCTTGCTTGATGTCACGCCCCTGAGTCTTGGGATAGAAACCCTGGGTGGATTGATGAACGTTCTCATTCCGCGCAACACGACCATTCCGTGCAAGGCTGGAGAATTGTTTACCAATGCGCGGGACGGGCAGGACCGCATGCGGGTGCGCGTGTTGCAGGGAGAGCGCGAACTTGCACGGGACAACTGGGAGCTCGGTCAGTTCGATCTTCCGTTTCAGCCCAGAGTGCGGGGCAAGGCGCGAGTGGGGGTCCAGTTTTCGCTCGATGAGAATGGCATTCTTGAAGTGCTGGTGCGGGACGTGGAAGGAGAGCGCGATCTCGTGGTGGAAATCGAAAGTGCGGCGGTCGATGTCAGCGACGCCGCGGTGGAGCAGATGGTCAGTGAGAGCGTGGACCACGCCTTCGAGGACATGAATGCGCGCATATTTACAGAGGCGCGATTGAAGGCCGGGGAGCTGCTCCCGGCGGTGCAGGAGGCCTTGCGAGAATTTGGAGAAGACATGGAGGAAGGGGAGCGAGATGAGATCGAGGCTGCGCGAGGAGCGGTGGTTGAGGCCCTTGAGGGGAACTCAGCTTCGGCGTTGAAGGGGGCGGTGGAGCAGTTGGACGAGGCGACGGAGGCGTTGGCGGCCCGATTGGTGGAGCAGGCGCTGTCAGGACAACTTGAAGATGATAAGTTGAATAATTAGCTTGGCGTGCTGTGATCGGGACGCATTAATTTGGCCCGTGGCGGAGCACCCTCCATCCCCTCCAGACCGACCGGACGATCCGGTGCGGCCCCGCAAGCCAATTCCCCTCCCCCAGCCCGCAAAGCAATCGGGGATGGTTCGGCGGCGAGTGAATCTTGGGGATCTCTCCAAGGAGAAGCGGGGAGCCTCCAAGGGACCCAAGGGTGAGACCGTGGATTCAGGAACAGTTCGCGAGCGCCTCAAGCCTTCCCTGGCATCTGAACCGCCCCCGTTTCGCCCGATGGAGCCCAAGAGCGTTCCGGCTGCGTCATCGGCTCGTCAACAGGGAGACTCCTCCGCGGCACCCCCTCCTGAGGTGACGCCCCCACAATCTTCAGAGGTGGAGGGTTCGATCACCACCTCGCAAACCAAGACCGCGGAGAGCCCGCGAACTCGTCGGAGAAAGGTGGAACCGGTGGGCGAGGATGCGTGGACCGGTGGGCAGATCATGTCCTTGTGGTGGGTATTGGCGGGGCTGGGGTGCCTGATCGTGGTCGGGATCGCCCTTTGGAGTTTCGGTTCGTCCAAGGCCGGCGAAAAGGTGGTCCAGCCGACTCGTGCCAAGAGCGCTCAGAACCTCGACAAAATTCCGATTGCCGAGTTCGTGAATAATGCCGTCCCGATCTTGCCTGAGGTGACGGAATTGCTGGAAGTGGCGTTGTCAGCGGAGGACGGGAGTTTTGCGGAATTCATCAGAGGTGGAGAGCAATCTGCCGAGCTCTGGAGGTCATGGAAGGCCCGCAACCCGGAGTCCGCCCGGCACCATCCCATAGTGAGCCGTGGTCTTCACGCCGCAGCGGTGGGGGGGTCGGGTTACCTCGTCTTGGTGGGGCTGGGTGCAGACCATCTGGCTGCGGTTGCCTACTTTGTGAAAGAGGGCGACGCGTTCAAATACGATTGGGAGGCCAGTGAGGGCTATAGTGAATTGCTCCCCGATGAGGTCGAGCAGCTGGCGGATGCCGAACCGAAATTGATGCGAGTGATCATTTCTCCCTCCGATTTTTACACCTCCCATTTCCCGGAAGAAGAGTATATGGCTTATTCCTTGCATCATCAGGATCCCGGAAAATTCATCTGGGCCTTTGCCAAGCGGACCAGCCTTGCGAACCAGAAATTGATTGCGAGTTATTTGGCGCGAGATCTGCCGGGGACTCAGAACCGGGCTACGGTCATGGTGCGCAAAGGGCCTGAAGGGGCCCGCGCAAACCAACTGGAAATCGTGGAATTCCTTCATACTGATTGGGTTACCCCCGAGCGTGTTTCTGAGCCCTAGAGGCTTGAACGTGGGAGCTGGATAGGTGATTGTGAATATCTTCTCCGGTCACTGGTCCCTCCCCACGTCTCAAACGCATGCCCGAAACGTCGCAGGAAGTTTACCATTGCCCCTCTTGCGGGGCTCTCGCCTCGGTGGAGGGTGGTGTCGCGCGGGTCTGTATGGAATGCGGCTTTGATTTTGGGCAACCGGTCCGGATTTCTCCCCGTTCGGTGAGCCAGCACGCGAGCCAAGGAGCGAGTTTTGTTCAACGCGACGTGAGCCTGCAGGGCTCAGTCTCTGGTCGAGTTGAGCCGGTCCTCCCGGCGGATATTAACACCCTGGAGGAGGTTCAACCTGAGAACGAGGATGGGAACCGGGATGAAGTCATCTCCGATGATGGCGTCAAGAAGGTGGTCCGTCGGCGCAAGAAGCGAAGAAAAAATCGCCTTGCGCCACTCCTCTTTCTTGGGGGTTGGGCCATCTTGGTCATGTTGCTGGTGATCTTTGTGAAGAACCAGCGTGGCGAGGAAGGGCCAACGGTCGATGTTAGGGAAGAAGAGGCGGCCAAGTTGCGGGCCAAGAAGGTGAAGATGAATAAATTCCTGATTGCGGAGATCGAGAAGTGTCAGCAAACCTTGAACGCGTTTCTGGCTGCGCATTCGCAGGGACGATCACAGTTCGTGCGTGATTCTATTAGGCTCGCACCAGTCATGGGGGACTACTATCGGCACTATCCGCGGTGGACCTTGCCGAAGGGCGGAGCGCTGGTGTTGAAATCGATGGATCTGTATACTCAAGCCGGAGAGCCTGTGATTGAGACGGTCTATGGAGTGGTGGGAGGCGCGGAACCGGTGGCTGACCGGGAGGTGGCCTTCATCCGTGAAGAGGGTTTCTTAGGTGAAGCCGGTCGCTGGGTGATTGATTGGGAAGCGCTTGTGCGGCACTCGACAACGCCCTGGTTGGACTTCGTCAAGGACTTCGGGGAAAAGAAGATTGGCGAATTTCGGGTCTATGTCCGGAGAACCCAAAGGGGGTTCGAGGGAGATGGCAAGTTCCTGGTTCTCAAGTTTTTCCCTCCCAAAATGGGATTTCGCGAGACTTGGGCCCTCGGTTCCGATGGGATTGTGGTTCCGTCGGATGAGGAGAGTGGGAAGCGGATGGAGGAGATTCTGAGCCGGAACAAAAAGTGGGAGCTGGGGGAATCAACTTATGGGATGAGTGATCCTGAAGAGCTGCATCGGATACGGGTGAAATTACAATGGGAAGAGGACGTCCTGAATCGAAGATCCGTGAAGCTGCGCAAGGTGGTTGCCGGGAATTGGTATGGGAAGGGCTTTGAGGACAAGTTTCCGGACCAAGAGGAGGATCTTGCCGAGGAGGACAAGAAGGAAGAACTTGGCAAGTTGAGGCCCGAGGCGACGACTCCCGACAGTTGAATTGCGCGTTGCCTCGTGAGAGATTTCCCTGTTCTCTCTCCCCCCCCACAAACCAAGAATCTCATGGAAGACGACCCGTCTGAGAGCCCCCCAAGCGAATCGAGTTCCTCCAAAAAAATGCCCGAGGGCATGCGGGTGGTGCGCAAGCGCAGGAAGAAGCGAGGAGGATCCAAACAGACGCTCTTTCTGAAGAAGCGGGAGATCTTGCGCGAGATGCACGGTGAGGGCGGTGCGGTTAGCCTGAAGGAACAGGTAGCCCGTCTGAAGTCGGCCAAGAAGGACAAGGATGATGGAAAGCCGGTTGAAGAGCGTTGGGGCGGGCACAAGAGCGGCGACCGAGGGGTGCGTTGGTTGTTGTTGCGCGTCATTGCCCTCTTGGTGCCAGTGCTCGCGATCATCACCGCCTTCATGATGATGAGGGGCGAACGCGGTCGGGCCCTGGTTCGCTACGATGAAGAGTTGAATCTCGACATGTCCGAGGAGGTTCAGGATTTTGAACCGGCAGGGTCGATCGCCTGGTTCGTGAATCATCCTCATGAAGCGTATGAAGACTCATTGGAAATTCTCGACAAGTTGAACAAAGGATCCTCGGAAAACATACCAACAGGGGTCTTTCGGCAGGAGCAATTTGCTCACTCCCAGATCATCGCTCGTGGCTTCGGTTGGAACTCAAACTTCATCACCAAGGATTGGCGAGAATTCAAGTGGGACATTTCCAAGACGGGGACGACCGGCTACCTGCTGGTGGAGGGACTACGTGAAGATCACAGTAAGTTTCGGTCCTACTTTGTCCGGACCTCGGAGGGAGTGCGTTTGGATTGGGCTGCGACGACAGCATGGTCTGGGATATCCCTGAATGATCTCCTCTCCAATCCGCCGACCAAAGGTGTTCTCGTGCGCTGCCTCCTCTCCAAGGAGCCCCACTTTGATAGTCTGCGGGGGCCTGCGAGTTTGCGCTCGTGGTATTTCCTACGCTCCCCGAATACCGATCAGCAAATTTGGGGATTCGCTCCCGCTGGGAGTGCGCTCGATCAGGATCTTCTCGATCTGTTTGGATTCGGGCGAGTTGTGCTGGAGCGCAAGAGCGAAGCCCGTGCGGTGGTGAAGATTTCCAAACCTGCAAAGGGCTTGAAGAAAAATCAATTCGAGATTTCAGAGCTGGTCACGGAAGAGTGGGTGCTGCCCTGATCCGTCGATCAGGAAGCGCCAACCGCTTCACGAAGAGCGCTGCGCATGGTTTCGAGCGGGCGCTGTCCGGGAAACCACAGTTCGAACGCGATGACGCCCTGATAGAGCAAGAGGGAGAGACCGTTGGCGGTCCGCGCACCTACTTGGCTCGCTTCGCCGAGAAGCTTGGTTGGCGAGGGATTGTAGATCGTATCGTAGACGAGGTGGTGTGGCTGTAGGCAGCCAGGAGGGAGCGGGGAGGGATCGGTGCGCTTCAGTCCGACCGAAGTAGTGTTGACGATGAGGTCGATATGATCGGTCTCGCCGGCCAGGTGCGGCGAATCGATGGGGAAAACCTCGAGCCGTTCGCCCGGACCTTCGAGCCGTTCGCTTTCGAAATACCGTGTGAGGCGCCCTGCGAGTTGGTGCGCTTTTTCCACGGTGCGATTGACGAGGACGAGGCGCTCGCATCCTTCCAGGGCACACTGGGCCGCGATGGCTTGGCCCGCCCCCCCTCCTGCGCCGACCACCAGGATTCGGAGATCCTTCACATCGACAAGGAACTCTTCATGGATGGCCCGCACAAAACCGGGGCCGTCGGTGTTGAACCCGAGTTTTCGGCCGTTCTCGAAGAGGATGGTGTTCACTGCGCCGAGGGTGTGCGCAGCGCTGTCGAGTTCGTCGACGGCGGCGAGTGCTTCGAACTTGTGGGGGACCGTGATGTTGGCTCCGACGAAGTCGAGAGCCTGCAATTTGTCGAGAGCATCCGCGACCTGCGATGGTTCCACTTCGAGTCGGATGTAGCGCAGCTTGGCATGGGTCGCATCGAGGGCTGGCTGGTGAAGTTGCGGCGAAAGGGAATGAGCCACCGGAGAGCCGAGCACTGCGAGCCGGGCGGGTTGCCCTGCTCCCTCATCGAGTTGAATGCGGGAGAGATCCTGGAGAGTATAGACGTCTTTCATGCGTTGGTGAGTTGGTCTGCGGTGTCTTCGATGCGGCGAATGGATTCGTCCTTGCCGAGGATGGCCAGGATGTCGTCCAAGCTGGGTCCCGCACTGCGGCCGGAGAGGGCCACGCGCAGTGGGAACATGAGTTTGCCTGGCTTGACGTTGTGGTCGGTGGCTGTTGCCGCAATCGCGTTCTTTGCCTCTGACCAGTCGGGGAGGGTTTTCAGTTTCTCTGCGAGCGCGCTGAGGAGTCGCGGAGCCTCTGCGTTCTTTATCACTTTTGAGCGGGTTTCTTCGTCTGTGGGGGGGAGTTCGAGATAGAAATCGATGGCGCGAGGGACTTCCGTGAGAGTTTGCACTTTTTCCTGCACGCTGGCTGCCATAGCGGGATACCGTTCGGTCACTGCAATCCTTGCGGCTTTGACGAAGGGTTGTGCGGCGGTGGCGAAGTCATCGGGTGAAAGGGCCATGAGATGCTGTTGGTTGGTCCAACTGCACTTCTCCCAGTCGAATCGTGAGGGGGAGCGATTGACGGCGTCGAGGGAAAAACGGGCCATGAGATCTGCTGGAGTGAGGATATCGGTGTCGTCCTTGGGTGACCAACCGAGAAGGGCGATGAAGTTGGCAACGGCGGCGGGGAGAAACCCCTTCTCGCGGTAGTCGTGCACGGCCGCGCCCTGATCTCGCTTTGACATCTTGCTCCCATCGGAATTCAGGATGAGGGGAAGGTGGGCATAGGCCGGAGGCTCCACGCCGAAGGCCTCGAAAAGCTGAAGATGCTTGGGCGTGTTCATGAGGTGATCCTCCCCGCGGATCACATGGCTCATTCTCATTTCGATGTCATCTACGACGTTCACAAAGTGGAAGACGAAGGAGTCATCGGAGCGCCGCACTACCATATCGGGAGTGTTGGACTGGTCGCGGTAATCGATGGTGACCTCGCCGCAGATGAGATCGTTCACCGTGATCGGTTTGCGCTCGAAGCGAAAGCGCCAGGCGCCGTCGTCTTGGTAGACCCGGCCGCCCTCGCGTAATTTCTCGAACCAACGCTCATAAATTTCAAATCGTTGAGATTGAAAATAGGGTCCGCAGTCGCCATTCGCCTCGTGCCCTTCGTCCCAATCGAGGCCCAGCCAGCGCAACCCCTCAAAGATGGCCTTTCGGGCTTCCTCGGTGTTGCGGGCTTGGTCGGTGTCTTCGACCCGCAGGACGAAGGTGCCGCCATGTTTACGGGCGAAGAGCCAGTTGAAGAGGGCGGTTCGAGCTCCACCCACGTGCAGATAGCCAGTGGGAGAGGGCGCAAAGCGGGTGCGGATCGGGCGTGACATCGCATTCGTATAGCGCTGGATCCTGGCGCCCGCAATGATAGCGCCGGAGAAAAGGGGAGATTGCAGAGGAGGAGGCGAGGGGATGGGGAGGAAGAGGGGGTGCCCCCCGAATTGGATGGATTGACCCCACGGCAGCCAGATGCCTAGGGTGACAGCAATGAAGAAGATCAAAGCGCACTGGCAAATCCTTGGAGCGCTGGTGCTGGCGACGCTGACGGCCTTTCTTTTCCGAAAAATCGAACTGGGGGCAGACGCGGGGTTTATCGCGGGGGCGGTGGTGACCTGTGAGTTCGTGGGCAAGGACATCTTCATGGGCTTGTTGAAGATGATCATCGTTCCCCTGATCGTCTCCTCGGTGGTGTCGGGGATTGCGAGCCTCCATGGCATGGAGGGGTTTGCGCGTTTACTGGGAAAGACGGCCGGGTTTTATGCCCTGACCAGTCTGTTCGCCATCCTGGTCGGGTTGGGAATGGTCAACATGATCAAGCCGGGGTTGACGAATGGAGAACCCAACCCTGAGATCCAGAGAGCGTTTGAAGAGGAGCGGATCAATGCCAGCGAGGCCGCGTTGGCGAAAGTGGCGTCCGCACAGGAGCGCTCGCTGGAGATGGGTGAAGGGGCAGGCGGGTTTTTTTCCATGCTGGCAGATTTTGGGAGGCGCTTGGTTCCCTCGAACGTGATTGAGGCCGCAGCGAGCAATGGTCAGATGCTCGGGCTCATCTTTTTCAGCGTCCTCTTTGCGATCGCGATCACGCAGCTGCCAAAGAACGAGGGGAAATCCCTGCGGGAGTTTTTCCAATCCCTCAACGATGTCATGATCGTCCTGACCAAGTGGATCATGGCCCTGGCGCCGATTGGAGTTTTTGCGCTTCTCCTTCCGGTGGTCTACAAATCCGGGGGAGGGATCTTTGTGGTGCTCGGAAAGTATTTCTTCACGGTCCTGGCTTCCCTCCTCTTCCACTTTGCAGTGACCATGCCGCTGGTGCTGAAATTCCTCGGGCGAGTGGATCCTTGGGCCCACATGCGGGCGATGCGGACGGCCCTCCTCACGGCGTTTTCTACGGCGTCCTCCTCGGCGACCCTTCCCGTCACGATGCGTTGCATCCAGGACAACGCCGGCGTTTCCAAGAAGACCGCAAGCTTCACCCTCCCCTTGGGAGCCACCGTGAACATGGACGGGACCGCACTTTACGAGTGTGTGGCGGTCATCTTCGTGGCTCAGGTGATGGGCTTCCAGATCGATTTTGGGCACCAGTTCATCATTGTCCTGGCGGCCCTCCTGACCAGTATTGGGGTGGCGGGGATTCCCTCCGCGAGCTTGGTGGCAATCTTCATCATTCTGCAAAACTCCGGAATTCCCGGCGCGGAGACTGCGATTGTTGCGCTTCTGGCCGTGGATCGCTTGCTCGATATGAGCCGCACGGCGGTGAATGTGTTGGGCGATTCCTGCGCGGCGGTGGTGATTGCCAAGAGCGAAGGGGAGACCGGCATTCTTGAGCCCAAAGCTGTTGAAGAGTAAGGAGCGCAGTGGGCGGGTCGCGTCACGGACTGTGTTCCCGCTGGCGCGAGGTGGGCCAGCAAGGGGCCATCTGCGATCAGGTAGGGCCGAGGGCGGGCACAAAGGCCTCAATAGCGCTGAAATTGAAGTTGGCTTGGACGCCCGCGCCAATTTTGGTCATGGCCCCGATGGTGTCGGTGGTGGAGCTATGGCCGCCGCTCTTGTCGACGTCTTCACCGAACAAGACACACTCTGCCGCAATTCGGCGTAAAGAGCGAAGCGTTCCGAGAGGGAGCAGGTTGCTTTGATCGTGATGACGGGACCGATTCCGTTGAATCCAGGATCGTTGCAACCATCGCATTCTTCGGCAGGTGGGGGTGGGGCCACAGTGTCATGGACTCCAGCAAGGCTTGGTAGTGGCACCCAACACAAGGATAGTGCCAGCAGACGCCACAGAATTGATCAAGGATTGGAACTTCATGTTCACCACGCGTCATCAAAATATCGTGTGAATGGTCAATATGGTATTGTTAACAGACCTCATAGATCAGATTAAAAATCTGAAGACCTCTTGAAGCTCTTAAATTCCAAAATTCCTAGTTTTGAAGGAGGTCTCTTCCGTTCCAAGCGTATTGGATACCGGAGACGACGGTGAGGGCGAGAGAAAGCCAGAGGAAGGTCGGCATGATCCAGAAGGTTGGGTGGGCCAAGATCGCGAGGAAGAACTCTTCCTGACCGAGGGCTTGGAGGAAGAGCCAGATCAGGGCGGTGATGCAGAAGCCGATTTGAAATCCGGTTTTCCATTTTCCGCTCCAATCTGCGGCGATGACCCGTCCTTTCTCGACCGCGATTTGGCGCAGACCGGTGACGAGAAATTCGCGGGCAAGGATGACGACGACGACCCAGGTCGGACAGAATCCCTGATCTTGCGCGCTGAGAAATATGAAGGCCGAGGCGGTGAGGACCTTGTCGGCGATGGGGTCGAGCAGTTTTCCGAGGGAGGTGACGAGGTTGAGCTTGCGGGCGAGGTAGCCATCGAGGAAATCTGTGATAGCGGCCAGAATGAAGGTGACCAGGGCGATTCCGTAGCCGACCGGGCCCGCAATGGTGAACCCGATCACGAAGATGGCGGTGAGGATCAGTCGAGAGACGGTGAGCGAATTGGGGAGGTTCAACACGCGCAGTCTGCGCGATGGTTGGACAAGGGGCAATAGTGGTGTGGATCTTCTGGAATTACTCGCTGGGAGAGGCGCCCGAGGGTCCCTGCTCGGCGGCGAAGGTCGCAGCCGCAACCTGATCCTTGTTCTGCCACTGCCGATGAATGTTCCGGAGCAGGTTGGGGCGTGCCTCTGAGGCGGGCAAAGTGGGGGCCCAGTTGGCCGCGGGGTCGGGTTCTTGGGGGACGACGGTCCTCCGCAAAGGGGTGGGTCGTGCGATCCCTGAGGGGGCTTTTGCAAGAGAGCCTGACTCGCGACCTCAACTCAGGGCTCTTCCTCGGTGGCCTGTGGACCAGTGGTCTCGCCATCTCGGAACTGCGGATCGGTCAGGGTCTTGAGGAAGGCGAGGAGGGCCGCTTTGTCTTCCTTGCTGAGGCCCAGTCCGCCGCGCGGGTGCTTGGCGAGGTTGGGGTCGAGGGTGGGACTGCGGTGCAGGCCGGAGTCGTAGTGGTCGATGACTTGGTCCAAGGATTGGAAGCGTCCATCGTGCATGTAGGGAGCGCTGAGGGCGATGTTGCGGAGGGAAGGAGTGATGAAACGATTGCGATCGGAGCTCTTCTTGGTGATCGCGCCCAGGCCGAGGTCCTTCTCGTCCTTGAGTCCGTTGTTGTGGAAGCGTTGGTCGGTGAAGAGGGCTCCGCCGTGACAATGAAAACAGTCCGCCCCCTTGAGTCCTCGGCGCGGATCAAATTCGGTCATGAAGAGTTCAAAACCGCGTTTCTCACTTTCGCTGAGTCGACCCACTCCGCTGGCGGCGCGGTCGAATTTCGAGTCATAGGAGGTCTGGGTCAAAAGATACTGTTCGAGTGCGATTCCGATGCGCTCTTCGGTGATCTCCGCTGTTCCAAAGGACTCCTTGAAACGATCAGGATAGGAGGCGGCCTTCAGTTCCTCGATGACGTGTGGGAGGGATTCGTGCATCTCGACGGGATTCTGAATCGGTTGCACTGCTTGCTTGCGTATGGAGGGCGCCCGCCCGTCCCAGAAGAAGCTCTCTTTCCATGCGAGATTGAAGAGAGGCATGGTGTTGCGGGTCCCCAGGCTTCCGCTGTTGCCTTGGCTGAACTGGGTGGCATCCGATAAGGCGTGAGCCTTCTGGTGACAGGAAGAGCAGGACTGGGTATTGTTGCGCGAGAGCAAGGGGTCGTGGAAGAGACTCTCGCCGAGGGTGACGCGTTCGTCGGTGAGGGGGAAATCGGTGGGGAGCTTTGGAATCGGAAAGCCACGTGCGACCCGAAATTTGTAGGGCGTGCCGATCAACTCGCGCGTGGGCTTGGACTTGGGCGGTGAGATGGAGGGTTGATCCTGGCGCAGAGTGCGGAAGGTGAAGGCCCGCTCGATGCGGCTCTTGAGGGTGGCGGCCATCGCGTCGTCCTTGCGTGAGTGCGTGGACGGTTGCCCCGCGATTTTCAAGGCAGGTGCGGTGTTGAACAGACGATCGAGGTGGAAGTCGATCACGACCGTGGCGTTGCGCTTGAAGGTGAGGGCGGCCGGCAGGGTGATCGTCATGCGATTCCAAGAATTGCCCAGATGATAGGTGAAGCCGTCGTTGTCCTGGTTGCGCAGGTGTCCTTCGAGGGCGAGAAAGATGTAACCTCCTTGCGGGGTCCAATGCAAATTGTTGAGAACCGGATTGAGCGGGTGGCTCGCGGGATACTGGTTGGGATCGGCTTGGTCGTATTGGGGATCGAGGCCGATGTGGAACTGGAGGGTGGTGTAATTGGCTGCGGGAAGATCTCCCAGGCTGGAGGCTGCGACTCCGGTGGTGCCTTCGACGAAGGCGAACCAGTTCTTGCGCGAGATCCAATTGCCCGACGCCTCGTTGTCGCCCCGGCGGAGAAGACGGGGACCGGAGAGGAGATAGGAGAGTCGGGTGAGGTCGATCTTCTCACCGGACCTGGTGGTCAGTTCCTGGCTGGGAAGCACGAGGGGTTTGCCCTCCCAGAGGTGGTGGATCTCCAACGTGACTCCCGAATAGGCGGGAGTGATGAAGGCGAGCACGCAGGAGAGAAAGCAAAAGCGCCGAAGCATGAGGAAGAAGGATAGCCGTCCTGGGACCCGATGCCAATGGAGGGCTCTAGGAGGTGAGATTCAGGGCTTGGGATACCGGTTGGTGGAAACCAGAGTGCGTTGCGTTTGGCCTGGAGGGGCAAAGGTGACATAGACCGCATGGTTTCCGGACGGCAAGGCGGAGGAATCGAAGGTGATGCTCACGGTCGTCGGGTTGATAGACACGAGGGTGGCGAGCGTGCCGGGAGATCCGATGCGAAGTTCCTGGATGGCATTCGCGGGCGGGAGGGGCGGGCCGGTGAAAGTTGCCGTGAAGGAATCATCACCGCCTCCAGAAGGTTGGCCTTCATAGTCGAATCCGGTCGCATCAAAGGGGCTCATCCCGGTGCGAGCGAGACGGTAATAGTAGCTCGAGTCCGTGCCCGGTCGGCTCGGGTCGGTGATGGTTACTTCATTGCTTTGGGTGGTGAATTCCGCGTCCTCCTCGGTCCACTGATCCAAGTCCGCAGAGACCTCGAGTTGATAGGTCCCGCCTTCCACGCTCGACCAGGTGAGCACCACCGCGCCGCTGGTGTCGTCATAGGTGATCGACTCGGTTTGGTCCGCCATGTTCGGCCCTCCCTGGAAGATGGTGGTGACCTCTTCGGTGATCGAGTTGACCGACGAGCCGGTGGGGGTCCCGAAGTATTCGCGACCGATACTGTAAGGAAAGATGGGTGTGCCGTTGGCATCGATGCAGGTGAAGTAGGCCCAAGTGCCGGCAGGAAACTCTGGAGTGACACAGAAGCGGACGTTGTGTTCACTCAGATCGAAG
>Ga0302120_10000534_pt1 | contig 17272 bp, 16 predicted proteins | sample AG5_Bottom_MG_FD_203118 | JGI IMG/M metagenome (GOLD analysis project Ga0302120, IMG submission 203118) | Marine microbial communities from Western Arctic Ocean, Canada - AG5_Bottom | ecosystem: Environmental > Aquatic > Marine > Oceanic | place: Canada: Western Arctic Ocean | collected 2017-10-01 | reverse complement strand
AGGCAAGTGCTCTAAAATAAGTAGTTAAAAATGGGCTTAAAACAGTGTTGAAAGTGCTAAATAGGCCCCGCTGCGAGGCCCAGTAACTAAAAAACAGCAACTACAGCTTAGTGGTTACAGCCTGGTCCGTGGATATGGCCGTTCTCTAGTTCATCTGCAGTAGCTTCACGCACAGCCATGATTTCCACATCAAAATTCAATGTTTCACCAGCAAGATCGTGATTGCCGTCCACGCTTACCATGTCGCCGTCAACGGCCGTAATTGTAACAACCTGCTGCTGACCTGAATCGCCTTCGGCGTGGAACTGCATGCCCACTTCTAGGTTATCAATACCAGAGAACATTTCACGCTCTACTTGTTGAACCATCTCTTCCATGTACTCGCCATAACCTAGGTGAGGAGGTACTTCTACCTGCAATTTATCACCTAACTGCTTGCCTTCAAGAGCTTCTTCTAAGCCTTGTACAATGTTATTTGCGCCATGCAAATAAGGTAAAGGCTCGCCTTCGCGTGAGGTATCAACCAGTTCTCCAGCACCATTGGTAAGGGTGTAATGGAAGTTAACTACGCTGTTTTCGGCAATTTTCATTTGTGACTCCAAGGCGCCCTTAATGCTTTAATTAGGGCTTATAAAATTAAACATTGCTCATGCGTATGAGCGACCTGCTATAATACCGCAAAAATCGCTCCTAGGCCCGTATTTCCATGCATTTTACCATTCACGACACCCCAGGCGTTATCCACATTATTAGGTTACTTTCTTGGTTAGTATTAAAGCTTAGCGGCTGGAAAGTAATCAACGTAGCCCCTGCCACCGGCAGTTACCTCCTCATTGCTGCCCCGCACACGTCAAATTGGGACTTCCCCCTTGGCATTGCCATGGCATTCCACTTACGCTTAAAAGTATATTTTATCGGCAAGCACACTCTATTTAAAGGAGTGAGAGGCCCAATTATGCGTTGGCTAGGAGGAATTCCTCTTAACCGTGAAGCCAGTAAGAATTTTGTAGACGCATCTATTGAAACCTATGCCAACAACGACAACTTGATTTTCGCCATAGCCCCAGAAGGTACACGCGCCAGTGTAGAGCGCTGGAAGACTGGATTTTATCACATGGCTAAGGGTGCTAATGTGCCACTAGCTTTGGCTTATTTTGATTTCGCCACACGTTCTGGCGGCATAGGAAAAATGCTTAACACCACCGATAATATGGATGCTGATATGCAGGCCATTGCCGACTTTTATCGCCCAGTGACCGGGAAAAATCCAAACAACTATAACCCAGACATCACTGGCTTTAATACTGCAACCAAGAAAGCCAGCTAAAGTTGAGCTTTTAACACAACAAACTTCGGGTGAACGCCTACTTGCTCCACCCGTTTAAACCAGCGCTTAAGCTTGGCGTGGTAACCTAAGTGACGATTACCCACCACCCAAAGCTCACCGTCTTTGGTGAGCACTTGTGCCGATTGAGCAAACATACGCATTGCAATTTGATCACCAATCACTCTTTCCTGGTGGAAAGGCGGGTTACATAGGATCAAATCAGCTGATTGAGGACCCACGTCTGTTAAACAATCATTCGCCCTGAATTCACACCGATCACCCACCCCATTATTGTGTGCGTTTATGCTTGCTGAAGCTACGGACATAAAAGATTCATCCACGCCAACAACCTTACATTGGAGCCATTTTTTGGCAGCGGCGATTGCTTGCACGCCATTACCACAACCCAAATCAATCACCCGCAGGTATGGCCCTTCAGGGAATTGATCCAATAGCACTTGTGCTCCAGGATCCAATTTAGTGCGGCTAAACACTCCACTAAAGTGCTGCAAGGAGAGCCCTAAAGATGGCAGGTTCCAAATTGTTTCCTCAGCCTTTGGATTTTGGCCAAGCACCGCCGCATTGTTAACTGCAAAGATTAAACGGGCCTTTTTACGAGCTAGGCTAGAGCTTAGCGGACCCAGTAAAGACTCTAATAACTGATACGTTGCGTTATCGATATGCTTAACCATTATCGGCATTACAATCAATGCACCTGGAGCCAGTTGAGATAAGATCCTTTGTAGCTGGTCGCGGAGCAATGCATGACTCTTAGGCACACGTAATATAATAATGTCAAAGGGGCCTTGGGGCGTATTTTGAGCCTGCACGAAATTAGCCACAGGTAGTCCGTTAGCGTGAGTATTATATTGCAAACCAAGGTGAGCAATATGTGAGTCACTCCACAAAGTTGGTAGTGGCCCACCTAGAGCCACTATGGCCTGAGTAACCGCACAGGTGATAGCCCCGAAAGTTTCATTGACAACAAGCACACGACTGCTTGCATCTAACAAAGTTTCTGCGTGCAAGTGATCTAGCACTAATAGATCGGCTTGGTCAAAAGCCTGCAGCGTTTCTTTACGAGCGTATGGCACTCTACTTATTGCTAATTCACCGAACGCACTAATCATTGAAGCTTGTATCATAATATGTATTGTTATGGCGCCAAACGATCAATCGACCAAGCATCACCCGTTTGCTGATATCGAAAGCGATCATGCAAACGGCTGGGTTGGCCTTGCCAAAATTCGAACTGCGTTGGGCGAAGACAAAAGCCTACCCACGGCTGCGGCCTTTCAATTACTGAGCCTTGGGTTTGCTTATCAAGCTGAATCACATTCAGCTCAAGATCTGCAAGACCAGGCACCACTTGGCTTTGGGGGGTGGCCGCGGCACTCAATTGGCTAGCCCGAGGGCGACTAGTGAAATAGGCATCTGCAATGATCTCTGGCACCAAGACGACTGTTCCAGAAATGCGCACTTGCCGTTCCAATGGTTGCCAATAAAACAACACCGACGCTTGTGGGTTCTGGGCTATATCCTGGCCTTTATGGCTGCGGCTATCTGTGTACCATACTAGGCCATCCGCATTGTAGCTTTTCATCAGTACGATACGGGCACTAGGCATACCCGATGAGGACACTGTTGCTAAAGCCATAGAGGTCGCATCCAAAGGGCAAGCAACTTCGGCTTCGCCCAACCAATGGGAAAACTGCTGCCATGGATCTAAAGCTAAGTTTTGCCGGCGCAAACCTGCCGCCTCGTATTCACGTCGATAATCTTTATAGTCTTGAGAGGACATCCAGCCTTCCTAAATAAAGTTAATAACAACCAAGCCGCTATTATATGCTGCTGCGGCCATGTCCGAAACTGTTGTGGATCAAGCTTGTAAACAAGTTAGCTAATTTTTCACCCAACATGTGACGTAAAAATGCGTAAAGTGTTGCTGCACTAGCGGGTCAAGTTATCAAATAAGCAATTTTTAATGTAAAATTCTCGGTTACTTTTATTCGCTTCGCTGGCTGCCATCACACGCCGTACAAGAAAGGTCATATTTCATGAGCTCCAACTCTTTCGTTTTTCGCTTCTTGACTAAAATTTTACTACCAATAGCCATTATTGCTGGAGCTGTATCTGGTTTTATTTACCTCAAAAACTCCCAACCAGAAGTGCCAGCAAAACCTATTACAGAGCAAGTGTGGGGGGTTTCAACCCATTTGGTGGAATTACAAGACATCGCCCCAGAAGTCACACTTTACGGGGCTGTAGAAGCCGGCGAAACAGCTCAATTAAGCTCAACAGTGAGCGCTTTTGTAACCCAAGTGAATGTTGGTCGTGGGGACAGTGTTAGTAAAGGACAAAAATTAGTCATATTAGATGACAGCGAATTACGCTTAACACTGGCCCAACGAAAGGCCAGCCTAAGGGATGTTGAAGCGCGGATTAAGAGCGAGATAAACAGCAACAAAACTAACCAGCTAGCGCTAATAATCGAACAGCAACTGCAAGCCATCAACCAAAAGAACTTTGAGCGCCAACAACAACTGGTAGCACAAAAGGTAGCGCCCACTTCGCGCTTAGAAGACGCCACTCGAGCTCTGCAACAACAGCAACTATCTTTGCTTAACCGTAAAAATACCATTGCAGATCACCCAAATCGTATCGCTCAACTTGATTCGCAAGTGACTCAAAGCAAAATTCAGCTGCAGTTTGCTGAGCTCGACTTAGGACGCACTAACATCGTGGCACCGTTCGATGGTCGCATACTGAGTGTGAATACAGCGTCAGGCAACCGTGTTCGTAACGGCGATCGTGTAATTACTCTTTATAATACCCAAAGCCTAGAAGTACGCAGCCAAATACCTGCCCGATACCTACCAATGATGCAAACTGCCGATTCTGGTCGAGGGCTAAAAGCTAGCATTTTTCATCATGGCCAAACATATCACTTAACGTTAGATCGCTTATCCGCGGAAGCCTCAAATAGCCAAGGCGGTATTGACGCCTTCTTTATCTTAGATGGCAACCAAAATATTGAAGTAGGCAGAAACTTACAGGTTACCGTTAAACTTCCGACAGAAGCCAATGTTGCAGCCTTACCAGCAATAGCCATCTATGGTCAAAATCGCGTTTACCGCATTGTAGAACAACGCCTAGAAGCGGTAGACATTCAACGCGTGGGAGACTGGACAAGCCCAACTGGCGAGAGTTTAACCCTGGTACGAAGTGCTGAGTTGCGTAGTGGTGACCACGTTTTAATGACACAACTTCCCAACGCCGTTACTGGCTTATTAGTCGAAACGCGCTAGTCGGAGCATAAGCACATGATGCAATCATTTATTCGCCTTTTTGCCAATCATAAAGTAGCTCCTAACTTATTGATGTTATTGTTATTTTTATCTGGTGCTTATGGCTTAAAGCAGCTTAACACTCAGTTTTTTCCAGACTTCGCCGTAGACGTTGTGATGGTTAACATTGCTTGGCCTGGCGCTTCTGCAGAAGATGTTCAAAGCAACATCACCATCCCTGTTGAGCAAGAACTTAAGAGCGTTGCCAATGTAAGCAAGGTGAATTCCAGCACTTACCGTGGTGGTGTGACTATCTGGCTAGATGTAGATAGTGGCGCCGATTTTACAGAAACCACTAATGCCATCAAACAACGTGTGGATGCGGTAGGCAACATGCCTGCTGATGCTGAAGAGCCCACCGTTGAACAGTTTGTTATGTATGAAAACGTTGGCAATCTAATGATTACAACAGACGGACCTGTGGATGAGCTCACAAGTTTAGCCCGCCAAGCGGAACGGGAATTGCTAGCCAAAGGTATCAGTAAAATCAACTTTACCGGATTACCAAATCGAGAAATTGCCATTCAAGTCGATACCAGCACCCTACACGACCTGGGTTTATCGCTGCAAAGTATAGCGGGGCTTATCAGCAACCAAAGCCAAGACGTAATGGCTGGCACTGCGGGCCGTAGCGATGGTTCAAAACAATTACGCGCTATCGGAAAAGTGTCCGACGTACACAGCTTTGAACAGCTTCCCCTACTTACCGGAGACAATGCTCAGTTACTTCGCTTAGGCGACGTAGCAGACATTAGCCTACGTCCCAGGGAAGATCAAAGCAGCATTAGTTATCACGGCAAACCCGCTATACAACTAGCCATCATGCGCAGCCAAAATGACGACACCATTAAAACCGCCGACATCATGAACGCATGGGTCCTAGACGCACGAGATCGCTTCCCTAAGGGCGTAGATATCGTGGTGTATGATGAAGCCTGGCTTCTATTGAAGGCCCGTATTACCTTGTTAATTAACAACGGCGCCACAGGTTTAATTTTTGTGGTGGGCTTGTTATTTCTTTTCCTCAACTCCCGAGTGGCATTTTGGGTCGCCATGGGCATTCCAGCCTCCCTGCTAGCAACTTGGGGTGTAATGTACTATATCGGTGGTTCTATCAACATGCTCAGCCTTTTTGGAATGATCATGGCCCTGGGTATCATTGTAGATGATGCCATAGTGGTGGGTGAAGACACTCTCTCCCACTCTCAACAAGGAGAACCCGCATTACAAGCGGCACTAGGTGGTGCTCAGCGTATGATGGGGCCCGTTGCAGCTTCTTCGTTAACAACTATAGCGGCCTTTTTACCTTTATTATTGATTGGCGGACCCATAGGTAGCATCCTATCTGATATCCCTATTGTGGTAATTTGTGTCATTTTAGTCTCTTTAGTTGAGTGCTTTTTAATCTTACCAGGCCACCTGCACCATGCCCTTAAGAACCGCGAGAAGAAAAAACCTTCGCGCTGGCGCACCTCCTTTGACCAAGGTTTTGAAAACTTTAAAAACAACCTCTTCCGGCCTGCAGTGAGCTTTGCTATTGATTTTCGCTTAGTGACTTTCAGCCTGGCCATCACTGCATTAATATTGGCCGTGGGCTTGTTAGCGGGTGGACGGCTTCAATTTGCCTTTTTTCCAAGTGTAGATGGGGACAATTTACGAGCCAACGTGCAGTTTAGTAGTGGCACACCGGCCAGTGAAGTAGCAGCTTACCTCGTTAAAGTAGAAGACGCTTTGCTAGAAACTGAAGCTGAGCTTGGAGGCAAGTTGATTCGCGAACGAGCTTCCTATTTTGGCGCTCACATGCTGTCTAAGGACGGTATTTCTAGCCGTGACCAAATTGCATTATTACGGGTAGAGCTAGATAGTACACACTTAAGACCCGTCTCTAACGCTGAATTTATAGACACCTGGAATAATAAAATACCGCGAGTACCTGGATTAGAGAAAATTATCATCGATCAACCTGAATCTGGCCCTCCAGGCAAGCCTATTGAGGCTAACATCACCGGTGCTAGCGCCAGCGTGATGAAAGAAGTAGCCCTCCAGCTGCAGACCTCACTAAAGACCTTTAGCGGCGTACAGAATATTGACGACAACCTTCCTTACGGTATGGAACAGCTAATCTTTAGCTTAACCCCAGAGGCGACCACCTTAGGCCTGACAAGTGCCGATATCGGCCGCCAACTAAGGTATGCCTTTGATGGTGTAACCGTGCAAAGTTTTTACCTTGGTGCAGACGAAATTGACGTGCGTCTTATGTTGAAAGACCAAGATCGCAATAACCTTTCAACTTTGTATGCCCTACCCATTATTCTACCCTCGGGAAGCACCGTGCCTTTGTTAGAATTAGTGGAGTTTAGCTCTCGCCGAGGTATTGATAAGTTCCGTAGTGAAAACGGTCAGCTGATGGTGACCGTGCAAGCAGATGTGGATGTAGCTGTAACCAACGCTAACGTAGTTATTGAGGCCTTAAAGAACGACACCATTCCGAACCTTGAACGGCAATATGGCGTACAAATCAGTTTTGGTGGAACTAAAGCTGATGAAGAAGAGACCTTAGGTGAAATGATAACCGGCTTAGCCTTAGCCCTTGTGCTTATTTACATTGTTTTAGCATGGGTATTTGCATCCTACACATGGCCTATTGCGGTAATGTTTACCATACCTTTTGGTTTAACCGGAGCTGTTTTAGGCCACCTTGTTATGGATAGAGACCTTACTATTCTGTCATTATTTGGCTTGTTTGGCTTATCAGGAATCGTCATTAATAACAGCATTGTATTACTGTCTTTCTATAAGGAATATCGTGAAAAAGGCATGGAGCCTAAAGAGGCCATAGTAGAAGCTGCCTGCCAACGTTTACGGGCGGTGCTATTAACTTCTATGACCACCATCGCCGGGCTAACACCAATATTGTTCGAGGAGTCACTACAGGCGCAATTCCTTATTCCAATGGCTATTTCAATCGTCTTTGGTTTGGCGCTTGGCACCTTATTGATCCTCTTCGTAGTGCCTTCCATGGTGTTAATGTTAGAGAACTTAACGGCTACCGTTACGGGAAAAAACGCAGCACTTAACCTGAAATAGGTTTAAAATAAACGCAACTGCTGTTGCGGGATTGGGGCTTTTAGTTTGAGCCCTAATCCCAATAAACGCACACCTTGCGCTTGTTGTTGTGGCCCACCACCCTCAAAAGCCACCCGTAACAATACCTTAAAAAAGTCTAAGTCGATGTCTGTGCTGGCTTGCTCTCGAGTTAGCTGAGAAAAATCAGCAAACTTCAGCTTCAATACCAAGCCTGCAACTGCATAATTCCCCGAGAGCTTTTTCCAACGCTCCATCAACTGCTCATACAAGGGGAGCAAGGCATTACTACAGTCGTCTACGTTAGTTAAGTCTTGAGCGTAGGTATTCTCTACGGATACAGATTTACGTACACGGCTGGTTTGTACGGGCCTATCGTCCTCACCAAAGCGACGTAAGGCTAAAGCTTCCCCCATACGGCCGAATTTATTCTCTAATTCCAGTTCACTAAATGGCCGTAGATCGGCGCAGGTATGGATACCTTGAGCGGCTAATTTAGCAGCGCTAACTGGCCCGATACCCGGTATTTTTTTAACCGGTAATTGTGCACTAAAACTATCTACCTCTTCGGGCTTCACCACGAATAAGCCGTTAGGTTTACGCCAATCGCTTGCGACCTTTGCAATAAACTTGTTAGGCGCTACACCTGCAGAAATTATAATGCCTACTTCGGCTTCAACTTCGGCCCGAATCTGTTGCGCAATACGGGTTGCACTGCCATCAAATAAGGTTGATTCACTCACATCTATAAAGGCCTCATCTAATGACAAAGGCTCTATAGTGTCTGAATAACGCCGAAAAATAGCCATAATTTGCTGTGACACAGCTCGATACAACGCCATACGTCCGGGCAATATCAATAACTCTGGGCAGGCACGCAATGCTTGGGAGGAGGGCATAGCGGAATGAATACCAAATTTACGTGCGGGATAATTGCAGGTGGCTATGACTCCTCTACTATTCGCTGCCCCACCAATAGCAATCGGCCGATCACAATAACTGGGCACATCTCGCATTTCAACAGCGGCGTAAAAACAATCACAATCGCAATGTATTATCTTTCGATTCACCTATCTGTCGCCCTTATAAACAACTGTACATATAACCAGCATTTTACCTATAATTAAGCAGAGATCAAGCTTAACGATAATCCTGACTAATCCCTGCCTAGCGCTAGCGCAGGTAAAGCTATATTATGGCGGTTGCTTATTTTGGCCTTAACGAGATCTATATGGACCAACAAACACAAACAGAACTTGAAGCAGCAGCCTTTCGCACCTTGGTTAAACATTTAGATAACCGCAAAGATGTACAGAACATCGACCTAATGATATTGGCAGGATTTTGTCGAAATTGCATGAGCAAGTGGCTTATGGCTGCAGCTGAGGAAAAGGGTGTTGCCATGGATTATGATCAAGCTCGCGAGCATGTCTATTGCATGCCTTACGGGGAATGGAAAGACAATCACCAGTTGCCAGCAACTGAAGCACAAATGACGGCTCTTTCAGCCATCGAAAAAGCCAAAAAAATGGCCAAGGATTAGCTCAATGACTACCTTATCAGCACCTTCCAGTTCTCGCCTGCTCATGAAAGCACTTGAAGACAAGGTAACGCTATTGATAAGCCAAAGTTTGGTAACCGCCTTGGAAATTGCACAACTGCAGCAGGAAAATGCACGCTTAATCACCCTGCTAGAGGAAGAGGACATTCCCACAGCAAAGCTTGTTCATCCCTAGAAGAGTCCTGCTGCCTATGAATATCCTCGCCTTTTTGCGCAAGAACGCCGGATTAACGAGTTTGGTTATATTATTTATCGTCGCATTTTTACTTAAGAATGCAGAGAAAACTACATTAGATGGGGCTCAGATTGACCGATTAGAAACCTTAACTATACCCAGCCCTCCTAGGATCGCTAAGGACAACTCAGTCGCCAAAACACCCGCGGATTCCAGCAGCGCTAAGGACCCGATAATCTCGAAGCCAAACCCCGTACCCCGGGCAGTTTCTAGCGCTAATGTGGCAACTATAATTAGTCATGCAATTGAATCAAGCTTACGTCCGGAAGTGGAGCCATTACCTGATTTTTCAGCCATTCTTGATGTTAAAACAAAAAAGACTCGTTTTTTTAATTATTTAGGGCAATTAGCCAAGACAGCAAATGACAAGGTTGTGCAGGTTCGTACAGAAATTCAACGCATGCAGCCTCAACGACTCACCAAACAGCAGCTACAGCGCCTGAACCGTTTGTCAAAAAGTCATAAAATCAAAACTAAAGTGCCTGCAGAACAAATCGATTTACTATTACGCAAGATTGACACAGTACCGGCCGCCTTGGTGTTAGCTCAAGCAGCCAATGAAAGCGCCTGGGGCACCTCTCGCTTCGCAACCCAGGGCAACAACTTATTCGGTCAATGGTGTTTTAGCACGGGCTGTGGCTTGGTACCAAGCGGTCGTCCTGAGGGCGCTACATACGAAGTGCGCAAATTTAAAAATCCACAAAAATCAGTAGATGCCTATATTCGTAACTTAAACTCCCACGCTAGTTATATTGGTTTGCGTCGTATTCGAGAATGCCTAATTAACAATGGCCAAACGGTCAGTGCACGAGCTTTATCTGCAGGGTTGATAAGCTACTCCTCAAGGGGTGTAGACTACATTGATGATATTAGGTCTATGATTAGAAGTAATCAATTAGAACCATGGCGAAAAACTTGGTGGGGGAACGGTAATCAGCACCCTTGTAGTGAGTTAGTGCAACTTGTACGCCCAAAAATGGCTACTGAAGATCCTATTCACGGCATCACTATTCCCGAGACCCCTTAACATGTCGAGACTTGTTTACTCCACCGACCAAGGTCGACTTTGTCCCGATTGTGGTCATGCTCAGTGTCAATGTACCAATGATAGCAGCGCAGTGGGTGATGGTAACGTGCGTATTAGACTGGAAACAAAAGGTCGTAAGGGCAAAGGTGTCACTACCATTACTGGCATCCCCCTGACTGAAGCCGAGTTAAAAAAATTACATAAAGAATTGAAACAAAAAACAAGTTCCGGCGGTTCTGTGAAGGGACACACCCTTGAATTACAAGGTGACCACCGCGATATACTAATGATGTTATTGGCCAACCGGGGTTGGTCTTCTGTGAAAAAGGCAGGTGGATCATGAGTTTAGAATGGCTTTTATTGCCTTTAATTTTAGGTTTAATCTACTGGTGGGACACGAGTGCTGCCAAAGATCGCGCGCGCTCAGCCGCTAAATACCAATGCGAGCAGCAAGACCTTCAATTACTTGATGACACTGTAGCCCTTAAAAAAACTCGCCTAAAACGCGATCATAAGGGCCACATATCTCCGTTACGGCAATTTACTTTTGAATTCAGCAGTGATGGAGAGCAAAGAACTCAAGGAGAACTGCATTTATTAGGTAAGAAAGTGACCCACTTACACTTGGAAGTGCATCGAATACACTAGATTACGTCACAGCCCTAGAGTTTAGCCACCACTCTGCTAGAATGGTCGCCAACATGTTCATATCATTCATTTTGGGGAATTGTTAGTTGTCGAATCTACCAGTCATTATTGGTTTTGGCGGAATAAATGCCGCTGGTCGAACCTCATCCCACCATGGTTATCGGCGCCTTATTGTTGATCACTTAGATACACAAAGCCGGCTAGATACAATGACCGACTTAGCCACGCTGACCAACAAGGCCACCTTCATCAATGGCCTTTACTACATAGCTGGCCCAGAACAAGAACAGGGGAAAGGGCTAACTCAGGCTCAGTTGGCAAAACAACTAGGCGAAGAATTAAAAGACGCGACTCTGATACGTCCTATACGCCCAGAAGCATACGACATTCACCAACTAGTATTAAACAAAGCCGCCGAAATTAGACCCGCGTCGGGTGACTGTACCTGCATACGCATGCGCATGCGCCATTTACCCTCTAGCCTGCCAGACAATTGGCAAGTAAGCACAGTGGACGGTGACACAGTAGAAGTGACCATAAGTGGCGCCTTTTCAGCCATTCTACCAGACACCAAACGCGCACCAGTGAGTGCAGCAGGCCAACTGCCTGATGGATTTGACCCTGGCTCCTTATACCAATCTCGTAACCATCCACGCAATTTACAAATGACTGTGTTTGGCGCATCTGACGCCCTTAGTTCCACGGGCATTGCATGGCAAACGATGCAAGACCATATTGCACCAGACCGTATCGCTGTTTACGCCAGTAACTCAATTGGTCAGCTGGATGACGCAGGTTTTGGCGGTCTGCTAAAAAACCCAAGTACTGGCAAACGTATCACCTCAAAACAAATGCCGTTAGGTTATGGCCAAATGCCCGCTGATTTTGTTAATGCATACTTATTAGGTAGTGTTGGCGCTGTGGGTTCTGCCTTAGGTGCATGTGCGACGTTTCTATATAATCTACGTAATGCAGTTGAAGACATTAAAAGTGGTCGCCGAGATCTAGTCATCGTCGGCGGCAGTGATGCACCCATTACCCCTGAAGTTATGGAAGGCTTTCGCACCATGGGTGCTTTAGCCGAAGACCATGAAGTGTGTGCCTTAGATTCCAGCGATGAACCTAACCTACGCCGGACTTCTCGCCCCTTCTCCAGCAACTGTGGTTTTACCATGGGCGAAGCCTCCCAATGGATTGTGCTCACAAGCGATGATCTCGCCCTCAAACTTGGGGCGCAAATCCATGGTGCAGTGCCTGGCGTATTTGTTAACGCCGATGGCCATAAGAAATCTATATCAGCACCTGGAATAGGTAATTATATTACCCTAGCCAAAGCAGCTGCCCTGACAGAAAGCATGCTAGGCGCGCAGTCGTTACGCCAGCGCTCTTGCGTACAAGCACATGGTACAAGTACACCGCAGAATCGTATAACCGAATCCCACGTCATCAATGAAACTGCTAAAGCATTTGGTATAGATCGCTGGAAAGTAGCTGCAGTTAAAGCTTACCTTGGCCATTCCCAAGGCACAGCAGGAGGTGATCAGCTTGCTGTTTCTTTAGGGGTATGGCGCTATGGAATTTTGCCGGGAATTGCCACTATAGATCACGTTGCGAGCGATGTTCACGACAGTCATCTCGCTATTCAAGCCGCGCACCATGAAGTGGGTATAGAAGGCATTGATACCGTGTTACTGAATTCCAAGGGTTTTGGTGGTAACAATGCCAGTGCAGTACTAATGGGGCCTCATGTGGCCAATCAGCTCATGCTTAAAAAGCATGGCGCTAAAGCGATGCAACAAACGCGCCTAGCCCAAGATGCACATATCGAAGTCTCAGCCGATTACGATTTACAGAGCATGCGGGGCCTGTCTAAGCCAACTTATAAATTTGGCTATAACGTATTAACTGGCGAAGATCTACTCATAAACCGCGACGAAATTCTTATCCCAGGCTATGCAAAAGCTGTGGATTTATCTGTTAGTAATCCATTTGAAGACATGTGTTAACACTTGAACACGTGATCCGTATTTACACTGTGTCACGCCCGCTATTTAAGTCTTAGAACGTTTAAGGTATTAGCAACAGTTTGTAAGGCAATCTCAGATAAGGGCTCCATCCGCAGCTCTGCTAAAACAGCCAACACTCTTGGAAGCATGTCCGGTCGATTAGGCTGTCCTTGCTCCTCTCCTGCCATTGGCATATCCGGTGCGTCAGTTTCTAGTACGATATCTGTTAGCGGTAATGCCTGCGCTAAACGTCTCATCGCCTTAGCTCTGTCATAGGTTAAGGTACCACCAAAGCCTATTTTAAACCCTAACTGGGTAAACGTTTCAGCTTGCTGAAAACTCCCACTAAACCCATGCACAATACCGCCCTGGTCAAATTTCAATTGCCTTAACATCTGGCCTAAACGATCGTTGGCTTTTCGGCTGTGCACAATCAGTGGTAGCTTAGCTTGTTGAGCTAAATGAACCTGTAATACAAACCAATGCTCTTGATGAGCTATGGAAAAACCCTCTAACTCTGTATCTAACGCAAAATCGAGTCCAATTTCACCGACAGCAACAGGGGCGTGACGATCAATGGCATCAGCCAAGTCTGCAAGGTGCAGCTGAGTGTGCTTGTCACTATAATAGGGGTGCAGGCCAAGGGCTAGATGCCAGTATGGGTGCTGCTCACAAAGGGATATTTGCCGGGAAAAAGAGGCTTGTTGGGTTGCAGGAACCACTAGCTGCCCCACCCCTTGGGCAAGGCAAGACTGCCATAAATAGGGCTGCAGAGTTTGCAAGCGAGGGTGGTCCCAATGACAGTGACTGTCAATCAGCTGATGCATGAGCCCCCTCCTTTTAAAAACGTTGTTAGTGCTCCCGAGTTGCACGGAACCGAATGTCGGGCCAGCGCTCTTCCGTTAGACTTAGGTTCACCCTAGACGGCGCCAAGTAGGTTAAGTGTCCCCCACCATCGATAGCCAAATTTTCCGCCGCCTTACGCATAAATTCATCAAGCATTTTAGTATCATCACACTCAACCCAGCGGGCAGTATTGACACTAATAGGCTCATAGATACATTCAACTTTGTACTCATCCTGCAGGCGGTAAGCAACTACTTCAAACTGCAATACACCTACTGCACCTACTATCAGGTCATTGTTTTTACCTGGCATAAACAACTGCGTTGAACCTTCTTCAGATAGCTGCTGCAAACCTTTTTTCAACTGTTTCATCTTCAACGGGTCTTTAAGACGCACTCGACGAAACAACTCAGGGGCAAAGTGAGGAATTCCTGCAAACTTGAGATTTTCACCAGCAGTGAAGGTATCGCCAATCTGAATAGTGCCATGGTTGTGTAAGCCAATAATATCACCAGGCCATGCCTGCTCAACGTTGGAACGCTCACCAGCCATAAAGGTCACTGCATCAGCAACTTTGACGTCTTTTCCTATACGTACATGGCGCATTTTCATGCCGCGTTCATAGCTACCAGAACAAATCCGCATGAAGGCAATACGATCCCGGTGTTTAGGGTCCATATTTGCTTGTATTTTAAATACAAACCCAGTGAATTTAGGCTCTACTGATTGAACCACACGTTCACCCGCATCTCGAGACTCTGGAGCTGGGGCCCATTCAACAAAGTAATCCAGCATTTCACGTATGCCAAAATTAGATAAGGCTGTACCAAAGAAAACCGGTGTCAGCTTGCCCTCTAGGAACAACTTCATATCAAATTTATGACTAGCACCACGCACTAATTCAATTTCCTCTTTCAACTCGTCCAATAACTCTCCCAGTATTTCTGTGGCCTCATCAGACTCCAATCCTTTAATTTGGATATCATCAGGAATCGTGTGACCTTGACCTGGGGTAAATATGTGAAGGGTGTCCGTGTAGAGATTGTAAACACCCTTAAAGCGCTTACCCATACTGATAGGCCAGGTAATAGGCGCACAGGCGATGTTAAGTACATCTTCTACTTCATCTAAGACTTCTATTTGTTCGCGCACTTCACGGTCCATTTTGTTAACGAAGGTAAAAATAGGCGTGTCTCGTAAACGACAAACTTCCATCAGCTTAACAGTTCGATCTTCCACGCCTTTAGCACCATCAATCACCATCAATACTGAATCGACTGCTGTCAAGGTGCGGTAGGTGTCTTCAGAAAAGTCTTCGTGCCCTGGCGTATCCAAAAGGTTAACCGTGCGGTCTTTATAGGGGAACTGCATCACCGAAGAAGTTACGGAGATACCGCGTTGCTGCTCCATAGCCATCCAATCTGAGGTGGCCTTTTTATCGCCCTTCTTTCCCTTTACCGAACCTGCTGTCTGGATGGCTTGGCCAAATAACAATAGCTTTTCGGTGATGGTAGTTTTACCTGCGTCGGGGTGAGAGATAATGGCAAAGGTTCTTCGCGTTGCCACTTCTTCTGCAATCAAGTTGGACATAATGGATACAATCTATAGGGATATAGGGCGGCACATCTGTGTGTACCTAGAATAGTGTCTATTGTCGCTGATTACCGCCTTTTCCTCAATATAAAACACTGAGAAACTGGTCAAAAAATAACCAAATCCCCATACAATCATTGAGAAAAGTTGTTAATTTACGTATAATATGCGCGTTTTTACAGTCTCCCTATTATTAGGAAATACCATGTTCGATCTCGCAAGCCGTGCTCCGGCTAATGCAAAAAATGACATACTTTCTGGCCTTACGGTCGCTTTAGCATTAGTGCCTGAAGCCGTTGCCTTTGCTTTTGTAGCAGGCGTAGATCCTCTAGTAGGCTTGTATGCTGCCTTTATGGTGGGCTTAATCACCGCTGTCATTGGTGGCCGGCCTGGAATGATTTCTGGCGCTACGGGCGCCTTGGCAGTAGTTATGGTGGCTTTAGTAGCCGACCATGGTGTGGAATACCTCTTTATTACCGTTGTATTAATGGGCATCATACAAGTTTTAGCTGGTGTATTACGACTAGGAAAATTTATCCGGATGGTGCCTCATCCCGTAATGTTAGGTTTTGTTAATGGCTTGGCGATCGTCATCTTTTTGGCACAATTAACCCAGTTTAAGTTCATTGACGATAACGGAAACTTACAGTGGCTAGAAGGTACCCAGCTGTATTTGTTGATCGGGTTAATTGCCCTTACTATGGCAATTATTCACTTTTTACCTAAATTCACTCGCGCTATTCCATCTTCCTTGGTAGCCATTTTGGTAGTGACTTTATTGGCAGTTGGCATGAACTTAGACACCCGTTCTGTAGGTGATATCGCCTCCATTGCTGGCGGTCTACCAAGCTTCCACCTTCCTCAAGTACCCTATACTTTAGAAACACTTATTATTATTTTACCTTACGCTATTATTTTAGCCGCCATTGGATTAATAGAATCCTTGTTAACGCTTACTTTGGTTGACGAAATAACGGGGACCCGTGGCCGCGGTAATAAAGAATGTGTGGCCCAGGGCGTTGCTAACACTGCGACTGGCTTGTTCGGTGGTATGGGTGGTTGCGCCATGATTGGACAAAGTATGATTAACGTCAACTCTGGTGGTCGCGGTCGCCTTTCCGGCATCAGCGCTGCCCTATTCCTGCTGGCCTTTATCTTAGTGGCATCCCCCCTTATTGAGATGATCCCTGTGGCTGCGTTAATAGGCGTTATGTTTATTGTGGTGATGGGCACCTTTGAATGGTCTAGCTTCCGTATTTTAGGAAAGATTCCAAAATCAGATGCTTTCGTATTAGTCTTGGTTTCTGGAGTTACGGTTATCACCGATCTCGCGATCGCTGTAGTAGTGGGCGTGATTTGTTCAGCTCTTGTATTTGCTTGGAAGCACGCAAAACATACCCAGGTAACCCATAAAGACGTAGATGGCAGCCGCATCTATTATTTGCGTGGCCCAATCTTCTTTGGCTCAGTACAGAACTTCCTAGACCTATTTGACCCAAGCCAAGATCCAAACGATGTAATCATCGACTTTGAGCGCTCGCGTGTAGCTGATCACTCCGGCTTGGAAGCCATTGATACCTTAGCAGAACGATACTCCC
>Ga0302120_10000529_pt1 | contig 17347 bp, 12 predicted proteins | sample AG5_Bottom_MG_FD_203118 | JGI IMG/M metagenome (GOLD analysis project Ga0302120, IMG submission 203118) | Marine microbial communities from Western Arctic Ocean, Canada - AG5_Bottom | ecosystem: Environmental > Aquatic > Marine > Oceanic | place: Canada: Western Arctic Ocean | collected 2017-10-01 | reverse complement strand
GGTCGAGATCAGGTCGTACCGATCGCCAGAAATATTGTTTGCCCAGATTCCATCCGAGCCATTCCATGCGAGGTCTCCTACGAAAGCGGGCCCCTGAAGTCCCATCGCCCCTACCAGTGCAGGATTTTCTCCGTCCAGGTCGGTTCTCCAGAGGTCGCTGGTGCCTGTGGCAGAGATGATCGCCCAGAAGAGGGTGGTTCCATCGGTGGTGATTCCAGTGGTCAAGAACCCGGGAGGCGTGGGATTGAGGATCGTAGCCAGAGGGCCCAGTGTCACTGCATCGTAGACCCAGTTCTCGAAATTGAAGATGTCGATCACGATCACAGCGTCGACACCCCACGGATTGGGTTCGGGGACCAGGCAGATGCCCAGTGCTGAACTTCCGAGCAAAGGAGTAGGACCCGCCAGCAGATCGGCGGGATCGACAAAGTAACTGCTCCCGGATCCTGCTGGAGCGGTGAGCCAGTCTCGAGGTACGGATTGTGTCCAGCCGACGGTGGTCGTGGAGAAGAGCAAGGTGAGAAGGAGAACAGCGATGCGGGATTCGATAGAATTCATGGGGGCCGGAGTTCATTCATGGACCAGACCGATACACGGTTCTGGTAATTTCGTCTAATAATGGGCACTGCACACTTGGATAATGTGATGGGAGCCGTCCAGCGGCTCCCAAGCCTCTTCATGGCTCGATGGTAATCCCTCCACTGAACCGTTGCCAATGGCCTGCTGCTGAATACTACAGTTGGCAGGAAAGGGAAGTTCACCGCCATCGGCGGGGCGACTCCAGAGGGTTCGATGCAACTCAGGTGCTGTCGGAGAATCGAGGTGAGCCATGGGCAAAATGCTGGATGAAAAAAGCGGGAGGCCTTTCCCGACTGGAAAAGGCCTCCCGCAGAGACATCCGATTTCTACCCGCTAGAGACTAGAGGCAGGGTGGGAAGCTCGCACAATCAAGAGCATCCGTGTCGGTTGCATCCACACCACAGGTACCCGGGCTGGGCGCCGGCGGCGGAGGACCTCCACTGAACAAGGCCGCGAGACCGTAGATTCCGTCGGCGATGTTGATGCCGCCGTCATCGTTCTCGTCACAAGCATCTTCGCAGATCCCGCCCGGTCCACCGGAGAAGAGAGCTGCAAGGATGTAGATCTGGTCAGCGATGTTGAATCCACCGTCAGCGTTGCAGTCACCACGGGTGAAGGTGGTTCCCGGCGGAGAACCACCGCCGCCGAGTACAGCGAGGTAGCGTGCGGCCAGGTCGACCTGATCCCCACCGAATCCACCGAACTCCCACGATTGCGAGATGGTATTTCCGAATGGATCATCGGTGGCGTAGAAGTTGCCCGTGCCGTATCCACCCCCAGCGTTGGCCCAGATCTGAGCGACATTGGGGCCACCCGATCCTACTCCGGGCTGAATCTGGTCAGTCCAGTCGTTGCCACCACCATTGGCCTGGTTGTAGGCGGAGCCGGAGAGATCGGAGGTGTCGAGACCGAAGCCGGAATCGAATCCGTCCATGACGAGGAATGTGTCATCCCCATCGAGGACTGATCCCTGATCGACACCATCGTAGTTGTCGTAGGTGGTGATCAGGTGGGCGAAGCCCCAGTGGTCTCCAGCCTCCATGTAGACCGCGGAGCCGTTTTCCACGGCACTGCTCAGCGCAGAGCCGTCGGCATCGGTGATCCGGTAATCATTGGGGTAGGTACCGTTCATCATCCAGGCGCACTCTATGGTGCTGCTGCCGAGGCAACCCCACTCGGCGGGGCCGAGGGTGGTGGTGACATAGGAAACACCATTGGCATCGAGTGCCGCCTGAAGAGCAGCGACACTGTCGATATCGTCCACACCCTCAACGGCGAAGATCACATGAGGTTCGCCACCGTAGGAAGCGACATTGGTGGTGACGATCTGCGAGCCACTGATATTACCCGCACAGATACCCTGGACGGTGTACTGGTAGATACCAGACGCCAATCCCGGGTCGACGTATGAGGTATCGGATCCAGCCACGGAGTCGATCAGCACCGAATCCCGGAGGATCTCGATGGTGTCGTAGGCATTTCCGGTCCAACTCAAGGTGACATCACCAGTGACACAATCCGAGGTCGAAGCCAAGCCAGCCATCGGCGGGCACAGCAACGGAACGATATTCAGGGTGCCAGTGCCACCTGCCGCACCAAACGATCCCACGCGAATCATGTATTCGGTGCCAGCCAGCGCAGTGAACTCGATGAACGAGAAGTAAGCCTGGCAGCCAGTTACCAGCCCGGCGCCGTCGTCACCGTTACAGGCAACCGGCACGAGAGCATCGCAGGCTCCCTCGTAGACGATCACATCTGTATCCCATGCTGCGGGATCGCAGGTGTGAATCCAGTAATCGGCGTCGGAAGTCGCCACCCAGCGGTACCAGCCATCCGAAGCCATCGCACCGCCGAAGGTTCCGGCGCACAGGCCGTAATCGACCGGATCGGCACCGGTGGTGAAGGTGGTGGTGTCGATCAGATTGGCTCCTTCGAAGACATCCAAGGCCACGAAGCACTCGTCTCCGTCAGTGTAAGCACAATTGGGATCGGTGAAGCAGTCCGGATCCAAGCAGTCGATGTTTCCATCCAGGTCATCATCCACACCATTGGTGCAGTCTTCAACAGCGGGGACCACCATCGCGATGGTCAGGGTGCCGGTGCCGGTGTCTCCTGCAGACCAGGCTCCAATTCGGACCTTGTAGGTGAGGCCAGCGGACAGGGGAACAAACTGGACATGGCTGTAATAAGCCTGGCAGCCGGCCAGGATGACGGCATCGCCGTTACAGGCAATCTCGGTCAGGGCGGTGCAATCACTGCCCTCGTAGACGACCAGATCGGTGTCCAGGTCGCCCGCAACTCCGCAGGTATGAAGTTCGGCGACCGCATCGACGGCCGAAGTGAACTCGAACCACACATCATTGGAGAGGGCACCCAGCACGTCGCAAGGAAGGGCCGGTGCAGGGTAGGCGGAATCACTCGCCAGCGTTGTGTCGAAGAAAGCGGTGTAGGTTCCCGCTCCGGCAGAGACATCGATGAGCGAGGCGCCGTCGCACTCGTCGTTTCCTGCGGCATCGCAGGGAGGAATTCCAAATGGGCAATCGACGGCATCGGCGCAGTCGATCAGACCATCGCCGTCGTTGTCAATTCCATCGTCACAGACTTCCGCTGAGGTCAGGAAGAAATCCACGGTGAGGGTATTGGTTCCGGTAACACCCAGTCCATAAGCTCCGGTTCTGATCTTGTAGGTCTGTCCTCCGACCACGGGGATGCCCGGGATGTGGCTGTAGAAAATCTGGCAGCCAGTGAGGATTTGTGAATCGCCGTTACAGCCGACCTCGACCAAGCTGGTGCAATCGAACAACGAGTCCTCGTAGACCACCACGTCGGTGTCAAAACCTGCAGCGTCGCAGGAGTGAACCGTGATGGCACCGTCAGCATCCGGTGTGAAACTGTGCCAGACGTCATTGCTCAACGATCCCAGAACATCGCAGGGAATCGTCGGCATTGGGTTGGCGGAGTCACTGGCCAAGGTGGTGTCGATGAATCCGGTGTAGGTTCCATATCCAACGACCGGCCCGATCTCAAAGGCACCGTCGCACTCGTCGTTACCTGCAGCGAGGCAGGCGGGGCTGCCAAAAGGACAATCGATGACATCGGCACAGTCGATGAGACCGTCACCGTCGTTGTCAATTCCGTCGTCGCAGAAGTCGGATTCGAGTCCGCAGGGACTGATTCCGCTGCAATCGACATCGGCGCAATCAGTGGTGCCGTCTCCATCGTTGTCGACGCCGTCGGAGCAGGTCACTGAGTCACCTTCGAAGCAGCTGGGGTTACCCACGCAGTCCGCATCGAAACAGTCGACGAAACCGTCAGAATCGTTATCGAGTCCGTCGTCACAGATCTCGGGACTGGGGACGACCAGCGCAAGGGTCAAGGTACCTGTTCCCGAACCCCCGCCACCCCAGGCTCCCAGGCGGATCTTGTAGTCCATCCCAGCGATCACCGGGACAAACTGGATATGGCTGTAAAAAGCCTGGCAGCCGGCCAGGATGTTGGCATCTCCGTTGCAGCCGACCTCGACCATCGTGGTGCAATCGAAACCTTCGTAGAGGACCAGGTCGGTGTCGAGATCTCCAGCGGTACCGCAGGTGTGAAGCTCGGCAATGCCATCGACAGAGGAGGTGAATTCCCACCACACATCGTTAGAGAGTGCTCCGAGAACTGTACATGGGATTGTCGGAGCAGGATTCGCTGAGTCTGTTGCAGTGGTCGTATCGAACGCTGCGGTATAGACGCCGGATCCGGCGGAGACATCGATGAAGGTGGCGACGTCACATTCGTCGGATTGTCCGTGGAGGGTTGAAAACCCGCCTAAAGAAATCAATCCACAAATGATCGCCACAAGGCTCAAAGAACGCATGGAGTTCCTCTCTTCACACGCAGGTGTGAATAAACAATCAGTCAGTCTTCCCGAAACTTCATCTGGTCTGAAACCAAGATTACAAGCCATCGGAAGAAGACAGGAATTTACAACACTTAATTACCCAAGCCCCAGTATCCAAACGACGGGAGTGACTCGCGGATAAATCCCGAAAGTCGACGCCAAATTCAGTTCAGGAGCCAATATGCACGACATGTCTATAGTGAAAAATGGAACTCAATTCAGTCCCGCTCTCCTCGTACAGACCATACTCCGATAGTAGCAACAGGATGACTTCAGGCGAGTACCTTGTTGAGTAAATTGAACAGAAAGTGGTCCTGCATTTGGGACTTTCAGGAAAGTCTTTCCGGGTTCAGCCGAGTGGTGGCTCGCGGTGTGGGTCGTAAGCCGATTATATTTATGCGGTTAGGACGGATCACTAAGGCCAAGCAGCGAAAGGGAGGGCCGCGGATCCCCGTCCTCTTTCCTGAAGAGGACCCAGCACCCGGTCGATTCTACCGATCGGGAACCCTCGACGACTTCCCTTGGCAGGGCTAGGGTACGCCACTCTCACGGAGATGGAGCCCGGACCACGCGGCTTCGATCGACCACTTCCCCAGGAAAGGGGTTCGAAATGGATCTGTCATTTCTCGATTCACTGGGTCTCCAGCCGGAAAACCCTGGAGTCTTCGCCGGCGACTGGAAAGCACCTTCAGAGCAGTGGCTAGAAAGTCATTCGCCGGTCGATGGATCCCTGCTGGGCAAGGTGTCCCTCGCCACCAGCGAGGATTATCAGCAGACCGTGAGTGCCACCCGAGAAGCATTTCTCGAATGGCGTACATGGCCCGCTCCGCGCCGTGGTGAGGTGGTGCGGAGGATTGGAAATGCTCTGAGAGATCATCTCGATCCGCTCGGTCGCCTGGTCTCTGCAGAGATGGGGAAAATTCTTCCCGAGGGGATCGGGGAAGTGCAGGAAATGATCGACATCGCTGATTTTTCAGTGGGACTCTCGAGGCAACTCTATGGTCTCTCGATGCATTCAGAACGACCAGGACACCGGATGTACGAACAGTGGCACCCACTTGGGGTTGTCGGTTGCATCACTGCGTTCAATTTCCCGGTTGCGGTCTGGGCCTGGAATGCGCTGGTCGCTGCCGCCTGTGGCGATGCGGTGATCTGGAAGCCCTCCTCTTCGACCCCTCTTTGCGCAGTGGCTGTCCACAAGATCGCCCAGAAGGTGCTCGATGAAATGGCAGCCCCGCCCATTTTTGGTCTGGTGGTGGCCCACCGGGATCCTGTAGGAGAAGCGATGCTGGCCGATCGAAACTTGCCTTTGATCAGTGCCACGGGGTCCTGTCGGATGGGCCGTCGTGTCGCTGAAGTGGTTGGATTGCGCCTCGGAAGGACCCTCCTAGAACTGGGAGGGAACAATGCCATCGTGGTTTCAGATCGGGCAGATCTCGATCTTGCGATGAGAGCGGTGGTCTTTGGAGCGTGCGGAACTGCCGGACAGAGGTGCACCTCGACCCGGCGATTGTTCCTCCACGAGGACATCGCCGATGAGATGGAGTCGCGCCTCATCGCTGCTTACCAGCAGGTGAAGATCGGTGACCCGCTGGAGGGGAGCACCTTGATGGGGCCGCTGGTTCAACAGGGTGCCGTGGGGGACATGATGCAGGCCTTGACAGCGGTTCAAGAGGAGGGCGGAGAGGTGATCTACGGTGGGCAGAGCGTCACCGAGGGGGTACCTGAAGGGGGTCATTACGTCGAGCCGACACTCGTCAGAGCTCGTCACGACATGAAAATCGTTCATGAGGAAACCTTCGCACCGATCCTCTATCTGATTCGGTATCGTGATCTGGACCAGGTGATCGAGTGGCATAACGCTGTTCCGCAGGGACTGTCGAGTGCCATCTTTACTCGAGATCTCCAGGAGTCGGAGAAGTTCCTTTCTGCGGCGGGCTCCGATTGCGGAATCGCCAACGTCAACATCGGAACCAGTGGTGCCGAGATCGGCGGAGCCTTTGGCGGAGAGAAGGACACTGGCGGCGGCCGGGAGTCGGGTTCAGATTCCTGGAAGACCTACATGCGCAGACAAACCTGCACCATCAACTACTCGAAGGAGTTACCGTTGGCCCAGGGGATTCAGTTTGGCGATTGAATCGTTGCAGTGAGGTCCGCAGTAGCAGGGAGTGAGATTGTTTGATCGCGGTGGAATTCGAATAGGTCAGGTCGCAGGAATCTCGGTGCGGTTGCACTGGATCTTCCTGGTCTGGGCGCTGTTCGAGTTTTTTTCCGCAGAGCGCTTCGGCGGAGCCGGGCAGGTCGCGATCTATCTCGGGCTGCTCTTCGGCTCAGTTTTCCTCCATGAGATGGGCCACTGTCGCGCGGCAAGACAAGTGGGTGGAAACGCCCACGAGGTGACTCTATGGCCTCTCGGAGGGTTAGCCTCGGTCGATATCCCGAGCCGCCCACTTTCGCACCTGGCGGTAGCAGCGGGGGGGCCGCTGGTCAACCTGGTCCTGTGGTTGGCTCTACTGCCCTTTGTCATCTCCCAAGGATCGCCGGTCGGCTCTTTCTTTCTTCGATGGCCGGCGGAACCCATCACCGATCCGATCGCCATCGCTGCGGCGGTCAACCTCGATCTACTTCTTTTCAACCTGTTGCCAGCACTGCCCCTCGACGGCGGAAGAATTCTTCATTCTATCCTGTGGCAACGCAGGGGAGAGGGAGTGGCCACCCAGAAACTGGTGGTCAGCGGTAAGATTGTGGCGCTGGTTCTGGCAGTGGTCTGGTTCCTGCCGGGTGAGCGCAGCGGCTTGTTGCTGGCGATGGCCCTCTTGATGTGGATCCAGAGCCAGCAAATGCAGCAGATGTCGGTCGATTCTGGTTCTGCGGAGTCGTGGCGCAACAGCCCCGGTGGTGGATCGAGATCCGCGGTCGGTTGGTGGCATCGTCAGCGAGACCACTTTCGACAGTGGAAGGCACAGCGGACGGTGCTTCGTCAACAGCGCCTTCGAGCACGAGTCGATGATCTGCTGAAGAAGGTCTCGACCGAGGGCATCGATTCTCTCAGTCCTGAAGAGCGTCGCTTCCTCGATCGGGCGAGCCAACGCTTCGAGGATCGTTAACCGGGCCACCGGTGTCTCGAGGACTCTTGCCGAACAGGTCGATCGGCTGCTGTAATGCCCAGCGACGGGTGCCTCCAGGATCTTCGATCAGATCTCCCAGCAATCCGAGGATTCCAGACCATCGACCTCCGTCACGGAGATTTCCGTTGCGCCGGGCAGTGGCAAACCAGGCCGCTGCAGCGACCTCCGACGCCAGCCTTCCGCTGGCATGAGGATGATCTCCTTCTCCTCGAATCCACTGCCAGGCACCGGTGGACTCCAGTGGCAGATCGGCGATATGGACCTGTTGCCATGCGCCACTGTCATCGGGAGCGGGATCGATCGGGTCGCGGGCGATCAGCAGCAGGCCCCATGGCGACAGTCCGTGCCCCCTCAGCAATTCCTGATGAAGAGCCAGCGGCAAGGCCAGCAATGGTCTTCCCGATGCGATGAGCGATCGGGCGACCTGTAACACTCTCGGAGCCGGGGTCTCGACCGGAAGACCGAGGAGAATCGGATCGATGGCGCCACCTCGATCGAGCACCGTGACATCGGGGCGGATTCCTTCGTGCGACTGGATCACCGAGAGCACCGAACCGAGAGGAGAGCCGCCACAGAGGAGCAGCGAATCTTCGGGCAATCCTTCAAGTACGGAGTGGGCCCACTGGGTCACGACCTGGGTTTTTCCGGAGCGCAGATCGGGCGTTCGCATCGAAAGGGAAATGCCCACCAGAATCCACAGAATGGTCATCAGCAGAAGATGGGTTTGTCGGCGGTGTTTTCCCAGGCGTCGGTAGGCCATCGTCAAGCTCCATGCGGCCAACAAGATCAGGGTCATCCGGGTGAATGGCGCCGCAGCGATTGAATCGGGGATGGAGGCGGCCGGGCCCGATGATCCGTCAGCGAACAAGGGTCCCAGCAGGGGGCCCGAGCTCGCCAGTGTCAGGATCAGCGCAAGATCTCCGGGCCGTCGTTGGCATGAGATCAGCAGCCCCGGGATGGCCAGCATCGCCAGTAGCCAGCCGTTTCCTTCGAGGACGCTTCGCAGGTCCGATCCCAGGTGAGAGTAATCGGGGTGCTGGATCGGACGCCAACTCGAGACGAACTCGGTGAACACTTCCGCCAACCCGTTGGCCGCAGATGCGCTGGCGAGCAGGAAGAGCAGTGAGATTCCGATCAGGATGCCGATCGAAGCGGCGGCTAAGGATCGCAGGTGGCTGGCACGGATTCCCCGGTCGCTGAGGAGACTCAGCAGTGAGTAGATCAGAGCGGGGGCGGTGCTGGGTCCGGCTGCGATCGACAAACCGAGCAGGATTCCCCACAGCCACAGTCCACGTCCCGCTTCGGCTCGCATCTGCTCGGTCGTGGCGATCAGGATCATTCCCAAACAGATGGCCAGCGGGGTGGCTCCTCCGATGCGGGTGAGTTCGGTGATTCCCTGGCTGAGGCCGAGCGCCAGCGTCAACGGGATCAGTACTCCCCGGGCCGCATCTTGTTGTCGTAACCAGCACAGAGCGGCCCCACAACTCAGGCTCATCAATAGGATCGACAAGCAGGACGCCGCCATCATCGGAGGAATCCAGCCGAGTACGGTACGGAGTAGGGTCCGACAAGCCGAGAGGGCAGGAGAAGAGCCACCATCGAAAGGGCTGGCCTCGACCAACACCTGACAACTGCCCATCATCTCGGGACCCGCAGGAACCACCGGATAGAACAGAGTCCACAGCAGCACCGTGACAAGGGCGGCCCTCAGAAGAGCGCCTCTTCTGGCAGGCAGAGCCGGTTGCCGCCAAGAAGGTCCGCTGATCAGTAACTCGCGCTCTCGATCTTGCAGATTCATCCCGACCCACCTTCGACCATCAGGGCGATCATCAAGATGCTGCTGATGATGGCATTGAGGGTGAAGAAGGAACTTTGTATCCGGGTCAGGTCACTGGGTTTGACTCGTCGGTGTTGGGCCACCAGCAAGAGACTCACGATGGCGATGGCGATGGCGAAGGGGACTCCCAGTTGGGCCTGCTTCCACAAGGCGACCAACAATCCGACCATCAGGATGTGCAGGATCAGCGATAGCCGCAGGGCGGTGCCGATTCCGAATCGTGTGGGGATGCTATGAAGACGCTGCTGGAGATCAAATTGGTGGTCCTGACACGCATAGATGATGTCAAAGCCGGCGCTCCACAACAAAACGGATCCTCCGAGGATCCAGGGGACCGGGTCGATGCCACCTGCCGCTTCCAGCAGTGTGCCTCGCACTGCGACCCATGCGCCGATGGGAGCCAGAGCCAGCCCGAGGCCAAGAACCATGTGGCACAAACTGGTGAAACGCTTGGTCCAGGAGTAGCCGAGGATGATCAGCAGCACCACCGGAGAGAGTTTCAGTGCCAGCGGATTGATGGTGGCGGTGACCGCCACGAATCCACCGGCACTACAGACGGTCCACCAGAGAACGGTACTGGCTCCGAGGCGGCCGGCGGGGATCGATCGTTCCGAGGTTCGCGGATTCAAGGCGTCGATTTTTCGATCGGCCCAGCGATTGAACGACATCGCAGAGGTGCGTGCGAGTGCCACCGCCACGACCACCTGGATCAAGAGAGTTACGAGGTCCATCGCACCGATGGCGTGATCTCGACTGGCCAGGAACACCGCACCGATGGCGAAAGGCATCGCAAACAATGTGTGAGAGACCTTGATCATTTCGAGGAATTCGCGGATGCCACCCAGCCAGTTTACCGGGTTAGGGATGGCGCGGGTCACCTCTCGCTGCCCCAGCGTCGGAACAGATCGTTTTCGATTCCCAGGTGATCGAGCACCCGACTCACGACGAAGTCCACCTGTTCGAGAACCGAGTCTCCTGGGTGCTGATAAAAGGTCAGCACCGGCGGGACGATCAGTGCACCGCTCTCGGAAAGAGTCAGCAAGTTCTTCAGGTGGATCCTGTCGAGAGGAGATTCTCGAGGAACGATGATCAGCGGGCGGCGCTCCTTCAGCATCACTTCTCCGGCTCGTTTGATCAGGTTGTCGGAGATCCCATGGGCCAGCGCTGCCACGGTCGACATCGAGCAGGGGGCGATGACCATTCCATCGATGGGTGCGGTCCCACTGGCGAAGGGTGCGAAGAAGTTGCGTTCACCCCATTCGGTCAGGTTCTCGTGCTCCATCTCCGGGAAAACTCCACGGGTGCCTTCGGCAACAGAGAGTTCATCGTGGGCCACCAGTTTACCCGTCTTGGATGCGACCAGATGGACTCGGTGTCCCTCGTCTAGCAGGAAGTGGACCAGGCGTGCGGAGATGATCGCTCCACTGGCGCCGCTGACCCCGACGACGATCTCCTTCGAACCGGCTTCAGTTGCAGTCATCACTACCCTTCATTCATCATCGAATTCACCATCCACGAATTCACTATCCACGAATTCACTATCCACGAATCCACTATCCACGAATCCATCATCCACGACGGGTTCAATAATTGCTCGATCCTAACGGTTGGTTACCATTTCTCCCAGAGACCCCCCGTCCTGGATCCAGGCATGAAGTGCTTCGGTTCGGGATTGCTGTTCCACTGTGGAATCGCGCCGAACTGGCATCAGATCCCCTCCCTGCCACAGGTGACGAGTTTCTGGTGAGGTGCAGGATGAGGAGATCGATCCGATGAGGATTCCGCTGAATCGAAGCAGATTGGCGAGAGATTGTGCGGCCCCCTGGGCCGCCAGATCCGGGAACACGGTGGTGCGATCGATCGACCACGCCTGTGGGTCCGGACCGAGCAGGATCAATCGAGGTCTGGGATTTCCCAGTCGGCCTTCGGAAATCAACTGGAGCAGATCACCGGCAGGGGATCCGACCATCATCACCTCCGCCAGGCCCCTCATGCTCCGGGCTTTTCTCTGAGTCGTGTCGAGGTCCTCCTCTTCATCGATGTCATCTGCCTTCAGCGAAAGGTCGAGGGCGCGCAGTGAAGAGATGGGGATCTGTCTCGATTGCTGAGGTGTGACCAGTTCAAGTCGATCGTCACTGAAGGACGCTCGGATGGTACGGATCACTTCGACCTTTTCCGATGGGTTTGGTGCATCGATGTGACGCAGGAGGATTCCGTGCTCGAGAGCGAGTGATTGCAGCGACTTGGCCTGTTGTTCGGTTCCATCTCGAAGCCACCAGCCGCCACAAAATCTGAGCCGGCGGGTTTCATCGATCACGGTGCTCTCGAGGATGGGAGCGCTATGTTTTGCGATCTTTGACGGAAGGAAATTGGTTCCAGGAGCGATCAGCAGCTGGTGGTATCGAGTCAAACCCATCTCCTCACCCGCGCACCGCTTCGTGTACCGCAACATTGCCCGGGAATAAAGTGTGATGGCGGACTGCGTGGAGCGGGGCACTTCGAATCTTCTCCGCCAGGCGTTCGGCATCGGGCCAGTCACGCACCGACTCGTCGAGATAACTGTAGGCCTTGACCCGGGAGCCAGACAGCCGATTGCCCAGGCGTGGCAGGAGTTGACTCTGGTAAAAGGTCGAGAATGGTCGGATCCAGCGATTTCGCATCTCGGTGAACTCGAGAATCATCAATCGTCCTCCAGGTTTGAGGACGCGACGAAGTTCTCGCAGGCCTGCATCGAGGTCCACGACATTGCGCATTCCGAAAGCCACCATCGCCCCATCAAAGGTGCAGTCATCGAAGGGCAGGTGCATCGTATCGGCTCTGACCAGCGCTGGACGGTGAGCCGCAAGATACTTTCGGCTTCCTGCCTGAAGCATCGGGAGTGAGAAATCGCTTCCGATCACTTCTGCCCCGGGAACCTGATCGAGCAGTGCCATCGCAAGATCTCCCGTGCCACAACAGGCATCGAGGACCCGGTCTCCGGGACGTGCACGAAGGCTACGGACTGCACGGCGACGCCACCACAGATCGATCGAGAAGGAAAAAAGACGATTGAGTCGATCGTAGCGAGGTGCGATCTCATCGAACAATCCCTGGATCTTCTGCCCCTCTTTGTCGAGGAATGGGTGTCTCCCTGCGGAAGTTTCCCGATCCGATCCAGAGGTGGAGGGCACATCGATCAATTCTGTCACCTGCGACTTCTCCTCTGTCTCCCTCGGCATTCAAGGGGGGGTCCTCTGTGTACCAGATTGCAGTTCAGGCACTCATCATGATCGCAGGCGGATCGGTGAGCAAGGGGAAGCGGTGCAGGGATGGTCCTGCTACCTTCAGGGGGACCAGGATAGGCCAGCAGGATGGAGGCTCGACCGATGCATCAAATCGTCAAATCTCAGATGGTGGGAGCCCTCAGTGACCACTCCCTCCAGCAGCGGTGGAATCGAATCGGTCGCACCCTGATCCTGGGACTGGTGTGCCTCTGTACCTCGCTGCTCGCTGCCGGTGATGCTCCTGAAGAATTACCCTGGCTGTCGCCAGAGCAGGGTTTACCTCGTGCCCTGAAACTGCGTCAGCCGCTGCTGGTGCTGCTCGAATCTCCCGCCAATGCGGGACCGGCTCGTCACCTGGAACAACAGCTGGGCAATTCCTCGACCGCAAGGCTGCTCAAGGATGTGGTGTTGATCCGTATCGAATGGGTCGTCGATTCTTCCGGCGATGTGCAATGGCCGGTTCCAGTGGATTCGGCTTCAGCGAAGGATGGGCAAGAGCACTGGTCAAGAAAGCGGGCGCGAAAGGTGATCGAATCCGCTCTCGGTCCTCCCTCTCGAGAGACGGTGGTGGCGGTGCTCGATCTGTTCGGTCGCAAACGCGCTCGTCTTGAGGGCAAGAACATCTCTTCCTCCACCCTGAAGAAAGTGTTGCGGCAGGCGAGCCAGGAGTCCCGCATGCTGTCGCGCAAATCGGCTGCCGCCACGAAGTTGCTCGACCGCGCGACTCTGGTGCTGGGCAAGGAAGATACTGCCAGTTGCTGCCGACTGTTGACCGAGGTAACGGGGCTGGAACTCCCTCCCGAGGCTCCGCCAGAGCAGCGACGGGTGGAACTGCTCAAAATGGTCGAGAAGCTCTGGCAGAAGGCGATGGACCAAGCCAAGGAACTGGAGCGGAAAAACCGTCTTGGCGAGGCGGCCTCTGCCCTCGAAATGGTGCTCAAGAAGTTTCCCCATGAAGCGTGGGAGAAACAAACTCGCGCAGAGATCGGTAGGGTCTGGAAACGAATCCAGGGGCCCGGTGGAGGGATTTGATGCTCGACCCTGAAACGGAAGCGATCGACTCCGCAGCGGCAGCCGTGTCCGATCCGCAGCAGTTGTGGGATCACTTCGAGCAGCAAGAATCGGTGGTGCAGGCGGCCCTCAGCGCTGCTCGGGATGGTGTTCTCCAACTGGCATCGATGATGGCGCGGACTCTGGCAACGGAGAAGGGACGGATCATCGGCCTCGGTGCGGGAACCAGTGGCCGACTTCTCGCTCTCGACATGGCGGAATGGGGACCGACCTTCTCGGTAGCCGCCCATCGCCGCCAGGCGCTCATCGCCGGTGGAGATGCGGCTCTGACCACTCCCATCGAGGGCGCCGAAGATGATGCGGAGGATGCTTGCCGGCGGGTTCGCGAGGTGGCTGTTGGAAGCGGGGATCTGGTGGTGGGGATCAGTGCCTCAGGAACTGCGGCGTGGGTTCTCGCCGGGTTGGAAGAGTCGCTTCGGTCCGGTGCCCAGACGGTATTCGTGACCTGTGATGGTACGGCAGCGGCCACCCGATCGGCGCAGGATACCCTCTGCATCCTGCTTGAAACTGGTGCCGAACCGGTCGCCGGCTCGACCCGCTTGAAGGCTGCCACCGCCACTCACCGATTGTTGCAAAGGGCCTCGACCATCTGTGCCCTGCACAACGGCTGGATCTATCGTGGGCGGATGGTGGCGATGCGTGCGACAAATCACAAGTTGAGGCGTCGAGCGGTGCGGATGGTGATGGAATTGACAGGCGCGGATGAAAAATCAGCCATCGACGCTATCTCTTTATTTGGTGGTGACATACGACATTCGGTGGCGTATCTCTGGTGTGGTGACCGGGAAATGGCTGAAAGGCTTCTTTCCGCTTCTTCTGGTCATCTGGCACCTCTGCAGCCGTAATCAGGACTTTCCCGGCAGTGATCCAGTGATTCTTGGGCTTGCCTCCCCTGCAGGCTCCCCCTAGCATCGGCGGCATGAGCCGCTCCAAAGACTTTGGCTCGGGGACAGGAGATTACCGATGATCCACGACATTCCACAGAAGATATCTCAGGTGGGCGAGAGTCTCTCCGCCCGGATTCAGAAACCCTTGAAATCAGCCGCAGTGATGCGTGAGACGATTCGTCAGAAGGTGCTGGAAGCGGCGAGGTCCTCGCAACTGGACCGATTTGTCGATTATATCAGCCCGCCTCCCCAGATGCTGAGTTCCAACTAGCGATCTGCGAAGGATCTGCGAAGGCGGATCGGTGCCGTGATCTATGCGGGCTCCATCGGGATGGGTGAGGTGGAGAGGAGTCTGTCATGTTCAGAATTCCAAGTTGGAATGATGGTGCACCGTGGATTCTGCGCCTCTTCATCCTCTGGTCGGTACTGGCCTCTGGTTCACTACTCGCTCAGGCTCCCGATGTGTTCCTGTTCGATCTGCAAGAACTGGGTAGCTTCGGCGAGGACAATGGTATCTACGCCTACTCGGTCGGAACCACCTCCTGCAACATCGGATCGGTGGAACTGCTGTGGCACGCCAACGATAGCTTCCACCCGGTGATCGGGCAGGAGATGTATCGCTACTACGATGGGGTGCTGGAGCAGATCGGAGTGTCATGGCTCAAACACAGTTTCTGTGCGCTGAGCCTCAACGCTTGTGGAAGTTGCCAGCCGACCGATTGTGATACCCTGGGGATCGGTTGCTCTGATCCCTATACTGCCGCTCTCAACGGTCAACAATCGAACCTGGGTCCCAGATCTCAGGTCAATGCTCACACCGGAGAGTTCCCTTATCCGATCGATCCTCCGATGCCGCCTTTTGTCACCGAGATCGACCGTCGCCTTCAGGTGGCGCAAGCGCTGATCGATCCGGCCCTCAATCCGAATACCCTCTACTTCGTCTCGGGCCATTACGTCTCTCCCGATGATGCTCAGGGGGGCAACGGCGATAACAATGTCGCCTATCGCCAGGTCACCGTCAGTGATAATCCCGCTTCCTTCCCGCTCAATTTCGTTCCCGGTTCGCCGACCGAGTCGGGTCAGCCAGGAATTCAAGCGTGGCAGGATTATGATCCGCAAGTTGTGATCGAAGAGGTCAGGGTTCCGGGTGAGGGTTTGATGCTACTGGGGTACAAGGTCACTGATCTGGGCGGTGGGCAATGGCGCTATGACTACGCCCTCTACAACATGAATTCGGATCGCTGTGCCGGTGCCTTCACGGTTCCAGTTTCCGCTCAGGCCAATCTCAGTGCCGTCGGTCACCGCGGAATCTCTCATCACAGTGGGGAACCGTTTTCGACCGCATTGTGGAACTCGGCGGTCACTCCTGCGGGGGTGACCTGGGCGACCACACCGTTCTTTCAGGATCCCGAGGCCAATGCTCTGCGTTGGGGGTTCATGTACAACTATCGGATCATCACCGATCAACCGCCCAGCGATGCGATGGCCACGGTGACCCTGTTCAAGCCAGGAACTCCTTCCACCGTCAATGTGCCAGTGCTGGCTCCAGTAGGTTCCCAGGTCGATGCACCGATCAACCTGGTCTGCAACCAGTCCTCCGCTGGGATCGACATCGAGTGGCAGAATCCGATCGACTATGACGAGCTGATCGTCGAAAAGGATGGCCTTTCACTGACCATCTTGCCGGGAGACGCCACCACCTTCAGTGATGCGGTGACCGCACCTGGGGATTACCAGTACGGGGTGAGAGGCGTTCTCGCTGGAGATGCTTCCGTCGCCGAAAATTGCTCGGTTACCGTCTTTGATCTCTCCATCTCCGTCGAAGACCAGGTCGCCATCGCCGGCCAGTCGTCGCTACCGGTTCCGGTACTCAGTTCCTTCAGTGCATCGGTGGAAGCCTACAATCTTTCCCTCGAATTTCCCGGAGATCTGCTCGATGTCGCCGAGGTCACGCTGGACGGAACTGACGCTGGAGTGGTCGGGGCCGAGCAGGTTCTGGTCGAGCTGGATGATTCAGCGATCGCCGGATACATCACGGCTCAGGTGGTATTCGATGCGGGTCCGCCCTATGCAGGGCAGGAACTTCCGGCGGGTACAGACCAGACCATCTTGTGGATCGAGTTCTCGGTGGCTGCCTCTGGATTCGTCGATGGCGAGGAGCGGCAACTGTCTTTCATCGACGGATTGGGTCCGTCCCAGGTGGTCAATCAGATCATCATCGATGGGGCCATCATGGGACCCGCTCGAGATGGGGCGACCTTGACCTTCCTCGAGCAGCCGATTTTCCTGCGAGGCGACTGCAACGGCGATGATGCGGTCAACCTGGCAGATGTCATCTTCGGTTTGACCTATCTGTTCGCCGGGGGAGTACCTCCACAGTGCATGAAGGCGTGCGATACCGATGACACGGGGAACGTCAATTTGACCGACGAGATCTACTTCCTCAACACCCTGTTCGTCCCCGGATCACCGCCGATGCCAGCTCCCGTCGGCACGGCTGGGCCGGATCCGACCCCCGACTCGCTGCCCTGCTCCTGAAGCGACTCTGACGAGTACCTCGGTGGCTGGGGCCCTCATCATCTTCATGCCGAGAGGCCTCTTCAGCGCTATACGAAGAAGTTCGTAATGCCACCTTGTTTCACACGAAGTCTTTCGTACTATGCTGTCATCCGGAACCCCGGAGCCGGTGGTGGATC
>Ga0302120_10000527_pt1 | contig 17382 bp, 11 predicted proteins | sample AG5_Bottom_MG_FD_203118 | JGI IMG/M metagenome (GOLD analysis project Ga0302120, IMG submission 203118) | Marine microbial communities from Western Arctic Ocean, Canada - AG5_Bottom | ecosystem: Environmental > Aquatic > Marine > Oceanic | place: Canada: Western Arctic Ocean | collected 2017-10-01 | reverse complement strand
TGCTTTTCCCTTCTTTTGAATATTTGATTGCGTTGCTGATAAGATTTTGAAAAAGCGCCCTTATTTTTACAAGATCACCGTTAATTTTGGGGAGGCTGTCGGAAACGTCAATTGTAACGTTTGATTGCACTATATCGTGGCTTAAATCCACCGCCACCTGTTTGATTAGTTCTTTGGGGTCTATCAGTTGAATATTGGAGAGGATATCTAGTTTGGCGTAATCTAAAAGGTTGTCAATTAACTGTACCATACGTGCAGCAGAAAGAATCCCCTGCTTAATGAACATGGCAGAATCATTAGACAGGTTGTTCTCTGCGTCGTTTTCTACTAGTTCCAGCAATGATTTCACATTCAATAAAGGGCTTTTCAGGTCATGAGATGCGAGATAAACATACTGTTCAGCCTCTTTACTATTCTGTACCAAAGCCTTGTTTTTAACGCTGAGCGCTAAGTTCTCGCGCCGTAGGTGTGAACTGAATTGGATCTCTTGATTCATGAACAGCAAGCTGGTCAGTATATATTGACGCTGCTCATCCTTCTCATCCTTGATATCTTGCTCCGTAAGAGTGCTCTTGCCAGCACTAATGTCAATGATGTATTTTACAAGATCATCAAGTTGACTTGGCCCTTTTGACATTTTCTATTTTGGTTAGGCAGTGAGCAAAGTCACTATGCATTGTCGTTCTTTTTAAAAGTTTTGGTTGGAAACTAATAACGAACTGAACTGCTATATTTATAAGCTTGTTTTTATCTGAAAACACACAAATTGCCTCAAATAGGATTGCGTGGTTCTTCCATATTTCGCTAATATGCCGCCTCAGTTCTGCTGTTGGCAATTCAGCCTCTGATAAGTTAACAATTAGGTACTTTGTGTTAAGGTTTGCCTTACACAGTTTAGCCAATCCCATAGTAAAATGATCCATAGTTTCAATTGACGCATGAGGAACCTCATTATACAATAAGGTATCATCTGATTTCTCAATCCATGACAATCTTGAGTTAAGATATTCATCAGTATATTTCATAGAAAACTTAGTTTAACCTGATTGACAGACTCTATTTCTAGGTTTATTTTTTCCATTGCGTGTCTTATTTAGCACTGGGTATTACCGCACGTAGTACACCAAAGTTCATTCCTCACCTTTGCTTACTTCACCCACCTATACTAAACCTGCGTCGTTTCTGAAACCATGTATGAAAAGTAAGAAATTAGGATTAATATTTCAAACGTGGTGTTAAGAGGCATTAATAACCTGTCCGGCAGATGTTCTGTTTGCATTGGGGGAAGTTGGGTTATCAGCTATCAATTGTTGTAACCATTCGGTTGCCTTCACCTTATCAGCAAAAAGTTTTACCGAACGGATCGGCTTGTTTATGCCAATGAAGAAGTTGCCCAGTACTCTTGAAATAACAGAATTTGTAAGCATGGCGACTCCCAGGCTTTTTGTGTTGGTATTGGTCGCATAAAAGTTCCTGGCTTCAGCATCTATGTTTCCAATCTTAGTGATGTCAATGAGCATCCCAAAACAGGTGTTTTGCGTTATCTCTACTGCTAGTTTATTATTGCTTATTGCATCCTTCAGTGTTTCTCTGGCTCCCTCATCAACGTCAACAAAAAGTATTTTTGATTCCTGATCCCACCGCAGCACTCCCGTACGGGTTTTCACAATATTATTATCACCTCCCTTATGCATGTTTTGTCCTTTGTTTCATACTAAAAATAGCAAAATCGGGGACACAGTTATTGTTCAATATTGCTTGCTGAGTTGAGATAACTTATTCTTTGGTATTGGGTGCTTTCAATTCCCTCATTATTTCAAGGTTGTTTGTCTTTTTCCATCCCCCTCCGGTAAAGTCAGGAAAGGGGATGGCGACACTGTTCCCCGCCACAGATAATTCTGATAAGGGTGTAACGGCACTCCACATAATGCTGTCATAAACATTAATGTCTAGTGGGATGCCTAAATTCAAGCATCTGATAAGCCGGTATATCATGACAAAATCCATTCCACCATGGCCTTGTTTGAATTCCTGGCTTATAGATTTCAACCTGGTAATGATGGGGTGGGCATATTGGTTTTTATAGGCATTATACTGTTCATTAGTCAACCAGCGATGTCCCCAAAAAACAGGTTCTTCTTTGTCAATGTACAGGCGACTGGGGTACCCATCATGAACTGCTTTGGTTCCCACCACTTTGTTGATCCTTGAATATGGCCTGCCAGTATGGACATCAAATTGGAGCAGCATGGTCTTGCCCTTTTCAGTTTTTATCATAGTAGAATTCATGTCACCACACCTGAATTGTGTATAAGCGGAGTTCATCCTTTTCGCTGTTTCACTGAGGTTCAGTTCTCTGGAACTCATAGAGGTCAAATGCGAAAAGGTATCCCCCCTCCCGATATGCATGTAAAAACTAAGTGGACCTAATCCGTGTGTTGTATAAAAATTGCCATTTCTTTCAATATGATGCTTGAGCCTCCACTGATCCTGATAATAATCAGTGCTGAGCATATGTGCCCTTAAATCATGTAGATATGCCCCTTCCGCATGAGTCAGGTTGCCGAAAACGCCATTTTCGATCATGTTGAGGACGAAGAGTTCCTCTTCATTATAGCAGCAGTTTTCAATCATGATACAATGCCTTTGCGTTTTTTCAGCTGTTTCAATCAGTTTCCAGCAATCCGTTAGTGTATATGCGATAGGGACTTCTGAAGCCACATGCTTCCCTTGCTTCATACCATAGACTGACATAGGCGTATGTAATTCCCATGGCGCAGCAATGAGAACCAGGTTGATGTCATCTTGTTTTGTCAACTTCTTCCACTCATCTTTCTTCCCTGAATATGTTTTTGGCGCTGTTGTTTGCCATTTGTTCAGCATCTCTTTGGCTTGTGAGACCTTGCTTTCTTGCAAATCAGACAGCGCAACAATTTCCGCATACTTATTTTCCACGAGCCATCTGAACATTTCAAGCAAGGTGCTGCCTCTGTTGCCAAGTCCAATAATTCCTACCCGCACTTTTGGGATCGGGTCAACTTTGAAGCCAAACAGGTTGCCATTGGCGCTCGCTGACGAATCTTTGACCATCTGTACGATCGACCCATCTTCTTTACCATAGGAAGAGTAGGGTATTGTTAAGAAGGCAGATGCACCTAGAAGGGATTGGAAGAATCGTTTTCTGTCCATTGTTGTTAGCTAATGGTAAAACAGGAGAGTCTTGTGTTTTACTTTATAGTGCCTCAAGTTAGGAATTTGCCCAAGAACGATCGTTTCATCTCCGTTTGGACCGTGTCAACAATGCGTTGATGTTGTTTGTGCCACTGCCATGTGACACTTGATGCTGAATACAATGTTCTGTCAGGGCAGTGTGGTTTTTCTAGATATCTATTACTGTAGAGGGGCGTTGCACGAATACAGAACGGGGTTTCTTGTTTGTGCTCAACTGATCTTTGACTGGTGGATAATGGAAGCCATTGTAAAGTTTCCATATAGCCCAATGAGTTGCTCCTGTCACTAACTTGCCGGTTAGTAAGATGCCGGGCAGGCAGCTTCACCTACTGCCAATGGGCAGCAGGTCTATCTGCTTATAACACAAAAAACTATTTTTGATAGCTTTTATAATATTGGAAATTTTTTCCATGTCACAGATGAGTTCTTTTCTGGAAAGTCCTTCTAGGTTGAACTTATTCTCTCCGGGTTTTTGACAGCGCAAAAGTTGCTCCGAGCACACCATGCCTCGTCCCATAATGACTGATATTTCCAACAGGAATTTCTCGATGTTTTTCTTTTCATAACCTAATTTGAGAAACTGTGCGTTCATTTTCGCATACAAGGCCTTGTATTCACCATAGTTGTTCTCCAGGTCATTGGAATTTGTGTATAGCGTCTGCTGCTTTTTTTTATAATCCGTGTACACGTCAAACATATCATTCGTTAATTGCAGTAAGGCCCCCAACGAACTAATAGCTGCCTTTTCTCCGTCTATTAATGGATTGTCAAGCGCTTGTCTAAACAATAGGGTAGAAGTCGCCCCTTTTGCGTAGATAATGGCCTTAAGCTCATCGTCGGGGATTGTGGATTCTTCTAGTTGATGTAAGCTCGCATCCTGGGATACAGCTACTTCGTTATAACAATCAAGAAATTCTTCGCTACAGTTTTTCTTCACTTGATCATATAAGTACCTGGTGACCAACATATTTTTGTCTGATCCCGGGTCAGGGCTATTCAATTCATGGAGAATATTATCGGATTTAAGCCTGCTGGAATCTGTGAGGTCATCGAAAAAAGGTGTGAGGGCTCCCGCATATAAAGAAAAAGCCCTTTCTCTTGGGGTTATTTTATGGCCTCTCAATGAGGCGAACCAGCTATTGGTAATGGTGATCAGGGTGGTATAAGTCCTGATTCTTTCTATTTGCACTTGATTGAGAATGATTCCCCTTAGCTGAAGATGGCCATTAAGCTCTTTTATGAGCCTCCTGGTATTTGCTTTATTCAGCCAATAGACTTTATAGGCGATAGCTATGTAAACAAGCACTACCGATATGTACCTGCTCATTTGTTGGTGCCTAAATATATGTTTTGTGCAAACTGCCTTTTGACTTTGGGCAAAATTATCCAGGTATCATGATTGGCCCTCCACTGGTGATACTATGCGTCTTGCAGGTTGGACTCGGGCTTATTGAGCATTGCTGCTAATTTCAGGTGCTCACTTGCTGAGGGATGACTCTTGAGCATATTCAGTACATCGTCAAAAAAATCAGCGGGTGCATGCCCCAACTATGGTATTAACACGCCTTTTTCAATCAAGGCATTGGCAATGATCTCTGCATATTTTGGCGCCTCTTTCTCAATAGAAGATAAATTGATGGTCTTGGTTTGCCCTGTCCAGATTAATTTATCCGTACCGGTATCGTATAGGTTGCATTCAACATAATAAATGACTTCTTCCACGTAATAACCCGGATTTGACATTGTATATGCCGAATAGGTGTAATAGTCATAGTAGGATCCTCCAGGGTAGCGAGGACTGAGGTTGCCATAATAGCTGTTGCCGTAGTACCCATTTCCATAAAATCCTGTCCCACCTAATGTAAAACTAGAACCCTCCACATATCTTTCTTCTTTTTTAGTGTCAAATAAGGTAACAATCATTAAAGCATCAATATTATTGTCTTTAACCTTTTGTTTCACACTTTCCTTCAGTTCTTCCGGGTCCTTGGCCATACTCAGCAACTCTTTAGCTTTTCCCGCTAATGGGAAGGTGTCAAAGGTCTGAATGGCCTTAATATTCCGTGCTTTCAGGCTTACCGTCAAGGCTTCTTCTGTAATCATCCTGTTGGAAATACTGGGAAAGAGAACAGCTACTGCTAGCTTATTATAGTTTTTTGCAGTAGCCTCTTTAGGCTTCCACGAACTAACTAAACGTGTTGATGGGGAGCATCCCGCTAGTAATACGACAGCTGAGATGCATAAAATGACTACTGATTTTTTCATATTCAAAGGTTAGATGTTAGGCTGTAATTTAAGCAAAGAATGGACGTAAATTTGATAAAATACATGATGCCATTGGCTTGTAAATATTATATTGGTCACCTACAGATACATTATTTCCAGCCTCCGCCCAGTGCCTGGTATAAGTTTGTGATGCTTTGTAACTTGGTGAATTCTAAATCTACAATAGAGAGCTGAGCGCTTAATGCGTTGTCTTTAGCCCTGAGTACCTCCAGGTAATTTGCCAAACCTTGCCCTTGCAGCTCCTCAGAATAATTAATGGCATCCACCAATGCGTCGTTTTCTTGCTTCTTAATAACCAGTGATTTAATATTGGCATTATAAGTATACAAAGCATCGGAAACTTCTCCATATGCCCGCAGTACTGTTTGCTTGTAATCCAAAAATGTGATTTCCTGGTTGCTCTGTGCTACCTCTTTGTTTGTTTTTAGTCTTCGTTGGTTAAAAATGGGTTGCGTAAGATTTCCCAGTACAGTTGCAAACAATGAATTCAAGCTAAAGAGGTTGTCAAAATTTTGACTATTAAGGCCTGCGCTGGCACTGATAGATAATGCAGGATACATGCTTGCGTGTGCCACGTTGGTCAATTCAAAAGCGTTAATAAGATGATACTCCGCCGCCATTACATCAGGTCTGTTGTCCAAAAGCTGAATGGGAACACCCACGTTCAAATCCTTGGTAAAAGCTTGTTCAGACAGTCTTGTCCTTGGAATAGCCTGAGGTGTTCTGCCCAACAATGTGCTGAACGCATTTTCAATGATCTTAATGGCATTCTCGATTTCTATCTGCAGGGCCTGCGCATTGTATAAAAGTGCTTCAGTTTGCTTTACAGCGACCTCGGTAACAGTGCCGGCCTCTTTTAAGGCCTTGATCGTACTGACCCCTTCGGTTCTGTTTTGAATACTGGACAACACAATTTCTCTTTTTTCGTCCAGTGCTAATAAGAGGTAATAGTTGTATGCTATTGCGTTTACCACCTGGGATTTAACCAGTCGCTGTACATTTTCAGTTTGCAGGTATTGGGCAAGTGCCGCTTTCTTTTGACTTCTGATTCGTCCCCAAATGTCTGCTTCCCAGGACAAGGAGGCCCCTACATATCCATCCCCAAATCTTGTGCCTTCTGGCAGGCCACTGCCGCTAAATGTACTGATTGATGGCCTATTTTCTCCAACTCCTGTTGCCGCATTCACGTTGGGCAAAAAACTGGCTTTTGCTTGCTTCACATAGGCCTGGGTAATTTGAAGATTTTGATTGGCCTTCAGTACGTCGAAATTATTGGCGAGTCCTTCATCTATGTATGCCAACAAAAGGGAATCAGAGAAGAAGCGTTTCCATTCATAGTCTGCCAGTGATGTGGTGTCTGTTTCGATTTTCTCCTGCCGGTAGCTTTCCAGCTCGTAGGGGTTTGTTCGGGCGTAATCCTTGTTGATTTTACAAGACTGGATCAGCGATAAAGCTCCTAAAAGGACAACAACTCGATAGATTAATTTCAGCATTGTGAGTTACTGTTTTATAGGTTTAATTTTTTCTTGAATTGTTTGGAAAACAACAAACAATGCAGGGATCACCAGAAGACCCAACACAGTTCCGATAAGCAGTCCAAAAGCAGCTCCAGTTGCCAATGACCTGTTGCCATTAGAACCGACCCCTGTTGATAGTACCAGGGGCATCAACCCAAAAATAAAGGCAAAGGAAGTCATCAGAATAGGCCGCAAGCGCTCTCTTGCGCCTAAGATGGCTGCCTGAGTGATTGAATTCCCTTTATACCGTTCCTGCAGGGCAAACTCCACTATCAGAATGGCATTTTTGGCCAATAACCCGATCAGCATTATCAGGGCAATTTGAAAGAAAATGTTGTTTTCTAAACCAGCTAAACTTTGTGATAAATAAGCCCCCATGATACCCAATGGAAGGGAAAACAGAATAGAAAATGGCAATATGTAACTTTCGTATTGGGCCGCCAATAGCAGATACACGAAAATAATTGTGATCAAGAAGATCATCGCCGTTTGAGATCCCGAGCTGATTTCTTCACGGGTGAGCCCAGAGAAAGCAATATCAAAGTTGTTGGGCAATGTCTCGGCGACTTCATTTACAGCAACAATGGCATCTCCTGTACTATAGCCGGCATTGGGAGCCCCGCTTACTGCCGCAGAGTTAAATAAATTAAATCTACTCACGGATTGAGGGCCAGAAGTTTTTTCTAGGGTAACAAATTGTGTAATAGGAATCATTTGTCCTTCTTGGTTTCGGACAAATATCTTGTTGAGGCTTTGTACATTGTTCCTGTCTTTCGGGGGGCTCTGTACCATTACACGATACTGTTTGCCAAACTTGGTAAAATCTGCGGCGTACACTCCTCCTACATATCCACGCATACCCCCAAATATCTCGGTTAACGAAACACCTTTCAACTTTGCCAATGGCACATTTACCAGGAAATTGTATTGAGGATAATTGGTGTTAAATGCACTTTGAGCATATTTAATTTCCGGCCTTTGGTAAAGAGCAGCCAGGTATTGTTTGGTGGTTTCGTCCAATACTTTTATCGATCCACCAGACCTGTCTAGCAACTGCAATTCAAAACCTGAGCTTACCCCGAAACCTGGAACACTAGGGGGGCTGAAAAACAGCATTCTGGCATCGGGTATTTGGGTAGCAAGCCCAAAAAGATTGTTGGTGATGGCTTCTATAGATTCATCTTCTTTACCTTCCCGCTCTTCCCAATCTGTTAATTGCAAGAATGCCAACCCATAATTGCTGCCTGGACCACTTATTAAGCTGCTTCCAGCGATAAAAGTGACCTTGGAAACACCGGGGATTTCTTTAGCCCTTTTGTTGAGCTCCTTCAACACACTATAAGTTCTGTCCAAAGAGCTGCCTGGCGGAAGCTCAACATTGGCAAACACTATCTTCCTGTCTTCGTTGGGCACAAACCCTGTTGGTGTTGTCTTGTTGAACCACCAAATTCCATACACACTTGCCGCTAAAATCAGGAGAGTTAATACTTGTTTTGATATCAAAAAGGCCACTGCCTTCCCGTATTTTTGTGTTAGCTTTTCAAATCCAGCATTGAATGCATCATAGAAGCGCTGTACAAGGTTCTTTTTCTTGCCGTGCTCGTCCGTATGAGGTTTTAATACCAGGGCGCACAGCATCGGACTTAATGTTAAGGCATTTATCGCTGAGATAATAATGGCAATTACCAGAGTTATCCCAAACTGCTTGTAAAATACACCTGAAGGCCCTGAAATAAATGTCACGGGCAGGAACACGGCGACCATAACCAGTGTAATGGAAATAATGGCCCCGCTAATACCACCCATCGCATTGTTGGTCACCTCTTTCATGTCAGGATTTTTCTCTTTTTCCATTTTGGCATGCACCGCTTCAACCACTACGATCGCATCGTCCACCACAATTCCTATGGCCAGAATCAAAGCGAATAGCGTTAGTAGGTTAATGGAGAATCCAAAGACATTGAGAAAAAAGAATGTGCCTACTATGGACACAGGAACCGCAATGGCAGGGATGAGGGTAGACCTGAAATCCTGTAGAAATAGGAACACGACTATGAACACTAGGACAAAGGCTTCAAAGAGAGTATGAAGCACACTTTCCATTGAGGCAGATAGAAATTCATTGGTGTCGTAGTTAATGATGTAGTTCAATCCTTCAGGGTAGTTTGCTTTGCTTTCATGCAAGAACTCCTTTATTTCATCAATGATCACCTGGGCATTGGATCCCGGGGTTTGATACACAGCCATGGTCAGAGAAGGGTTGCCGTCAGTTTCCCCTACTGTAGCAAATGAAAATGCTGACAGCTCAATTCTTGCTACGTCTTTCAACCTGAGCAATTGACTTCCTTCGCCTGCTCTTACTATAATGTCTTCATATTGCTTTACTTCATTGTACTTCCCGCTATATTTTATCACATACTGAAAAGATTCTCCGCTGTTCTGCCCCAGCTGGCCAGGAGCAGCTTGTGTGCTCTGCTCGTTAATGACCTGCACTACATCGTTCGGTACCAGATTGTAATTGGCAAGTTTTTGAGGGTCCAGCCAGATACGCATTGCGTAGTTCTTTAGTCCAAATACGAAGGCATCCCCCACCCCTGAAATTCGCTTTATGGCGGGGACAATATTTATGTTCAGGTAGTTCTGGATAAATACGTCATCATAGCTCTCATTAGTGGTAAAAAAGGACAAAAACATCAATGCACTTGTTTGCTGTTTTTGCGTTACCACCCCTGATTTTGTCACAGCTGCCGGAAGCAGAGGCGTGGCTCGTGCCACTCTGTTCTGTACGTTTACCGCTGCTATATCCGGATCAGTTCCCTGTTCAAAATATACGGAGATATTGGCACCTCCATTATTATCAGCCGTGGAGGATATGTATGTCATGCCTTCTACACCATTTACCTGCTCCTCTATAGGGATAATGACCCCTTCAAGTACAGTAGCAGCATCTGCACCGGTATAAGTGGCGGATATTTTTATGGTAGGTGGTGCTATATCAGGGTATTGAGTAACAGGCAAAATAAGTATGCCGATCACGCCCAGCAGTACTATAAAGATGGAGATGACCGTGGAAAGAACAGGACGTTCAATAAATTTTTTGATCATAATCTTTCTATTTAACCGTTTTGAACTGAATCATAGAGTCAATAGACACCTTTTGTGGCGTTATTTTCATTCTATTCTTGAGATTCCCAACGCCTTTGCCAACTACAAGTTCTCCTTCTTCTAGTCCTTTTTCAATAATTGCCAGGTTGCTGACGCGGTCTTTGATTTCTACCACCATAGAAACTACAGAATCACCTTGTGATTTATATACATAGGTAAACCCCTGTTGTTCATACGTGGCTGATTCTGGTACCACAAGGGCATTTTTATACTTGCGAGGCACTCTTACCTTTCCTGTATTTCCATTGCTAAGCAGGCCATTTTTATTTTCAAACTTCACCCGGAATTCTATTGTTCCTGTCGTAGGGTCAATTTGCCCTGTAGATGTTTCCACAACTCCTTGTTCTTCAAACATAGAACCATTCGCGAGCTCTAGGTCTATTGGTGGAATGAGGCTTATCTTGTCGTCTAAGCTGGCCCCTGGAAATTTTTGAAAGAAATAGATGTATTGTCTTTCATTCACGGAGAAGTAGGCATATACTTCACTAACATCAGAAACTGTAGTTATTGGGTTAGGGTCAGAGGGCCCAACAAGGCTTCCTGTTCTTGAATTGAGCTTGCCTACAATGCCATCTATTGGGCTCGTAATAGTTGAGAATTTTATGTCCTCCTCAATGCCTTGAAAATTTGCCGTAGCAGCTGAATGCCCCGCTTGGGCCTGGCTGAGCTGTCCTTTTGCCTTTAGCAAGTTGGCACGTGCTGTTTCCAGTTGAATATTGCTAATGATGTTCTTTTCAACCAGGGGGATAAGTTTGTCTACTTCCACTTGTGCCGCCTGAACACCGGCTTTGGCAGCGTCGATCTTTGCCAGGGAGGAGCTTACCTGAGCTTGTGCAGCATCTGCATTTCGGTCCTGAATGTTGGTTTCTAGTTTGAATAACGGTTGGCCTTCTTCTACTTTGGCCCCTTCATCTATGAATACTTCCAGGATATAGCCCTGGATTTTTGAACGGACCTGGTTGTTGTTCTTTCCCGAAATTTCTGCAGGAAAAGAGTAGTAGCTTTCAACATCCTGTTTAGCTACCTCCACTATGGGAAATGGTTTTGGAGGAGGCGTCTTTTTGACTTTAGTGGTACAAGAGGATGTTGCTAATAGACAGAATAAGGCCAAAAGCACCGTTATTGGTTGTTTCATGATTGGTGGTTTTCTAAGTTGTGACTAACGTCTCTGCCAGTGAAGTCAGCTTACACCTGGACACCTCTTCCAAGCTTGCATCTTGTTTCTGGCAGAGACGAAATTTAGGCATTTCTGTGCCAAATGCAATTTTCTGGAAATTAAAATTGGAGAATCAAACAGGCTTAATTAATCAAAGATCAGTAAGCCTATTAGGAGATCTGTGAAGATTGTTAGGTTTGAGCTGGAAAACATTACACAATGAGCACAACCAATCGTGACTTTAGGGACATCAGCGGTTCAACGTCAAATGCGGAAGTAACCTAGGGTCGTTAACCCGTGGGTACTATTGTCTTAAAAGCTATGTTATGTCTGGTTCCATTCCTGCATTCATGGACTATAGTTCCATCCAGTTGTTCAACCAAGCTGTACACCAGCCGCATCCCCAATGTTGTCAGGCTCTCAATATCATCATTGAAGGAGAAGCCAACGCCATCATCACTGATTGTTAGTTCATTTGCTTCAGCATGTTGTTTGATGGACACACACACCTTCCCCCTCCGACCATCAGGGAAGGCATATTTTATGGCATTTGTAAGCAGTTCATTGATCAAAAGGCCAAGTGGGATAGCCGTATCAATATTGAATTTAATTTGGTCTATATCAAAGTCATACGTTATGTTCACATCCTCAGGTTTCATGGATTTCAGAACGCTATGGGCCAGCGTCTCAATATATTGGCCATAATCAATCTGGGAAAAATCCTCAGACTGATACAGCATTTCATGGACAAGAGCCATGGAGGTAATCCGATTTCGAATCTGCTGAATTTCATGTTTCGCAGCTACACTTTTAATATTTTTTACTTGCAAAGCAATAAGAGATGCAATGATCTGCATATTGTTTTTTACACGGTGATGGATCTCCTTTATCAAAATTTGTTTTTCTGATAAAACGCTTTCCAGGCTTTGGGTTTTTACCTGAAGGTCTTTTCTGGCGCTTAATTCTATTTTCAGTAGTTTATTGACCTCCTCTTGCTTGATGGAAAATCCGTGGACAAAATAACTTAGGCTAAAAAACAAAACGCCGGAAATAGCTGTGACGTTCATTGCTGAAAAGAGCAAAATTTGCGTTGTATTTAAGAGCTCTTGCGAGGGGAAAGTAAGCTCGTAGATTATTAAAATGATTACAATAAAAACAAATGCTCCAAACCATCGGGTTGCTCTCTTAAAATCCTGGAACAACAAGCTGCCTGTAGGGGCTAGAAGTGACCATAAGACAACTACACCTGAAGAAACAAAGCTGCCAATAGACCATTGCACAAAGGCGGGCAGTAATAATATGAGCAACAACTCTATCTCTACTAACTGTTTTCCTTTGAGCACGCCTTTGTGGAAGAGCGCAATAACAATTGCCATTATGACTGTGTAGCAGAGTGGAAAGATGGCAGGGAAGTGCATTCCCAAGGCCCAATACATAAGCCCCCACAATATTCCAGCAGTAGCGATTAGCTTAGAAGTTATTAGTAAAGTATTAATAGGGAGGGATCCTATGGTGCTTGTTTTATTCTCTTGCATTCTTGTTCTGTGATATTACATCAAACGCCATCCCTGTGCCAGGACCCTAGACATGGTTTATCCTCTATATGGACGACCCGTCTCATATTTATCATACGGGCGGTATAATTGTGCCCGAAATTTAGGCAATTTCCAACCAATCAGAAAAACCCTGAACCAATGTGAGACAACCATTAGTCTCTGCATATACCAACAGCGCCATCCGTATTTTCAAGCCTCTTCGTTCGCCTCCTACCCCATGCAAGCACTTTTACTCCTGCTGAGTATTGTATTTTGTCGGGGCGGTTGTTAAGCAAGCCATCAAATCTAGGATAACTCAGCTCTAAACTGTTCATTTCTATTGTATTTATTGGCCATTCAAGGTGATGAATTTCATAATTGTTAATGAAACTCTCTGTATCCTGAAGCAGAGCGTATCTTTCGGTTAACCATGAGTCGAGAGCATTTTTTACCTCAGTCTTTTTGCCAATAGAAAATGACAATTTGAGGTGGTCATTATATTCAGAATTGTTGGAGAAATAAGTCCCTTTATTTCTTGCGATTTTGGAATAGCGATAAGGGAGGCCCGAGATTCCCCTGGCCACTTTACAGGATAAGCGAGAGCCTCCTTCAATGCTCAGAAAGTAAACCCCGGTTTTGTCAGCTGACCTGACATAGGTTCGAATGTTGATTTCATCGAAGTCTGAAACAGGTGGAAAGGAAGGGAGATGCCTGGGCCTGATCTTCTCCATGGTAAATGCTACAAGAGACACCCATGGTTTTCCTTCAAATAGATCAATTTCAAGCTCTTTTGGAACAAACTGCTTTAACGAAGTTAAGTCAACTTGCCAATGTAGAAATATTGCGTTGTTCCACTCCTGGTAAAATTTCCAATTTCCATCAGGGAGCTTCCAGGGTCTGTGTTCGGTGACAGATAATATGTCGTCTATGGTCATTGCCATTTAATTGCACCCAGCCGGCTACCGCGTTTTTTGAATAGTTGTTTGAACGTCTTCACAATAGGCAGCAAAAGCAAGTCTTAGATCATTAAGTTATTTGCCAAGGTAATAAAACTGGCTCTGACAGAAAATCCGCACAGATAATTTGGATTGAATTTCACTCCCCATTGGGTATAGGCTTTATAGTAGCGTGCTGGTTCTGCCTTCTAGTTTATCACTATTTTTTGAACTTCCATCTGCTCATTAATAGTAACGGTCTCAATAAAGTATACACCTTGCATCAGGGAAGATAGGTCGATAGTAGTATTGTTGGAGAATAAACTATGGGTCTGTATTGTTCTTCCGGTAAGATCAATCACCCTCGTAGTTGTGATGGTTTTATGTGAACTAATATGAACCAAACCATTAGATGGATTTGGGGAGATGCTGATCTGGGAATGTAAAGTTTCTTTGAAATCTTTAGACGTTGTGTTTGGTACCGTTTGATTTTGAAACCATGCCACCCCACCGGCACCGCCAAAGGTTCCCGTCAGAATGTCGATGTCTCCATCAGAATCTATATCATCCGCACTTAGTGAAACAGTATATTCTATATCAGTAGTTACGATTTGATAGTCACTTGAGTCAAACCCGTCTGTACCATCATTCCAGTAACATTTGATAACACCCGCGTAAGATTGGTCCTGATACAAGGAGGCCACAATATCATTGTCGCCGTCATTGTCCATATCCTGTGCTATCAGGTGGGTTACTACATAGTTGGTGTCAACGGTAAACAGGTCGTTGTTTGTAAATCCTCCTGCGCCATCCGATTCATACCACTTCATGATATTAGATGAATTTGGAAAATAATCGCTTGAAGGGTAGAGGATGTCCATATACCCATCATCATTCAGGTCTGAAACGGACATCCAATAGTAACCGAAATCTAAATTTGAATCTATCGTTTGGGCGGCATTGAAACCTCCAGCACCGTTGTTGGGCAGCAATACTATTTCGTTAAAGTAAGTAAACATGGCGATATCCTGGTATCCGTCACCGGTAAAATCATGAGAAACAATTGAATACCCTGATGTGTTAAGCGGAATACCATTGCTGTCTATAACGCCCCCCGAATTAGTATATAATATGCTCTCAGATATAATTTCAGGATAGTTATCATTTGATACATCAATTCCATGAATCCATGCATCAAAACTCCCTGCATGGTCAATAGTGGACATGGAAAAATTCTGGCTTCCATCGTTGAGAAACCGCACTACTTCGCCACCAAATATGGTTACACTTGCGATGTCTACGTCGCCATCATTGTCCAGGTCGAGTAAATCAAATTCTTCCAAGCCCGCTTGCCAATTTGCCCCATAGTTGTACAGCTCAATTGCTGCGGAGAATGTCCCGGAGCCCTGATTCTCAAACCAAATCAAATTTGAGGGTGAGTTTCTATCTGTCATTACAATATCTTTATCTCCATCACCATCGAGATCATATATTTTAGCATCACGTGTTGCGGAATTGGACTGTAGGGTAGATTGGATAAAAACAACTTGAGAGTAGGCGAGCGTATTTGCAAGAATTGAGCTCATAAAAAGCAGCTTCATTTTCATAATTCGATGGATTGTTTTATGCGCCACGCAGAATCTAATAATTGGACCGAAAATAGCCTTGTATCAAGCCATTGTTGCTTAGAGGCAGCATCTGTTGATTCAGCCCTCGGTCTTTCTGTGAGCCATATTTTATAATCCAGGTGCGTTGTAATTGGTGCGTACGGTGCCATTAAACTTTAATGAATCGTGAATAAAAAGGTTGATTCCGGTTGTCCGGGTTTGCAATCTTCAGGAGATACATTCCCCTTTCTAAAAGAGAAATATTGATCTTGTTCTCCTGGGTAATCTGCCCATGTTTGATCAGTGCGCCACTGATGTTATGGATTTCAAAATCAAAGCCCGTCACCGGTTCTTGTGACATGGAACTAATGAAAAGGGTATGCTGCAATGGGTTAGGGTAGATGGTAAACGCACCGTTCTGCAGCTCTTCAAGGGAATTGGTAGCGCAGGTATCTACCCAGCTGGTCCCGTCAAATTCAAAAGGGGGTGGTATGTCCACACATAAATGGGCAAGTGCCGTTACCGCAACATCTGCAATTCGCGGTGTAGCATCGTAGTTGTAGTCATAAATTGAGTCCGTATCGTCCCAAACTGCGCTGTTGATGGTGCCATGATTGTTGTTACCAGACACATCAAGGACCTGGGCGCCTAAACCTTCATTCATCTTCCAGTAGCCAATCAGGTTATTCATATTCGGATGGGTGTTTTCGATAGTGTCGCAGTACCAATCCGTAATCGTCGTAGCATCCAAGACAGTATCCCACATCCTCAGCTCGGCAACAGCGCCTTCATAGTTGTAAGCTGAATTGATATCCGCACCAACAAAGAAGCCAGCATTGGTATTGATGTCGCCAATAAGTGAAATGTCTGACTGGGTAACGAACTGCCCGTCTTCATACATGGACATGAACCCATCTCTGTCGAATGAGACACTCAGCGTATGCCATTCGTCGTCAGCAATTACACTCCCAACATTGATATCTACGCGTGTAACACCGTCTCCAATATTCACCTTCCACTCTGGCCCGGACGGATATTTAAAGGAAAAAACAACACCCGGATTTAAGCCTGTGTCCCAGTCTTTGTTTCCTACAATGGCAACATCACCACTTGAGGAAGTCCTCACCCTGCATTCTATAGTGAAATCCTGGCTGGCGCCGAAGTCAAACAGGGTGTCGGCAGGGATCTGCACGAAGTCAGCATTGCCATCGAATCTCAATTCTGCAAAATCCCCCAGACAATTGCTGGCATTATTAGATATGAGTGTGGAGTCTTTCAAAATAACTTGTTGGGGAATGTTATTCCCGCTTGCAATAAAGGCAACCTCCCGATGCTCTATGGACGTACCTCCGTGAGACGTACTTACCCCACCGTGGTCGGATGACACCAGGATGAGCCAGTCTTCATTGGAGTAGTTTGGCCGCTGCTGGATAGCTTGTAAAATAGGTCCAATCAGTGCGTCAGTAGTTTCAATGGCACTTATATATTCGGATACCGTGGGGCTAAAACCGTAACCGTGCCCGGCATAATCCACATCGTCAAAATGAAGGAACGTCAGATCAGGATCATTCGTGCTGATATAACTTATGGCCTGGCTGCTGACCTCTGCATCAGTAGATACATTGAGCTTGAAGTCGACGTAGCTCTGGACAATATAATCGTTTATGGGGTCCCAATGACATATGGAGAGCGTATTGATAGTAGAGTCAAATTCCTCTGCATGCCTGAGGATGGAGGGATAGTTTTCGTAATCATTTATGGTAAAATCATTGCCCGTAACCAGGTGTTTTGGTGACCAAACACCACAAAGAATCGCCGACCATCCAGGCCCGCTAATGGTGATGTCTTCATTCAGGGCATTTGGGCTGTAGATTCCGTTGGCAATCAATCCATCGATATTCGGAGTTTGGGCAAGCTCCAGGGCATCGGCCCTGCATCCGTCAATGCCGA
>Ga0302120_10000525_pt1 | contig 17385 bp, 14 predicted proteins | sample AG5_Bottom_MG_FD_203118 | JGI IMG/M metagenome (GOLD analysis project Ga0302120, IMG submission 203118) | Marine microbial communities from Western Arctic Ocean, Canada - AG5_Bottom | ecosystem: Environmental > Aquatic > Marine > Oceanic | place: Canada: Western Arctic Ocean | collected 2017-10-01 | reverse complement strand
ACTGAGATTCGCCTTCGGACTCGGACTTCGCGTGAATGCTGAAGGGGATGTGTTATTGAGGGATGAATGTCTCAATCTGTCCGATGAGCCCGCGTAGACTGTCTCCCCAACCACGCCCCAACCGGGTTTTTCTCGCCCCATTGGTGCTTCTGGTTTTGACTTCAGCGGCGTTCTCCGGTTGTTTCGGCGACGATGGTGCTGGTGAAGGCGACCCTTATGCCAACAGCCCAATCACCTTGACCGTGTACTACGAGACCACCGCCGGTCATGTGATGACCGAGAGTAGTAATAATGGCCCGACGACCACCACCGGCGCCGAATTCAGTTTCAATTTTACCAAGACCTTCTCCGACGATGGGGCGATGGTCAAATTCTGGTTCAACCCCGATGATGGCTCGGATCCGGCCGAAGCCGATGCCGCTCAGGAATCGGTCATCACCTACACCTACCTGACGCACGGAACCTTCGATGGTGAGTTAGGGGCTGAGGATGCGGCAGGTAACACTCGTATCATGGAAGTGATACTACGTGTCGATATGCACGTCAAACTCACCGACACGAATTGCGACAGTTGTGATGACACCGCCGTTGACGCCACCACCGATTGCACCGATGGTACCCCCGGGCCAGTAATCATCGAGGTATCGTCTAACGTGTCCAATCCTCAAACGTTAGGTGGTGTCTTCGGGGGTCCTACAACTGTGACTTGGTCATTGGAGAATTCCACCGGCGAGGAAGTCGCCCAGCGCGAGGAGCAGGTGGGTGACGGCCAAGAAAGCAAGTGGACAACCGAGTGGGATTTGCCCGAGAACGGCACCTGGACGCTCAAGGTCTCCGCCGATGGAGATAATATCGATGTCGAAAACAACATCTGGATCAAGTACGCCGAGGATGAAAGCCCGCCCAATCCGAACCCCGAAGCCAGTTCCTCACCCGAATAGTGAATCTGAAGTGAAAGTGAAAAAGCCGCGCACTACGGCCACTTCATCATCGTTGAATACCGCCGTTCACTTCCATTTCTCGACTACCGTCCTTCATCCCTTAATATAGGTAGGCGCAATCATCGATTATAGTGGAATGCGGAAACAACCGTTGAAGCCCAGGAGAAATAAACATGGCAAGCAAAACTAGCAAAACTAACAAAACTAATCCAACCAACGCCGCACGCGGCAAGAAAACCACAGCCACCACCGATGAGAATGATGATGGGCTAGACCTTTCTGAACAAGAACAGGAGGCGACCACCCTGACCGAAGAGCAACTCGAAGAAGCGACCATCGATGACCTTCCCGGCGTAGGACCAGCGACCGCCGAGAAATTACGAGAAGCCGGGTTCGACGAACTGCTGGCAATCGCGGTAATGACCTCAGCCGCATTGGCCGACGCCGCTGAACTCGGCGAAGCGGTCGCTAACAAAATCATCCAATCCGCCAAGAAGATGGCAAATATCGGCGGCTTCCTTAGTGGTGGTCAACTACTCGAGCGCCGCCGAGAAGTGATGAAGTTACATAGCCAGGTTGAATCCCTTGACTCTCTGCTCGGCGGTGGATTCGAGACTCAGGCACTGATTGAAGTCTATGGAGCATTCGGCTCCGGAAAGACTCAAATCGCCCACCAATTGGCAGTCAATTGTACCCTACCAGTCGATCAAGGTGGATTCGATGGTGACGTATTCTACATCGATACCGAGGATACCTTCCGCCCCGAGCGCATCATGCAGATGTCGCGCGGCCTCGACCTCGACCCCGACGAGGTCCTGAAGCGGATTCACGTCGCCCGAGCTTACAACTCAGACCACCAGATGCTACTGGTCGACGAAGTAAAACGGATGAGCAAAGGCATGAATGTCAAATTGATTGTTGTCGATTCGCTGACCGGCCATTTCCGCGCTGAATACATCGGCCGAGGAATGTTGGCTAACCGCCAGCAGAAATTGAATCGTCACCTGAAGGATTTGAAACAGATCGCCGACATCAATAACGCCCTAATATTAGTCACCAATCAGGTACACTCGAAACCCGATGCAATGTGGGGCGACCCGACCAAACCGGTCGGTGGCCATATCTTGGCACACGCCAGTACCTTCAGGCTCTACCTACGCAAGGCCAAAGGGGGTAGGAGAATCGTCCGTCTGGTCGATTCCCCCAACATGCCTGAAGGCGAATGCGTGATGGAAGTAATCGAAGACGGACTGCGTGACTAAATTAGTCACCATCCCCTTTGAGCCATCTCCCCAGCAATGTAAATCGGCGCTTTTTTGCAAGTCTGCAAACCGACCCCTAAAGGGGGTCGACAAGCAACACGTTCAAATTGGCTACAACGCGGCTTACGCCCATGCGCCATTTGATTGAACGCGTGCTTAGCCTGCAAGATGACGAGATTACGACCCCTGTAGTACCAGAGGCCGAGGATAATATTTCAGCCGATGATGAGGAATTACGTAACCTTCTTGAATCTCTCAAACCCCGAATTCGAGTGTACGGAATGGGTGGAGCCGGATGTAATGCCATCGGCCGTCTCCAAAATGAGAATCTTTTCAACAATTCATACGTTACCGGATATGCCATCAATACCGATGCCCAGGCTCTTCTTCTCGCCAATGTCGAGAAGAAAATTCTCATCGGCCGCACCGCACGCGGTCGTGGCGCCGGTGGTGACCCCACCAAGGGTGAGGCCGCGGCGTTGGAGAGCGAACACAAACTACGGCAAATCACCGACGATACTCAGTTGGCGATAATCACCGCCGGCATGGGTGGCGGCTCGGGCACAGGTGCAGCAGCACATGTGGCACGCTTGGCCAAGAGTCAAGGAGCGCTGACAATCGCAGTGGTGACTTATCCATTCAAGTCCGAGGGAACCCTCCGCCGACAGAATGCTGAGTGGGGACTGGAGCGCCTGCGCGAACATTGCGATACCATCATCGTCATTCCCAATGAACGCCTGCTTGAAATTGAAAGTGTGCGCGACCTACCTCTTGCTGCGGCTTTCCGTGTCGGTGATGAATTACTCGTCCGCACGATTCGAGGTGTTACCGACCTGTTGACCTGCGATGGCATGGTCAACCTCGACTACGAGGATTTGAAATCGGTCGTCCAAACCGGTGGAGGTGTCTCGATGATTGGAATCGGTAGCGCCAAAGGCGCTAATCGAGCCGCTCAAGCCACCCTTGAAGCACTACACTCACCACTGCTTGAAATCGATTTCTCGGATGCCCGTGGAGCCCTCATCAATGTCGTAGGTGGCCCTTCACTTACACTGGGTGAGGCCGAGCAATGTGCACAGATAATCAAGGAACAAATATCCGAACACGCAAAAATCATCTGGGGTGCTGCGGTTGAGGATGACCTCAAAGATGAGATTCGCGTTATGGTGGTACTCACCGGAGTGAGAAGTACCCAGATTTATGGCAATAGTGAAAACCGTCAACTCAACACACTGAGGAACCGCTCAATAGAGTTCGTCAATTGAAGGTCATCGATTGAAGACGTCAGTTGAACTCACCAGTCTTTGGTGCGTTCATGGTATTGTTATCGGAATCAAGGCTCTCATCCAAGGCTGAATCCGACTCACCATGCTCAGGGTTGGTTGGTTGGTGGTCACCTCGTAGCGAATCACCCGACTCGGGGTTTGAATACATCATCTTGAAGAGAATGGCAATAGCAACTACTACAACTATCAGCCCCCCTAATTCTATTGGCGTTGGTCCACTTGAGGCAACCTCGATGGTGGTCGCATTCACACCTGGAAGACTGATTTGGAAAGATGACCATGCATCACCACTACTACCCCCATCTCCATTGACTGCATTGCCGTATAACTCAAAGTGCACCGTTGAGGTCGCAACATCCGGTGAGGTCCAATTCACTTGCCATTGTCGGGCGTCACTTCCCTTTTCCGTGTGGGTCAGGCCATCTTCAAGAAGTTGCACCGATTCATGCGAATAGTTTACTTCCCCATCAGAGATCAATAATCTGAAGCCACCCATTGAACCGTTGGCTAGAGTTTCATCGGTGCTGCTGAGACTGATGTTCAAAACATAGGTCGTATTGGCATCCCATGCTTGCGGCAACCCACTTAATTCAACCTGAGTTGAAGTATCGGCAACTCCATGGCATAGGCAACCATTGTTGGCTAGATTTCCAACCCCAGACGGAAGGGCTGTGATGGGAGGGGCGAAGAATAATGCCACCATCAGCACCAGCACCACTACCACTCGATGCCGCATGTTCTTCCCCATTCACTCGCAGTCGCCAGTTCGTTTATGTCCATCGCTATTATTGGTCAGCAGCGATAGCAACTCAGCCAAGGGTTGCATTGATGAGTGTTGTAACGCGCCGCTGGCCCAGAGGCATTGGGATGATGTTCAGCGATGAAGCCGAAAATGAGGATGAAGATGACATCTTCGAAACCTTGGGAGTAAATTCTTCTCCACCGGCTGAACGTGGAGCAGATTTACTCGATGCTTTCGCCGATGACGAAGGCGATCTTGGAACACTATCTTTCGACCCGCCAGATGTGGCCACGGATGGCGACACTGATGACGTCGACCCTTTCGACCTTATCGAAGACTCCCGCTCCAACAGCCAACCCGAAACCGATTCTGAGCAGGAGTCACTTGTCGGTGATGCCCTCGACGCCTTGCTTTCCGACGAAGATGAAGGTTCTTCGGCAATAGAAACCCCTGGCTCCCCAGCCGCTTCCCCCACCACTTCCCCCGCCGCTAAATCCAAATCGGGGAAAGCCGATACCAGTGCAGCATATCGCATCTTGCTGGAGACGGTATGGGTAGACAATCAACTCGACCCTTCCGAGGTCGCTCTATTGGTTCGGAAGCGTGAATCTCTAGGTATCGACTTCAATGACCATCTGCAGATGGTACACGATATCATCAATACCGATGTCAGCGGTCATGAAGAGGCACTCGACAATGATGCCGCAGCTCTCGGTGTTACCGCTCTGAAAAGTGGTCTGTCAAAACAGGAATGGCTGAAGGCCTACGAATGGTGCGAAGCATTGGGTTGCGGCGAAGCCTTCGCGCATGGGGTTTGGAGCGGCTCTGATTCGGTATTGAGCAACGAGGTACACGAATTGCTCAAGCCACTGGCAAAACTTCTGCGAACCGAGTAATCAATTTCCTAAAATTCGCTTCGCTTCTGATGAGAGGTCAATTGTCCTACTAACAGCATTGACCGCATATGCCCCAAATGCACCAGATAGTTGTTTCTGGTCGCCCATCAATGTGTGTTCAAATATTCTCTCAGCCGCAGATAATGTCGTCACATCGCTGGCCATTCCCATCAAACTTTTTGCAGCACCTGCATCATCTGAGACCACACTACCTATTGCTCTAATGACTCTGGTTTCATCATTATCGGGCCTTATTATCTCAAATTCCATCTCAAAGGATTCTAGATTTTGCAAGGCTTCATTCTTCTTCAACTTCACTGGTTCCAGAAATTTCGGTGCAATTAATTCATAGAAGTGCTTGCCATCGCCATTGTAGAAAACCGGATCAACCCCCATTATTTTACATAGTGAATCAGACCAATCGAGCCTATCTTCCTTGATATCCCAACTCCATACCCCGTACAAATGGTAAATATCGGTCTCGGTCTGTTCATTGGCGAGTTTCATTGACAATTTCATCACTTCAGCGGCGTCTCTGTGACCTTCAAGGTCTTCGATCATGCCAGTCATCGAAATGTAATTTCCTTCGTCGTCATAATTTGGTTTTTGTGTCGTCCTTACCAATCGATATTCGTCACTGTTGAGTCTCTTCACCCTAAACACAACTCTGGTTTTTTCCTTATTTGCGATACCTTCATCGGTCTTTTTTCTAACTATTTCAAAATCGTCCGGATGGATGTTCGACCACATATAATCCAAGGGGTATGTTTCCTGCATATTCTCCATACTACTCAAGTCGCCGACAGAATCCAATAGCAACCGCACAAGTTCGGTTTCAACCCGGTTCAGGTGTTCTGAAACCGTGCTACGAGAAAGATTGATCTCTCGCGCCAAATCCGCCATCTTCAAAGAACGTGGAATCTGATACCAGCCTGCATCCCAAGCAGATTTGACCACGCGAAGTTGTTGTGGTGAGACTAGACGGTTTGCCAATATGCTGTGGGCTTCTACAGATGATGCGGAGAAGCGATCGGGTTTCAGCGTTATTCGCAGGGCTGATACGACCATACCAACAGATTGCGGTGGCCCTCGAATAATATAATTCAATCCGCCTTGGTCGAGGGTGGATTCGGGAGTGACGCTGGACGAGCGAGCGCTGGCATGTACGCTGATAAGGTCGTTCGCCGCTGCATTGAAGCGAACCTGCAGTACCCATTCCTTCGCCCATGTTGACTGCGGTGCGGTCAAGACCTCGATGAGTTCAATGATACCGATATTTGCAGAAACGTCATCAGGTGAGAAACCATCCTTGAACACAACTTTAGTTAGTATGTCTATGTGGTCGCTACTACGTTCAGAATAGCCAAGGAATTGCGCATGCTCAATATAATTCAATAACTCTCCCATCGGAGTGTTTTCAAGCGTTGTCCGAGACCAAAATAACTGAACTTCGCGCACTGGCCCACCCCAAACGTGGCAAGGGGTCATCTCATTTAATGCTGATATAATAATAGATTATTTAGATTGAAAATCAATCATGATTATACATGCAAACTCCATGTAATTTCCGTGGTACTGCGAAGCATATTACCAACTGAGCAGTATTTTTCATGGGATTTCTCTGCCAATCTAGTCAACAGAGTGATGGGGGCATCGGTATCAAGATGATAACTCATGTGAATCTTGGTGAATACCTTCGGAAAATCTTCTGCTCTCTCTGAGGTCAATTCCACGTGGGCTGAGCGAACTTCCCGGCCTTTGACCCCTTCAATCAAGTCGATCAGACTGCAAGCTCCAGCGCACTGTAGCACGACTTGCATCGGGTTGGGGCCATTTTCCCAATCTAATGAGATTCTCCCCCCATCGCTATTTATTCCGCTGAGAGTTGTTTCCCCTGTCCATTCGACTCTTCCTTCCATACTATGGCGAATGGGTTTCTGCGCTTATGCTTGACCTTCAATTACTCAGCATTTCTTCGCCGACCTCGGAACTAAGGCGTAGAGGATAACAAGAGACGAGACCGCATAAAATCAGGGTATTAGCGGGATGCTTCTGTGGGCGAGTGGTGGGTATGAAGCGGGCTAAGTAACCGTCGCGTTGATGAGGAGGGGGTTACTCGCTGACCTCGATAACCATGACTGGAACCACGGCGGGAACCCCGATAAAGATGGGAAATAAAGGTTTGAGCGTACCCGATGAACCAATCATCAATTACATCGAGGGAGATGGTATCGGTACCGATATTACCCCGGTGATGATGAAAGTCGTCGACGCCGCAGTCACCAAAGCCTATGGCGAGGATAAGAAAATTCACTGGTCGGAAGTGCTCGCCGGAGAGAAGGCCTTCAACGCCACCGGCGAGTGGTTGCCAGAGGCTACCCTTACAGCGATGCGTGATGGACTGGTCTCAATCAAAGGGCCGTTGACCACTCCGGTTGGAGGTGGGATTCGCTCACTCAACGTCGCTCTGCGTCAACAACTCGACCTCTTTGCCTGTGTCCGCCCGGTACGCTGGTACGTCGGTACTCCCAGCCCGGTCAAAGACCCCGGCGCAGTCAACATGATAATTTTCCGCGAAAATAGCGAAGATGTCTACGCTGGAATCGAATGGGAATCCGGCTCAGAAGAGGTCGCCAAAGTCATCAAATTCCTGCAAAATGAGATGGGCGTGGATAAAATACGCTTTCCCGACACTAGTGGCATCGGTATCAAACCAATCAGCAGTGAGGGAACGGCTCGAATCGTCCGTGCCGCATTTGAATATGCGATAGACAATGACAAGTCGAGCGTCACCTTGGTTCACAAGGGTAACATCATGAAATTCACCGAAGGTGGTTTCAGAGATTGGGGTTACCAATTAGCCAAGGATGAATATGGTGCGGTAGAAATAGACGGTGGCCCGTGGTGCGAGATGACCAACCCGAAGACGGGGAATCAAATCATCATCAAGGATGTGATTGCCGATGCAATGTTGCAACAGATATTGACACGGCCTCGAGAATATGGTGTCTTGACGACGATGAATCTCAATGGCGACTACATCTCAGATGCTCTCGCTGCCCAGGTTGGAGGGATCGGTATCGCTCCAGGAGCGAATATCAACTACGATACCGGTATTGCGATTTTTGAGGCTACCCACGGTACTGCGCCCAAGTATACCGGGCAGGATAAGGTGAACCCCGGCTCACTTGTACTCTCGGCCGAGATGATGTTGCGCCACATTGGTTGGACGGCAGCGGCTGACCTGATAATCAACGGAATGGAAAGGGCAATCAGTGCCAAGACGGTTACCTATGATTTTGAGCGACAAATGGAAAATGCAACACTACTTTCGTGCAGCGCTTTCGGCGATGCCATAATCTCCCATATGTGAGAGACATGGATGAAATGCGGCAACGGGTAATCGGCTTGGCTGCAGACGCGGCGATGAGCGATGACCCTTATGGGTGGTTTGAGCAGATATACACCGAGGCAAATGGCGACTGGAACCAAGTCCCTTGGGCTGACCAACGTGCCAACCCTCTGTTCTCCGAATGGTTCGACCACCACTTCCCAAAACCACCACATGCAGGTGCTACAGCCTTGGTTATCGGTTGTGGATTGGGTGATGATGCAGTCTACCTAGAAGCGGCGGGATGGAAGGTTTGTGCCTTCGACATCTCGCAAACAGCTATCGAATGGGCCGAAAAGAACCACCCTGAGTCGAAGGTGGAATGGCGGGTAGCCAACCTTTGTGACCCACCGGCTGAGTGGTTTTCGGCTTTCGACCTCGTGGTCGAAATACATATCTTACAAGCGATGGCCCAAGAACTACGGCAAGAGGGAGCAAAGGTCTTAGCAACATTGGTCAAAGATGGAGGTTTTCTAATCTGTATCGGAAGATTGAGCAATCCTGAAGTTGAAGTCTTAGGGCCCCCATGGCCTCTTGCCAAAGATTGGATAATGGCGATTGGTGAAGGTTTGGAACTACAAGAGTTCAGCGTGACCCGGCGCCAGGATGATGAGCCGGAGACCCTGCGTTTTCGCGCCGTTTGGAAGCGATAACTCTCATTGTTTTGGCTTTACAGCCATGTCCGCGGAGGCGTCAAATTGATGAAAGAGACGCTGGTCGATATATTGCGCCACAGGCGCATGGAAGTGCTCAATTGCGAAATCATCCGATGGTATGTCTGCTATTGGCAGCGACATTCGTTCTCCCAATAATGCTAGCATTCGTGACCGTCAGCGCCGCGTCGAACACAGCAAAGACCGAAACTCAAGCAGGCGAAGAGCAGGGTTGGTGGGTCGAAACCAATGTTGACCGAAACCACGATGGAATCGGTGATATGATCGAAATTGCCCTTGCAACTCCAGGCTGGGTCGGCGAGGATGGCCGTATCGGCATCATCGTCGATTTTGACCACACCCCCACCGATGAAGATGCCCGAATGCTATTCGATGAGGTAGATTTCGTCGAGAGGTGGCGACTGCCCCTCATAGATGCCATCTCAGGCACAGTCCACCACACCGAAATCCTCACCACTTCCAGACTCCCTGGAGTGGTGATGATCGAGTTGAACGGGATGCTCGGCATCGCCATGGATTCGGTAGTTAGTGTGCACGGAGTCGACCAAGTCTGGGAAGAAACCGGCTATACCGGTTCTGGCACGACAGTAGCGATAATCGACACCGGAATCGATGGCGACCATGAAGGATTGAACGACCTCGATGATGATAATTCCACCAACGATACCAAAGTCATCGCCTTTTATGATGCCGTCAATGCCGCTGGACAGACCAACGGCACCGAGATTTTTCCATACGATGACCAAGGCCATGGTAGTCATTGTGCCGGCATCACCGCCGGAACCGGTGCTCCGGATTTCGACTTCGTTGGCGTCGCTCCGCAGGCCAGATTGGTAGGCGTCAAAGTCCTCGATTCCAGCGGCAATGGTTCATTCGACACGGTGATGGGGGGGATGCAATGGACTATCGACCATCGCTACGAATTCAATATCCGAGCCGCCAGTATGAGTTTAGGTGGTTTCGGTCTAATCGAATGGAGTTCTGCTGAAGAGGATAGTGTCAACCGTATGGCCAATGAGATGATGCGCTCCGGCGTCGCCCTCTTCATCGCTGCCGGAAATGCCTTCGTTACTGCACAGATTGGTACACCGGGTAGCGCCGAGGACGCCATCACAGTCGGCGCTCTTGACAAGGATACTTCAATCGCGATTTACAGCAGTCAAGGCCCAACCGAAGAGGGCCGCATCAAGCCCAATATCGCCTTCGTTGGCTCAGATGTGATGTCGGTCGATTTCAACACAAAGACCGGGTACACTGCCAAGAGTGGCACCAGCATGGCTACCCCCGGGGCGGCTGGGCTGGGAGCACTGATGCTTCAGGCAAATCCCGACCTGTCGCCATTCGACCTGCGTAATATCATGCAAGAGACTTCAACATACCGTGTATGCCATTACATGGCAAGCAATGAGCCATGCCCTGAAGACCTGTTACCAAAGAACCGACAAAACAACGTTTACGGCCATGGTCATGTCAATTCTATGCCCAGTGTACTTGAGGCTGCGAGCCAATCATATCAACTGAATACCAACTATTCCCTCAATCTCACCTCTCAAGTTGAACCCGACAATCTCGTTCACCTCTCCTCTGGTGATTCAATCACCCTCTCGGTTTCCGAACCGATGGACACCATCCAATGGCGCTCTAACCACCTGCGCGATGACTGGGCCATCATCCACGACTATGATGACGAAAACACCATCGTAACCTTGTCCCATAGTGACATAATCGAGAATTTAGAACACTTACCCGGAATCACATTGGATGGAAATCAAACCCTCTCTATCAGAGGTACCAAGGGAGACCAAGCCTCGCCTAATCTAGTGGTCTACGTCTTAATAATAGGTGTCGAAAAGGATGTTGACCCCATAGAAGATGAGGACTTAAGCGGCTTGGCAATGCTCTCCATCGGCCTAGTCAGTGGACTTGCTGTAGCCTTGGCTGGCCTTGGGGCAATGGCGGTAATTACCCGAGATGAGGGTAATATATTCCATACTGACGAGGAAAAAACCTTCGATGCCGTGTTGATTCCCGATTCCGACATGTAAGGAACTATTGAATAGGGCGACGAAAGCCCGATGGTCAAAAGAGAGGAAGTTGGGATGGCCGGACGAAGTAGAAAACTGATTGTCGAAGGTGGCGAGAAAGTTGTCGATTTCAATACCAAGGCCTTCAAACCGGCACCTGAATCCGGTATCGCCGAAGCGGTCGAATCGATTCGTACCGGGATGATGTTTCGCTATCAGCACAAGGATATGCAAAACTCGCACGTTTCGATGTTTGAGAAGGAGTTCGCCGAACACCTCGGTTGCAAATATGCCCTAGGTGTCAACTCGTGTGGCTCAGCTATGTTCATCTCCCTCAAGATTGCTGGGGTCAAGCCGGGCGACATGGTGCTTTCCAACGCCTTCACCTTCACTGCAGTACCCTCAGCAATTCACCATGCCGGTGCCATCCCTATTTTTGTCGAATCAAATGATGAGTGGGGACTGGATGCTGATGACCTCGAGCGTAAAGTGGTTGAATCCGGTGCCAAGATTCTGCTGATGTCGTATATGCGTGGCCATGTTCCCGATATCGACGCGGTTATGGCCGTGGTGAAGAAACACGACCTGTACTTCATCGAAGACTGTGCTCATGCCTACATGACCTCATGGGACGGAACCCCCCTCGGTCGGTTCGGAGAAATCGCCTGTTTCTCTACCCAATCTAGCAAAGCACTGTCTTCGGGAGAAGGCGGAATACTGTGCACCGATGACCAAGAAATTGCCGCCAAGGCAATTCTGTACGCCGGTTCATATGAGAATAGATGGAATCGTCATCATGGAATGGACGCGGAAATAATGTCTGAGTTACAGAATCAGATCCCAGGGTATTCGATGCGCATGACAGAGATTACGGCCGCCCTGCTACGGCCGCAAATCACTCGCCTATCGGAGATTCACAAGATACACCAAAGCAATTACAGGTACCTTGAATCATTGATTGGCGGCCATCCAAATATCCGCGTACCACAACCATTCCCCAAGGCCGAGTATTTCTGTGACACGATGCAATTCCACCTTGTAGACCTGTCTCGTGAACAGGCTGATCAATTCGTTGTATTGATGATACAGGAAGGCCTCGGCATTCAGATCTTCGGCGTCGAGGGCAACGCTCGTGATTACCGTCAATGGGCCTATCTTGACGGCGCCGAGAAGGTCGACCTGCCGGCGACGGTGAAAAATATCGAGTTCGCGGTCGACCTCTCCTTGCAACCGCATTTAGGTCATCGCGAGATGGATGTCATTTCAGACGTGATTCACGATGTCCTTGATTACCTTATCAACGGCTGAACGACACCTCAATAACCGGCAGCAAGACTGGTTGGTTTGAGACCGATGTCTAAAGAAGATGACTTGCGAAATCTTCTGTGGGAATTGCTCGGTGAGATTCCACCGGTCGAGCCTATGACCTCAGGGATATTGCAAGAAACCATTGTTCACGATAATTTTAGGCAGGAAGAATGGCTTCTCGATTTGAATGGTGAGCAGGAAGTCACCGCGACCTTACTGATTCCAGATGGAATCGATGAGCATTCGCCAGCCCCTGCCATCATCTACAACCATGCCCACGGGAGCAGGTACGAAATTGGCCGAAAAGAGATGCTTGAAGGCCGGCCGGCACTACTTGAACCCCATTGGGGTGGAATCCTATGCAACATGGGTATCGTCGTATTATGTATCGATATGTGGGCTTTTGGTGGGCGTGCCAATGAAACCGAATCATCGTTGTTCAAGCGCATGCTGTGGGCTGGCCAGGTGTTATGGGGACGCATGGTTTTCGACAATATTCGAGCACTTGATTGGATGCTTTCCCGCCCCGAGGTCGATGCGCAGAGAATCGGAACGATGGGAATCTCTCTTGGCTCGACAATGGCTTGGTGGCACGCTGCCCTCGATGAAAGAATCAAACTGTGCATCGATATTTGTTGCCTGACCGATTTTGATTCTCTTGTTGCCAATGGAAATTTAGATGGGCATGCGATATACTACTACGTTCCCAAATTACGCTTGCATACCACCACTGCTGAAATCAACGCTCTGATCGCCCCTAGAATGCACCTTTCCTGCGCCGGCCTGCAGGATATCCTCACTCCACCAGAAGGTCTTGATATCATTGATTCCCACCTCAAGAAAACCTATGCCGAATACGGTGCCACCGATTCATGGCACCTATACCGTGAGGATGTAGGCCATCTTGAAACCGAAGGGATGCGGGAAATCTGCATCGAGTGGCTTGCTAAATTATGATCTATCTAGGCCTTCTTGCCACAATTCCCCGCCCAATTCTTCCCATTCCTTTGATTGCTTTTCTCCACTGCGGGGATAGAGTGTGAATTCACCGAAGTAAATTTCTGTATCGACCATGAATAAGTCCACTCGCACATAGGGAACATCTACAGATAGTTTCTCTGCGGTGGCGACGATTCTGCCAAACATTTCATCTCCAAGGAAGTCTTTTAGATTTGGAATTTCAGTAATAGGTGGCCATTTTCGGTTCTGGGTTTGTTCGATGAAATCTCCACTCAACGGGTGGTGGAGGTTCTGTTTTACCGAAGTGAATTTACCGACTTCATATTGAATGAATCCAGCCTTACCAAAAAAGCAGTGGACCTTGATGTCATCTGGAGTACAACCCTCTTTATTCAGCAATAGTTCCTCTACCAAAACCCCTCTTGGGTCGATTGCCCGCACTGCCCATTCGTACAGAAATGGATACCGGCGCCGCACTAAACGGGTCAATTTTCGCTCTATTTTACGCTTCGACCAGCGATTCCCATCTTGGTCTCGGTTAGCACGCACCACCCTATATATTTCAGTGATGGCCATGTCTTTCTGCACCCCGCCAATTGCTTCTTCACCATCGTCAATAATGAAAATGCCATCACCAGACCAGTGATTGGTTTTTATTACGCACCTTGAGGGAAGTTCATCCCACGGTAATCGAATAGGGGTTTTTCCTGACCAATGAAACAATTCGGTCACCTTGCAGGCAGATTTGGATAGCACATATTCTCGTGACGCAAATTTATCCTCCATCATTGGAAGTATTGGATTGCGATTCTCGTGCATAGAGCGAATGATGAATTCACTGATTAATTCGGGTTCATCAACCAAGTCCTCATGCCAAGGAAGTATAACTGGACTGAACGGTAGCCTCATCCCATCACTGATTCATTGCTGACGCTGCCCTATGATAGCAGTTTCCAAACAATCACTATCTCCTTTTCAACAAAAGTGACTTCAACGCCGCGACCATGGGGGTAGCATGGTCAAAGCTCCAGAGCCACTGGATTTTTCGCTGACTGCGACCGACCCAATCCCCCCCGAGGGAATTGCATCAATTGTTGAAATTCTCAACAGTGGTAATCTTTTCAGATATGGTGAATCAGGAGGGCTCGACTCGTATGTGGCAACATTGGAGCAGCAATTCGCGCAGATGCACGGTAAGAAATACGCTATTGCGGTGAACTCTGGTGGTTGCGCACTATTCCTTGCACTTGTGGCAGCGGGGGTGACCAATGGTGAAACTGTGATGATGAACGCATTCACACTGGCTCCGGTTCCAGGAGCAATAGAGCATTGTGGGGCTGAGGCGATATTGCTCGATACCTCTGAGGATCTGGTCATCGACCTCGACTCCTTGGTGAACGCGGTGAAGACTACAGATTCACGGTTCCTATTACTCTCCTACATGCGCGGTCATATCCCAGATATGAATGAAGTCCTGAAGATTGTGCGGGATAATAATCTCGTGTTAATCGAAGATTGTGCCCATGTGCTTGGAGCAAAATGGAATGGCCGAGCGATGGGGACTCTGGGCGATGTGAGTTGTTTTTCATTCCAGACATACAAGCAGGTCAATGGTGGAGAAGGAGGGATGATATTAACCGATGATGTTGATATCGCCGCTCGGGCGATACTGATGTCAGGAAGTTACATGCTGTATGGGCAACATCTAGCCGGCCCAGATGATGAGGTGTTCAGAAAATGGGCCGGTAAAACTCCTAATTATTCGATGCGATTGAACGAGATGAGTGCGGCATCGGTATTATCACAACTGCCGATTCTAGAACAACGTATCGAACAATGGAATCATATCCACGGTAGAATTGCCGATGGCATCTCTTCAATCGAGGGGTTGAATGTGCCAAATATATCACGAATGGTTCAATCGGCGCCAACCTCGATTCAATTTATTTCACAACATGAAATATTTGAAATCGATGCTGCAATTTCTATTGCCGAATCATTAGGTCTACAGATCAAATGGTTCGGTGCCAAAGAAGCGATTGGATTCACCAGTAATCACGACCACTGGAGTTTTTTACCCCATCAAACTCTCGATTCTACCGATTCGATGATGAAAAAATTACTCGATATCAGGCTACCTTCAACCTTGAGTGATGAAGAATGTGAAGCGATAGTCGAAATTGTGAAATATTCTTTTTCGGGCGTTAGTAATGACTTATTCAAGTGATGAGTAACTGCCGCAATTGCTTGGTATTCTTGGCTACGGTAAAGCCGAATTCATCCTCAAATGCCCTGGTTACATGCGTGAAATCACTATCTTGCGAAGCGACGATAATCGAGCCGATTTTTGGCAGCGATTTTCCTGCCAAATTAGCACAGGTGAGCATTATCTCAATGTCTCCGGCCTCGGGGAAGATGGCCTCTTCATGCTCACCAATCACCGAGCGGTTACCGTGTGAGCGGTGTAATTTGAAATCGGTTAGTTGCTCGTAAATCTCGCGATGCCCAAGTAAAAATTCCTCGAGTTCAGCCAGTTGTACTATCTTGTGGGCCGGCGCGGAGCGTGGCACCCTCCAGGTATTGAAATCCTTGAGAATACCGCTGATAAGCGCCTCGATTTTCTCATCCGAAGTCTCCTTAGCCCAACTTTGCGGATTGATGAACATCTCATCGAATAATGACTGGAGCCTTCCTTCCTTTTCAGCAAAAGATCGTAATTCCGCCTCGGCGGTAGCGGTTACGTGTAACACCAAACGATTCTGTTTGGCGAAGTAAAGAAGCATGTGGTGGAAATGCCGGTGGCCGACCAGATCCAATCGAATATCACTACTCATATCTAGTGACTGAGCAATTCGCCTCTGTAAGGCATCGATGAGAATGTTGGTGTCGACGACAACCAGATTCTGCAATGACAGATTGCGCAATAATCGTCGGTCACTGACCGCCAAGTCATCGCTGTAGCGCTGGTAAAGACTAATCATCGAATCCTTCAGTTTCCTCGCCTTGTGCTCAAGAATCTGCCCGCTGTGAATCGCTCTATCGAGCAGTGCCAAACCACGCAGGGGGTCGATATCCGATTGCTCGGTTGCAAGAATATACAGGCTGTTTAGGTCTTCAGAGCGAATGCTCTCATTGTAGGCTCGCTCGATTTCAGAAACCTTACTCTGCCGCCGCCCTCGACGCTCACACGAACGCATAGCCGCACGTATTCGCCCCTGAAACGGCTCCTCGGGAAGTTTTCGAGAAATCGGATAGCGCATCAAGCGGTCCAACTTCTCTACCGTGGGTTCATTGAAGGTGCGGTATTCCAATTCATCGGCGTCATTGAATACCTTCCTCTCGACATCCTCCATCGCCGCTTCCAACAATATTTTGGTAGCCTCATCCTGCCGGTTCTGCGAGGCGAAGTACTGTACCTTCAGGTATAATTTAAACAGCGGCGTCAATGACGGTGACAATTCTAGAGTCTGCTGCAACACTCTGTACGCTTCGACCCAGTTTTCGGCATGAGCGAAATGGATCAAACTCGTTCGCAGCATCGAAATGCAATCATCGAAATGCAATTCATCGCGGGTATTACCGGCCTGGGAATAGATTCGGGCCGCTTCCAACCGCTCACCGTTTCGGGCGCAGACCGCGGCTCTGACCAACAGATGGTGCACCGAGGTCGGCTCATTATTCTGAAACCATGGAATCAAGGATGGTACCGAGATATGGTGCTCAAGCACCATTTCCTTTATCGCCAATAATAATTGATGCCGAATATCGCACCCTACTATCAGTTGCTCGATACGGTCGACATCACCTTCATCTTCACCTCTTTGCATATCGAAAGCAGCGCGATTAAGAGTGACGTTCTCAACTACGCTAGTGAATAATTTCCCCTCCATACCCCCTAATT
>Ga0302120_10000524_pt1 | contig 17405 bp, 9 predicted proteins | sample AG5_Bottom_MG_FD_203118 | JGI IMG/M metagenome (GOLD analysis project Ga0302120, IMG submission 203118) | Marine microbial communities from Western Arctic Ocean, Canada - AG5_Bottom | ecosystem: Environmental > Aquatic > Marine > Oceanic | place: Canada: Western Arctic Ocean | collected 2017-10-01 | reverse complement strand
GTCAAAGAGGGTCCCGTCTCCCAATGCGCCACTGGTGAAATTTCCAAACGATGCTCGCCCGCCACTCCCACCGTGTCCAATCGAACTTGTCGTGTTGATGATTGTGCCATTACTGCCTAGACTGCCTGCTCTACCATGTGAACCAGTCCGGTATGGCGCACCACCGGTTCCAGTGGCGCCGCCTGAGACAGAAATGTTTGGCTGCCCGATAATTCCATTTATCATTGCAGTGATATTCACTGTACCGCCGCCACCACCACCGCCTGAGTCACCACCGTCGTAGTACAACAGGCTCGGTCCGCCGGTTCTCCGGGCTCCATTTGAGCCGTCACCTCCGTCACCGCCCGAGGCCGAGATGACCCCATTTTGACCCCACCAAATATTGTCTGCAATGATGATGACTGTTCCTCCCGAGCCGCCCCCTGCTCCGGCAATACCCAAGCCGCCTCCATTCGGTGCCGGTCCATCTTCACCGTCATTCCCAGCCACACTGATTGTGCCGTTGATGTAGATATCACGGGCGACGAGAATAATCACGCCGCCGCCGAGTCCACCTACCGATAGAGCATTTCCATTGCCGTTTGTATCCGTTACATTCCCACCTTGTGAGCCGGTTTCATTACCTATTCCGTAGGACATATTCGATATGTTGGCGTTCCCTCCACCATTGCCACCAGCACCAGTATGAGCTGCACCATTCCCCCCAGTTCCAGTTGCTCCAGTGTAAGTCCCATCTGCTCCCCTACCGAGGCCTCCTGCTGAATGATTTGAGTGAAGTAATCCGCCGCTGTCGATACTAATCGTATTTGCAATGAGCTGAAGATTAGGTCCACCAGAATCTAGAGTACCAGAAATGTGTATATCGTCATAAGAGTGATTACCATTGAGGCTGAGTGTGCTGGCGACATTAAGCGTGCCAGTTCCAGCGCCAGGAATACTGGCACCAACGCTGCCTAGGAAGCCCAATTGTAGGCCTGCTGAGGTGAATGTGATGTTCTCGGCTGTCGAGTTATTCATCAGTTGTTGTTGAGTTAGTGTAGCATTATTTTCTAGCCGAATTGGACTTCCTTCAAAATCGAACTCGAGTCCCGTAATTCTGGTATTATTATCGTGAGGAATGAGGATGGTTTCAGATGCCGAGGGGTGAATCGACGTGTCTCCCTGAAATACCGTTGAAGGTTGGTCGAATTCGATGATATAGGCGAGCGAGTTACCGCAATCTACATCATTCCATTCACCCGTATCTCCGAACCCCTGACCCTGCCCTGCTCCTACTGGCCAAGTTTGCATACCAAGAGCGAGGCAATCTTGTCCTCCAGCATCATCTGGCTCCGAACCCATCGTACCGCTTCCCCAATGTGAATAACCGCTGTTGATTATTGTCCCATCATTCCAAATCCAAATTCCTTCTGTTGCAGCATCGTTCGCCCCAAGCCAGCCATACTTCGCCCCACCACCGTCGCTTGCAGTGCTTCGAACCCCGCCAGATATCAGTAGATTGAGTAGAAATAAATCCTCAGAAACATTTCCTACTCTTGCCAGATAACCACCGCTATTTTGGGCAATTTGTTCCGCTTGTGTCCAAGTAACCCTTGCTTTGACCAGATTGTAGGTATGACCCCCGAACTGGTGGGTTCCAGTGTGACTGGAATCAAGACTATCATCATAATATTCCAACGGCGATTCTGCTGACGGAATTGTTGGCAAACTACTGAGTAAAACCGAGGCGATTAGAAAAACTACAAGCCGATGAGGCTTCTCGTATTCGGTCATCGAATGTCCGCTGATTGGTCATCAACCAAAGAGGTTGGCACTACCTAGTCGAAGTATAATTTGGATAGCAATGTTTTGATATTGTATTTTATTTGTTGTTAAGAAAATTATATATCCGCTTTGAGCCACATTCCAACAATATCTGCCGGTGATTTTAGCGTCGCTGCTTACCAAAATCCGGAGCGCGTGGTAATTCTGCGGCGCGTTGCCTGTCGATCATCTGACGCGGTGTTGTTGGTGGCAACTCATTGTAACGCTTATCGAAGGTGAATCTAATCGACCAGATTATCACTGCGAGCAGAGATATGAAGCCGATACCTATTGCGATTTTTCGAGCCAGAGGCATTTCAGATAGCGCCTCGGAGTCTTCGCTCTTGTCTAACTCGCTTTCAGAATTCTCAGCCGCATCGCCAGTCTCAGTCGAGTCATCGATGGTACCATTATGGGAACCGTTGGAGTTTTCGCTATCGTCGTCATCATTTGGTTCAGGCATCGCCGGGTCAGCAGTAAAACGGACCGACCAACTGAATGAAATCGATTCGTTGCCATCGGTGACGGTCACCGAGTAGGTGATCAAGCGTGAAAAATGAGTGCAGAGCGTCGTTTGAAAATCATCGATTGGGCTGTTGCAATCAACAGCGGACTCGCTGTAACTTCGATTCGACATATCGCTCGTCATCAGGACGCGGCCGGAACGCGACCAACTCGCATTCAATAGTAACTCGTTCGGAACCGACCACGACAGGTTGTAGGGGGCTGATGTGAGGTGGTGAACGGTTGTCGAGGAGGAATTTGGTGTGCGGGTGAAAAACGGTCCGCGGGTTATGTTTTCGTCGACTGTGCCATCGCAATTATCGTCGATATGATTCCACGTTTCGTTAGCATCCGGATTTACTCCAGAACTATTTTCATCACAATCTGAAAACCAATAAAACCCATCCAAATCTGCATCATCGTCGAATAATAACGGATCACTACCGAATGAATTGACTTCGTCGCCATCGCTTATTCCATCCAAATCGGTATCATTTAGCAGTGGATTAGTGCCGTTGATGAGCACTTCTTGGCCGTCGTTGAGGCCATCGCCATCACTGTCGTTGCTAGCCACATCTGTGCTGTAGTTGTGATATTCTGCGTAGTCATCGAGGCCATCTGAGTCAGTGTCAACATCACTGAAACCCTCATCGACTCTATCATCGCAATTATCATCAATTCCATTCAATAATTCCATCATGGCGGGGTGTCGGCTAGAATTATTATCATCACATTCTCGGAATGCATGCCAACCATCGCCGTCCGCGTCAGCATCAGCAATCAGTGGGTCGGTCCCAAAATCATATATTTCCTCACCATCACTAAGACCATCCCCATCGCTGTCAGCATCGTTCGGGTTGGTCGAATAATTATGAAATTCATCGTAATCGTCGAGACCGTCTTGGTCGCTGTCGAGGCCAGAATATCCTTCGTCAATTTCGTCGTCGCAGTCGTCGTCGATACCATTCAGAAGTTCCAATGCACCCGGTCGAATTGAAGAATTTGTGTCGTTGCAATCGTCGAACCAGTAGTACAAATCGCTGTCAGCGTCCTCATCGAACAGCAACGGATCGCTGTTGTGAACATTTACTTCAGCGCCGTCACTCAAGCCATCGCCATCGGTATCCGGGTCCAATGGGTCAGTCCCGTTGACAAAAACCTCCACTCCATCCCCGAGGCCATCTCCATCGCTATCTGGGTTGTTCGGGTCGGTCGAGAGGTTGAGTACCTCATCGCCATCGCTGAGGCCGTCCGAATCGGTGTCGGCAGAGGTTGGGTCGGTGCCATGAATCGTCGTCTCGTTGGCGTCGGTAAGGCCGTCACCGTCACTGTCTCGGTCGACATCGACGCCGTAGAGAATTAATTGCCAGTCATCGAAAGTGCCGGTCGTTCCGCTGCGTCGGTCACGCACCGAAAGGGTCCAGTTGCCAACCGAGTCCTCGTCCCAATTGTGGACCGTTGAGAAACTCCATGCAGAGTAATCGTTGCCTGTGTCGGCGTGCAGTTCGGCGAGTGTCGAGACGGTGCCGGCGGGCGATGTTAGTAATATTTCGAGGTCGCCACGGCTGTTGTGACTGATGTTGAGGGCGACCTCGGCCGTCTCGACCGAAATGTCGCTGGTGACTTGAATCGTATCGGTTACGGCTGTGCCGCCAGAGTCAGGAATCGAGGTTCCGACCGTCGTGATTGCTGAGGAGAGGTCCATTTCCTGACCGACATTTGTCCAATTTCTTGCGAGAGTGATGGCGGCGTGGGCATCTATCGCTCCAAATCCGTATTTGTGAGATATGTTGTGACCGGCGCCGTTGACAACCCAATCGTTATCGGTAGGGTCGTTGATTCGGCCGCTGTTCACAAGAACATGCTGAACATCACGCCAGGTCAGGTTTGGATTGGCTTGTAGTATCAGCGCAATGACGCCTGAGACGAGTGGCGTTGCTGAAGATGTACCACCGAAGGTGTGTGTCACATCGCCGCTGCTGTTGTAGCCGCCGCTGCCAGGAATATCGCTGGTCGTAATCGATTCGCCGTCGCCGTTTGAATGGGCGGCGACCAAGATGTTTGAACCGGGTTCTGCGTAATACGCTTGCTCACCTCGATGGGTTATAGCGGTCACAGCGATTGTAGCGCGATGATTTGCATATCCATCATAATTTGAATCATCGCCGTTTCCAAGGCCGTTTCCAGCGGCCCAGGTAATGATATTACCCAATCCACCACGGCCTAACGCGATGTCATTTTCGAACGCCGCCGTCATCAATGGCCCGGGGGCTTCGAGGGTTTGGGCGTCATCGGATGGACCCCAAGAATTACTGTAAATGTCGTTTGATTGATTTTCAAAACTCAGCGCGGACGCTTCGGTTGCGTCCGGCGACCAGCAGGCAATGAGTCGTTGGCCGGATAGATTTGCCATGTATGCTGCACCACTGACATCATTGTTGTCATCACCCCGCGCGCCAGCGACACCGGCTGCAGATGTCCCGTGACCGTCACTCGACGAAGGGTTTGGGTCGCTATCGCCGCCACACCAGTCCCATGAGAGGTTGCTGAGGTAGCCGGGTGAGAGGTCGGCATTGCTGTGAGCGAATCCATCATCGACGATAGAAATGGTCACTCCACTCCCGTTCACAGTGTTCCACGCTGCTGTCACATTGGCGTCTTCTCCCACGACTCCGCTGGTTTGGCCAGTGTTCTGAAGATGCCATTGCGCGTTGAATTCAGGATCGTTGACAACATAACGCGGAGTATGTTGCCGTTCGATTTGTGGGGATGCGTGTTGCAGAGCGCCGGCTGTGCGGCCAGCCAGAGTAGATTTCAGCGCTCGGCTCGGCTCGTCATAAGTCCACAGCCACGCACCGGCTAGCAGAGGCGCTGCTTCGATTTGTTCAGGCGCTCCTGGCAATCGCTGCTGAATGTCCAACTCAAGGCTTGTGATGATGAGCCATGTCGAGGCTTTTGCAATCGTCACATCGTCGTATCGCTCAAGCATTTCCGCGCGGAGAAGCGCACGTTGGACTGCTCCGGAATATTCGGCTATGACATCGGCTGTTTTTGGGGCGTCGGACCACATTATTGTCGCTTCTTCAGCCAGAGCCGGTGTTGCGGCGAGCAAGGGAGCGGTGAGCATCATCAGCAAGACGAGGCTGACGCGCATAACCGAAGGGCCTTGTCCGAGCGTCATTATGCTTCGCACCGTCAGTCCGTCTAACACCGAGGCAGTCCGCATCGAGAATGCCTTTCAATTGTTCAATCGAGTCATCGCATTATGTTTTCTGGCCATCGACGAAATATCCCTGCCGAAAGGCTCCTCTGGAGAGCAGTGCCTCTTAACTCAGTCGAGTGGCCGGCTGTTGATTTCCGTCCTTTTACGAGTCAACTCAAGTGTGTTCTGAGATTTATTCAGATCGAATCGAATGACTGGTCAGCATTCATTCGCCACTGTCTGCCATCGGTTGCGGCATAGATTGTCGAGCCGTCGGCAGCGGTTGTGTAATCGCCGTTAGGTGGTAATCCGGTGTAATCTGCGACATGCCCGCCCGGTGTTGCAGTTGCTGCTACTGCTTGGGCCGCGGCATAGGTGGTTTGGATTGCATCGGCTCGCTGTTGATACTGTAGCGCGTGGGTTCGGGCGACTTCGGGGTCGTAACCTTGAGCGATTAACTGGTTGATATATTCCGTATTTTGGTCGACCATAGGTGCTGTAGCGGGTGCTGCAATTGCTGCTACGGGCGCTGCGCCATACGACTGAACCGGAGTGCCATAATCTCCTGACACGGGACTCGTTGCAGGGAATCCAGCGGCCGGTGGAGCGTCGTAGCCGGCAGGCCCAGGAAGATGCATTTCGGGTGGTGGTAGGTCTAGATTACCACGTCCGCGAGTGGTTAGAAGAACGGTAGCTCCGGCTAGGATTCCGAGAATGATGAATGCTACAATGATGAGCAATGGAGAACTAATAGATTCCACTTCGACGCTGAGACTCGCATCTTGTGGATAGAAGTCACCGTCATCCGAAACACCATCACCATCGCTGTCGAGGCAGCCGCGCCTATCGATTGTGGAGTTGCCCCAAACCATAGGACAATCATCACTCATGTTGGTGCCATTCTGGTCGGCGTAAGTGTCGGAATCACCGTCCGACCAGAATCGCGCATCGTCGGGATACGCATCTCCATCGTTCGACCAATTATCCATATCTCGGTCTGGGCAGCCGAGGCGGTCGGCAGTAGATTCACCAGGAATATTCGGACAATCATCGGCGTTGGCGCCGGTTGGCGAGTCGCCGAACTGGTCCTCGTCCGAATCAATCCACTGAGTTATCTCAAAGGGAAACGCATCGACTTCATTTGACCAGCCATCGGAATCCGAGTCTAAGCAGCCATATCTGTCTCGCCAAGATGTGCCTTCATCATCCGGACAAGCGTCTGGTTCAGAGCCGAATTCTTCGTCGCCGTAGTTGTCACCATCTCTGTCAGCCCATTGTGTTGGGTCGTTCATAAAGGCGTCAGCGCCGTTGAGTTTTTTCCATTCGCTAGTCTCATCCGAGTAGCCATCACCATCCATATCTCGGCAACCATAGCGGTCCTTCGTTGAATTTCCACCCTGGTTTGGGCAAGCATCAGGAATCGTACCGAGTGGGTTATCTCCGAAGTTATCATCGTCATCGTCTGCCCATTGAGTACCGTTAGCAGGATACACATCTTCCATATCGGCCCAACCATCACCATCGTTGTCTGGGCAGCCGATTTGATTTCCTTCGGTGGCTGAACCTACAACATCCTTACAGCCGTCTAAATTATCAAGGAATCCATCGCCATCGTCGTCGTTATCTTCGCCATCGTCTTCACAGCCATCTTGGTCAATATCGTTGGTTGCCCCAGAACGGAATCCAATTCGGCCCGTCGGACAACGGTCGAGACCCGGCATGCCTCGGACACAACCACGGCCGGGCCCGCCCAAATCGCAGATGAAGTCAGCATCGTCGTCATCATCCTCACCGTCATCTTGACAGCCATCACCATCGTGGTCGGTTTCTGCTCCACTCGACCAATTTAAGGCTCCTAATCTACATGAATCAGAATCATCCATCACCATATCATTGTCATCATCGGTATCTTCTACCAAATCTTCACAGCCATCCGAGTCGTAATCAGTACCACCGATTGCATCCCAGTCGATGTCCGAAGAGAATTGACAATCATCAGGCGCGTCATCCAAGACGCCATCGTTGTCATCATCGGCATCGCACGCATCTCCCTCTGTATCCATATCGTAATTTTCCTGTCCGCTATTCATCGTCGAGGGGCAATTATCGAGAGAGTCGTGAACTCCATCTTCATCTTCATCCGGTTGCGGGTCGAGGCGGATAACTTTGTTACCTGTGTAATCAACGAACCACAATTTGTTATCAGGACCGATCTCTAAGCCCATGATAGAACTCGCGGCGGTATCCACCGTCTCTAGATGTGTAGCACTCTTGCCATCATTAGCGAGGTCATATGCGCTAATCTTTCCATTCCCATTCTGAGAGACGAAAAGTGTGTCTCCGCTGATGGTGATGCCACTTGGATTGGAGAGGCCGCTGGCGAGAACGCCAAATTCCATGCCTGTAATATCGCTATATTCAGCGAGTGTTTCCATCCTTGTTGGTGCGCTATTGTCGTTGTATATATTTCTTGATTGAGTACTCGAGTCGGCAGTATTTACCCAGAGTATTCGGTTTGTGCCAGTGTCGGCAATATAGAGAATATCGGTTGTCTGATCGACGATCATGTGGCCGGGTACGCCGCCTTGCCTGGTCAAAGTGATATCGGAATAACGACGGACAATTCCATCGGCGTGATACTCTTGTCCGGTGTCGTGATCAGCGACGAAATCGTAGTAGACCAGTTCGCTGTAATAGCCGTCGAAGTACCAGTATGCGTTGCCTGCATCCCAAGCGATTCCCATCGCGTTTGGACTCTCGTGCAGCATGTCGAGGTGGCTACCAAGACTGTCGTCATTCTGATGCTCCATCGCGAAATGGCTCAATGAAGAGGGCCAAAGTGCAGGTCCCATGAAGTTGTTCGGAGATTGGGTATTGTCGTAGGTATTGCGCGATTCTTGAGCCGTCGCGAAGAGATTGTCGAACTCATTGTTAGAAGCACCAAAAGCAAACGCACTCATCTCCTCCATGAAGTGATAGGCATAAGCGTCTTTTCGGTTCAGGATTAATTGATTACTCGCCCCAGCGTTCTGGATGATGGTCGCACTGTCATCAGCCCGGTTCATCACCCAAAGTTCGTCGGACCGACTCGGATTTGGATGGAATTCAAGATCACGAGGCCGGGATAGGCTAGAACTGACTATGACAGTCTCGTCAAAGCCGACTCCAAATTGTTCAACTAGAATGTTGTGCGACGCTTCTGATGTTTTCAGTAGCGCCAAATTACTCGAACCCGCCGCTTCAGTAGTGGGTTCAAGGGTAGCAGCGAGGCTGACGAAGAGCATCAACGAGGCGATGAGCAGCGTCCGGCATAAACTGGGCATGAACCGGCGAAAGGTAGTGTTGATGAAAAACTAACCCCTATTTTGCTAGCCCGCGTGAGGTGTATTTTTTTTTTGGCGGCAGGGTGTAATCAAGAATGATTATTCAATCGTTTTTACTCATCTGAGCATCTGTTTATGATGCATCTTTGGATTAGGTGACATGCCGTCGGATTGCATCTTCTGAACCAACGCCTCAACGGCATCATTTCGAGCATACGCGGCAAAACCGAGGCTGGCATGCAGGTTTCAGTGGCTCTTCAATAATTATAACGGTCTCCTTTGAGTGAGCCAATTCAGTAGGGCCCTGTACAACATTGACAACTCCGCTTTTGCAGTTCGGAGATACTTAGCAAAAATCGCGGTCATCAGATCGGAAAGCCACTTGTGGTTTATCGATTTGTAAGTGAATCCGAGAAATTTCTCAATATATGCCCGTTCACTGTTTAAACGGCCTGCAGAAAGGAATCGACTTCGGTTTTTACTTCTTCATCACTCATCAATCGACGCTTCGACTTGGCGATTTCAAACATGTGGGCAATCAATTCGTCCGATGCTTCGTAATCGCGCTGCTCAAGCCAGTAAATGATGTTTGATCGACCACTCATATGGCCGATTCGTATCTTCTGCTTCAAGCCGTAATCGTTCGCCGGCACCCCTGAATAAACTCGGTCAGCGAGCCACTCATCGCCTTTGCGCATCGCTTTGATAACGGCGCTGGCGTGGACGCCAGTCCCAGTCTCGAACGCATCGTCGCCGAACACAGGATAGTTTCTTGGCAATGCGACCTCGACATATTCGTGCGCTTTTTGCATATATTCGTTGAGCAGTGAGAGGTCATTGTCGATAACGCCCATCAGGCTGAGATTGACCAATGTCTGGTCGATGGGCGCATTACCCGCTCGCTCGCCAACGCCGAGCGCAGTCCCGTGTATCACATCGGCACCCGCTTCTACCGCTGCAAGATTGTTGGCGACACCGAGCCCACGGTCCTGATGACCGTGCCAGTTGACTTCGATATCGCGCCGCTTGACGCCTGAATCTGGGATGACCTCGTTTTGGATAAAATCGAGTAGTTTTCTGACGCCATTCGGCGTCACATGGCCACAGGTGTCGCAGACGCAGATCCGGTCGGCGCCGAGTTCAATCGCTCTGGTATAGACCGCTTTGATATCTTCAGGTTTCGACCGCGTCGTATCTTCAGTCACAAACATAACCGGAATATCGTTATCTCGGGCGAAGGTTACTGCTTTCTCGGCTGTCGATAGAATTCTCTCCATTGACCACCCTTCGGCGAACTGACGAATCGGACTAGTCCCCAAAAACGCGCTGGCCTGAATCTGTCGCTCATGCTTTGCCTGCAAATCGACCAGCGGTTCGATATCACCAATTATTGTCCGAACCGCTGCTCCGGGCCGTATTTGGTAGTCATTATCGCCCATGTGAGTTAGCATCTGGTCGATGTGGTCGATGTGAAACGGTCCAGCGCCAGGCAGTCCGAGGTCGACTTTCTGAATTCCAAGTCGTTCCATATACGATAGCAGTTCAATCTTTTCAGCTATTGTTGGGTTTCTTGCAGATGGCGATTGTAGGCCGTCTCGGAGGGTTTCGTCGTCGAACCAGACGGTGTGAGGATGGGCGTTTAGGTCGCGCTCAATCGAGTAATCAACGGTGTTCCAATCATAAATCAAATCACTCTCTTGCATCCGCTCACCTCCCACTCGCTAATTCTACTATTGTAACGCCGCCCGCGGGCTATGATGCTCGATGAGCGGGCGTGCGGTTTGAAACCAACGACGAAATTCCTCTTTTTGTTTAGATAGATGTTGCCAATGACCTGTTCTTCTCGGGCCCGAGGTGAAAAAACCTCATTCATCTTCGTCGGGATCCGCGAATGGGTCCTGCCGCTGCTTAGGCTTGATAATCGGCCTAATCCAACCAATATTTCCGAGGAAGGCGATTACGAGTAAAATTGAGGCGAACATGAAAACCACTTGGACATACGGTTTTATGGAATCTGGTAGATAGGCCAGTGCGCCTCCTTCAGTTGCGTTTTCCGCTTCACTTTCCACCGAGTTGGCGAGTGAAATTACAATGGCGATGAGAATAGCCAATCCAAACAGTGCGAAAACTGTTGAGCCGTGACCCTTCGATTCCTCACTCATTACTTTGCCGCGTTGCGTGGCCGTATATCACGCATCGCCCCCTTCGACAGGCCGCGAACTCGTCTTTCTCTCAACAGAAATCTGGCCAAAACTCACAGCGACGAATTCCAAGCGACAGCAGGGACCATCAAACCGCCTCGGTCACAGAGAGAGCCAACAATCCGAGCACCCTCATTGAAAGTTACCAAAATATTGTATAGAACGGATCACACTACAGCCAGTGTAAGAATTTCACGAATTTCATCAGTAATTCTCACAGCGGAGTCAGCGACGAAACGGCCACCAGCCACACGCCTAGACACACGCCTAGCCACAACTAGAACGCTTACGAGCGACACGGCAGTCTACTGGTACAAGCCGATTCGCGCTTGGGCCTTCACCAATCGCTTCCGAGTCCAGAGGAAGAGCACGAGTAGAAGGACACCCGAGGAGAAAAGGAAGGGCGCGAGAACTAAAACGAGCCCGATGAACATGTAGGCGAGATACAACATCGATCTGAAAAACGAGGCAAAAGCACTCGGCAGCCGCCCCTTCGAATCCAAAGCCTCGCGAGCATCAATTCGCATCACAGAGAGATTGTACCAAACTCCAAGAAGTAGTGCTACAGCGGTCCAAAGAATTGCGATTACACCACCAACTTCCGACGGATTGAGCCACGGCATCGTGGCGAGACCAATCAGCAAAAGTGAGTAAACCTTCATTTCGATTAGTGTTCTTTCCGCACCTTTGACCGATGGCAACATCGGCACCCCAGCCTTGGCATATTCGTCAGATTTGTAGAGTGCGAGCGCCCAGAAATGCGGCGGCGTCCAGAGGAAGATGAGTAGGAACAACAACCACGGCAGCGGTGAGCCAAGCGCGAGAGGATTGGCGAGAGAAACGGCACTCGGCGGTAGTGTTGCGGCCCAACCGATGAGAGGTGGCGTTGCTCCAGCCGCGCCGCCGATGACGATATTTTGGGTGCTGCTGCGTTTTAACCAGATTGTGTAAATAAAGACATAGAATAGGATTGAGAATCCTGCCCAAAATGCTGCTACCGAATTGCTGAGCACAGCGAACCAAGCGACTCCAATAACTGAAATGGTGACGCCAAACGAGAGCGCTGCGTTTTCACTGACAGCGCCGGCTGGAATAGGCCTCAATGCGGTGCGCCGCATGAGTGGGTCGATATCTCGGTCATACCACATATTGATTGCATTCGCACCGCCAGCCGTCAGCATCCCTCCGACGAAAACTACGACCGAAGTCCGAATTGTTGTGAGTGCATCGAATCCACGTCCAGCTCGCCATTCGATGAGATCATGCGCGAGCACCGCGCATAGAGCAGTAATCTGTAACAAGACGATGACATTCGGTTTCATCAGTGCGAAATAGTCGCCAATCCCTCCATTTTTCTGAGTGAGTTGCTCGTTATTGGTCGCCGATGAGGCGTCTGCTACCGCCACCGTAAGGTTGTCTTGGCTCAACTCGATGACGGCTGAAGGCGTCGTATTATCATCGCCGTCGGATGCTGCCGCTTCCGCCATATGCCGATGCCGCGCCTCCACATCATTCAATGCAGCGGGTGGCGGGCTTACTCTTCAGCGTCTATCTCAGGTTTTTGTTCACGATGGTCAGCGGCTAGGAATGCGCCGAACATAAAAGTGAGGAAAGTGAGTGAACCGAGCATCAAATGGACAACGCTGAGCCATTCTGGGAATCCTTCTTCAGCGCTCCAAGAGATGATGTAAGACATGCCGATGAACACATTTGTCAAGAAAATCAACGAACCAAACCCAACCATTCGTTTTGCTGACCTCGCGCCCTCTTCACTAACGCCCTCCGCTGCTAACCACTTTGGCAATTGATAATTCAATACCGTCAGATGAACTAACACAGCGACGACTAGGAAACGGTGAATCATTTGAGATTGCGCTGCGAAATCGGTGACCATCTCAACCATCCGGCCATTACACATCGGCCAATTTGCGTGGCCGGCAGCGACGCCGCAGCCCAAATTAGCACCCGGCGTCGTCGAGACAAAAGCGCCGAGCAACATCACGCTAATCGTCGAGATTGCCGCTTCAAAGAGACGCCGTTTGGCCAGCCGTTGGCCGGCTGGCGTCGCTTCGGCTGCGATGTCAAATCGAATCGGTCCACAACCAATATCACGCATCCATACGAGCCAGAGCCGAAGCAGTACCGCTGCGAAAGCGAGGGCCATCGCCAGATGCAACACGACACTCCAATGTTCGTTATCCAACCAAACTGTCAACGCGCCGAGCGCACCTTGAATCGCTACCAAAATCGCTGACAACATCGCTAGGCGAACCGCCGTTGGGGAGAGACCTCGGCCACCGGTTTGTTCGGTATAGTCAGTAGAATCTCGACGCCTGAAAACTATGTACCACTGCAACAACACCAACGGGCCGAGTATTGTTCCGGCGAGTATCCGGTGAAACCATTCCGTGAAAATTTGGAATGATGTATAGGTGTGACCAGCGCCACGAGAATCGACATCATCCGGATTCGCAGCGTACCAACTCCGCTGCTCATCTTCACTAACATCAAACGACCAGGAGCCAAAACAGGTCGGCCATTCAGGACAAGATTCACCTGCGTCGTAGATTCGAATTGTGCCACCCACAGCGATAATCACCAGGGTCAGGCCGAACAGCGCTAACGGCAGATGGTGCCAGCCGCGCCGCGCTTCCTTTGTCATCGAGGGTTGCAGCGTGGGCGACTCTTTCAACGCTCACCCACTCGCATCTCCGTGCGGATTGGTCAGCCTCGCAGTTACCGGCTGCCAAATCGTAGAACCGCGCCGCCTCAGACATCCTTTTTTTGCAATTTTCAAATTCTTACCACCTCAAGCCGTCACCGTTCTCAATCTAAACCACAATTCACCCCGTTCACACCTCATCGTACACTCTCAACCAAGGTATTTTTCATCATTATACTCAGTGTAATGATTCTACTCGTATCGATTATTCCAGCGGTGCTGACCGGCGTCGTCGCCGAGCGTTTTGTAGAGGGTAGAGGCGAGGCGGATGTCTCGCCGGGTACTGATGCGACAGCCGCCATGGCTGGTCCCGGTGCGATTTTGGCAGCACTTAGCATCGAATTACCACTAGCGCTGAGTCAGAGCGCCGATGCTGCGGCGGATGCATCCGAGGTGGATGCAGCGTCGTATGTCCCACCCCTCGTCGTTGAATTGCATACGGCAACCTGGTGTCAGCCGTGTCGGCCGGCCGAGCAGGAAGTTGGCAATCTTAGTGCTACATGGCCGGCGGTTGCTGGAATCGCCCATCACTCATCGGATGCCATTCTCGATGAGTTGTCGACTTCGGCGAGTCGTGATGCGCGCGCGAAACTCGGGGCTTACGGTTTTCCAACCATCGTTCTCAACGGCGTCTGGGCCCTGAATGGCTCGACTCAATCACGTGACCTATCCTCGTTGGTCGGCAATGTCACAGCGGCTGGCGGCTTACTCAATTCACCGTCCCGGATTGATAGAATCGCCTTGCTCAGCAGCGGCTGGCAGTGGAACTCGACCGAGGAGCGGCTAAGCATCGATTGGTCGCTCGCCGGTTCAGAACGGAATTCGATGAATTTTAGCAACGCGACAATCGAGGCGTATCTGATTCGGGATGGCGTCGACGGTGGGCGGCTCGGATTCCTACCCGATGTTGTTGTCGCTGGAAGTTCCATCGCCCTCGACGCCAACGGCTCCGAGGCCTCGAATGGCTCGACCTGGGCGAATGGCTCCGAGGGCTCGAATGACTCAACCACCCAGAACGGCTCGAATGGTAGTAGCGACGGCGAGCCATCGGATCAAAAATTACTCATCGATGTAACGAACGCCACATCACGAACCGGCCTCGGCGGACAGCGAATCGTCCTCATTTTGCGGGCGTCCGGAAGCCAGATGCGCGCTGGTTCAGGCGCCGCTCTTTTCGGCCAGCAAGATGCCCCGCCGCCTTTGGCAGATGCGAATACATTGACTGACCGATATCCGCTGTTGCCGATATTCGTATTGATGGCCGGCGTTCTCCTGATGGTCCCTGCTCTAAGTTACACACTTCCAACCCTGTTCACCCGTTCACCTCTACCATCCGAGAATCTGCACTCATCGTATGGTAAAGTCGGCGAGGAGTCAGAATGACGCGCTCAAAATCGATGCGGACAAACAGAGTAATTCACCGCATCGGGCGGAATCAGTCGGCCGTAATCAATCGGTGAAATTGATTGACGGAATCAGTTGACTAAACCCTCGGACCGAACCATTGGACCAAACTATCGTACGCCTCAGACTTCAGGGCCGCGACGGTCGGTATCCATTCAGGCTCCATTCCGTGCAACAATGGCTAATGTCCCAGCCCACTCTTCACGCGGCGCGGCTCTGAACATTCGCAAAATCTCAAAACCCGCCTCCTCAACCATGTCACACCATTCAGATTCACTGAACATAGCCATCCGTACACCGACTTTTTCAGACCAATCATGGCATTCTTCATTCTCTTGATAGTGATCGATTCCAAACGCGAAAATGCCATCTTTTTGCAACCAATTGCATCGGACTGATTTGAGAAAAGCAGGAATGTCATCTAGATAGTAGAGAACCTCCATGGAATGAACCAATTCGACCGGTTCAGAGGGTAAAAAAGATTGTAAATCTGCACAGATGTAAGTACCATCCGAATCGATTTCATCAGCTCTAACAATCATCGCAGCAGCGCCATCGACACCGATTATGGATTCACAGTTTTCCATCGAGGAAATCATCCGTACGACCCAGCCGTTTCCACAACCTGCATCGACCGCCCGAAACTTTTCAAAATTCATTTCTTCAAAAGCAGCTGCTAGAATTTCATTTACTGCAGGCGCATGCCCATGTTCCATACCCGAATCTTTGCCGAGTTTGGCCCAATCCGAGAATACCTCGGTCGCAGGTCGCATATCAGCCGGTGCATCGATGAATGCTATCGGGTTTTCCATGGGTTATCTATGGGGCTTGGTGCAATTATCGAGTATTGGTCGCTGGTGGCTCGGGAAATTGATGACGATTCAGACCAGTCTCATTTCAAATCATTAGTGAATGAAGAAAATAGTGTGAAAGGTGATTGGAGCCGGTCGCAAGGCTTCCCCTCTGAAAATAATAAATGCAAATGCTTATTTTTCCCCATATTGCCGGTACACTTCTCCAGCGCTACGCGCGCAATATCTGAACAAGGCTGTGTCGAAGTGTTGTCGGTGAGGGGCCGATTCGGCCCAGAGTGAGAGTTTCACTCGTGTGGGTCGACATCGATCGGAATTAATTCCTTCAGATACTCAAGGCTCGCAATCTTCTGCGGGTCGAGCACGAAGCGGATATTCGATTCTTCGACTCCATACAATTGAACGAGCTCCTCGCGGAATGATTCCCGGAGTTCCTTTTCGGTGACATAAATCGGCGCGCCCATGCTGATTTGCAATGCTCTAGCACCGATGATTCGCGCCTTCTCAAAACGGGTGTGGGGGCGTACTGGTTTGACCATATCTACACTTCCGGATTCGGGCGACCCGAGGCCCCATCATAAGGCCACCGCCCGCTACTTCGGCTATCGAGGGCTGCGAAATGACTTATCGCTTTGTCTTGTAACTTTGAGATTTTTAAGAATAGAACCTTTATCTCTTCATGGTACAATCATTTCACCCCACTTCAAAACAACCTTTTTTTTTCAATTCCCACCCCGAAACCGTCCACTGTGTTCAATGCTGTTGAGAAAAACGGGGATTTAGACTAGGTCGGGACCAGCTTCGACGAGCATGGCGACCGCGTTGCCGCCACCGAGGCAGATAGTCGTGATGCCGCGAGCCGCAAGGCCGTCAGACTGCGGTTCGGCGGCTCGTAGGGCGTTGATAGTCGTCGCGAGGCAGCGCGCTCCGGTCGCGCCTAATGGATGACCGATTGCGACCGCGCCGCCGTGCGGATTGAATCGAGCATCATCGACGCCTAGCGCCTTCGCGACGGCGCACGATGCAGCCGCGAACGCTTCGTTATGTTCGAGCACGGCGAGGTCGCCTATCGTCAAACCGTTTCGTGTCAGTAGTGTCTCGACTGCTGGAATCGGTGCAGCCATCACTCGGGCCGGTTCGACTCCAGATGTCGTTTGGTCGATGATACGAGCGAGAACCGGCCAACCGTGCTCCGCTGCCGCCGCTTCCGAAGCGACCAAAATCGCGGCTGCGCCATCACTTAATTGACTAGCATTACCTGCCGTGATGCGCCCTTTCACATCGAACACAGTCCGTAATTCAGCCAATTTTTCAGCCGTCGTATCGCTTCTAATTCCTTCATCCTGACGCAACTCAAAAGCGGTCCCGTCGCGGTCGATACCAGCGACCGGGAACGACTCCCAACCGAGCCGGCCATCGGCCCAGGCAGTGGCC
>Ga0302120_10000520_pt1 | contig 17484 bp, 14 predicted proteins | sample AG5_Bottom_MG_FD_203118 | JGI IMG/M metagenome (GOLD analysis project Ga0302120, IMG submission 203118) | Marine microbial communities from Western Arctic Ocean, Canada - AG5_Bottom | ecosystem: Environmental > Aquatic > Marine > Oceanic | place: Canada: Western Arctic Ocean | collected 2017-10-01 | reverse complement strand
TCTCTTAATCTAATTAAAGTAACGAGTTAGGCATAAAATTAATTTGTAACATTTTCGGATTAGAAACGTATCCGGCACACTTATTGACAAGACGATAACGTCCTTGGGCGTATAGTTTAATTGCTCTGTAGTGGTTAGAATATCCGAGGTCAAGGTTATGAGTTCTATCTACACTCAGTATCTCTTTTCAAAAGAAACCATCCAATAGAAGGAGCTTCAGACTTATTATGATTACCAATGATCTCATATTAAAAGCCACCGCATCAGAGTATGTCGAGCGCACCCCCGTTTGGCTGATGCGACAGGCCGGCAGGATATTGCCAGAATACAGAAAGGTGAGAGGCAGCGTGAGCGGCTTCAAAGAGCTTGTACAAACTCCCGAACTCGCCTGTGAAGTTACCATGCAACCGGTGGATATTCTCGGTGTTGATGCCGCCATAATCTTCTCAGATATCCTAGTAGTACCTGAGGCAATGGGCCTGCCATACGAGCTCATTGAATCACAAGGACCACTATTTCCCAAGACCATAGAAAATGCCAAGGATGTAGAGGATATTAGAGTGGCAGCAGGCCCTGAACTCCAATATGTCTATGATGCTATTAAACTGGTAAAAAGGGAACTGAATAATAGAATTCCACTAATAGGTTTTGCAGGTGCACCATGGACCCTCCTCTCTTATATGGTAGAGGGACAGGGGTCCAAGACCTTTGCCAAAGCAAGGAAATTTCTGTATCAACAGCCTGAAGCAGCGCATAGCTTGCTTGACAAAATATCCGATAGCACTATTAATTACCTGAAGCTACAAGTTGAGGCAGGAGCGGATATACTACAGGTTTTTGACAGCTGGGCAGGTGTACTGAGTGCCGAACAATACAGGATTTTTGGAATTCCCTATTTGGCAAAAATTTGTGATGCTATTGATGAAGTACCCCTCATTATCTTTCCCAAAGGAGCAAACTACTCCTTCGAGGAGCTCAAAGGGCTAAGTGCAAATGTTATTGGGGTTGATTGGAATACAAGCACTGAAGACATTCGGATTCTACAAGCTCAAGGAAAGGCAGTTCAGGGCAATTTTGATCCGGCAGGGCTGTACGCCTCAAAGGATGAAATTGTAAAGGCCACCAAGGTAATGTTGAGTTCGTTTGGCCCCAAAGGACACATAGCAAACCTGGGACATGGCGTATATCCTGACACACCACTGGATAACGTAAAATGTTTCATTGATACAGTAAAGGAGTTTAGGTTTTGAGCGAGCTAATTGCTTTTGGCAAGAAACCAGTCCTTGCAGGGGCCACCTGTTCCAAAATACTGTTAGAAACTGCAGATTGCACAACCTATCTCAATATCGATGATGTTATCGTACGTTATCTGTTGTAATTGAAAGTGGAGTTTCGATTGGTGGAGACCAAATACAAGGATTCTTTCACCAACTAGTCTGGCAATTCGTAATTTAGTGGCAACTTAGCTCACGAATGAAGGTTGACATTTTTATACCCTGCTTTATTGATCAGGTTTACCCTGAAACGGGCATGAACATGGTGAAGGTACTGGAGAAGTGCGGTTGTGAAGTTTCCTACAATCCAGAGCAAACATGTTGTGGACAGGCGGCATTCACCTCTGGATATAACGATGAAGCCAAGGAGGTTGGGGCCAAGTTTATCAAGGAGTTCTTGGAGAGTGAATATATTGTCACACCTTCGGCATCTTGTGCGGGAATGGTAAAAAATTACTACCCTGACTTATTCCATAATTCTGCATTTCACAACGATTGCAAAGAGGTACGCTCCCACATGCATGAGTTGTCTGATTTCCTGGTAAACACGCTAAAAGTAGAGGATCTGGGTGCTGAGCTGCAGGGTATTGGAACTTATCACTCATCTTGTGCCTCACTTAGAGAGTACCAGGTCAATGATGCTCCCCATAAGCTATTATCCAGGGTTAAGGGTCTTGTTATGAAGGAGCTCAAGGAAGCCGATGTATGCTGCGGGTTTGGTGGCCAATTTTCTGCCAAGTTCGAGCCCATTGCAGCAGGTATGGCAGAACAAAAAGTAATGCATGCCGAGAATACCAATGCAGAATATGTTATCTCTACTGATGCCTCCTGCCTGATGCACATTGAGAGCTTCACCAAGAAGAGCAATTCCAAACTAAAGATGATGCATCTTGCCGATGTATTAGCAAGTGGATGGTAGGCTAACCACCCGCCATAGGATTGTTTGCAAGGTAATGGTCCAAAAATTCACGAATACAACCCATACCACCATTCCTGGTCATTATGAGATCTGCAATTTCCTTGATCTCATCACAAGCATCTGCAGGGCAGACAGAGAGACCCACCGCCTCCATAACCGCTTTGTCGTTTAAGTCGTCACCTATGAATGCAGTATTCTGCAACGGTATGTCGAGCTCCTCACTCCAGGCCTTCAAAGTATCCAATTTGGGTTCCTGGCCGACATGTACACGTTGAATGCCCAATAAATCGGCACGCTGCATAATTAGGTTCACCAAATAGCCGGATGATATAATACCTACCTGAAATCCCTTTTTAGTCAGGCGACGTATTGCCACACCATCCTTGACATTAAAGCGTTTAAATTCGTCACCTGCATCAGCGACAAACATACCTCCATCAGTCATCACTCCATCCACATCCAGTATAAGCAGTTTAATCTCTTGTTCTGCAGCCTTTGACATTTGCTTGAGATCACGCTTCAGCATGAGATCAGCAGAAAGGCCAAAGTGGTTTGAAAGAAGCAAGAGGTCCTGGATAGTTGGCGCCTTGGCTCCCTTCACCATTTCGTCCACTGTTACTGCCAGTCCCAGCTTGTCCAATGAGCCTTGTTGTTCACCAGGCCGGTCAAGTAAAAACCCAATATTATCTATTAATAAACTCATGCCTGTTCATGCAAATCTATACAATAGTTCGTCCAATTGAGTTAGCAACTCCCCTTACGCTGCCCAGTAATTCAGTAAACTGTGTATGGTCAAGCTGTTGAGACGCATCTGACATGGCTGTCGCAGGGGTTGGATGAACTTCAATCAGTAAGCCGTCAACACCCATTGCTGTACATGCTCTAGCAAGATCAGGAACACCGTAGGCATAACCCATAGCGTGGCTGGGATCAAGGATGATAGGCAAATTCGTGTACTCCTTCAAATAAGCTACTCCACATAGATCCAACGTGAAACGCGTCCCGGTTTCAAAAGTCCTCAACCCTCTTTCGCAGAGTATTACTTTGTCATTTCCACCAGATAGAACAAACTCTGCCATCTGTACAAATTCTTTGAGCGTTGTTCCAAAGCCCCTCTTGAGTAATACCGGCTTATCAGTCTTTCCACATCGCTTTAATATGCCATGATCATACATGGACTTAGCGCCGATCTGCACTATATCAGCATATTCAATGACTTCCTCAACATGAGTTGCGTCCCTTACCTCAGTTATGATGTTGAGGCCATACTTAGAGCGTATCTTATCCAGTAGCTTTAGTCCTTCCAAGCCCAAACCCTGGAAGCTGTAAGGCGATGTTCTGGGTTTGTAGCATCCAGCTCGTAATGTAGAGACACCTAGTTCTACCATCAATTCTGCTGAAGCTGTAATCTGTTCCTCTGACTCCACTGAGCAGGGGCCGCCGATCATCATAGTATTGTTGTTTGTTCCTCCTATCTGAGTACCGCCAATGGTGACCTTCCTGGTTTCAGAAATATAGTCCCGGCTTGCGAGTTGCATGTCATTCTCAAAAAGGAAAGTGTCATCAACCAACGCCTCGTATTTTACATCCAGTTTTTTTATATCAGAAGAAGTAATGAGCATATGAACATCATTGTTCTCAACAGAAAAAGCGCTCAACTCAGCTGCCATGGCATTGACTTTGTCTTGCTCAACTCCCTTTTTTAGATGAATAATCATGGCGCTCTCTTTATAATTCCATAGACGCTACTCAAACGCCTGAATTTCATGAAGGCGCTTATACGCTCCACCAGCCGCCATTAGCTCATCATGTGTTCCTCTCTCAGTTATCCTCCCCTCATGCACAACGGCAATTTCATCAGCATGCTTGATGGTAGAAAGGCGATGTGCAATGACCAGGGATGTTCTATTTTTCATCAGGTTGTAAATAGCATCCTGCACCATGCGCTCTGATTCCGTATCCAGGGCAGAAGTAGCCTCATCCAAAATAAGGATAGGTGGGTTCTTCAGGACCGCCCGTGCAATACTCAAGCGTTGCCGCTGCCCTCCGGAAAGTTTAGCACCCATATCACCAATGTTCGTGTGATAACCCTCAGGCATATCTTCAACAAACCCATGAGCATTGGCTATTTTAGCAGCTTCTATTACCTGGTCCTCAGTTGCATTGGGAAGCCCAAATGCAATGTTATTAAAGATGGTATCATTGAAGAGGATGGACTCCTGTGTTACAACACCCATCAGCTGCCGTAAGGATTGAAGTTTGTAATCTTTAATAGATATTCCATCAAGCAGAATTGCCCCTGACTCATGATCATAGAACCTAGGCAGCAAATTAGCAATGGTTGTCTTGCCACTTCCCGACTGCCCAACCAAAGCCAGCATATCCCCTTTCTTTATTTTCAGGTTCACCTTCTCCAGTGTTGGCTTGTCCTTATATGAAAAAGACAGGTCCACGAACTCAATCTCATGCTCAAACTCACCAACTTCGACCGCACTTGGTTTATCTGTGATGGTAACCTCTTCCTCGAGAATCACCCCAACCCTATCCAATGAGGCAGCCCCTTTTTGAATATTGTAATAAGCCGAGGCAAATGACTTCGCAGGGGCAATAACCTGGGAAAATATCAAAATATACGCGGTGAAAATCTCAGCCCCCAAGCCCGTGTTCGCACCGAGCACCAGGTTACCTCCATACCACAGGATGGTTACCATCACCATGATCCCCAAGAACTCACTCAAAGGAGAAGAGAGGTCTCTTTTTCTCAGCATTCGGATAAATATCCGCATCGTCTCGTTATTTACCTGAGTAAACTTGCTATTGGTAAGCTTCTCAGCAGTGAACGCTTTTATTATTCGAATACCAGTGAGGGTCTCTTCAATTAAAGATATGAGAACGCCTACCTTTTTCTGTCCTTTAGCCGATGTACGCCTTAAACCCTTACCTATCTGCCCTATTATCAAGCCTGTCACTGGTAACATAATGAGAACAAAGAAGGTGAGTTTGGAGCTTATCATAAACAAGGTTGACAGGAAGATCAATATCTTGATCGGATCCTTGAAAACCAATTCCAGGGATGTCATGATTGAAACTTCTATTTCAAGGATATCTGTCGTCATTCTTGCCATCAGGTCACCTTTACGGGATTCTGTAAAATACCCCAGGGACAGAGATAGAACTTTATCATACACCTTCTTTCTTAAGTCTCTAACCACACCATATCGGATAGGAGCCATAAAAAACATGGCGAAGTAGCGGAATATATTTTTTAGGAAGAATGATGCTGAAACCAGAATACAGATAAAGACCAGTCCTTCTGCTTGCCCTTCAGCCGTAAGAATTCCTTCAGGAGCAATAATCTTTGTAAGGTAATAGTAGCCATAGTCCATCACTACCGAACCTTTCAGTTCAAAGGCTGGCAATTCGGTAACAAGAGGACGGATTTTGAATAATATACCTAACAACGGAGCAATCATTGCCAATGAGAAGAGCTCGAAAATGGTAGAGAGGATATTGAACAGCACATTCAGGAAGGCATATCCCAGATAGGAACGTACGTATCCCAATATTCTAGCTATATCTTTCATCTGGAAATTATCCGGGAATTATCGATTAAACGCCTGTATAATTAAAAGGCGTTATCTGTTTGAGTTCGATTTTCACCTCCTTACTAACGTCCAAACCGTCAATAAAGTCTACGTAGGCACCTTCATCCAATTTAGTGTTGATCCTGGTAAGATCTTTTAGCTGCTCGTACGCATCATTTACCCCTTCCCTCCTAAGGATAGTTTGGATAGCTTCTGCAATCACCACCCTGTGTTTCTCCAGATCAGCACTTATAGCTTCCTCCTTGATCTCAATCTTATTCAGTCCCTTCACCAAGGATTTGAACGCAATTAAGGTATGTGCAAGCGGCACTCCGATATTTCTCAATACAGTAGAGTCTGTAAGGTCTCTTTGCAGCCGGGAAATTGGCAGCTTGGCCGAAAAATGTTCAAATAAGGCATTGGCAACACCCGCATTCCCTTCAGAATTCTCAAAATCAATTGGATTTACCTTATGAGGCATCGCCGAGGAACCCGTCTCCCCTTCCACTATTTTCTGCCCAAAATACTCCATCGATATATAGGTCCAAATATCGCGATTCAGGTCAATGACAATATTATTGATCCTTTTAATGTTGTCACAGATTGCTGCAAGGTTATCGTAGTGCTCAATTTGAGTAGTTGTTTGCGAGCGGTGCAGTTTGAGGGTGTCATTAACAAATGTATTGGCAAATGCGACCCAATTGACATCTGGATAAGCCACTACATGGGCATTCAAATTTCCTGTTGCTCCACCAAACTTGGCTGAGAATTTCAAATCCTTCAACAATGCCAGCTGTACTTCCAGGCGCTCTACGAAAACGTTCAACTCCTTGCCCATTCTTGTGGGCGATGCCGGTTGCCCATGGGTACGTGCCAACATGGCCACTGACGACCAGGTTTCTGCATGTTTAACTAAAAGCTCAATGGCCTTATTTATAGCTATATAAATCACTTCACTTAATGCATCCCTTAAAGAGTATGGAACTGCTGTATTATTAATATCCTGAGAGGTTAATCCGAAGTGGATAAAGCTCTCAAAACGATCAAGCTCCAAGCCTTTCATACGGTCGCGGACAAAGTACTCCACCGCCTTAACATCATGATTCGTTACTTTCTCTTTGTCCTTGATCCAACCGGCATCATCTTCTGAGAAATTCTCATACAGGGCCCTTAGCTGGGGGAAAGAACCTTTGGGAAAGTCGCTCAGCTGGGGTAGAGGCAATTCAACAAGTGCTATGAAGTACTCAACTTCCACCAGCACCCTGTATTTCATCAGGGCATACTCCGAAAAATACTGATCCAGTTGGCTGGTTACATGGCGATAACGCCCGTCAATAGGAGAAACTGCCGAAAGTGTTGATAAATCCATACTATATATCCTGTACTTTGCCTTTATCGGAAGCTCCAGAGAAGTTCCTGCAGTGCAAATATACGAATATACAAGACAGCGCTATCTGATCAACACTACCTTTTTAGTACTTATCAGGGCATCTTCCCAGATTCGAACATGGTAGGTTCCATCTGGAAATTCAGATAAGTCAACGGCACCTGTATGTGCGGGATCAACTTGCAGTACCAGGCGCCCCATGACATCCAGCACTTCAACTTTCAACCCCTTGTTGTAGGAATCGATGTAAATGATTCCAGCCGTGGGATTTGGATATACGCACAAGGGATATCCTACTGCTTCCATCATCTCAATGCCCATCACCTGAAGAGGATTCGAGACAACAATGCAGCCATTGGCATCTGTAACAGTAACCGAATAACTTCCATTAATTAAACTGGTTGCCGAAGAACCCGTCTGAGAAGTCGGATCATCCCATTCATACATATATGGAGCGGTGCCACCCAACACGGCTGCACTGACCCATCCATCAGCGCAGGAATCGCACGCAGGATCCACACCAAATAGAGAAACAGTTAAGGTGTCCGGCTCAACAACTGAGGCAACTGCTGTAGACGTGGCACCGACAGCGTCAGTCACCATAACAGTGTACGAACCAGGGCATAGCATTGTCGCCATGGCTGTTGTTTGGGCTGCAGGATCATCCCATAAATAGGTATAAGGAGGAGTGCCACTTATTCCAGTCACATCTGCCGCCCCATCACAATTACCAGCACATGATACTACATCAATACTTAAAATACTAGCAATTACCTGATCTCCAAGCTTAAAGTTTGCACTCAGCACATTACCTGCAGGCCCATCAGTTTCCATTTGCAACACAGGATAATCTTCTCCATTAGTATACCACTGATAGTTATAAACTGTATCAACCGCTGGATTCGGCACTCCAAGGAGATTAGGGTCAATTAACTGCCACTGGCCGAATGTAATAATCGGGTCACGTGCCATTATACTATCATAGGTGATCTCCATCGTAAATTGCCGGAGTGCCTGATAAGTTCCCGAAGGCGTGGTCACCGGCCCATAGGCATCTATTGTTGAGGTTAAGAAACTTCTGTGATTGATACCTACTGAATCAATAGGAGCATCGATAGCAACACCCGCAAACTTTAAGTTATAGGCGGAAGTATCCGTAAATGCAGACCCATCAGTAGAAGGAAATTCTACCAGCGTCTGCCCTGGTGAATACACAAGGCTCAGGGGAGTTCCCATTCCAAAAAAGTCCGTAGCGACTCCTTCAAAAAAAACACCTGAAGAGTCTGTCTGCAAGTAAGCGATAAACTGATCATTGTCAGTTGCAAGAGTCGAAGCCGGAAAATCGGCTGCACTCGTAGTTGCAGCTGGATCAACGTAATTAATGGCCTCCGTGTAATCCAGCTGAAGATCTGAATAATCCCAGGTTTGGCTGCCAGTGCCCCCAACGGTTGTTCCCATTGGCACAATTGAATCATACACATTTGTTATAGTATCCCCGATTGACGCAAAATCCGCCAAAGTAATTGTGATTTGTCCCTGGCTGGATGTGGCGCATATAACCAGTATTGTCATCACCGCACCCATTCTCCATTTTTTCATATTCTATGCTTTTTGTTGTTCATACCAAATATAAGATTCATTTAATAGTATTTCAGTTTCATCGACCGCAAAATACTACCTTTGCTAGTGTTCTAAATTGGATTTCCAATCAGGTAAACCAGATACTGGCGATGTTCAAAGGCATTTCTTTAGGTGTACGGTCATATTTCAAAGCACATGACTTCATCAAGCAACACAAGCTATGGGGCTACGTTGTTGCTCCAGGGCTGGTCAACCTGCTGTTGTTTACAGCAACACTACTCATAGGGTGGCATTATTCTGATGAGCTCACAATATATTTTCTTGAACTTTTTGGCATGACCGATCCTGAGGAAGGAGCCTGGGGTTGGATAAATAAAATACTAAGGTGGTTCTTTATGCTCTTTTTTCGGCTGTTATTCCTGGCCTTCTATCTATACTTATATAAGTATGTCGTCCTGATCATCCTGTCACCTGTACTGGCCCTTCTTTCAGAAAAGGTAGATGGTTTGCTCACAGGCCAAGAGTTCCCCTTTGTCATGAAGCGCTTCGTCAAGGATGTATTGCGTGGAGTGACATTGGCTTTAAGGAATCTGGTCATAGAATTCAGCATACTCTTTGGACTCTTTCTCCTCTCCTTTATTCCAGTACTAGGTTGGATTATCCCATTCCTTATGTTGGCAGTAGAATTTTTCTTCTTTGGTTTTTCAATGATTGACTATTCTAATGAAAGAAAAAAAATGACAAAGGGAGAAAGTACTAGGTATGTCATGGCCAATAAATCACTTGCAGTTGCTAATGGAGGCGTATTTCATTTCCTATTGCTCATACCTGTCATTGGTATCATGATCGGACCTACCTATGGTGTAGTGGCAGCAACACTTGCAAACCATGAAACAAGTACGTTAACCCCAACACACCCTCTCCCATGCTAAAGGTAATTGCGGTTAAATACTTAAATACCTTACCATTTGTACATGGGATTGAAGAATCAGGATTGCTAAATGAATTTATCCTTGAGCTTGAAATCCCTTCGATATGTGCTCAGAAGCTCGAAAATGGCCAAGCAGATATTGGACTGGTACCCATTGCTGCGCTAGACAAGCTAGAGGGTTACCACGTATTCAGCGACTTCTGCATAGGCGCTGAAAAATCAGTTGGGTCTGTCCTTTTAGTAGCCCAAAAACCAATGAACGAATTGAAGGAAATATACCTGGACTATCAGTCAAGAACCACTAATTCTTTAATTCAAATAATATACAATAAATACCTGGATAACAATCCATTATGGATTAATAGTACTTTAGGATTTGAGCGATCTATTGGTGGAACAACTGGTGGAGTAATCATCGGTGATCGCGCCCTTATGCTAGCCGACCAATTTGAATACAAGTACGATATAGCCTCGCTGTGGAACAAATACACCAACCTCCCTTTTGTCTTTGCTTGCTGGGTGGCAAAAACTTCGATCCCCCATGAAACCCTGGTGCAATTCAACAAGGCTATCTCCTGGGGAGTTGCACACAAGCATGACGCGGCTGGCAATTCAGATATTGGTATTGATGTAAAACACTACCTGGACAACTGCATCAGTTATGAGCTGGATTATAGAAAGAGGGAGGCAATGGAATTGTACCTAGATGAATTGCGAGCATTGCACCTAGCCGAGTGATGTATCACCTGGCTTATCAGGAAGTTCTGGATTTCCAAATCCACATTAATTGTTATATTTATTGTAGAATAGGCCAGCTTAGCTATATCTTTGCAAGCGTATTTTTCCACCATCCATTATCATATTAATACCTACTCGAATGAAAAAATTAGCTGCATTAGCCCTTCTACTCACCTTCGTTTCCATCACTGTAGCTGAGACGCCTGCTCTTCAGACCTCGTTGAAGGACAAGTTGAAGCAGATTAAAGCCCAGATGAAGTATCAAAATGAAGACTATAAAGCGGCACTCAGATTGTATCGAGATATTTATTTGAATGAATCAGAGAGTGCCCTCATTAACTATAGGATTGGTCAGTGCCATCTCGCCCTGGGAAGTGTGGATGAAGCATTAGAGTATTTCGAAAAGTCCTATACACTGGACAATTACCTGCATGGAATCCACTCCTCTCTCGGGCAGGCATATCATCTTAAAGGAAATTTGAACCGCGCTGTGGAAGAGTATAATAAGTACAAGGCCACACTTTCAGAAAAGCAGTTATCAAAAGATGATGTGCGATTGCACCTAGCACAATGTGCCTATGCGAAAACGCTGATGGCTAAGCCTATTAAAGTGAGCATTAAGAATATGGGCAGCAATATCAACTCTGAATATCCCGACTATGCACCTTCGATTTCTTTAGATGGAACAACATTTATATTCACTTCACGCAGGTCAGACACAAAGGGAAAAGGGCGGGACAATTATGACCATGGATACTATGAAGATGTTTACGAATCAACCTATGACGAGTCAACCGAAACCTGGTCGAAAGCTGAAGGTATCAAAGGCAGGGTGAATACTGTTTTTCATGATGCCAGCATGAGCATTTCTCCAGATGGTACTGAAATTTTTGTATATCGGAATGCTCCTACCACAACGAAGAGTGGTGATATCTATGTGTCACGTAAAGGGTCAACAGGCAAATGGGCTAAGCCCAAACCTATGCCACAAAAGACGATTAACACCTCATATTTCGAGAGTTCAGCCTGTCTTACAGCGGACGGCAATATGCTGTATTTTGTCAGTGAAAGAAAAAAGGGATACGGACATGGCGACATATATAGAAGCAAGAGAATTTCCCAGTCTGAATGGAGTCCAGCAGAGAATCTGGGACCCGTAATCAATACCGATAAAGACGAAATTGGAGTGTTCATCCATCCTGATGGAAAGACCTTGTTTTTCAGCTCAAAAGGCCATAAGTGTATTGGTGGCTATGATGTATTCAGAACTACGTTGGTTGATGGAAAGTGGTCCCAACCAGTTAATCTAGGCTATCCTATCAATACAACTGGTGATGATGCACACTTTGTCATGACAACTGACAATCAAACGGGATATTATACCAGCTTGCGATCAGATGGATTTGGAGAAAAAGACGTGTACGAGATCAACTTTGAAAAGTATGATGTGGTTAAGGGTGTAGAGGTTAAAGAGAAAGAAAGCCATCCGCTGGCCATACTGAGAGGCACCGTAACGGACAACCAGATCCTTCAAGGAGTGAAGGGCAAGATCTATGTTATAGACCGTGGAACGAATGAAATAGCGGGCTCCACTACTACAGACGAGAATGGAAACTATTTTATTATAGTACCAGGCAATATAGAGTATGATGTAGGGTTCAGCAATGAGAAGTTCAATAACACCAAGGTAAAGGTTAAATTGGCAGCTGACGACAATAGTACACTTACCACGGTAAAGAACCTTGAAGTGGAACGTAAGGAAAAACTGATCTTTGTAAAACCAGAATTGTTTGAAGTACAGAATATCCTGTTCAAGCTCGCGAGTGCACAACTTGAAATTAGTGAAGACTCTAAGAAACAACTAGATGAGGTCATTAAGCAGTTAGAGACCGCTCCGGGCTTTAAGATACAGGTACACGGCCACACTGATGATATGGGTAAGGAGAAATACAATCTTGAGTTATCTCTAAAAAGAGCAGATTTCATCGCTCAGTATATAGAAAATAAGGGTATTGATCCAGTTCGCCTGGTTGTTGTAGGGTTTGGTTCTGATCACCCGATAGCATCAAATACTACTGAAGAAGGACGATCCAGCAACCGAAGAGTGGAAGTAAAGTTGATTGAAAACTGAAGCTTACCGGTATACCCCTATTCTTGAGCACCTCCTTTTTTGGTCCAGGTAATGCCATCGAGAACTTTTTGCACGTGATTTTCGAACTCCCTTAACTCATCGGGACCACCTACCCTATTCATAATGGTCTTTTGCTGTCCATTAAAGTGCATTGTAGTATAGGTCGTAGGGAAATCAGTAACGGGGCTATCATACTCGTTTTCAAACCTGAAGTAATCTACTGTACGTGCTAGATGGCGAATGGACTTTAGCGCATCGGGGCTCAATCTCCCCGTGTACGATCCCACATTCTCAACGAACCTCTTCCCTTCGTATACAACATAGCCGCTATTGTAAATATCTGCTGCATATATTGGGCACTGACCATAACAAGGAGTTTTGCGAATGGTTAAATACAATGTGTCAACTGCCCTCGTTGCCTCGGCAGCCTTGATCATTGAGCTATCAAGCTTTATCAAATCTGTATTGATCCTTAACGGCTCAGTCAACACTACCTTTCTGGAAGTCTCCTCAGACACCGTTTGTGATGTCTTACATGAGGCAAAAGCTGCCACCAGAAACATTGCGACTATATATGTTGTTGAAGTTTTCATAATTTTATATTGTGCTTTGATAGAACAGAAGAAACCTTATATACTGATTATATTGACAATCGCCTCCGTGAAAATATTAAGGGTATGAAAATCAAATACTGCGAGCTTCATATGCACTATCTAGTTCTCTTTAAAGCTACAAGCTGACAATTACCTTGCCAACTACTAAAAACCGGACTATCCTTTATAGCCTCGCTCCTTGGCCATCTTCTCTAACTTCTTTTGAAACTTTGACTTGGGAGAAGCTGGTTTCTTTTTGTGATGCTGTAATTTCTTTAATATAGCTTCCTCATCTACAAACCTTCGCATCAGGTATTGTTGGCCAAAAGTGATCATGGTAGCTATGAAATAGTAGTAGCTCAGTGCAGCGGCAAAACTGTTAAAAAACCCTAGGAACATAATGGGCATCATGTACATCATGATTTTCATCTGTGGCATCTGCATCTGACCACCACCACTCATTTCTGCATTCATTTTCACAGACAGTAGAGTAGCTAAAGTCATAAGAAGTGTGAATAAACTGATATGATTCCCATACACATCGCTAAGCCCCCATATATATGGTTCCCAGCTGTAGATGGAATCATACGAGGACAAATCAGTTGCCCACAGAAACTCCTGCTGGCGCAGCTCAATAGATGAAGGAAAAAACCGGTACATAGCGATCAGAATGGGAAATTGCACAAGCATAGGCAGACAGCCGCCGAGTGGATTCACACCAGTCTTCTTGTACAACGCCATTACCGCCTGCTGCTTCTTCATCGCATCTGCTTTATCCGGGTACTTTTCATTGATCTCATCTACCTGTGGTTTCAATACCCGCATTTTAGCAGTCGACTTGTATGACTTGTACATAAGGGGAAACAGCAACATCTTGATCAGAATAGTCATTATCAAAATGATGATCCCATAACTTCCAATCACCTTCCCAAGCCAGTCAAAAACCGGAATAATCAAGCCAATGTTTACCCAGCGGAATATCCCCCACCCCAAAGGAATTACCTGCTCATAGGCCATACCATACTCTTTCAAACTGTTGTAATGATTTGGCCCGAAGTAGAAATCCATTACAAATGTCTCATCCCTTTCATGGTTATATGGAATCCAGAAATTGGCCTTCATCTGTTTAACAAATTCTTCGTCCTCTTCGTCCGTGAGTGTTTCCAGCGTAGTAGGTGTTTCAAAATTGGTTTCGGCAGTTAATATCGAGGAGAAAAATTGCCCTTTGAATGCTACCCAGCTAACTTCTGTTGTCAGTTTTTCCTTTTCATCACTTGTTTCAGACAAATAGTCAACCTCATCATCCAGATACTTATAGTAAATGGTAGCATTAATGCGCTCATTCTTGAGACTTTTCTCCTGTCGGGGTGCATAAATACCCCAATCAAAAGAAACTGCGCTGGTGTTGGAGGCTATTGCCCCTTGCACCTGCTGGAAATTCATTCTAAAATCCAGATTAAATGAATTGCCCGCAAGGGTATATTGGTATTCGATGTAACTATCATCATCTGCATAGAGGCGCATTCCCAATGTTTTGGCATTGGTACCTTCTACTTGAAATGAACTACCATGCGCTTCAAAATATCGCTCTTGCGTCATGATCTTCTCTGTGCCTGCAAAGAAGGTGGTATTGAATACCGTAGAATCCCCCCTAAAGAGATACAACGGCATTGAATCATGCGTCTGATAGTCCTTGAGTTCCACATCCCTAATCAACCCACCCTTACTGCTAATAGTTATCTTAAGCTGCTCATTCTCAATTGTGTACAATTTCTCTTCCCCATATTTGGCTTTTTCAAATAAACCATACGTCTTTGTCGAATCAGGCAAAGGTGACGTAGTCAGACCAGGGTCTGGGGTCATGGAAGCAGAAGCACCTACATTTAACTGGACCGTATTAGTAGCACGTTTTTCCTGCTCTGCTGCCTGTGCTATTTGTACAGCTATGGTGGAGTCCTGTCTATCCTTGGCTACCTGAATTTGTTCAGGGGAAGGCCTGTTGAAGTAACTCCCCACAAGAAGAATGAGGAAAATGAGTACAATCCCAATGATTGAATTAATATTGGCACCTCCTTTGTCCTCAAGCATAACGGTAGAAAAATATCTGTAACTTAATTAGCAACAGTTTTACTGAACTCAATAGCTGCCTCAATAAAGTGCACAAAGAATGGATGTGGATTGGCCACTGTACTCTTGTATTCAGGATGAAATTGAACACCTACAAACCAGGGATGTTCAGCCAGCTCAACTATTTCAACCAAGCCACCTTCTGGATTAATTCCCGATGCCCGCATCCCGGACTTTTCAAAATCTGCCAGGTATTCATTGTTAAATTCATACCGGTGACGGTGCCGTTCATTGATCACATCTTGCTTGTAACTAGCCTTAGCCATCGATCCATCTACTAACTTACAGTCATAAGCGCCCAGCCTCATTGTGCCACCTTTGCGCATTACTTTTTTCTGCGTTTCCATAATATCAATCACAGGATTCGAGGTCTCTGGATTAATTTCAGTTGAATGCGCATCTTCTAAGCCAAGCACATTCCTTGCATATTCAATGACCGCACACTGCATTCCAAGACAAATCCCAAAAAATGGAACGCCATTTTCTCTTGCGTATTTGATCGCCGTTATCTTTCCTTCTACACCACGCTCTCCAAAACCCGGAGCAACCAGAATGCCATTTAACCCTCCTAAGAGCTCAGTAACGTTGTCTTCATTGATGTCTTCAGAGTGGATTCTTACCAGATCGACTGAACAATCATTGGATACCGCCCCATGGATAAATGACTCTGCAATAGACTTGTATGCATCTTTCAATTCCACATATTTCCCTATGAGGCCTATTCTAACTTCTCTTTTAGGATTCTTTAATTTATCTACAAAGGCACTCCAACCATCTAAATCCGGTTCTGGTCCCAATGGCATAGACAATCTACTCAAAACAACTTTGTCCAGTTCCTCTTTCTTCATCAACAATGGCACTTCGTAAATGGTTTCTGCATCAATGGATTCGATTACCGCTTCCTTCCTAACATTACAGAACAGGGCAATCTTCCTTTTAATATCAATATTAAGGTGCCGCTCAGTACGACACACAAGTATATCTGGCTGCACACCTGCTTCCAGGAAGGTCTTAACTGAATGCTGTGTTGGCTTGGTCTTCAACTCCCCTGAAGCAGCAAGATACGGTATCAGTGTCAGGTGAATTACGAGGCAATTTTCCTTGATTTCCCACTTCATCTGACGAACGGCTTCTATATACGGAAGTGATTCAATATCACCAACTGTACCTCCTATTTCTGTGATCACAAAGTCAAACTCGCCATCCTCTCCCAGGAGCTTTACCGAACGCTTAATCTCATCTGTAATATGCGGAATTACCTGCACGGTCTTACCCAAATACACACCTTCACGCTCTTTGTTGATAACGGACTGGTACACCCTTCCCGTTGTTATATTATTGGCCTGAGAGGTGGTGATGTTAAGAAAGCGCTCGTAGTGGCCCAGGTCTAGATCTGTTTCTGCACCGTCATTTGTCACATAGCATTCACCATGCTCATATGGATTCATGGTACCCGGATCAATATTGATATATGGGTCCAGCTTTTGGATAGTCACCTGGTAACCTCTTGCCTGTAGCAACTTAGCCAATGAGGCGGAAATAATTCCTTTTCCTAAAGATGAAGTAACACCCCCAGTTACAAATATGTACTTTGTATCAGACACCAAATAATTGCTTAAAGACCCGCAAAATTAGGAAATATTACCCAATTAGTTGTAGATAAAGATGCACATGATACCGGATAAAACCTTAATAAACTAGAATGTGAGACTCACGCCTGCAGTCGGTAGCAAGGGAAGTTGATCAACTCTTTTGTAACGTGCCCTGTCAAAATAAAAGATATTCTGTCGATTGTAGACATTAGTAACACTAACAACTGCCTCAAGCGTTGAATTTTCAGATAGCTCAAACTTTCTCTTGACCGTCAAATCCATCCTGTGATATGAAGGAAGCCTACCATCGTTAAGCGTGCCATATATGTATCCAATCTGTCCATTTTCTGTAGTATAGTCGGTATTGACACCATCACTGAACAAATACTTCTCAAAAACGCCCTGTGTTTCAGTAAAAGGGAATCCAGACCCAAAATTCCACCGAATATCAGCCTCCCAATTCAAGTCACGGCCAAAAGTATAAGAGGACACAATGTTCGCATTGTGTCTTCTATCAAAATGAGGATTATAATTGACCTTGTTACCATTGACATCAGTGAGAACATCATCATAACGAGTAACATACCCTAGTGTATAGACCACCCAGAGGTACCACCGTTTCCTATC
>Ga0302120_10000517_pt1 | contig 17530 bp, 14 predicted proteins | sample AG5_Bottom_MG_FD_203118 | JGI IMG/M metagenome (GOLD analysis project Ga0302120, IMG submission 203118) | Marine microbial communities from Western Arctic Ocean, Canada - AG5_Bottom | ecosystem: Environmental > Aquatic > Marine > Oceanic | place: Canada: Western Arctic Ocean | collected 2017-10-01 | reverse complement strand
GTCACTAATGCACTAATAAACTCCTCGCTCCCTTGTGGACCGTCATAAAATCCAATCATTTGATCAACACCGGAGCCGGCAATAAGTTTTTGTAGTTCATCTACAAATTTATCATGCGCGGCTGGAATGATTGCTGGGTTACCGCCTCCTAGCATCACTGTATTTGGATCATTGCTGTGATTAGCTTTTCCAAGGTCAGCCATCAACTGGGTAATACCACTTTCTCTAGAAAACCTTTTGCCAAACTTTGAGTAGTTTCTTGAAGCCACTTCATTTCTCCTTTATTTATTTCCAAATTTATAGTATGTTTTGACTCAGTAGGTACTGGCTAAATATACTATAATTTGGATTTATTTAATATAATTGTTATTTAATTTGGCAATATTATAATAAATTAGTATAATAGTTCGTAAATAATGACTTAAAAGTATTTAATTAAACATGCAACTAGATAATATAGATAAACAAATCCTTGAGGTGCTACAAGACGATGGTCGCCTTACGAATCGTGACTTGGCAGTGATGGTCAACTTGTCGCCACCAACAACCTTAGAGCGAGTCAAAAAACTAGAAAGTAAAGGCTTTATTAAAAAGTTTGTTGCCATTGTGGATTCTGCTAAGGTGGACGCAAACTGTTTCCTTTATGTTGAAGTGACGCTTGCGCGACATGGCAAAGATAGGCTTCAGCGCTTTACCGATGAGATCATCTTATTAGACGAGGTTCTTGAGTGCCACCGTATCACTGGAGGCGCAGATTTTTTGTTAAAGGTTGTTACCAAAAATATCAGCGCTTATGAGGAGTTTCTTATTCATAAGCTAACAGAGCTTCAAGATATCCACCATTTAAAAACCTTGGTGGTTTTGTCTACCTTGAAACAAGAAACTAAAATCCCTATCAACAACAGCTAAAATAAAATCACCAATAAAGGCTAATGACATGCCAATGCTTTGTTATTTTTTGAACAACCAAAGTGGACATAGTTGTTACACAACAACAAAGTGGAGTCACGTTATATGAGTCAAGAGGTGTATATTGTTTCCGGTAGCCGCACGCCAATGGGCGGCCTAGATGGTAGCTTAAGCAGCCAAAAAGCAGCACAATTGGGCGCAGTTGCTATTACGGGTGCGCTTAAGCGTAGCGGCGTCAACGCCGAGCAAATTGATGAGGTATACATGGGCTGTGTATTGGCTGCAGGCCAAGGTCAAGCGCCAGCACGTCAGGCCGCCTTAGGTGCGGGCTTGCCGAAAAATGTGCCTTGTACCACGGTTAACAAGATGTGTGGATCGGGCATGCAAACTACTATTATGGGTTTCAATGCCATTAAAGCAGGTTCGGCTAATGTGGTGCTGTGTGGCGGTATGGAAAGTATGAGCAATGCGCCCTACCTATTGCCCAAGGTCCGTCAAGGCCTGCGCATGGGGCACGGGCAAATGTTAGACCATATGTTTTTTGATGGATTAGAGGACGCATATGAAGGTGGCTTGATGGGTGTTTTTGCCCAAGCTACGGCCGATGAGTATGGCATCAGCCGTGAGGCCATGGATGAATTTGCCATCGACTCCCTATCTAAGGCTAATGCTGCCATTAACAATGGCGACATTGAGAGTGAGATAGAACCTGTCGTTATCACCAACCGTAAAGGCTCGGTGACAATCACAGTGGATGAGCAGCCTGGTCAGGCGCGGCTCGATAAAATACCTCAATTGCGTCCCGCGTTCAAAAAAGACGGCACCATAACTGCCGCCAACGCCAGTTCCATTTCTGATGGCGCTTCGGCCTTAGTGCTTGCTGGTGGCGATGTGGTTGAAGATGCTGGATGGCAATCAACGGCACGCATTCTTGGCGTGCACAGTTTTGCCTGTGCACCGGGTGAGTTTACGATAGCGCCAATTGGCGCTGTGCAAGGATTATTAGAAAAAATGAACTGGACAGTGGCCGACGTGGATCTGTTTGAAATAAACGAAGCCTTTGCTATGGTGACTATGCTGGCCATCCAGGAGCTTAATTTAGACGCGAGCAAGGTCAACGTGTATGGCGGTGCTTGCGCCCAAGGTCATCCAATTGGTTCTACAGGCTCTCGTATCATTCTAACCCTCATAACAGCCCTTAAAAACAAAGGTCTAAAACGCGGCATAGCTAGTTTGTGTATTGGCGGTGGCGAAGCCACAGCCATCGCCGTGGAATTGGTATAAACATGAATTTTGATTTAAACGAAGACCAGCGCGCTTATATCGATTTAGCGCAGCAATTTGCCACTAACGAGCTCGCGCCCAATGCGGCTCAATGGGATGCAGAAGCAATCTTCCCTTTGCAAGTCCTTAAAAAGGCTGGTGAACTGGGTTTTTGTGGTCTTTATACCGATCCAGAAATTGGAGGGCTAGGGCTGTCTCGCTTAGATTCGTCGTTGATTTTTGAACAACTGACGATGGGTTGTACCACCACCACCGCCATGCTTACTATTCACAACATGGCCGCCTGGATGGTTTCTAATTATGGCAACACCGAAACACGCGAAGCGTACGGCCCAAAGCTAACCAGTGGTGAACTATTGGCTTCCTATTGTTTGACGGAGCCTAACGCTGGCTCTGATGCAGCCTCTCTCACCACCAAAGCGCTGCGTGATGGCAACCACTACTTTATCACCGGAAATAAGGCATTTATTTCTGGTGCGGGAGAAACCAACGTATTGGTGGTAATGGCGCGTACAGGCGAGCCAGGCCCTAAAGGCATATCGGCATTTGTGGTCAACGCCGATAGTGACGGCATTAGTTATGGCCGTAAAGAAGACAAAATGGGCTGGAACGCCCAGCCAACAAGGACGGTTAATTTTGATCAAGTGCGGGTGCCGGCTCAAAACCTTTTAGGCCAAGAGGGTGAGGGTTTTGCCATCGCCATGAAAGGTCTCGACGGTGGACGCATTAATATTGCCACTGTAGGTTTGGGCACGGCTCAACAAGCCTTGAATGAAACCTTGGTATACGTAAACGAGCGAGTGCAATTTGGCAAGCCTATTGCGGCGTTCCAAAGCATGCAATTTAAACTGGCAGATATGAATACAGAATTAGTTGCGGCGAGGCAACTGGTGCGTTTAGCGGCCTTTAAGTTGGACGGCAAAGATCCAGATGCCAGCACTTACTGTGCGATGGCCAAGCGCTTTGCTACGGATGTTGGCTATCAAGTGTGCGATGAAGCCCTGCAGTGCTTTGGTGGTTATGGCTACCTTAAAGAATTCCCTATGGAGCGCTACCTGCGTGATTCACGTGTGCATCGTATCTTAGAGGGCACCAACGAAATTATGCGGTTGATAATCGCCCGACGTATTTTGTTGACCGATTGCCAGGCTATTTTGTAAAGCTGCCCCGACCAGCCAAATAGCCATGAGCGAGGAAAAACAATGAAAGACACCATTCAAGTAGATATCCAAGACCACGTGGCTTTAATTACCATGAGTAACCCGCCGGCGAACACTTGGACGCGTGACAGCTTGGACGATTTGTCGACATTAGTGCACGAACTTAACGACAATAAAGATATCTACAGTTTAGTAATAACCGGCCAAGGCGATAAGTTTTTCAGTGCAGGTGCCGATCTTAAATTGTTTGCCGATGGCGACAAAAAAGTGGCTGCTGATTTGTCCACAGCGTTCGGCCGTGCTTTTGAAACGCTGAGCCAATTTCGCGGATTGAGCATCGCCGCTATTAATGGTTATGCCATGGGTGGCGGCTTGGAAGTTGCACTGGCTTGCGACTTGCGTATTGCTGAGCAACAAGCACTAATGGCACTACCAGAGGCAGCAGTAGGCTTATTGCCCTGCGCTGGTGGCACGCAAAACCTTGCTTGGTTGGTAGGTGAGGGCTGGGCCAAGCGAATAATCTTATGTGGCGAGCGTATAAACGCCGCACAAGCCTTGCAAATCGGCCTAGTTGAGGCCGTGGTAGAACAAGGCCAAGGGCTAGAGCATGCTATAGCGTGGGCTCATAAGGCCGAACGCCAAAGTCCCACCAGTATTGCAGCGTGCAAGCGCCTTATTCAAACCGCTCGCAAAGAACCCATGTTTGCAGGAATGGGCTACGAGCGTGATGCGTTTGTGCGCTTGTTTGATAGCAACGACAGCAAGGAAGGCGTGCAAGCTTTCTTAGAAAAACGCAAACCCAATTGGACCAACTCTTAAGTATTTTGTGATGACTGAAGCAGTCGTACTCGTTAATAGCCACCCAACAGAGGGCGGTCAAAAAATTATTGAGATAACTCTCAATGCGCCCAAGTCGCTTAATGCGCTCTCTGGTGAAATGATTGAATTATTATTGGCGAAATTGCCCTTGTGGGAAGACGACCCCAGTGTAGGCGCTATTGTTATGCGAGGCACAGGTGAGCAGGCCTTTTGTGCTGGCGGAGATATTCGACACCTCTATCAAGCAATGCAGAAGGGTGAGACCAGGCAAGGCCAAGCTTTTTTTAATCTAGAGTACAGTCTTAACTTAGTTATGCACCGTATGCAAACTCCTTTGTTGGTATGGGGCCAGGGATATGTAGTGGGCGGAGGCATGGGCTTGTTGCAAGGTGCTGGCTTGAGAATTGCGACACATTCGAGCCGTTTGGCGATGCCAGAAATTAGTATTGGCTTATTCCCGGACGTGGGCGCCAGCTATTTTTTGCATGAGATACCAGACGACCTTGGTTTGTTTTTAGGGTTGACGGGTGCTATTGTTAACGGTACCGATGCACGAGAATTAAATCTAGTGGATGCTTTGTTGGCAGATTCTGATTACTCAGTTCTATTGCAGCAATTACAAAATCTACCAAGGCAAACAAATACCGAACATCTCAAATCTATACAAAAACTCATCCAAGGCCTGGAATCCAAAGCTGACAATGCACCGCTATCAGATATTATGCCGCATAAAGGCTTAATTATTGATGCTTTAGTTGCCGAAGATTTGAATACTGTTTTTTCTAATTTGCAAAGGCTTAAGGGGCTCAGCAAGTGGCTTGATAAAGCGATTGCAGCGATGGAAAGCGGTTCACCGACAAGCCTGCATTTAACCTTTCGTCAATTGCGCCAAGCGCCACAAAGTTTGGTGCAGACTTTTGTACAAGAATATGTGTTAGCAGTTAATAGCACTCTCAAAGGCGAGTTCCAAGAGGGTGTTCGAGCGTTATTAATAGATAAAGATCGACAGCCTAAGTGGTGCTACTCCGAAGTAAAGGATGTGCCTCAATCTTGGCTAGAGAGTTTTTATCAGAGTGATAATATAACGAAACCAGACTTTGAGGTTTAATTCTTTTACTATATGGAAAATATGATGACAAAAATTGCGTTTATTGGTCTTGGCAACATGGGACTTCCCATGGCTGTTAATCTCATTAAAGCCGGTTATCGGGTTAAGGCTTTTGATTTAATACCCACGTCATTACAAAGCTTTGTAGCTGCAGGCGGTGAAGGTGCAAACTCGGCAAATGCGGCAGCAGATGGTGCTGAGGTTGTAATTAGCATGTTACCTGCTGGAAAACATGTGGCAGAGCTGTATGATTCAAATGATGGACTGCTTTCTCAGTTGCCTAAAGGTTGTTTGGTGATTGACTCAAGTACCATTGATGCGACAACGGCACGACGGGTTGGAGAGGCTACAGCTAAAGTTGGCATTGATTTTATCGACGCGCCTGTTTCTGGTGGAGTGAGTGGCGCGGAAGCAGGAACCCTGAGTTTTATTGTCGGCGGTGAGGCAGAGTGCTTTACCCGAGCGAAGCCTATACTAGAAGCCATGGGCAGGAACATTTTTCATGCAGGTGGTGTGGGTTCGGGTCAAATTGCAAAGACGTGCAACAATATGTTGCTGAGTGTTTTGATGGCTGGCACTGCAGAGGCTCTACAAATGGGCATTGAAAACGGCTTAGATCCCAAAATTTTGTCAGAGATTATGGCTAAAAGTTCTGGCCGCAATTGGGCTTTAGAGGTCTATAACCCGGTCCCCGGCGTCATGCCCGGTACACCCGCTTGTAACAGCTATCAAGGTGGGTTTATGGTTGACTTAATGAACAAAGACTTGTGCTTGGCTTTAGGGGTGGCTCAAGAAAGCAACTCTAAAGTGCCCATGGGAGAACAGGCGGCGACTTTGTTTAAGAGGCATGCTGAAGCTGACAATGGTGGGCGTGACTTTTCCAGTATTTTCAAGTATTACAACAAGGAGTAAATATGCAAATTCAAGATCGTGTATTCGTTATTACGGGTGGCGCTCGTGGCTTAGGTTTGGCCATGGCCCAAGAAATTGCCAGTAAAGGCGGCAGATGCGCTTTAATCGACCTAGATGAGGACGGCGTAATGGCTGCTGCTGCAGCTTGCAGCAACAACAGCCGTGGATACCCATGCAATATTGCGGAAGAAGCTCAAGTGGAAGCGGTTTTTGCGGAAATAGTCGATGATTTTGGCCGTTTAGACGGGCTAATCAATAATGCAGGAATTTTGCGTGATGGCATGCTGATCAAAGTTAAAGATGGTGAGCTTCAGGACAAGATGAGCCTGAAACAATGGCAATCAGTGATTGACGTTAATCTGACCGGCACTTTTTTGTGTGGTCGTGAAGCGGCAGCTGCTATGGCTCAAGCGGGTAACGGTGGTGTTATTGTTAATATTTCCAGCATTGCTAAGTCTGGCAACATTGGCCAAAGCAACTATGCGGCAACCAAGGCTGGTGTGGCGTCTTTGGTCGCCACCTGGTCACGAGAACTCGCGCGTTTCAATATTCGTGCAGTCGGCATTGCGCCTGGAGTTATATCCACTGACATGACTGAATCCATGAAGCCAGAAGCGTTGGAGCGTATTGAGAGAATGGTGCCAGTAAGGCGTTTGGGTGATCGTAAGGAATTGGCACAGGCCGCCTTATTTGTTATCGAAAATGACTATATGAATGGCCGCCTAATTGAGCTGGATGGCGGACTAAGGTTTTAGCGTTTTTTACATAAACAGCTGAGCTAGCCGAAGCAAGTTTCTTATTGAATACAGAATATAGTTTTGATTAACTTAAGAAATTATTTATTTAATTAGGTAATACATACATATTTCAGTATAATAAGAGGCTCCTATTTGCTCCACTTCTTATTTTTGGGATTCAATAAGAAAGGGGCAATAGGAACCTCTGAGGGTCTTGTACAAATGTCTAAGACCGCTCGGTTGATTAAAAAACTAGCAAAGGAAAAGAGCCTTAGGTTTTAGTGTATGAATAGGACTGAATTCGCTATGAAACTAAATGATATTGACACAAATTATTTTGCAGCGCAACATCTTAAATTTTTCGGTTTAAGTGCTGCTGGCACTCAATTACGAGGTGACCTCTGATGCCACAACTTCGACTAACCATTGATTCTACGAGTGATGTTTTCAAGGAAAATCGTGATGCGATGGCGATATTGGTTGCAGATCTGAATACACTGCTTGCGCAAATTGCGCTTGGCGGAGGTGAGAATGCAAGAGAGCGCCACACTGGGCGTGGTAAATTATTACCGCGTGATCGTATTGATCGACTGTTGGATGCGGGCTCTCCCTTTTTGGAATTCTCGCCTTTAGCAGCATACCAGTATTATGATGCCGATATACCTGCAGCGGGCGTGATTACTGGCCTTGGCCGAGTCTCCGGCCTAGAGGTCGTGATTGTTTGTAATGATGCGACAGTAAAAGGTGGAACCTATTACCCCCTTAGTGTGAAAAAGCACCTGCGAGCACAAGAAATTGCACTGCAAAATAATTTGCCGTGTATTTATCTAGTAGATTCTGGCGGCGCTAACCTACCTAATCAAGACGAGGTCTTCCCTGATCGCGATCATTTTGGTCGAATTTTTTATAATCAGGCCAATATGTCGGCAAAAGGTATTCCTCAGGTTGCGGTTGTTATGGGCTCTTGTACCGCTGGTGGCGCATACGTTCCTGCAATGAGCGATGAGAGCATCATTGTTAAGGATCAAGCGACAATATTTCTCGCTGGCCCACCTTTGGTTAAGGCGGCCACTGGAGAAGAGGTAACAGCAGAAGCCCTAGGTGGCGGCGATGTGCACACCAGAGTTTCAGGTGTGGCCGATCATTTGGCGGACAATGATGAGCATGCACTGGACTTGGCGCGTAGCGCTATAGCCAATTTAAATCGTAAGAAATTGGGCTCTGTCGCAGAAATAGAGCCGCAAGAGCCTTTATATGACCCACAAGACATTTACGGGGTTATTCCAACCGAGTTGAAAACAGCATTTGATGTGCGTGATATTATTGCTCACTTGGTGGACGGCAGTGAATTTGATGAATTTAAAGCGCGTTACGGCACAACGTTGATAACAGGTTTTGCGCATATCGAAGGAATGCCTGTAGGCATTATTGCAAATAATGGCGTACTGTTTTCTGAGAGCGCCTTGAAAGGCACTCATTTTATAGAGCTCTGCAATCAGCGCGGCATTCCACTTGTTTTCTTACAGAACATCACTGGCTTTATGGTTGGTGAAAAATACGAAACCGGTGGCATTGCAAAAGACGGCGCGAAGATGGTAACCGCTGTCTCTTGTTCGCGTGTACCCAAATTTACTGTGATTATAGGTGGCTCTTTCGGCGCTGGAAATTATGGCATGTGTGGCAGAGCTTTCGATCCACGCTTTTTGTGGATGTGGCCGAATGCACGCATTTCAGTGATGGGCGGTGATCAGGCGGCGGGCGTTATGGCCACGGTGACACGCAGCAAAATGGAGCGCGATGGCGGCAGTTGGTCTGACGAAGACGAGGCGAAATTCAGAGCACCAATTGCACAAAAATATGAGCGCGAAGGACATCCGTATTACGCCTCGGCACGTCTTTGGGACGACGGTGTGATCGATCCAGCCGATACGCGACGCATTTTGAGCTTAGCACTGGCGGCAAGTTTAAATGCACCAATAGACGAGACGAATTACGGCGTATTCAGAATGTAGACAATGTATATGGATGACTTATGAGCAATGATGTTGTAGTACTTAATGTTGAGAACGGCGTGGCGAGTGTCACTCTTAATCGTGGCGCTGTGCATAATGCCTTTGATGAGGCGATGATTGCACGGCTTAGCGAGGTGTTTGATGAACTCTCTGAGCGTGACGACGTTATTGTGGTGGTTTTGCGTGGTGTGGGCAAGAGTTTTTCTGCCGGTGCAGATTTAAACTGGATGAAGCGTGCAGCGACTTTCACCCAAGAACAGAATAAAGCTGACGCACTTGCTTTGGCGGGCATGCTGGGCATGCTTAACCGTTTACCAAAACTAACGATTGCCTGTGTACAGGGCGCAGCCATGGGCGGCGGCATGGGGTTGATTTGTTGTTGTGATATTGTTATTGCCGATAATACGGCGAAATTTGCCTTATCGGAAGTAAAGTTAGGCCTAATACCGGCGACGATTTCGCCTTACGTTTTGGCAGCGATTGGCGTACGCCAAGCGCGCCGATATTTCCAAACTGGTGAGCATTTCGGTGTTGAGCAAGCGCACAAGATTGGTCTAGTACATATTATTGCCGAGCACCAAGAAGACATGTCAACACAACTTCAATATATTTTAAAAGAGGCGCATGTAAATGGCCCTAAAGCAGTGGCCGCTTCAAAAAAATTGTGCTTAGACTTTGCCGGCGAAACCATCAACTCCGAACTGATTAAAGACAGCGCTAATCGTGTTGCTGCAGTCCGAGCAGGCGATGAAGCGAAAGAAGGCTTGTCGGCCTTCTTGGAAAAACGCAAAGCTGAGTTTTAAGCTTGAGATACGCTGTGGGGGTATGCATATTTTATGTTTAAAAAAATACTGATAGCCAATCGCGGCGAAATCGCTTGCCGTGTTATAAAAACAGCTCGAAAAATGGGCGTCACAACTGTTGCGGTTTATTCCACAGCCGATAGGCGATCGCTACATGTGCGTCTAGCAGATGAATCTGTTTGTATTGGTGAAGCGGCATCCAGCGAATCGTATCTTAAGGGTGATGTCATTATTAAAACCGCACTAGATTATGGTGCAGAAGCCATACATCCCGGCTATGGTTTTTTATCAGAAAATGCCGAATTTGAGCGCGCATGTGCCGCTGCTGGACTGGTGTTTATTGGGCCTTCTGCGGATTCTATTTCTGTGATGGGGCTAAAGGATTGCGCCAAAGATATTATGAACAAAGCCGGTGTGCCGGTTGTGCCAGGGTATCAAGGCGAACAACAGGACGATAACTTTCTTGCCGAAAAGGCCGAAGAGATAGGCTATCCAGTTTTGATTAAGGCGGTTGCTGGCGGTGGCGGCAAGGGTATGCGTTTGGTTGAACATGCGCCTGATTTTATTGAGTCCCTAGCAACGTGTCGACGTGAATCAAGCGCTGCCTTTGCTAATGACCATCTCCTAATCGAGAAATATCTCATCCAGCCACGCCATATCGAAGTTCAGGTTTTCGGTGATAAACAAGGAAACGTGGTGCACTTGTTCGAGCGTGATTGCTCTTTACAAAGACGCCATCAAAAAGTAGTGGAAGAGGCACCTGCACCAAATATATCAGATAGATTTCGCAACGAAATATGCAGCGCAGCTATACGAGCGGCTCAAGCGATTAATTACTATGGCGCGGGAACGGTTGAGTTCATCGTTCAGGGCGATACTTTTTATTTTATGGAAATGAACACTCGTTTGCAGGTTGAGCACCCAGTAACAGAAATGATTACCGGACAAGATTTAGTGGAATGGCAGTTGCGCGTTGCCTGCGGAGAGACACTGCCTCTGGCTCAAGACGATATTATCATTAATGGCCATGCTTTTGAATCAAGACTTTATGCCGAAGATCCATCAAAGGACTTTATGCCACAAACTGGCCGTGTTCATCATTTTTCTTATCCTCAACAAAGTCAATACACGCGTGTTGATACAGGCATTGAGGCCGGCGACTCGGTGAGCGTTCACTACGATCCGATGGTGGCTAAGCTGGTGACATGGGGCGAAGATCGCACTAGCGCAGCGCTAAACATGGCTGAATTGTTACGCCGTACTTATATGAGCGGCTTGACAAGCAACCAAGAATTCGTAGCGAGCGTTTTTGATCACAATGTTTTTATAGGCGCCGTTATTGATACTGGCTTTATTGCACGTTATGAGCAAGACTTAATAGCAGAAACTTATGCCAAGGCAACCGAGACTGAAATAGCCTTAGCCGCGCTGTTTTATTTATTGGGACTGGACACTCAATCTTCGGCAGTGAGCCCATGGAATACCCACGATAACTGGCGAATAGGCGATAGCGCCATGAAGCGCAGCCTGAGTTTGGTGAATAAAGGCGAGGTCATTGACGTGTTGGCGTCATGTCATGGCGAATCTTTAGAGGTGGAAGGCATTGGTCAAGTCAAGCTATTGTCTTATCACGAGGGCGTGCTCAAAGCTTTGATTGATGGCGTTGAGGCGAGCGCTGTGGTTCTATCTTACAAAAAAGACATTACCATCTTCTCTAATGGCCGTGTTGTGGATTTGCACTTATTTGCCCCCGAGTTGGATGGTGACACTATTGATGTAAATGGCGGGCGACTTGTTGCACCCATGCCGGGCTCGATTGTGCAGGTAATGGTAGAAACGGACTCTTGTGTTGACAAAGGACAGCCGCTACTTGTGATGGACAGCATGAAGGTTGAAACAACAATTGCAGCGAATTTCGATGGTGTGGTCAAAGGTGTGCATATTGCGCCGGGCGATCAAGTCCAAGAAGGCACTTTGTTGATTGAGATCGAACAAGAAGAGGGCGAGAATGATGTTGCCTAAATACGTACAGATTTATGAAGTAGGGCCGCGTGATGGTTTACAAAATGAATCGCAAGTGATAGCTACTTCGGTAAAAATTGAATTGATAGAGCGACTGGCAAATGCGGGTTTTACTCACGTTGAAGCGACCAGTTTTGTCTCCCCTAAAGCAGTGCCACAAATGGCCGATCACGCAGAAGTGATGGCGGGCATTAAGCGCAAAAAAAGCGTTGTTTATCCGGTGTTGGTGCCCAATGTTCGCGGTATGGAGGTTGCCCTCAAGGCTGGAGCACAAACAGTGGCTGTTTTTGCCGCCGCTTCTGAGAGTTTCTCTTTGAAAAATATTAATTGTTCAATCAAAGAGAGTTTTGCCCGTTTTACTCCCATTATGAAAATGGCACAAAAGGCAAGCGTGCCCGTGCGTGGCTACGTGTCGTGTGTTGTGGGCTGCCCCTATGAGGGTGATATTGCACCCAGCGCTGTTGCCAAGGTAGCGAGCACATTATACGAAGCAGGTTGTTACGAAATATCATTGGGCGATACGATTGGTGTCGGCACCCCTGAGCAGGTGTGCAGCATGCTAGAAGCGGTAATAAAGGTTGTGCCAGCGGAGCATTTGGCCTTGCATTTTCATGACACTCATGGTCGCGCTCTTGAAAACATTCGTGTGGGTCTTGAAATGGGCATTCAGGTGATAGACGCCTCTGTTGCTGGTTTGGGTGGTTGCCCTTATGCGCCAGGAGCCAGTGGTAATGTTGCCAGCGAAGCCGTGCTCAGCATGCTGCATGAACTTGGCATTGAAACCGGTGTCGACTTGGCCGATGTTGTTGATACTGCCCGGTTTATTTCCTCACACTTAAGTCGTTTACCTAGCACTTAAACGACTTACTCTTAACAAATATAAGGTTGTACTATTATGATTTCCTATCCAATATTAAAATTTAACCATTCAGCAGAAATTGAAATGCTGCGTGATGGTATTTTCAAATTTGCACAAGAAGAAATAGCGCCGCGTGCTGCGCAAATCGACCAAAACAATGAGTTTCCACAGGATTTGTGGTGCAAGATGGGTGACATGGGTCTACTGGGCATCACTGTGTCGGAACAATACGGTGGTGCAGGAATGGGCTACTTGGCGCACGTTGTAGCTATGGAAGAGCTTTCCCGGGCATCGGCTTCAGTGGCTTTAAGCTATGGTGCACATTCAAATTTATGTGTGAATCAAATATTCCGCAACGGCACGGATGCGCAGCGTGAGCGCTACTTGCCCAAATTGATTAGTGGTGAACACGTTGGCGCGCTTGCGATGAGCGAAACAGGCGCTGGGTCTGATATTGTCAATATGCGTTTGCGGGCCGAAAAGAAAGGCGATGCGTATGTTTTGAATGGCAGCAAAATGTGGATTACCAATGGTCCGGAAGCATCTACTTTGGTTGTTTATGCGAAGACAGATATGGCTGCAGGGGCAAAAGGCATTACTGCTTTTATTATTGAGAAAACGATGGCGGGTTTTTCAACTGCGCAGAAGCTAGATAAACTCGGCATGCGTGGCTCCAATACTTGTGAGCTGGTGTTTGAGAATTGTGAAGTGCCAGCAGAAAATATACTGGGGCAAGAAGGCACAGGTGTTAGGGTACTGATGAGTGGTCTCGACTATGAGCGCTTGGTATTGTCCGGTGGGCCGCTTGGTATTATGCAGGCTTGCATGGATATTGTTGTGCCTTACATTCATGAGCGCGAACAGTTCGGCCAAGCCATTGGTCATTTCGAATTGATTCAAGGCAAGGTTGCAGATATGTACACCACACTTTCCGCGCAGCGCGCTTATGTTTATGCGGTGGCGCAGGCTTGTGATCGGGGTGAAACAGCACGAAAGGATGCAGCAGGGTGTATTTTAACGAGTGCCGAAGCGGCAACTCAAATGGCTTTACAGGCGATTCAAACTTTAGGCGGGAACGGATATACCAATGAATTCCCTACTGGTCGTCTTTTGAGAGATGCCAAACTTTACGAAATAGGCGCAGGCACATCTGAAATACGCAGAATGCTAATCGGCCGAGAGCTATTTGAGGAAACAAAATGACACAGCAACCCAAACCTTTGCAACATAAGAACATATCACTTAGCGATAAGTATGAGCTAGAGCAAGGAGTTGCTTTCATGTCGGGGCTGCAGGCTTTAACTAGAATTCCGATTGTTCAGCGTCGCAGAGATAAGGCAGCTGGCCTTAAAACAGCGGGGTTTGTTTCCGGTTATCGAGGCTCACCTCTTGGTGGTTATGATGCCGAATTGATGCGCGCCAATAAATATCTGAAAGAATTGAATATTAAATTTCATCCTGGCCTGAATGAGGACTTAGCGGCAACTTCGATCTGGGGTACACAACAGGTTAATTTGATGCCTGGCGGCTCTGATTATGACGGTGTGTTTGGCATCTGGTATGGAAAAGCGCCCGGCGTTGATCGTTCGATTGATGCGTTGCGCCATGCAAGTGCTCACGGTACAGCGCCATATGGCGGCGTGCTTGCGATTGTTGGCGACGACCATGGCTGTAAATCTTCGACATTGTCATGTCAGAGTGACCATGTTCTCGCATCGATGATTATTCCAGTCTTGTATCCATCCTGTATTAACGAGTTTGTGGAGTACGGATTGCTCGGTATCGAGATGTCACGCTACGCAGGATGCTGGACTGCGCTTAAAGTAACGAGCGAGACTGTAGAGACAACAGGCACCGTGGACCTATCCATAGAAAAGCAAGAAATTCTACACCCGAATGCAGACGAATTTAGCATGCCTGAAGGCGGTGTTCACATACGCCTTAATGATGTTCCACGTGAAATAGATGATAGACTGCAAAACTATAAGGCCTTTGCTTGTCACGCATTTTGTCGCAAGAACAAAATTGATAAAATCGTAATGGAAAGCCCTAATCCGCGCTTTGGTATTATTACCTCGGGTAAATCGTATGGTGATGTTATGCAAGCACTGGTTGAGCTTGGAGTTACTGAGGAAGTTGCTGCGAAAATAGGCTTGCGGGTTTATAAAGTTGGCATGGTGTGGCCATTGGAGCCACAAGGTGTGCAAAACTTTGTCCAAGGCCTGGAAGAGATTTTGATTGTTGAAGAAAAGCGCGAGATGATCGAGTATCAACTCAAGCAACAAATCTTTAACTGGCCTTCAGAGGCGCGGCCTGTTGTTGTTGGTAAATACGATGAAAATAGTGAGATATTATTGCCACTGGAAAATGATCAGTCTGTAGGGTTGGTTGCGCACGTAATTGCAAAACGTCTTGGACACTTTTATCACAATGAACAGGTTGAGGCGTGTTTACAGTTCTTTGAAGGTAGAGAAACGGCAATGGCCAGCTATGTTCCACCGATGCTGCGCAGACCATTTTATTGTGCAGGCTGTCCGCATAATACATCCACCAAAGTGCCTAAGAATAGTTTTGCCATGGCCGGTATTGGCTGTCATTTCATGGTGCAATGGATGGATCGTAATTCGGCTTTGCCGACACATATGGGTGGCGAAGGCATACCATGGATTGGCTCATCTGCCTTCACAAAGCAAAAGCACATTTTTACCAATTTGGGCGACGGTACTTATTTCCACTCGGGTTCGCTTGCGATCCGCGCAGCGGTAGCGTCCAAAATTGATATCACCTATAAAATTCTCTACAATGATGCCGTGGCAATGACCGGTGGCCAGACTGTGGATGGTGATCTGCCAGTTTATCGTGTGGCCCAACAAGTAGTTTCGGAAGGCGTCACCAAGGTGTGGATACTCACTGAAAATCTGGAGAATTACAAAGATCGCAGTCTCATTCCGAGCGAGGTTGAAATATTGAGCCGTGATTACCTTGATAAGGTCGCTAAGCAGTGTCAAGATACAAAAGGCACGACGGTTATTATTTACGATCAGACTTGTGCAGCAGAAAAGCGCCGTCGCCGTAAACGCGGCGAATTTCCTGACCCCGCGAAGCGGGTGATGATTAATCAGGCGGTATGTGAGGGTTGTGGTGATTGTTCTGATCAGTCCAATTGTGTTGCTGTACAGCCAGTCGAAACTGAATACGGCCGTAAGCGCAAGATTAACCAATCGGCGTGCAATAAAGACTTTAGTTGCTTAAAAGGTTTTTGCCCATCTTTTGTAACAATTGAGGGTGGCGAGCTTCGCAAAACCAAAGCAGGCAATAGCTTTGATGATGTGTTTGCCAACATTCCGAAGCCGAAAGTTATGAAAATCGATAGAGCCTACAATATCATGGTCACAGGAATTGGCGGTACGGGTGTAACAACGATTGGCGCTTTGTTGGGTATAGCTGCACACATGGAGGGAAAGTTCTGTCGCAATCTTGATGCTGCAGGACTTGCGCAAAAAGGCGGCGAAGTTCTCAGTCATGTACGCATTAGTCCGGTGCACGATGATTTACGCACGGGGCATATTATCGCCGGTGGCGCTGATTTGTTGCTGGCCTGTGACATGGTTTCAGCTGTGGGTAAGACGTCTTACGAGACACTCAATGTCGATCGAACCAGGGCCGTTATTAACACAGAAAATACACCCGTTGCCGATTTCGTCATTAATAACGATATTAACCTTAATGACGAGCAGGTGAGAAGCACGCTGATGCAAGCAACCCAAGTCGATTCACAACATTTCGTTTCTGCTACATCGCTTGCTATGACTTTGCTTGGCGATGAGATTGCTACCAACGTGTTGATGCTTGGTTTTGCTTGGCAAAAAGGTTTAATACCAGTTGGCCATGAGGCGATTGAGCGCGCAATTACCTTGAATGGCGTTGCGATTGAGATGAACTTGCAGGCTTTTGCTTATGGTCGCTTGGCGGTGCACAATCCTAAAAAACTTGCAGAGTTGCTACGTTCAATTAGTGGTGATGACGCACATTTGACGGATGAAAGTGCCGTTGAGCTTGATCAGATAATAGCAAAGCGTGCTGCCTACCTAGAAGATTACCAAAATCGGGCATACGCAGAGCGCTATAAGAATTTGCTTGATCGTGTTATTAAGGTCGAAAATGAAACGATGGGTGGGGCGACAGGTTTGAGTAAAGTGGTTGCCCAAAGTTATCACAAGATTTTGGCCTATAAAGACGAATATGAAGTTGCGAGACTTTATAGTAATGGTGACTTTATCAAGGAACTTAAAGCACAATTCTCTGGCAACTATAAGATAAAGTTTCATATGGCGCCGCCAATCTTATCTGGTACTGATTTTGCGACAGGACGCCCCAAAAAAAGAACATTCGGGCCTTGGATGCTGACTTCGCTGTTATTATTGGCGCGTCTAAAATACTTGCGTGGTACAGTATTTGATATATTTGGTTACCACCATGATCGTCGAGCAGAGCGAGCATTAATTAAGAGCTATGAAGCCGATGTGGATTTCGTCATCCAGAGGCTTACAGCGGATAATCATGAGTTATGTGTAGAATTATTATCTTTACCACTTGCGATTAAAGGCTATGGTCCCGTTAAGACGGTCAATATAGAGAAAGCAAAAGCTAGTCATAACAACTTAATGGCGCGATTATCACTCGAGGTTATTTTATGAGTACAATGGAAGATAGAGATGGCTTCATTTGGATGGATGGAGAGTGGCTAGATTGGCGTAACGCTAAAGTACATGTTCTGACTCACACATCAAACGAAATTTGGACTCACTAGCTAGTAGCATTTAGTTTCAATTCAGCTACGCCTGAGTTTGCTTATTGACTTGTATTTGCCAAAGTCTCGCATATTGGCCGTTGAGATCTAGCAAC
>Ga0302120_10000513_pt1 | contig 17656 bp, 14 predicted proteins | sample AG5_Bottom_MG_FD_203118 | JGI IMG/M metagenome (GOLD analysis project Ga0302120, IMG submission 203118) | Marine microbial communities from Western Arctic Ocean, Canada - AG5_Bottom | ecosystem: Environmental > Aquatic > Marine > Oceanic | place: Canada: Western Arctic Ocean | collected 2017-10-01 | reverse complement strand
ACCGCCTGCTCGCGGAGGTAATGGCGCAGCTCGAGGCGACCACTGGCCGTGACCGCTTCATCGACCAGGTCCACCTCGGCTGCAATGGCCGCCCGGCGGATCAACTCGGACACGAAGCCCACCGCACGGATCCGGCCGAACCTGTGGGCGGTCAGCGTGCCGGCGAACGTGGCGTCGTCATCGACGGTGGCCCGACTCACGAGCGGCACCACCCCACAGCGCGCCGACGCCGCCAGCACCCGGTCCACCTCGGCCGCCGTCGCGCCGGGCCCGACCCGCACGACCAGGTCCGGGAAGGGCCGGTAGCGAAGCACGTTCGCCTCGCAGAACAGGTCCGTCGGGTCGTGCGGAATCCCGTAGTGGCCCTCCCACCAACCGTCGTCGGCGATGGCCAGCTCGGCTGCGTCCACCTCGGAGAGATCCGTCGCCGGCGCCCACGTGCCGAGCTGCAGGAGGTAGTCGGGACCGCCGGCCTTGGCACCCACCCCGACCGACGACCTCTTCCAGCCCCCGAACGGCTGGCGCTGCACGATGGCACCGGTGATGGCCCTGTTGACGTAGGCGTTCCCCACCTCGACGGCCTCCAGCCAGGCATCCACCTCGACCGGATCCAGGGAGTGGATGCCCCCGGTCAGCCCGTAGTCCACGGCGTTCTGGACCTCGATGGCCTCCTCCAGGGTGTCGACGGCGACCAGGCCCAGGACCGGTCCGAAGTACTCGGTGCGATGGAACTGCGAACCGGCACGCACCCCGGCCTTGATCCCCGGCGTCCACACCCGGCCATCGGCGTCCAGGCGTCGCGGCTCGAGCAGCCACTCCTCGCCGGGGGCCAGCACGGTCAGGGCATCCAGCAGCTTGCCGGCTGCCGGGGCCACGAGGGGGCCGAACACGGTGGCCGGATCGGTGGCGGGACCGACCTGCAGGGAGGTTGCCGCGTCGACCACCTGTCTCAGGAACCGCTCGTCGGTGGCCACCGGACCCACGAGGATCCCCAGGCTGGCAGCCGAGCACTTCTGGCCCTGGTGGCCGAACGCCGAGCGCACGAGGTCGGCGGCCGCCAGGTCCAGGTCGGCCTGGGGGGTCACGACCAGGGCGTTCTTGCCGCTGGCCTCGGCGAAGAGCCTCATGTTCGGGTCCCAGCAGCGGAACAGGTCGGCCGTCTCATACGAGCCCGTCAGGATCACACCGTCGACCGTGGTCACCAGCCGACGGCCGACCTCGTCATCAGGGGTACGGACGAACCTCAGCACGTCGGGCGGGACGCCGGCGGCCCAGCAGGCCTCCGCCACCAGCTCGGCGCACCGGGGCGTCTCTGGAGCCGGCTTGAACACCACGGCGTTGCCGGCAGCCAGCGCAGCCAGCGTCCCGCCCGCAGGTATGGCCACCGGGAAGTTCCACGGAGGTATCACGGCCACCACCCCCAGCGGCGTGAACTCCGCGCCGTCGATGCGCTCCAGCTCCGTCGCACGCTCGGCGTACCAACGGGCGAAGTCGACCGCCTCTCCGATCTCCGGGTCCGCCTCGGCCACCGTCTTGGATGCCTCGTGCATCATGGCCAGGAGCAGGTCGTCGTGTCGGGCCACGAGCTCGTCGGCCACGCGACGCAGCACCTCGCACCTCTCGGAGGCTCCACACGCGCCCCACTCAACCTGGGCGACACGGGCCGTGGCCACCTCGGCATCGATCCCGTCGATCGTCGAGGTCAGCGTGGTCCGTACCGGCTCGAACGCCCTTGCGGCCAGCAACTCCAGCCGACGGCGGGTGGCCGGAAGCGTCGGATCGCCGTCGGGCTGGTTCCGGAACCGTCCACCACCCCCGGGCGGCACCTCGACCTCCCGGCGGGGCAGGTCACCCACCTTCCAACGGCCGGCCACCGCTGCACGGAAGCACCCGGCCTGCTCCTCGAAGTCCGGCGTGCCCGGCCGCAGGGTGAACAGGTGGTGGAGGAAGTTCTCCTCGGAACTGTTCTCCTCCAACCGGCGGAAGAGGTAGCTGACGGCGACGTCGAAGTCGTCGCGTCCCACGATCGGCGTATAGAGGAGCAGGCCCCCGGCCTCGGCCCGGACCACGCGGGCCTGGGACGGCGCCATGCCCTGGAGCATCTCGAACTCCACCCTGTCGGCCACGCCGCGTGCCTCGGCCAGGAGGTGGGCCCAGGCCACGTCGAACAGGTTGTGGCTGGCGAGGCCGATGCGGACGGAGTGGGTGTGGATGGGTCGCAGGGCCCAGTCCACGCACCGCTTGTAGTTGGCGTCCACCTCGGCCTTGGTCCCGTAGGGCGCCTGCACCCAACCGTGCATCGACGCGTCGACCCTCTCCATTGCCAGGTTGGCTCCCTTGACCAGCCTGACCTTCACCTCTCCCCCGCCGGCACTGGACCGTGCACAGGCCCACGCCGTGATGCGCTGAAGGGCCCCGAAGGCGTCAGGCAGGTAGGCCTGCAGCACGATTCCGGCGTCCAGGTCCCTCAGGTCGGGTTCGTCCAGCAGCTCCATGAACGCCCGGAGGGTGACCTCCAGGTCCCGGTGCTCCTCCATGTCGAGGTTCACGAAGGTGGTCCGACCGGCCTCCGTAGGGGCTGCCGCAGCCGCCCGGTACAGGACCCGGAGTCGGTCCTTGACGCGTTCCAGGGTGTGGTCGAACGCCCACATGTTGAGCTGGCTGGCGATGGCCGAGACCTTCACCGAGACGTAGTCGACCGCCGGATCCCGGATCAGTTCGAGGGTGCGCTCGAAGCGACGGGAGGCCTCGCCCTCGCCGAGGACGGCCTCGCCGAGGAGGTTCACGTTCATGGCGTAGCCATCGGCCCGACGCCGGGACAGGTGGTCGTGCATCGAACCCGGAGCGGCGTCCACCACCATGTGGCCAACCAGTTGGCGAAGCCGACGACGGGCCAGCGGCATGACCAGCCGGGGCAGGGCCGGCGCCAACCGGGCCCCCGCCTGGAGCATCAGCCGGTCCATGGGGCCCAGGAAGCCCGGCAGGTCCCGATCGGTGACGAGGCGGACCAGCTGCTCGGCGGCGAGCACGTCCTGGCGGTGTCGGGCGACCCGGTCCACGAACCGCATCGTGAATCCGATGCCGCCCGGATCGGCGATGATCGCCCGCATCCGGTCGGTCGAACGGCGCTCGGTGGGCGTCTCGGACGAGTGGGCCTCGGTCAACCAGCGGGCCACGACCGCTACGGCGTCCTCCGCCAGGGCGTCCGGATCGACATGCCTGCCCGCCCCGTCCGAGGCCGGGGCGGTGGCACCTGGAACCGGTTCGCCTCCATCGGAGGAACGGCGTCGCTCTCGGGTCATGACCATGCCTACATAGTCGGGATCGGACCGTTCGGAGTCTTGTACGATCCGCGCACACATGACCCCGATTTCGGACAAATCGACGGCGGACACCCCGCCGGGCGGCCCATCGGACCACGGCTGCCCCCCGGAACTGCTCGAGCTGTTCGACGCCCTCCCAAACGTGATGTTCTGCTGGAAGGGCCCGGACGACCGGTACGTGGCCGTCAACCATGCCTTTGTGCGGCGCTCAGGCCGGACGGACCGGCGCGACGTCCTGGGGGCCCGTGCCATCGACCTGTTCCCCGCTCCCCTTGCCGGGCGCTACGAGGAACAGGACCGCCAGGTGTTCGCCGACGGCGAGGCACTCCGCGACGAGCTGGAGCTGATTAGACGTCCCGACGGTTCCACCGGCTGGTACCTGACCACGAAACTCCCGGTCGTGCGCGACGGCGAGGTGGTCGGCCTGGTCAGCGTCAGCCGCGACCTGGAGACGCCCAGCGACGAGGGCATCGCCCTGGAGTCGCTGACCCGTGTGGTGGAGCTGGTCCAGGCCCGGACCAGCGGGGCCCTCAAGGTGGCCGACCTGGCAGCGGCCGCCGGCTGCTCGGAGGGCCAGCTGGAACGACGGATGAAGAAGGTGTTCGGCCTCACCGCGACGCAGTACGTGCTGCGCGTCCGGGTGGACCGTGCAGCCGACCTCCTGGTCGACACCGACCACCCGATCGCCGACATCGCCGCCGAATGCGGGTTCTCGGACCAGGCGAACCTGACCCGCCTGTTCGGACGCCTGATCGGCGAAACGCCTGCCCGGTTCCGGGCGGCCAAGAGCGCCTGAGCCAACTCAGGCGGCGGACGATCAGGCGGCGGACCGCTCCACACGGATCGGCACGCCAAGTTCCCACAGCCCGAGGGCATCGGCGATCGGCACCGGTCGATGCACCTCTCCGTTGTGGTTCACACCGTAGAGCTCGGCGGAGATGGCGTCCGCGTCGGCCCTGACAACCACCGAATAGACGTCGTGGAAGGCCTTCAGCCGTCGCTCGGCGCCACTGATGTTGGGCCTGGCCTCGACGACGAGGGTCGCCGTGGTGGACGAGTCGCCGAAACTCAGGACCGAGCCGAGGTCATTGGACTCGACCGACTTCACGATTCCGGTCGCTGCCGGTGTGCTGGACTTCGAGGTGGTTGCCACCAGGGTGCCTCCCGCATGTGTGGACTCGTTGATTCTACCGGCGGTCCCTCCCAGCCCCGACCGCCCGGCCCGGCTCCCGACCTCCCGGTCCACCCGATCCAACGGCCAGACTGGGGTGATGATGGACGGGAATCCGATAGATGGACGCCTCGTGGTGGCCGACGACGTGTCCGAGGCGCTGGCCGCGGGCCGCGCCGTCGTGGCCCTGGAGTCCACGATCATCAGCCACGGGATGCCCTATCCGGACAACGTCTCGACGGCAATGGCCTGCGAGGCGGCGGTTCGGGAGGTGGGTGCGGTGCCGGCGACGATTGCCGTGGTCGACGGGGCACTCCGCGTCGGCCTGGTCGGCGACGAGGTGGAGCGGCTGGGCCTGGCCGAGGAGGTAGCCAAGGTGAGCCTCCGCGACCTCGGCTGGGTGCTTTCCGGTGGGGGGCTGGGCGCCACGACCGTGGCGGCCACCATGCACGCCGCTGACCTGGCCGGCATCCGGGTATTCGCCACGGGTGGGATCGGCGGGGTCCACCGAGGCGACGACCACGACGTGTCAGCCGACCTGACGGCGCTGGGAACGATCCCGGTGGCGGTGGTGTGCAGCGGCCCCAAGGCCGTGATGGACGTGGCCCGGACCGTTGAGGCCCTGGAGACGCTCGGGGTGCCGGTGATCGGCCAGGGTGTCGACGTGCTGCCCGAGTTCTGGACCCGCGGCACCGACCTGCCGGTGGGCACAAGGTCCGACGACGCCGCACGCACCGCCGCCATCCTGGAGGCCCATTGGGGTTGCGGCCTCACCACCGGTGCCGTGGTGGCGAACCCGATTCCTGCCGGGCACGAGTTGGACCGCGACATGATCGCCACAGCGATCGAATCAGGCCTCGCCGCCGCTGCCACCCGGGGGATACGGGGCCGCGAGGTGACGCCGTTCCTGCTCACACACGTCGCTGCAGCCACCGACGGCCGGAGCCTGGAGGCAAACAAGGCGCTGGTGCGCGACAACGCCGCGGTCGCCGGTCGCATAGCCGTGGCGCTGGCCGCCCGCCGTGTTTCCCCGGACTCTGGGTTCGGGAGCGCCGGATGACGCGGGGTGGGGTGATCCTCACCGGGGGAAGCATCCATCCGATGGCCGTCGGTGACACCGCCACCGCCGAGGCGATACGCCTCGACGGTCGTCGGATCACGCATGTCGGGAGCCTGGATGACGCCCGCGCCATGGGCGACGCCGACATCATGGACCTGGACGGGGGCTGCCTGCTACCGGGGTTCGTCGATGCCCATACCCATCCCCTGATGCACGGACAGTGCGGGAGCTGGGCCGACCTGTCCATGGCCTCCAGTGTGGACGAGGTGGTGAAGCTGACGGGCGAGCATGCACGGCTGGAGGCCCGGACCGGGCCCGTCCGCGGCTTCGGCTACGACCACCACAGGCTCGTCGAAAGCCGGCACCCGACGGCGGCTGAGCTGGACCGGGTGGCAGACGACCGGACCGTCATGGTCATGCACGTCAGCGGGCACGGCTTCTCCGTCAACTCCCACGGCCTCGCCGAAGCGGGGATCACAGCCGACACCCAGACCCCCATCGGCGGCCTGATCGGCCGCGACAGCGCCGGACGACCGGACGGCCGGGTCTTCGACGCCGCTTGCGACCTCCTCACCGGCGTGGGCGGGGTGAAGGTCGGTAACCACGGACCGAACCTCCACCTTCCAGACCACCCCGAGGACCTGGCCCTGATGCTGGACGCCGCCCAGGAGGAGTTCCTCGCCGCTGGGATCACCTCCGTCGGCGACTGCCAGGTGACCGAACGCGAGATGCGGGCCTTCCTCACCGCCCGCGACGCCGGTCGCCTCAGGCTCCGCGTCACCATGTACGTGCTCTCCAGCCACGTCGATGCCCTCCGCCGCCTGGGCCTCGACTCCCGGCTGGGCGACGACCTCCTGGCCTTCGGTGGCGTCAAGCACTACGCAGACGGGGCCCTGACCGGCGGCACCGCCTACCTGCCGTGTGGTTGCGGCACCACGCACGGCTACCTGTACCACGAGGCTGGCCGGCTGGAGGACCTGCTGGCCGCCTCGGCGGCTGCCGGCCTGCAGACCGCCACGCATGCCCAGGGGCCCGACGCCATCCAACTGGTGCTGGATGCCCTGGATCGCCTTCCTCCCGACCCGGGGCTGCGCCACCGCATCGAGCACTGTGGATTCCCCACCGACGAGCAACTCGTGGCGATGCGACGCCTCGGAGTCGTCCCGGTACCCCAACCCACCCAGGTCCACCTGTTCGGCGAGGGCGTACGGCAGGACCACCCGGACCTGGCCGACCGCATGTACCCCTCGGGCCTGATCGCCGACGCCGGCCTGCCGGTGGTCCTCTCGTCGGACGCCCCGGTGACCAGACCGGACGTGCTGCTGGCCTGTTGGGCAGCCGAGACCCGGATCACGGCAGCCGGCCGGGTTCTGGGCGAGGCCTGCCGGATCACCCGTCGAATGGCGTTCGAGGGATACACCCGGGGCGGAGCCCATGCCCTTCGCCGTGACGACGTGGGATCACTCACGCCGGGTCGCCTGGCCGACCTGGCGATCCTGGACACCGATCCGTTCACCGTCGCCACCGAGAGACTCCCGGACGTGTCTGTCGTCGGGACGTGGGTCGACGGTCGCCCCGCATGGACAGGCGAAACCGGTGTGATCGACGAGGGCCGGGTTCAGGCCTGATCCTCGATCGGCCGCACATGACGGAGCCACAGGCCGCCCCCCTCGTGCGGGCGGGGGTCGTAGGAACGTTGGCCCAGCAACCTCTGGACCCTGGTGGAGCGTCCCGCCAGATCGTCCGCCGTGTAGTCGAGGGGATGGGCCTCCTCCGGGGTCAACCACCCGACCACGAAGCTGAGGTGTAGGGCCCTACGCCATCGGTCCGGGGTCAGATTGGCGCCTCCCCCGTGCAGAACCTTGCCGGAGTAGACGAACGCATCACCAGGACCCAGCTCCGCCGGCACGGACTCCTCATCGAGGTCAGACACCTCGAGATCCAGCCACCGGTGGCTTCCGGGAACGGTACGGGTGGCACCCAGTTCCTCTGTGACCTCCTCCAGACCGATCATGGCGCTGATCGTCACCTCGGGAGTGTCGGGCCATGTTGCCGACATGTGCTGGAACCAATTGTCGGCATCGCGGTGCAGCACCTGGGCCGGTTCCCCGGGACCGATGTACATGACCTGCGCGGTGTTGACCCAGTACGACCCACAGTTGGGTAGGAGAACGGCATCAGCAAGCGCCGCGTACAACGGGTTGTCGAGTAGGTCGAAGTACGCAGAACTGAGCATTCCGAGGCTCGAGAACCGGACGGTACTGTTCCCCACGAAGGACTTCCCATCCGCTCCGAGGCCCTGGTCGGCACCTCCCGGTTGGACGGTCGTGGCAAACCGATCCGCAGCGGTGCGAAGTGCTTCGACGATGGGTCGGTCGACCATTCCCTCGACCACCACCCCACCGTCCTCGTGGTAGGCGTCGAGGATCGACGACACCGGAGCAACAGCCGGCAGCCTCGACAACGATGACGGACTCACGGCGTGGCTGCACCCTTCTCCCCCCGGGCCGCCTCGACGGTCAGGCGGGGGTTCAGCTGGTCGATCGTCGTCACCAGGTGCAGCAGGGCTCCGGTGGGCGAAGCCATGGCCCGCTCGAAGGCCGGGGCGAACCCCTCGGTCCTCGTCACCCGTTCGGCATGCATGCCGTAGGCGCCGGCCAGGGCCACGAAGTCCGGGTTGACGAGGTCCGTGGCCGAGACCCTTCCCGGGTGGTGCAACTCCTGGTGCATGCGGATGGTTCCCCACGAGGAGTTGTCGACCAACAGCACGATGGGCCGGGCATCGGCCTGCATGGCTGTGCCCAACTCCTGGAGGTTCATCTGGATGTCGCCATCGCCGGCGAAGCAGACGACCGTCCGGTCCGGATCGGCGAGCTTGGCGGCCACAGCGGCCGGCAACCCGTAGCCCATCGTCCCGTTCTGCGGTGCCAGCAGCCTGGCGTCCGACCCGTATAGGAGGAACTTGTTGGGCCAGGTCGAGAAGTTCCCGGCTCCGTTGGTGACCACCACGTCGGGCGGAAGGCGATCTCGTAGCCAGGCCGTCACCTCACCCATGTCCAGGTCGCCCAGTTGCGGCGGGCAGTCCAGGGTCGCCATGAAGGCGGCCCGGCGCTGGACCCGCCAATCGGTCCGACGGTCGATTGCCACCGGCTGCATGGCGGCCAGGGCACGGCAGGCTGCGTTGGGGCCGGCGTTGACCGTCACATCGGCAGCCACCACCTTGCCGAACTCGAAGGCCGAGGCGTGTACGTGGACGATCCGCTGGTCGTCGTTCGCAGTCCCGTCGGTCCCGAACAGGCTGTATGCCCCGGTGGTCATCTCCCCGAACCGGGCGCCGATCGCCAGGATCACGTCGGCATCCACCAGCGTCTCCCGTACGGCTGGCGGCATGCCCACGCCCGCTTCGCCGACGTACCGGTCGTCGGTGTTGTCGAACAGGTCGTGGCGCCTGAAGGTAACCACCACCGGCAGGTCGAACCGGGTTGCGAGGTCGCGCAGCGCCATGCGTCCCGTAGTGGTCCAACCACCACCGCCGACCAGGAGCACGGGTCGATCGGCAGTGGCCAGCACGGCGTGCACCGCGTCGACGTCCCCAACCGATGGAGACCGCTCATCGACCTCGACCGGTGGTCCGGGTTCCGTGGTGGCCGCCTCTCGCAGGACGTCTTCGGGTAGCGACACCACCACCGGGCCCGGTCGGCCGGACATGGCCACCGTGAATGCCGCCTCGACGACCCTCGGGAGGTCGTCGGCCGAGTCCACCTCGACCACCCACTTGGCCAGGTCGTCGAAGAAGGAGGTGTACTCGATCTCCTGAAAGGCCTCCAGACCGCGATGGGGCCGACCTACCTGACCCACGAACAGGATCATCGGCGTGGAGCCCTGGTCGGCTGTGTGCACCCCGATGGAGGCGTTCGTCGCGCCCGGCCCCCGCGTCACGAAGCAGATCCCCGGCCGGCCGGTGAGGCGTCCCCATGCCTCGGCCATGTAGGCGGCGCCGCCCTCCTGGCGACACGTCACGAACCGGAGCCGGTCCTCGACATCGTGGAAGGCGTCCAACACCGCCAGGTAGCTCTCACCCGGCACACCGAATGCCGTGTCGGCCCCCTGGGCCAACAGGCAGTCGACGAGGAGCCGACCCCCGGTCCGTCCGGTCATGTCGCCAACCGGTCCTATCTCCGGTTCGGGCGTCCACGCCCAGCCAGGAACAGCACGCAGGCGCCAAGGAAGAGCAACGAGCCGATGGTGAACAGCAAGTCACCGACCCGGATCGACCCGGCGACGAAGAACAGGGCGCAGGCCAGGAACAGCCACCAGCTCATCCCCTCGGTGTCACGCATCCCGACAGCCTGCCAGCCGCGCCAGCCGGACGGCGACGCCGCGGCACCACCGGACTACCGTCAACATCCACCGCCGACCGTCGGCCGGACTGAGGAGCGACCTGTGGACCTGGGACTTTCGGGGAAGACGGCCCTGATCACCGGTGCCTCCAGTGGCCTGGGGCTGGCGACGGCACGGGCGCTGGCTGCCGAGGGCGTCCGGGTGGCCCTCGTTTCGCGTTCGGCCCAGAAGTTGGCCGCAGCCGTGGCCACCGTCGACGGCGACCCGATCACCGCCACGGCAGACCTGTCGGACGGCCCGTCGATCGACGCCATGCTGGCCGAGGTCAGCGCTGCCCTGGGCCAGGTCGACATCCTGGTTGCCAACGCCGGCGGCCCACCGCCGGGGGGCTTCGCCTCCACGGACCTCGAGACCTACTCCCTGGCCCTCCAGCTGAACCTGCTGTCCACGATCCAGATGTGTAGGGAGCTGGTCCCGGCCATGCAGGACCGCGGTTGGGGACGGGTGGTTGCCATCACCTCGTCCACCGTCCGCGAGCCCAGCCCGGTGCTTATCCCGTCGACCACGGCCCGTGCCGGCCTGACCGGCTTCCTCAAGACAATGGCTACCGAGGTGGCACCCGACGGTGTGACCGTCAACTCGGTCCAACCCGGCCCGCACGCGACGGATCGCCTGGCCGAGATCTACGACGACCTGGAGGCGGTGGCGGCCGGCGTGCCGGTGCGCCGTCTCGGCGACCCCGACGACTTCGGACGGGTCGTGGCCTTCCTCTGCTCCGAGTCGGCCCGGTCGATCACCGGAGCAGCGCTGCCAGTGGAAGGCGGCTCGCTGAGGGCCATCCAGTAGGCGGCGCTGGCGGCCGCCTCAGCCGCAGCAGGTCGTATCGGATTCCGGGGTGGCGTGCCGCCCGACCACGACACTGGCCATCTGGTCGGAGTCAGCCGTCTTGACGTACCACTCCCAGCGGAGGTTGTCAGGGGCCTCAAGCCATGTCTCGGTCTTCTCGGCGTAGCAGCATTCGGTGTCGTCGACGCCCGTGGTCTCCAGGCCGGCGTCGGCCAGACGGGCCTCGGCGGCCACCACCTCGGCGGCGGTGCCGACCTCGACGCCCAGGTGGTTGATGGTGCCACCGGCGCCGGGCTTCTCGAACAGCACCAGCTTCAGCGGTGGCTCCTCGATGGCGAAGTTGGCGTAGCCGGGCCGCACCTTGGCCGGGCCGGTTCCGAACATCGAGGAATAGAAGTCGATGGCCTCGTCGAGGTCTCCGACGTCGATGGCCAGCTGCAGTCTGCTCATGGGTGCTCCTTCTGCTCGAGGCCAGCCTACGAACCGGCGGTCACCTCGGCGAGCGTGGCCAGGAAGCGGTCGTTCTGCGCCGGTGTCCCGATCGTGACCCGCATCCCCACGCCGGGGAACGGCCGGACCACCACGCCCCGCTTTTCCATCTCGGGGAAGACCACGTCGGTCTGCGACCCGAGTGGCAGGTACACGAAGTTGGCATGGGCGTCGGGGAGGTCCCAACCGTCGGCCCGCAGGGCCGCCACCACCCGGTCCCGCTCGACGGTGATCCGATCGACCACCGTCTGCACCTCGTCACGGGCCGCGATCGCAGCCAGCGAGGCCACCTGGGCGAGGTGGTTCACCGCAAAGGCGATCAGGACCTTGTCCAGCTCGACGACCACGGACGGTTCGGCCACCGCGTAGCCGGTCCGGAGGGCGGCCAGGCCGAACGCCTTGGAGAAGGTCCGCAGCACGACCACGTTCGGATGGTCGGGTTGCAGGTCGGCTATCGGATCGCCGAGGTCTGCGGTCACGAACTCCCGGTAGGCCTCGTCCACCACGACCAGTACGTCGTCGGGAACCTGCTCGACCAGGCGGCGGAGCTGGTCCACGTGGACCGCCGTGCCGGTCGGGTTGTTGGGGTTGGCCAACAGCACCAGCTTCGTCCGATCGGTGACCGCCCCGGCCACCGCCTCCAGGTCGAAGGTGTGGTCCACCAGAGGCACCGTCACCTCCACCCCACCGGTCAGCTGCACGTCGATGGGGTAGGCCTCGAACGAGGGCCACGGGTAGACGACCTCGTCGCCCGGGTCCACGTAGGCCAGCAGGAGCTGCTGGAGGAGGCCCACGGACCCGCAGCCGGCCGCCACCCGGTCAACGTCGACTTCCAACCAGCCGGCGATGGCCGCGCGGAGATCCGCGGCCCGGTGGTCGCCGTACCGGTTCACGTCCCCGGCGGCGGCGGCAATGGCCGCTACGACGGCCGGCACGGGCGGGTACGGGTTCTCGTTGGACGCCAACTTGATGGCGTCGGTTATCCCGTGCTCGTCCTCGGCCTGTGCTGAAGACTTCCCCGGCTGGTAGCTGGCCATGGCGGCCACGGCGGGCCGGACGCGTCCGACGCTCATGGGTGGGCACCTCCCTCGGGGTGGACGGGCACGGCGACGACGCAGTGCGCGCCACGCCCCGGGTTGAACATGTCGTCGGGGTCGAGTGCCTTCTTGAGACGCCGCATCAGGTCCAGCTCCACCTCCGACTTCTGCCCGGCCAGCCGGACCAGCAGGTCCTGGCCCACCCCGTGCTCGGCGCTGATGGTCCCACCGAGGCTCCAGATCAGGTCATCCACGGCCGCCGTGGTCGCCGCCACCAACTCGGGTGCCAGGCGTCCGCCCCTGTCCAGGGACGGAAGCACGTATACGTGGAGGTTGCCGTCGCCGAGGTGGCCGAACGAGAAGACGACGGCGTCGGGCCCGCAGATCTCACCGGCGATGGCCTCGACGCCAAGTTGGAGATCGACGATCCGATCGATCGGCACGGCGGCGTCGAACTTGGCTCCCTTGCAGTCGATGAGGGTCTCCGGGGGAAGTTCGTCGCGCAGTCGCCACAGGTTCTCCTCCTGGGCGGCCGTATCGGCCACTACGGCGTCCAGCAGCAGCCCGGCCTCCACCGCCTCGCCCAGGAACCGGGTGACCTTGTCGTCCACGGGGACGCTGCCGCTGAACCGGGCCAGTAGGTACCAGTCGGACACCGTCGTGATCGGTCGGGCAACGCCGATCTCCGCGACCGCTGCGGCCAGCCCCATCTCGGGGACCAGTTCGAAGGCGGTCAACCCACCGTGGTCGATCGCACACGCCCGGCCGTAGAGGTCGTTCACCTGCCCCAGGTCGGAGATGGCGGCGAACATCGACCGGTGGTGGTCCTGGCGGGGATACAGCTTGAACACCACCGCCGTCACCACGCCGAGCGACCCCTCCCCTCCTATGAAGAGGTGCTTGAGGTCGTAGCCGGTGTTGTCCTTCCGCAGCGCCCGTAGCCCGTCGAACACCTGGCCGTCGGCCAGCACGGCGCTGAGGCCCAGCACGTTCTCCCGGGTGGACCCGTAGCGCAGGACGTTCAGGCCTCCGGCGTTGGTCGAGACCGCCCCACCGACGGTCGCCGTCCCCCGTGCCCCCCAGTCCATGCCCAGTTGCCGATCCACCCCCGCCGCCGCCTGCTGGACCTGTTCGATGGTGCAGCCGGCCTCTGCGGTGATGGTGAACCGTGCCGGGTCCACCGAAAGGACCCTGTCCAGGCGCGAGGTGGAGAGCAGCACCGAGGGTCTGTCGCTGGTCGGCACCGACCCACCGGACAACGACGTGTGCCCACCCTGGGTGACCACGGCCACGCCGGCCCGGCCACTCGCACGCACGACGGCCTGCACCTCGGCGACCGTGCCGGGCCTCGCTATGAGGATCGGGGTGCCGGAGTAGGCGCCCCTCCAGTCGATGGTCAGGCCGGGCGCATCGACCGGGTCCAACCAGCCACCGGGACCCAACAGGTCCCGGAGCTCGTCGGCCAGCTGGGCTGGAACGTCGGGACCGCTCATCGGTTGGGACTCTAGGACAGCCGTCCCCGTGGCGATCCCGCCCGGCGTGGTGACCCGCCCGCCGTCAGACCCAGGGACAGTTGGAGTTGCGGTCCCCGAACGTCGTGCCGTCGGCATAGCGCCCCAGCGTGAACGGTCGCAGCTCGGAGGGCTTCTCCCCGTGGACCAGCATCGAGGCGGTCAGCTTCCCCACGCCGATCATCTTGAACCCGTGGTTGGAGTCTGCGATGACGAAGGCGTTGTCGGCCACGTGGTCGAAGATCGGCACGTTGTCAGGGGTGAAGGCGCCGATGCCGCCGTTGCGGCGCTGCTTGAAGTACGGCTCCAGGTCCTCGAACCGTTCGAAGAGCATTCCGAGGGTCCGGCAGTAGTACTCGGGGAACCAGTCGTCGGCCTGGTAGGCGTCGCTGAGGTGTCCGTACGGGTCCACCTCGGCCTCGGACCCCATTCGGATCGGGATGGTGCCCCCCTGCAGGCCCGGTGCACCCACGCGTTCGGCGGCGTACCTGGTGTACGTGTAGACGTGGTCCTGGATCATCTCGCCGTCACGTCCGTAGACCGGCGTGTTCATCAGCTCTACGTGCAGCACGGGACCGTCCCGCCCGTCGGCGGTGCGATAGTCGACGCCCGGCGGCAGGAACACCTCGCCCTCCAGCAGGCGCCAGTAGGTCCACATGGCCATGTCCGCCTCGATATGGCCATCGGGGTAGGTGACGTCCAGGTTCGACGGACCGCCCAGCCACTCCCAGTGCTTCGGCGTCCACGCGCCGGCACCCACCACCACCTGCTCGCACTGGATCCGACCCGCGGTCGTCTCCACGGCGGCGACCGACCCCGAGGCGTCCAGGTCGTAACCGGTGACCGCCACGCCGTAGACCCGCTGCACCCCGAACTGCCGGCACTTCTGGTCCAGGCCCCACATGACCATGTGGGTGCCGGCATAGCCGGACCGGTGCTCGTGCAGGGCCACGTCACAGTTCTCGGTCTTGAAGTCGGGCCAAAGTCCCTTGAGGAACCGGTGGGCGTCAGCGCCCGTGTAGAGGTCCGAGGGATACCCGCTGGCGATCTGTGACTCGTTGAGCCGCACGTAGTCCTCGACCTGGTTCTCCTCGCCGATCGACACGTAGCCGACCTGCTGGAATCCGAAGTTGACGGGGTCGGACTCCCACACCTCGACGCTGGCCCGCAGGATGGCGTGCAGTGGGCCGGTCATGTAGAAATTCCGTACGCAGCCGCAGGCCAGGCCGGTCGCCCCGGCGCCCGGACCGGCCTTGTCGATGAGGACGACGTCGGAGCCGGTGCCCTTCCCCGTGCGTTCCAGTTCCATGGCCAGGTGGTACGCCGTGGACATGCCGTGGATGCCGGCACCCACCACCACGAAGCGGGCCGAAGACGGGAGCGGTGCCACGTCGTTGACGGGCACCACCGGTGGGTTCTGCATCACTCCGTCCACGATGGACGGAGCGGGCCGGTCCATGAACGGGTACCACTGGTTCTGGCCTTCTGCCGGCCGACCGATGTTCGTCACGTTGGGTCCTCCTGCCAATGACCACACCCGGCGTAGTCACCGAGAGGTGGCCGGACCGGCGCAGTCTGCCGCCCGACGGGCCTGTATGAAAGCCCCCAGCCGATCGGGTTCAGCCGGTGCCGTAGACGGCGCCACCGTCGACCTTTATGACTGAACCGGTGGTGAACGACGAGGCGTCGCTCGCCAGGTACAGCGCCGCTCCGACGATCTCGTCGACCTCTCCGGCCCGTTGCAGGGCGAGGTTCCGTCTGAACATCTCGTGGGCGCTTTCGTGCCAGTGCGTCGAGATATCGGTCAGGAACGGCCCCGGCTGCAGGCAGTTGACACGCACCGTCGGTCCGTAGGCGCGGGCGAAGGACTCGGTCAGCGAGTGCACGCCTGCCTTGGCCGCCCCGTAGACCGCCTCGATGGGCGTGGGAGCCGATGCCGACACGGAGCTCACGTTGATGATCGATCCAGCTCCTGCTGCCACCATCCGTTCTCCGAACGTGGCCGAGAGGCGGAACGTGCCTCGCAGGTTCACGGCCAGCGTCTTGTCGAAGAGGGCCTCGCTGACCTCGGCCAGCGACGGGTAGAGCGGCGAGCTCCCGGCGTTGTTGACCAGCACGTCGCACCTGCCGAAGGCGTCGTAGACGGCCTCGGTGAGGGCGTCGCACTGGTCCCAGTCGCCCACGTGGCAGGCGACGGGAAGGGCGCTCCGTCCCGTTGCCGCTGCCACCTCGGAGGCCAGGGCCTCGCAGGCGTCGAGCTTGCGGCTGGCTATCACGACGTCGGCCCCGCACCTGGCGAACGCCTCGACCATCGCCCTACCCAGCCCACGGCTGCCACCGGTCACCACGACGACCCTGCCGGCGAAGTCGGTGAGTCGTTCTTCGGGCGTGGTCATGGCGCAACTCCGGTCCGGTCGGATGGAAGTCGGAGTCTGGCAGTCGGCCCGGGCCATCCCCGGTGTCGGGACCGCACCTAGGGTGCGCCCATGGCCGACGAACGGATGCCGGGTGGTGGGAATCGATCAGTGACCGAGGGCTTCGAGATCCGTGGGGTCAACCACCTGGCGCTGGTGTGTCGGGACATGGAAGCGACGGTCGCCTTCTACGAGGGCATCCTGGGCATGCCACTCATCAAGACCATCCAGTTGGGCGGTGGCGCCGGCCAGCACTTCTTCTTCGACTGCGGGGGCGGCAACTCGCTGGCCTTCTTCTGGTTCCCCGACGCGCCGCCGGCCGCGCCGGGCATCGCCATGCCCGCCGACCGGCCGGACCGGGGAGCCATAATGTCGGCCCACGGCTCCATGAACCACGTGGCGTTCCACGTGCCGGCCGAGGCCATCGACGGCTACGTGGGGCGACTCCGCGACGCCGGGGTGGAGTGCTCGGAGGTCATGAACCACGACGACTCCGAATGGGGCGTGGCACGCGACACCCACGATGGGGTGTTCGTGCGGTCGGTCTACTTCCGGGACCCCGACGGGATCCTCCTGGAGTTCGCCGCCTGGACCCGTGGGTTGGGTCCCGACGACGTGTCCCACGATCCTGCCGTAGCCAGTAGCGGCTGAGGGCCGCTCCCTACCGGGCGCTCAGACGAAGTCGGAGTACTGCTCCAGGTGGCGTACCGGCGTGGACAGGGCGTCCTTGCGGAACGGGTCGCCCAGTTCCTTGGTGCACATGATCTCGATGACGGTGGTCCGACCTTCGTTCATCTGGGCGTCGATCGCCGCCTCGAGGGCCGGGCCGACCTCGTCCAACTGGTCCACACGGACCCCGTCGGCACCCATGGCCCGCGCTATCTCGGAGTAGTCCTCGCCGCCGTCCAGCTCACCGGCCACGAACCGGCGACCGTAGAAGTCGACCTGGTTCTTCTTCTCGGCGCCCCACTGGCGGTTGTGGAACACCACCGCCGTGATGGGGATGCCGTGGCGAACGGCCGTCATGGTCTCCACCATGCTCATTGCCCATGCGCCGTCGCCCGCATACGAGACGGCCGGTCGGTCGGGTGCCGCCGCCTTGGCACCGATGATGGTCGGTAGGGCGTAGCCGCAGTTCCCCCAGCTCATGGCTGCGAAGAAGGAGCGGGGCTCCTCGAAGCGCAGGTAGCTGTTGGCCACCGAGTTGATGTTGCCGATGTCGGTGGAGACCATCACACGGGCGGGCATGGCCTTCTCGAGCTCGCGGAGCACCTGGCGGGGGTGCAGCCAGTTGCCCTCCTCGTCGATCGCTTCCTTGATCATCTCGATGCTGAAGTCGTCGACCTCGTGGGTCCACTCGTCCAGCTCGTCCTCCCAGGCCTGCTTCTCGTCTGCGGTGGCCCGGGCCCGCTCGTCGCGGGTGGCGTCACAGGCCAGGGTCCGGGTGGAGAGGCGGTCGCTGAG
>Ga0302120_10000508_pt1 | contig 17708 bp, 14 predicted proteins | sample AG5_Bottom_MG_FD_203118 | JGI IMG/M metagenome (GOLD analysis project Ga0302120, IMG submission 203118) | Marine microbial communities from Western Arctic Ocean, Canada - AG5_Bottom | ecosystem: Environmental > Aquatic > Marine > Oceanic | place: Canada: Western Arctic Ocean | collected 2017-10-01 | reverse complement strand
GGCATATCATCATTAGTCCATGAAATAGGACTAACACCAATTTTTACACTCATTTATCATTCTCCAAATTATTCATAATATTTTTCAATCAGAAAACCTAATATGCTGATGTTCTGAAAGTTTTAAAATAAATTTTTCTAGACTTAGAGAATCTAGAAGCGATTGTTTTGTAAGCTCAAACATACTCATTCCCTGAAGCTTAGAATTGGAATTATTATCGTAATCTAAGTTTGTAGGAAAAGCATATCCATCAGTTGCACAAATAAGTACATTCTCAACCAGTTTTTCGGAAAGGGTTTTTTTATCTAAATGCTCTAGTAAGGATGGGTAAAGCTGATTGATAATTTTAATATAATCGATGCGCTCCATCGTCTTACCAAAAGCTGATGAAATTTGCAAAAGGTTTCCAACCCGATGAAAGTCTTTGGTTGTATTTGAACCAGCTGCATGAAATAAGGCTGGATTAAAAAAAATACCATCCCCTTTATTCATTTGATTTTGAACTGCATTTTTATTAAAAAAATCACCAAACGCTTCATCTCTCCAGGTTAAATACCCCAAATCATACTGTTGTGAATAAGGCAGCACAGCTGTAGGACCACTTTCCAAAGGCATATCAGTATGGGCTACTCCGCCTTGCAGGGTTAGATAGTTTGATAAACGATGACTAGAGATTGGAAATTTTTGAATGACTTCGTTTTCTTGAAAACCTAAATGATAGTCGCGATGTGGTTTTTGCATTTCACTACCAGGCCTTACTATATTAACTTGAGCAGTCATTTGAGAATTAGGACCACACCAAGATTCAGCCACTAACTTTAAAATATCATTTGAATAGTAATTGATAAAAGCATCTGAATCTTCTAAAGCAACCTTTTGAAAGCTATTCCATATCCTTGTATTTGTTCCATCTAATGAAGAAGCAAAATGATCATTACTAGTATCAGCTTCATTTTTTACAATTTTCTCAAAAATAGCATTACTCTGCTCTATTACTACATCTTCATAAAGATTGCGAATAACAAAAACCCCTGGCCCCTTTTCTAAAACATTATGCAACTCAGTTTTGAGTCTCGTTTCTTTTTCTGAGATACCAATAAATGAAGTGAATTTTCTTGCATCATAAACGACAACATTATTTATAACTGAGTCTGAAAGTGGATAATCCTCATTGAGTGTTTTTTGGGAACAGATAATCTTCAAATCATCATAATTAATATCAAACTCACTAAAAAAAACTTGATTTTCACTGGATTTTGATACTTCTTTTGCCATGACTAGTAAGGTTGCTTTTTTTTGGCTTTCTTATATGATTTATAGATTTCATCGCCTTGTTCATTTGATGACACCTCAGGCACTGCGACCTCCCACCAACATCCGCCTTCTGGGCTAATTTTATGAGAATCTGTTACTAAACTGATCAGGTAAGATTTTGATGACAATCGTGCACGACTCAGTGCTGATGCTAATTCTTGTATATTATCAACTTTTTCAGATTCAGCGCCTAGAGCTTTTGCGTGTAGCGCAAAATTGATTCCTGGGAGTCCATCTTCTACACTTTGACAATCTTTCAATAAATTATTAAAAGAGCGATTACCAGTTGCATTTTGAAGGCGATTAATGCAAGAAAAGCCCCGATTATCCAAAACAACCACGATAATCTTATATCCCAGCATGACACTGGTTGCCAATTCAGAGTTCAGCATTAAGTATGAGCCGTCGCCAACAAGCACAAACACTTCGCGGCTGGGTTCGGCTATTTTTACACCCAATCCGCCGGCTATCTCATATCCCATGCAGGAAAAACCGTATTCAGCATGGTAGCCGCCAACCTGTTCTGTTCGCCATAATTTATGCAATTCTCCTGGAAGACTTCCTGCAGCGCAGACAATTATATCGCTGGCAAGACCATTGCGCTTTATTTCACCTAATACTTGAGCATCAGTAGGTAATATATCCTCAGTTTTTGATGAATTGTTAATTGATGTGATTTTTTCATAGTAGTTATTCCACTTTGAACTCTCTTTTTGAGCCATATCTTGCCATTGCATAGGCGCCTTCCAAGATGAAAGTTCCTTATCTAATTTTTGAATTCCAAGCTTTGCATCGCCCCATAATGGCAAAGCATTATGTTTTATTGCATCAAAACGAGTAACATTTAACTGCAATATTGTTTTGTCAGAAAATAAAGCTCTAGAGCCAGATGTAAAGTCATTTAATCTTGTACCAATAGCCAAAACTATATCAGCTTGTTTTGCCATATTATTCGCTGCATTTGATCCAGTCACTCCAATAGCGCCAACGTAACAGGAGTGATCCCAGGCCAGTGAGCCCTTGCCTGCTTGTGTTTCTGCTACTGGGATTTTGTGTTTTTCTGAAAATTGTTGTAACGCCTCACAAGCTCTAGCATAATGCACACCGCCACCGGCAACAATAAGGGGTTTTTTTGCATTTTTCAAAGCCTCAACTGCATGAGCTAACTCAGCATAATCAATTTTTATCTTGCGGATTGAATGAGTTCGCTTTACAAAAAAATCTTCTGGATAATCAAATGCTTCTGCCTGAACATCTTGAGGCAAAGATAGAGTTACTGGACCACAGCTTTCTGGGTCTAATAGAGTTTGAATTGCAACAGGTAAACTATTAATTATCTGTTCAGGCCTCATAATTCGATCAAAATATCGACTTACTGGCTTAAAGCAATCGTTGACACTAATCGTAGGATCTGAGAAATCTTCTAATTGCTGAAGAACAGGATCTGGGGTTCGGCTTGCAAAATAATCACCCGGCAATAATAATACTGGCAATCTATTAACATGTGCCAGTGCTGCAGAAGTAATCATATTGGTTGCACCGGGTCCAATTGAGCTAGTACATGCCATCATTCTCTGACGATTATTAGCCTTTGCATAAGCTATAGCCGTATGAACCATTCCTTGCTCACTATGCCCACGGAATGTAGGTAACTGTTCCTCATAATCCGATAATGCTTGCCCAATGCCAGCAACATTTCCATGCCCAAAGATGGCAAAAACTCCAGCAAATATGGGTTGAACTTCATCATCAATCTTGATATATTGCACAGATAAATATTTAACTACGGCTTGCGCCATTGTGAGCCTAATTGTTTTCATTCTCTACTTTTCACCCTGTAATTTTTCCAAGATTTAATTAATTCGATGTAATTACTGGCTACAGAGTCAATCAATTCTTGGTCACTAATCCTTTGTTGCATCCATCGTTTTGATGGCTCAACAAAAATTGTTCTGCCTACGGTAAAGCCTTTACAAATATTGTATTTTGAGGCGACTTTAAAAGACTCTTTTACAGCCTCCTTTGATGCAGAAAGTCCTAATAATAATACACCTTCGCAATGAGGATCATGTTCCAATATAATATCACTTACTTGTTGCCAGGACATATCTTGAAGTGCTGGTAATTTCCACCAATCTGGCTTAATACCAATGTCGTAAAACCTCTTTAGTGCATGAGGGATTGAAGAGACATTCTTTTCAGACTGTTCTGTCAGAATTACTTCTAATAACAATTGATGTCCACTTTGAACGCAAGTAGAATAGAGCTCTTTCAGTTTCAATTCTTGCATAAGCCTCAATTCAATTGGATCATCTGGATGATAAAATAATAAACACTTAACAACATGTGTTAATGGCCAGGATTGTAGTTTTGATCCAATAGAGCCACCTCCTTCAAACTCTATAGGGTGAGAGCCAGGAAGCTCTACTGGTCTTGCAATCCACCATGATTTTTCAGCTATAGAGTGCAGCGCTTCTTCACCATAAATATCATCAATTAATACACCAACCTCTCTTTCTGTAATATGACCTTGCTTAACAACTTCTTCTATTGATCTTAAAAATAGTTTTTTAAGTTTGGATATTTGATTTGGATCTTGCCCGCACTCAATCGCTAAATCAAAGAGTTGTTTACGATGATCGAATGCGAATCCAAAAATTTCGGATCGTGCACCACTTCTCATGCTAATTCTATGTAGGTGATTAAGTACTCTATCGTTACTTGGGTTTGGAATATTTTGAGCATTATCCAGATAGTAGAACAACTCCTTTTCACTTGGAATTGCTGGAGCACAGCCATGCCGAGAAACAACCAGTGCGCCAGAAGCGTTTGCATAATTGGCACTTTTTTCGTGACTCTCATCACGCAAATAGCCACGTAAAAATCCAGACATAAATGCATCGCCGGCGCCGAGCACATTTAGTATTTCGACTTTTTTGCCTTTGATAACTTCAAAGTTAGTTGTAGTTTTCGGAATATCGCCGGTAATTACTGTGCAACCTAATGGTCCAAGTTTTAATATAATGATGGCGCCACTCAGCTTGCGAATTTGCTTTAAAGCGGTGATTGTATCTTCGCTGCCACCAGCAATATGAATCTCCTCTTCAGTGCCAACAATGACATCGCAATGAGGCAGTATAGTTTGTAAGTGTTGACTTACATCTTCGTTTGACACAAACCGAGATTCACCATCACCCAATCCAGTGAGTCCCCATAGTACAGGGCGGTAGTCGATGTCTACAACTACCTTTGTGTTGCCAGCTTTGGCATACTCAATCGCCTTCAGGCTTGCTTGGTAAGTATTTTCTGTCGAAAAATGTGTTCCTGTAATTAACAGTGCTTGACTGCTGGCAATAAATTCAGCAGTGAAATCTTTTTTATCCAAAGCCATATCTGCACAGTCTTTCCGATAAAAAATAAGTGGAAATGTCTCTTTGTCCTGTATTCCTAAGATAACCACGCCTGTTAAGCGGTGTTTATCAGTGACAACATGGGAGACGTTCACACCAACACTCGCTAACTCTTTACGCACAAAACGCCCCATATGCTCATCGCCAACTCGCGTGAGCATTGCGGATTTGAGCCCAAGCTTGGCACAACCATAAGCAATATTTGCGGACGAGCCACCAAGATATTTTGCAAAGCTACCCATATCTTCCAAAGTAGAACCAATTTGTTGGCCGTATAAATCAACTGCTGCACGCCCTAGACAAATAATATCCAGTTTTTTCATGCTTTATTCAGCATCCACTGATGATCGGGATGGTTCTTAAAAATCCATTGACGTTTTGGTCCTGCCATCACATTTAAATAGTAAGAATCATATCCATAAGGCACCCCAACAGGGTGGTAGCCACGCGGCACTAAAACGACGCATTTGTCTTCCACTGCCATAGTTTCATCGATTGCTAAATCGTCGGTATATACCCGCTGAAAAACAAAACCTTGTGGTGGGTTAATTCGATGATAATAGGTTTCCTCTAAATAAGATTCCACTGGAGGATTGTCAGAGTCATGTTTATGGGGTGGGTAACTAGACCAGTTACCAGCTGGAGTTTTGACTTCAACAACCAATAAACTATCAGCTTTATCTTTCTCCGGTAATATGTTGCAAATAGATCTTGTATTACTGCCTTCGCCTCGAACCTCATCAGTCATGTCTTCGGGCTTAATATGTCTGGCAGGATAATTTCCAAAACCAGGTGCAGTTGCAATAGCCAGCTCAAGTCTGGTTAATGCTTTAATAGTTATTTTTTTGTTATTAGGCACATATAACGCATGAGGCTTTTTATTCTCGAAAACACTCATCCTATCACCAAGATTAAAAAAAGTTTCCTTTTCAACAGTAATATCAGCCTTGCCCGATAAAATGATTAGGCATGATTCTTTATCTAGGTCAGTCCAATTCAACGTTTGTTGTGGTGAAAGTTCATGAGCCTGAAACCCAACAAAATCCCAATTGGCTGACTTTGGTGTAACGTTTTGATAACAACCATTTGGATTTAATTTAGGACGAGATAAGAGTGACATATTTAATTTCCTTGTTGATGATATCCAATAGAGATACATATAGCCTGAGCAAGACACATTGTTGCGCTTAAAGATCTAAAGGTATGTATCTCTGCTTCATGGATGCTAAATAAAAAATCTGCCAGATGAGCAATTGGGTTTAACTCTGTATCAGTTAGCAATATAACTTTTGCATCCGCTTTTTTTGCCTCCTCCACAACTTGAGTTGTCGAAGAATTATAAGGATTAAAAGTAATTGCAATTAATACAGTTTTATCATTGAGCCAATGCGATAAGTGTTCTATTTCATTAGCATCATTAGCAATTCGACATCGAATTCCTAAATTATTTAACATATAGTGAAAATACACCGCAACTGGATGAGCTCTATTCGAACCACACACAATGACTTCGTCAGCCGTAAACAGTGTCTGCACAGATTTTTCTATCAGTTCAACATTTACTTGTTCAGAAAGGAGTTGCGTAGCAGCAATATTACGACTAGCTATATCATGAAATATGGTTGCACTACTCGTACTTACATCACTTGCAATTATTTTTTGCACATCAGTAATACGCTGACGATAGTTGATTGCAGATTGAGAAATTTGAACCTTGAATAGTTTCTGCAATTGTGCAAAACCACTAAAACCAAAATGTTTAGCGAAGCGCACCAGAGTTGAAGGGTATACGCCAATATCTTCAGCAATAACTGCAAGAGTATTTAATGCAAGATTTTGAGGCTGGTCAATAATATAGAATGCTACCAGCTTCATTTTTTTACTTAAGTTAGAATAACTTTCTTGCAGTAGGCTATTCAAATCATGAATATTTTGTGGAAGCATTTTATTCAATGCCTATAAATTAACAGGGTTGCCACTTTGAAGCGACTTTTTAGCGGCCTCAGCAATTTTCAATGCCAAAACTCCATCTGAAATATTAACACTAGGTTTTGAGCCTGACTGAAATGATTGCATAAAATGCACTAATTCATTATGGTATGCTTTTTCATATCTTTCTAAAAAAAAGTGTTTCGATTTGGCTTGATTAATACCCATTGAGTTACTCAGTACTACATTGTCTTCAAGAGTATTTTTTACTTGTAGCATTCCTGTCTCACCAAAAGCCTCAATCCTCTGGTCATAACCAAAAGTAGCTTGGCGACCATTAATAATAGTTACTATTGAGCCTTTCTTCATATTCATTATTACACTAGCTGTATCAACATCGCCCTGATTAGCGATATCATCATTTGCAGCATTGGCTGCAACATAAATACTGCTTGGTGTGTCACTAAGAATCCAACACGCCATATCAAAATCATGAATCATCATATCGTGGAATAAACCACCAGAGCCGGCAATATAGTCCATCGAAGGTGGCTCAGGGTCATGAGAAGTAATCACTAATGACTGAATTGACCCAATTGCATTTGCATCAACTTTGCTTTTTAAACTGGCCATATGAGGATCAAATCGCCTATTAAAACCGAGCATGCATACAATTCCACTTTCTTCAACAGCTTTAGCGCAAGATAATGCCCTCTCAAGAGATAAATCTATAGGTTTTTCACAAAAAACAGGTTTGCCAGCTTTGGCGCATTTTTCTACGAGATCTGCATGGGTAGCAGTGCTACTTGCAATGATAAAAGCATCTATTTCTTTATTATTGAATGCCTCGTCCAAACGTAAAGTAATAGCATTGTACTTTTGTGCAAGCCGCTCTGCTACTTCTTGATCGAAATCCACAACTGAGTGAAGAATAGCAGTTTCATCGCCTGCTATTGCCATAGCATGAACAGTACCTATCCGTCCCGCGCCGATTAAACATATTTTCATAATTTTTCTTATTGTTTTAATTCTGATAATTTTTTATTTCCAGACATCATAAACTGCAACTCTTGAAAATCAATCTCGCCTGAATTAGCACTTCCTAAAGTTTCGCCCCTAGATAAAACTGTAAATTTGTCTCCTACAGCTAAAGCATGTGAAACGTTATGAGATATAAATACTACTGCCACACCTATTTCTCGAACTCTTTCTATAGTTTTTAATACATTTGAAGTTTGGTATACGCCCAGAGCTGAAGTCGGCTCGTCAAGTATTAATATTCTAGCACCAAAAAATACTGCACGAGCAATAGCAACAGTCTGCCTTTCACCACCTGAAAGAGTTCCTATTGCTTGATTTGGGTCCCGCAATTGAATGCCCATTTTATCCATTTCAGTCATTAAAATTGAGTTGCACTTTTCGAAGTCCATTAGAGTTATTGGACCAACTTTTTTTGTCAATTCTCTGCCAAGCCAAAAATTACGAGAAACCGACATTAATGGAATTAATGCCAAATCTTGGTAAACTGTAGCAATTCCAGCATCTATTGCATCACGAGGATTATTTATTTCAGTGCTCTTTCCATTAATGCTTATTTGACCAGTTGTGGGTTGGTGAACTCCGGACATAATTTTAATAAATGTTGATTTACCAGCGCCATTGTCACCCAATAGGCAATGACACTCACCAGCATTAATAGAAATTGAAACCCCTTTAAGGGCATCTACATTTCCAAAGCTTTTATGAATATCTTTAAGTTCCATTAACGGGGCATTACTCATTATTTCGCCCCTGTAATTAATTTACGAACATGGGTATTGAGTATTACTGCTAATAACAATAGCACTCCTAAGAAAACTCTAAATAACGAACTCTCCACACCGATAAAAAATAAACCTTGTTGAACCACTCCAAATATTACAGCACCAAGAGCTGCACCAATAACTGATCCATAGCCTCCAGTTAATAAAGCACCGCCTATAACAACTGAAATAATTGCCTCAAATTCTTTAAGAATACCTCTATCTGCCGATGCTGAGCCAAACTCAATAACTTGAGTAGTGGCAAATACTGTTGCACAAAAAGCAGTGAAGACAAACATGAGTATCTTAACCCTATTGACTGGAACTCCAATATGCCTTGCGGCTTGCGCATCTCCGCCAGAAGCATAGATCCAATTACCAAATCGAGTTTTTGTTAATAAAAAATGTGCAAAAATAATTAACCCTAGAGCCCAAACCATCATCATTGGTATTCCTGATACAACTGGCTGACCAGTTTTTGTACCAGCCAAAAAAGTTTCAATCACACCATGTTCAGCAAGCCATTCGAATGCGCCTGTGAATATTTTTCCACCAAAGATTGGCGCTAACCAATCATTTTGGGCGGCTTCGGTTACACCTCCAATAATGGTTTTTTTAGTACTTACAATAGCAATAAAGATTGTCATTCCACGCAAAATATATAAAAAAGCAAGACTAACAATAAAGGATGGTAAATTTGTTTTGACTGTAATATAGCCAATTAATGCCCCTATGGTCATTGATATAACAAAGGCTGCAATAATACTGAGCCAAACAGGCCAACCCCAAACAACTGAAGTCACTGCTATCACAATCCCGGCAAAACCTATCATTGATCCGACTGAAAGATCAAATTCTCCAGCAATCATAAGTAGACAGGCGCCAACAGCAATAATAATGAACTGAGAAGAGACTATGCCCCAATTCATGGAGCCCTCTAAAGAAAACATTCCAGTATCGCGCGCTACAAGGAAAAAGAAAAGGAAAACTAATATAACACCAACTATGGCACCTAAATCAGGGCGCAGCAATGCATTGCTAAACTTTGAACGAATGGATGACATATTTTTTAAACTTGAGGGCATGATTAAATCCTAATGGTTTTTCTAAAAGATTTAAATTTTTTTATAAAGATAAAAAAATGCTACCCACCAATTTAAGACAATGGTGGGTAGCACGTTAATAAACTAAACTAACTATTAACGGTATACACCTGCATATTTTTCAACTAAGCTAATGTTGCTCTTAGTGACAAATCCAGGACCAGAGTTGATAGCACCAGAAGGCCATACACCGTAGCGAGATAAGTTAGTCAAGAATACAACTGGTAGATATCCTTGTAAGTACGGCTGTTGATCAATGGCAAAAGAAATCACACCAGATTTAATAGCAGCAGCAATTTCACCAGAAAGGTCAAAAGTTCCAAAATAGATATCGCCCGAACGACCCATGTCATCTAAAGCTGAAAGCGTTGGATGAGCTGAGGTTGGACCTAAAGTAAGAACGGCATCTGTATCAGGGTTAGACCTAAGGTGAGCCATAACTTTATTTTTGATTTCTGTTGGATCTTGTCCAGAGTCTATCATTTGATTACCTAGACTTACACCAAGTGCATCTGCATAGCCTTGGCAACGATCAACTGAAACTGGGTTTGTAAAAAAGTGATTGACACATAAAAACTTAGTTGCTCCAGCAGCTTTAGCTCTTTTACCTGCACCAAAACCAGCATCGTACTCAGGCTGACCAATGTGTGTTAATGCTCCTAGCATTTCAGATTGCTCACGAGTTCCAGAGTTAATTGTAACAACTGGAATGCCCTTTGCTATTGCGTCTGTAATTGGTCCTTTTAGAACGTCATAATCAGCAATTGTTACAATAATGCCATCAGGATTGCTTGCAGCAGCCTGTTGAACAATACGTGCCATATCAGCCAAATCGCCTGTAGTAGGGTTCCGATAATCTACAGTTACGCCCATTTGCTCACCAGCAATTCCAATTGCATTTTTAATTGTATTCCACCAGGAATCAGAGTCTGGTGCATGACTAATCAACACAAATTTCTCACCGCCGGCCATTGCCGCTGAACTGCCAAACATGGTTGATGCAAAAAGCACAAACACTGCAAGAGCAGTACTTACAATTCGTTTATTTGTTTTAAACATGTAATTCTCCTTTAAGTTAAAGATTTTTTGGATAGTCAAAATTGACTGTAACTTGCAACACAATGTGTATTACAAGTTAAAAGGATTATACATATTCTATTTATTCTAAAATAGAATATTTGTTATATTTAGTAGAAAAAATCTTTTAAAGTATCATTTGATTTGGCTTTAAAGCCTAGACACCAAGATTTTTTTGAGTTTTGGCGGCACCATTAACAACCGCAGAAATTAGGGCATCTATCTGTTTCTCGGTAATGACAAAACTTGGAGATACCGCAATGGTGTCAGCAGAAGGCAAACCTCTAAGCAGTACTTTTTCTGCTCTTATGGCACTTTGTAATAATGGTGCAGCTTTATCGGCACGTTCAAAAAATGTTTTAGGTGATTTGCTTTTGACAATCTGCAAACCAGCCAACAGTCCGGCGCCTCTTACTTCGCCAATGATTGGGCAACCATTGAGTTTTTCTTTGAGTTGGGCGTGCATGTAAGCGCCTGTTTCTTTCGCTCGCGCCACAAGGTTTTCTCGCTCCAATATTTCAATATTTTTGAGTGCAACAGCACAACCTGTTGGGTGACCGCTGTAGGTGTAGCCATGGAAAAATGCACCGAGTTGATCTGCCGTCTCGACCAATACATCCCAAACTTTGTCGCCAATATAAAGTGCAGATAGGGGGAAATAGCCCGATGTTAAGCCTTTGGCGGTTGTCATAAGGTCGGGCTTATAGCCATAGTATTGGTGACCAAACCATTCGCCTGTGCGACCATAGCCGGTGATTACTTCATCAGCCAATAGCAAAATATCGTATTTATCACACAGCGTTCGTAGACCTGCAAAGTATCCTTTTGGTGGTGTGATGACACCACCAGCACCATAAATAGGCTCCGCAAAGAATGCAGCCACAGTATCAGCACCAGCACCAGTTATGATTGCCTCGATTTCGTCAAGCATGCGTTTGGTGAACTGTGTTTCAGTTTCGCCTTCTTTTCCATCCACGTAGAAATGTGGTTTTGGCGCTCTTAAAATTCCGTCGATAGGCAAATCAAAAGCCGTATGGAATGCTTCGATGCCAGTGACACTGGCTGCAGCTAGTGTTGTGCCGTGATAAGCGTTAACTCTGGCAATAATTTTCTTTTTCTGAGGCTTACCTCTTAGGTTGTTGTAGTAGCGAATGAGCTTGATTGCTGAATCAATACAATCAGAGCCAGACGTGCCGTAATGCACTCTGGCAAAAACTCCACGTGTAAGGTCTAATAGTTTTTCGCTGAGCTCAATCTGTGGCGTATTTGAGGTACTGGCAAAACTGTGCGAATATCCCATTGAACTGGCACTATCCATCATTGTTTGACCCAGTTCTTCTCTACCGTAGCCGATATTGACACACCACAAGCCTGCCATACCATCGATTAATTCACCGTCGTTGTGGGTGGTAATGTTGACGCCTTTTCCCTCAAGGCAGATGGTGGTGCCATTTTCAAGCACATCGTTTATTGATGATGCAGGGTGAAAAATTGATTTTTTATTAATATCAACTAAATTTTCGTATTGTTTATTTGTCATGACGGTAGAGCGTTGTGTCTAGGCTTTAATACCAAGATTATAGTCGAAATATCATTCTCTTGTAATGCCAAAAATAGGTGGAAATATTAATAAAATTCTTTAATTATGTATAATATTCAGAAGTATATAACTTATATATAATAATTTTAAGAAATAATTAAAAGACCATTATGAATGTAGTATCGCAGAAAATAAACCAAATTTTTGAGGTTGTTGATGAGCAGCAGGGCGGCATGTTGGCCGAGCTTATTACATGGTGTGATATTAATACTGGTAGCACCAATTATGCTGGTTTGAGTGAGTTATCTGAAGTGTTGCTTGCTAAATTATCCGCATTCGGAGAGGCGGAGTTTGTACCTTTACCAGATCGAGTGGTTATAAGCGAGCAAGGTGAAGAGGTCTCCTACCCATCGCCACCTATCGTTAGGCTGAGCTTAAGGAAAGAGAATAAACCATCCATTATTTTGGTGGGCCATTACGATACGGTTTACGATAAAGATCATGCTTTCCAAGTTTGCACAGATCTTAACAACGGACTTATTAATGGACCTGGTATTGCTGATTTAAAAGGCGGCTTGTCGGTTATGTTTAAAGCGCTTGAGTGTTTGCGTGATACTGGCTTAATGGATGAAATTGGTATCGAAGTGTTGCTTAACCCCGATGAAGAAATTGGCTCTCCGTGCTCTGGCGCATATTTGGTTGAGCGTGCAAAATATCACGATGTTGGTCTTATTTTCGAGCCATCCCTTCCAGATGGAACGTTGGTGGGCGAACGCAAGGGGTCCGGTAATTTCACAGTGCGCGTTAAGGGTAAATCCGCTCACGCTGGGCGTGATATTGAAGCTGGTCGAAATGCACTGGTTCATTTAATGGCATTGCTTCAAGAGATAAACACACTGCATGGGCAGAAAGAGGGGTTGACGGTTAATATCGCTAATATTCAAGGTGGTGGTGCGCTTAATGTGGTTCCTGATTTGGCTGTGGGTCGTTTTAACTGTCGCATTGAAAGTAATGATGATATTGAGTGGTTAGAAGAAAAACTTGCTTCATTGGTTGCCGCCCATGACTCGACCGAAGGCTATCAAGTAACCTTATTTGGTGGCATCTCAAGAAGACCAAAGCCATTAACCAAAGCCAATCAAAATTTACAGAACTTTATCGCTGAAACGGGCGATTTATTGGGAATAGATGTCGCTTATCGAGCGACTGGCGGTGTTTGTGATGGCAACAACTTATCTCAGAGTGGCTTGCCGAATGTGGATACGCTGGGTGTTCGTGGTGGCGATATTCACAGTATTAATGAATACATGGTTATTGATAGTTTGGCGGAACGCACTAAATTTGTTGCATTGATATTAATGCGTATGGCAAAGGGTGAATTCGATTTTATTCGCGACAGCGAAAAGTTGACCGAGGATTAAAGAGGATGCTAATTGTAAGACCGATCAATGACCAAGACCTGGACAAGCTGTTCGAATTAGCGTCTAAAACAGGCGGTGGTATGACTTCTATGCCGGCAGATTACAAGTTGTTGGAAAAGCGAATCAGTACGAGCGTTCAATCTTGTAAAGGTGATTCAAATGATAACGATTCAAACACTTATTTCATGGTGCTTGAGGATGTCGATAGTGGTGATCTGGTTGGTACTACAGCCATCTATACGAATATTGGGAGAGATCATCCCTTTTACTCGTACAAAGTCATGCGTGTTACACAGCGATGCGCTGAACTAAACAAAGTTCAAGAGACAAAATTGTTAACACTGACCAATGACTACACTGGCACAACAGAGATTGGCTCACTGTTTTTATTGCCCGAGTATCGCTTTGGTGGCAATGGTTCTTTGTTATCTCGTTCTCGTTATATGGTCATAAACAACCACCCCGATAAGTTTAGTGACAAAATTATTGCTGAAATGAGGGGCTATCGAGATGAAAATGATCGGTCTCCTGTTTGGGATCATTTGGGGGTGCACTTCTTCGGAATGGCTTTTGATGAAGCGGATGTGATGTCGGGTATCGGCGACAACAGTTTTGTAGCGGATTTGATGCCTAAATATCCAATATATATCGACTTATTGAATTCACAGGCGAGAGACGCGATAGGCAAAATATTTAGTGCAACTGCACCAGCATTGCGAATGCTTGAGAAAGAAGGTTTTCACTATAACGATTATGTTGATATCTTTGATGGCGGTCCAACGGTTGAGGTCTATAGAGAAAATATTGTCACTATAAAGAATACAAAAACGTTGACGATTTCAAGGTTTCAAGAGTTACCAGAAACAAAAAATAAAATGCTTGTTTCAACGAAGTCGTTGATTGATTTCAAAGCATGTCTCGCAGACGTATTAATTAAGGGTGATGATGTTATTATTAGTGAGTCATTAGCAATTATTTTGGGTGTTGGGCTTGGTGATCAACTGTCAATTGCGCCTGGTAGGGCGGGATAAAAGTTATGACTAATAATGCATGCTATATTAATGGAAAGTGGACTCTAGGTAAAGGCAATGAATTTTCCTCCATCAATCCTGCAGACGGCTCAATAGAGTGGCAAGGCCGCTCAGCCAATTCAAAACAAGTTGTGGAAGCCGCTCAGGCAGCTAGAGCTGTGCTGGATTCTTGGATGGATTTAGGCTATGAAAAAAGAGCCAAAATCGTACGTCATTACGCTGAATTGCTAAAAGAAAGCACCCAAGAATTGGCAGAAACGATCAGTCGAGAAATGGGTAAGCCGTTATGGGATAGTCTCACCGAGGTTGGTGCTATGATTGGTAAGATTGCACTGAGTGAAAAGGCCTATCAACAACGCACTGGCTATCAATTGAGTGAAACCGATGCTTTTAATAGTGTTCTTCGACATAAAGCGCATGGCGTTATTGCTGTCTACGGCCCTTACAATTTCCCTGGCCATCTACCGAATGGCCATATTGTGCCTGCGTTATTAGCAGGCAATACCGTGTTGTTTAAACCAAGTGAAATTACGCCAAAAATAGGTGAAATAATGATGACTCTTTGGGAAAAAGCCGGTCTACCAAAAGGCGTTCTTAATTTATTGCAGGGTGAAAAAGAAGTGGGTATCGCGCTTTCAAACGCTGACATTGACGGACTGTTTTTTACTGGCTCGTCTCAAGTCGGCAAGATTCTTCATAGACATTTTGCTGGACGTCCAGAGATTAATTTGGCTTTAGAGATGGGCGGCAATAATCCGCTCATTGTCTCAAATGTTAGTGACTTAGAGGCAGCCTGTTACCATATTGTTCAGTCGGCTTTTATCACTTCTGGCCAGCGATGCACTTGTGCCCGCCGCTTAATTTTGCCTGATGGCGATGAGAAGGCAGATGCTCTATTAACAAAACTTGTACAAATGACAAAAGACTTAAGGGTGGGTCTTTGGAATGATGAAGAAGAGCCGTATATGGGCCCAGTGGTTAGTGATAATGTTGCAAATCATTACCTTTCGGCAGTTAATGACTTAGTTGAGAGAGGAGCAGAGCCATATTTAATGCCTGTTCAACTTAGAGGTATAAACGCATTAGTCACGCCAGCAATTATTGATGTGACTAATGTCGAGAATATTGAAGACGAAGAAATTTTTGCACCACTTTTGCAAGTCTACCGAGTAAAAAATTTTGACGATGCTATTGCCACTGCAAATAACACGAAATACGGTCTATCTGCCGGCGTGATTTCAGATGACAGAAGGCTCTACGAGCGCTACTTAAGCCGTTCACGCGCAGGCATTATTAACTTTAACAGGCAAACTACTGGTGCCAGTGGCGCAGCCCCTTTTGGTGGTATTGGTGCGAGTGGCAATCATCGTCCAAGTGCATTTTATGCGCCCGATTATTGCGCTTACCCAGTTGCATCTGTTGAAAGTGATAAACTGGTTATGCCAGCGCAATTACCACAAGGATTTTCAAAGGACAATTAACCGATGAATTATATTGAATACAATTTTGATGGTTTAGTGGGTCTTTCGCATCATTACGGCGGACACAGTTTTGGTAATGTGGCCTCCAGTGCCAATAAAGCCGCAGTGTCCAACCCAAAACAAGCTGCTTTGCAAGGGCTTGAAAAAGCCAAAACATTGGCAGATATGGGCTTGAAGACAGGCGCTTGGGGTCAAGCTATTCTTCCACCACAAGAGCGGCCGTTTTTGCCAGCTTTAAGAGGGCTTGGTTTCTCAGGTTCTAATGCTGATGTTATCCGACAATCTGCAAAATCTTATCCAAAAATTTTTGCTAAAACTTGCTCTGCAGCAAGTATGTGGACAGCAAATGCTGCAACGATTTCACCATCATTAGATACTTATGACAGTAAAGTACATTTTACGCCAGCCAATTTGACAGCAATGTATCACCGTAGCATTGAGCACAAAACCACAGGTCATGTTTTAAAAGCTATTTTTTCAGATTCGCGTTATTTCTCACATCATCAAGCGCTACCTCAAAACATCATTTATGGCGATGAAGGGGCGGCCAATCACACCCGTTTCTATAATAATCATTCTGAGTCAGGTGTTGAATTTTTTGTTTATGGCGCAGAGTCTTTTGCCAGTTCTCCAAATTCCGTTAAGCCAAGCAATTATCCTGCCAGGCAAACGCTTGAAGCATCATCCATTATCGCTAGAAATCACCGATTAAACGCCGACAATACGGTTTTTGCGCAACAGCATCCTGATGCCATCGATGCGGGCGTATTTCACAACGACGTGATTGCCGTTGGTCATGGCAACTTTATGATGTGCCACGAAATGGCATTTTGGAACAAAGAAGCTACATACAGCAAACTCAAGTCGACTTTTTCGGCGCCCTTTTATATCCATGAAGTGAGCAACAAAGATCTGCCTATCGAGGACGTGGTTTCTAGTTATTTGTTTAATTCACAGCTCATTGGTGATGCTGACAATGGTATGTTTCTTGTTGCGCCCCAAGAGTGTGCAGACAATGCTCGAGTAAAGGCGGTCATTGACAAAATCATTGATAGCGATAACCCTGTGAAAGGCGTGCATTTTTTCGATGTTAAACAAAGCATGAGAAATGGTGGCGGTCCTGCTTGTTTGCGCCTACGAGTTTTACTATCTCAACAAGAGGTTGATGCTGTATCGGCGCGAGTTGTATTGGACGATGCTTTGTACGAGGATTTAAAGACTTGGATCGAGGCACATTATCGTGATCAATTGACTGTCAACGATTTGGCGGATCCGAAGTTTTACGAAGAAGGTTGCATGGCGCTTGATGAACTGACAAAAATCATGCAACTCGGTTCAGTTTACGATTTCCAAAAGGCTTAATTATTAGCTATCTAGCAACTTGAAATTTGTTCTCTTAATTTTCTAAGAACATCTTCAGTTTCATTCCAATCGATGCATCCGTCAGTGACCGATATGCCATATTGCATTTGGTTTAAATCACTTGGGATGGATTGATTACCAGCAAAAAGATTGCTTTCAATCATAATGCCGAAAAGTGAGGTACTGCCATCAGAAATTTGCTGGCCTATTTCTCCAACAACTTGTCCTTGGCGGCGGT
>Ga0302120_10000507_pt1 | contig 17723 bp, 14 predicted proteins | sample AG5_Bottom_MG_FD_203118 | JGI IMG/M metagenome (GOLD analysis project Ga0302120, IMG submission 203118) | Marine microbial communities from Western Arctic Ocean, Canada - AG5_Bottom | ecosystem: Environmental > Aquatic > Marine > Oceanic | place: Canada: Western Arctic Ocean | collected 2017-10-01 | reverse complement strand
GGCGACTCCTCTTGACGAACCAGTTGTTACGCAAGTCGTCTGGGGCTGATACCCTAGGGGCGACGTAGTCGATAGCGTGTTTGAGCGAATCAAACTGCCTCGGAGTCAACTTCATCGCCTCGCGAACAGTCTCTCGGATTAGCCAGACCCCGACTGGAGCCCAATATTCAGGGCCAATGTCTCGCCAGATGAGGCAGGCCCCCGAGCGCCGCATCGAATCCATGTGCTCGAGTACACCCAGTCTAGCCGAGTAGTAGGCGCCAGTTATCTGGTGCGCGTACTCGTTGCGTGGCTCGAGATCCTCCCAATCCCCTAGCACCTTCCCCGTACCGGTCCAGACGCTGCCCCGAGTCCAGGCCTCTAGCATGTGGAAGGCCCACAGGCCAGGTGTGAGGATGATGTGGAACACGTTATCGAGATATGTGGCCTCGTAAACCAGCACTTTGTCGAGTGAGGGATGGTCCCTGACTCTGCCCCAAAGCCGCTTCCCAAGCATGTCGTCAGTAGCTGTGATGCCCCACCGCGTGGGAACCAGCTTCCTACTGCCTTCCCGGCCGAGAAGCCCCGAAGAGAGGAGGCGAGATATCTGAGCTTCTCCTATTGAGGCCTCAGTCAGCTCGCCCATCGCATCGGCAGCTAACAGGTCATCCTCGTTGGCAATCGAGTCGACCTTCCTCGGGATGCTGGCATGACCGACGACCTCGGCTCGTAGTACCTCACCCGAGGGGCCGAGGGGAGTGCTCATACTATCGAAGGTGGGATTTCTCCCTATCATAATCGGTCTAGCGAAGTCGAGTTCCACATCCACACTTTTCTCAGCCATCGCAATCTCCTGTGTGGTTTCCAGCATTGCTCCGGGCGAAGCGGTGCTGCCGATGGACATCACACTGCCACCAGTGATGAGATTGGCGTGTCGGGCTGCGACCTCCTCTAGCGGTTTTCCGAATAGATCAGCAGGGTCGCCACTGGCCAGAGGCACGGCATTGGAGTCTTCTGGGATCCAAGCAGCGCTAGGGCCCGCTCTGACATCAGGGTAGCCATATCTGCCTACGAATAGCGATGGCGGGCTCGGCCCGACCAGCTCGCTGACCGAGCCTGATTGTTCCACAGGGAGCCTTCCCCGGATGTCAGCGAGCAGGGGGCAGGGAGAGATGCCACACATACCTCGAGTGCCCCGGCATTCGATGCACTCCGGAAACATCACCATGAAATCGCAATCGGACGCTCTTAGGCATACTGCTCTGCGAACGCAAGGAGGCGGCATTCAAAGGGACCATTCCTCTCCGGCAAGCGGGGAGAGAGATGGCTCGGATTCCAGCGGTCATACTGCAGCATTTCATTGGCCTTTCGGACTACGAGCGCAAGCTGGCCATAGACAAGGCATCCAGAGAGCTCGGCATGACCGTTGAGCAGATCGAGACTGAGATAGAGAACTTCCAGAGCGGCGGCTTCAACCAGGACCAACCCCCTACCATACCTCCTGTTGAAGTGCCACGCAAGAAATCGATTTTCAATAGACCTAAGAAGCAGAAAGAGGGAGGCCCGGACTTCGTAGACGACTCCCACAAATACCGATTTCGATACGACCCAAGTGTGGCCGGAAAGGCCCGCCAAGACAAGGCGACCCAGGCTATCGCCTGTCCGCACTGCAAGGCCGCACTCGGAATCCCAGAGAAACGTCCAATCAGGGTCACATGCCCTGCGTGCATGATGGATTCGACCTTCGAAGACTGATTAGACTCCCCAGAACCGGTTCTCTCCAAAAGTGCCCTCGTCCTCAGTCACTGATTGCACAGCTGTCCTCAGGAGGTAGTACCCGATGATTGCGAACACTGGCATCCCCCAAGTGTCCGAGACGCTCTGGTAGTCGAGGCTGAAGTCCGCCCCTCCCATCTCTATGAGTACGACCACCAGTGCGGCCTTGGCGAAGGCGTACACTACACCCCCCAGACCTAGCAGTAGTACGCTGCGTCCGGTGAAGCTACCCTCCTTCCACCTCAGCACTCCCAGAGATAGCGCGAACGAGAAGGCGGAGACGACAATCCAAGTGAGAGCTTCGTTGATGGCGATGGCCCAGACGGCTACGTCTCTATTCACCGCGTCGACATTGAATTCACTGCCCAGCCAGGCTACATATCCGTCGAGATCCGTGTTCGTGGCTGAGAAAACCTGGTAGGCGGTGAGGATAGATAGTAGCACCGAGACGATTGAGAGCCCCCAGAGAAGAGACGACCATATCCCTCCGGTGGCACTCTCTCGCATATCAATCATCAGACGCTCCAACTGCTGTTCCCAGCCGAGCCCTTTGGCGAACAGCCAGATGCCGATGAACAGGGGCATCGCGCCGATGAGAGCGCCTCCGCCTGGGATGATGAGTCCGAGCCCGATAATCATCAAGAAGATGGCGACGGGAACCAGCAGCTTGGCTCTCCAGCGTGGGTCATCGATGGCCTTAGCAACGTAGTAGTAGGTACTCTCGATGCCCTTGGACTGTCGCACAATCACCTTCTCAACGTGATCGACGCGCACTCTTGAGGTGATTATGGGAAGAGAAGCCTCATCATCCGCTCCGTCGGTGATTAGGACGGCGGAGTCTGGTTGGAACTCTTGGATGACTTCATCCAGTTGCATCGCAACAGCCCTATCACTGCGAGGACCGACCCGAACATCACCTGTAAGTAGGGCGATTTCTATCTCGTCGTTGCCCTGAGCGTTTTCAACTAACCTGTCGTGATGATGCAGGGCACCAAGGATGGCGTTGGTGTCCGACTCCTCAGGATCGGCTATGCCCAGACGCAGAGCAGCTGTCAGGGTGGCTTTGCGACCGATAACGGGACCTCTGATGCCAGCCTTCACTCCAAGGTCGTTGTCTCGGTCGACAGTCAGTACGAGAGTCCTCACCATGCCTACTCATCCCGTATGGGCTGCGATGTAATGCTGGCCCCTATCAAGAATTGGCCGACTCGACCTCTTCCTCGACGACTTCAGGCTCTTCCGCGGCCTGTGAACTCTCGCGGTAGCGGCTGCGCTGCTTGGCTCTGATGTACTTCAGTGGATGACTCAACCACTCTTGATCGCAGAGCCTGTCGTCACCAGGCTGCACCGGGCATCTTGCAGAGGTCTTCAAGGCGGAGCAACCGTGCGGTGTGTAGTCGCGCTCGTAGATTTGGTTCACTTGGTATGAGGTGGTGTCCGCACTGTAGTCAGGCGCGTTTGCAAAGAACGAGCATGTCTGTTCCTGCGGCAACCCAATTGATTTCGAGAAGGCAGCTAGAAACACCCTCCCGGTATGGTTTACGTTTACTCCTTGGTTCAATTCAGAGACCGCCGACTCGAAGCACGGCGGCCAATCATCACGAACCGCAGCCGTCATTGGCATCTCTGCCTCTACGCGCTCTGAGAGTAGTCCGGTGATGCGCTCGACAGGATCGGCGAACAGAGCCGCGAACTCTTCACTCATCCTGTCCATCCTGTCTGTGCAGGTCTGGTTCAGATTCTCTCTAATTCTCTCTTTCAGTAGCCTAGCAGTACGCTGCCTACTACTCTCTCCAACAGCTGCGTCCATGCAGACCCACCCTTTGATTACTGGCCGATTGGCCAGATGCCAGTATGGGCCCGATATTCTCGGGCACAGTTCTATGAAGTCGGCCATAGGAATCCAGTAAACCACCTCGTTAGATCCCGAGCCCATCTCGCTTCTGATTCCTGACAGATAGGAAGCAGCCAACAGCTCAAAATTCTCCGAATCCATTCCGAATAACTGGTCGGCCCTAGTCGCCTCACCTTCTATCCATCGGGCTAGCAACCTCTCGTTGAAGGAGGCGCAGACGACTAGCATAGCGTGTAGGAACGAAAGCACTTCGGTCATCCTACCTATCTCTGTCGACATGTCGACAGTAGTTGCTATGTCAGCACCATCCTTGTGCATCACACTGTCGAGCAGGCGTAGTCGCCCCCGAGTCCTAACATCCTCCAACCAAGGTTCGTTTATCAGGTCCTCAACCGAGATCCCATTCTTCTCAAGCACGCTGCGCATGTGCTCCCTGCCTTGAGGCAGGAAGGGATAGCGAGCTAGCAGGACCTTGTCCTCCACTGATGGCAGTGCAAGCGGCATCGGCATTGGCAAACAGAGGGCCGCGAGGGTTATTCAACACTCACCGTGTCCTTCTACTGGAGCGAGGCTAGATGAACCGACCGACCGACCTGCTTCCAGTCGTCGACGAACTGCTTGTCATCCAGACAGAGGTCCGTGAGCACTTTGGATGGAAACTCAATCCCGATTACAACAGTGCCCTGTCCATGCTCGAAGCAGTCGAGGCATCGGAGATCAATGACTGGACCCGACCTCGCAGGGCCGCCACAGTAGCCGGTCTGATTCGGAGGATGGTACTAAGGCCCACAGAAGTGGCAGTCCTCGGTGCCGCTGTAGAGGCCGAAGAGGTTCTGAGAGTGCTGGAGCGGCCAGTCCTGCTGGTGGCGGCCGACGGCTCCGCAGGCGTACTCTCAACACTGCCCGACTCAACAGCGGAGCGAGCCTGGTCGCGTCTGGCATGCGTCGTCAGCGATGGTGACGGTGGCCAAGGAATCATCGAGGCGGTCAAGCGGGGCATACCGGTCTTCCTACACGCCCACGGCGACAACGTCTCTGAGTGGGAGTCACTACTGGAGATAGCTGCAGGGGCATCAACACCCTCGCCTCTGGTACTGACGCACCAGACTCCCGCAACGATTCCTGGTATGCACAACCCCGGAGGGTTCACCGACGGGGACCGGGCGGTGTGCGTGGTCCGATCTATGGGCGTGCCTAAGGAATCAATTACGATGCTGGGTACTAGGGCCGATGTCGTAGGCAGGTGGTCTGGAGTGACCGACGCTGAGACCAAGATGGAGAAGTTACAGTGGATGAACAAGGTCCTGCGGACTCTAGAAATCGATTACTAGACAAAGTCGTTGAGTGTCATCACAGTAACCGTGTCGTCGTTGAACAGAGAGTCAACACTGTCAGTCATCCAAGCGACGCGCTGCTTGGTGTAGTCGTCGACGCCGTATCTCTCGATGACATTCCGGGTAATCTCGATGTACTTACGAACTGCTCCCTCGGAGACCGTCAGAACGACATTGCCCCCGCATAGGGTGCTGTCACCATCTCTCGAGCCGACCAGACCACTGCCCACCGAAACGGTCTGGATGCATTTACCCGCCAGCGGCATCCTACGGTACGAATGGGCACATTTGACGCAGCGAACTTTCTGACGTGTGAAGGCCATGAGGTTTCCACGCAGGTCAGGAAGAAAGTGAGATTCAATGACCTGCGAGGCTACGCGCTGCGCTCTGACAGGCCTCAAATCAGTTCCGAGAGCCAGTTGAGCGAGCATCTTGTCTTCCATCGTCTTGAGGGTCTTGTACGACGAGTTCTTCGGACCGGCGTCGAGTCGGCCCGAGTCATGGGTCCAACCGTACCCACGAATCTCCCCCACAGTGCCAATCCTGTTACTAACCAAATCGACAATCCCTTCTATCTCGCTCGGGTGCGGCTGCGATTTTGTCGCTTCGTAGAAGGCTCGGTTGTAGGACCACGAACAGTCGACGTTGAGAGCCTCCTTGTCAATCTCGCTCGGATTGATGCGTGTGCTCAGCACCAGCGGAGCATCCATCCGACCACCCCTACCCGCGGGTAAAATCGACTTGGAGAAGTTCAGTAGTCCGTCTAGCAGCAGCATCAAACTGTCCTCATCACCGTCGCAGTTGCGCCGCTTCGCGGCGTGGAACAGAGGATGAGCATATCCAGCGGAGGCGCTAGTCCAGCCGATGATTCGACACAGCACACCGCCAGATGTGTGCGGCGCGAGGCCGATGGCCAGATGCCCCACCAAATCAGACTCGTCGGTGACCTCGTAGAAAGGCTCCATCCCGTAGAACCGTACCAGCAGGTCGTCGATGAAGCGACACGTGTTCAGGAGATGGTCCTTGGCTAGGATAGAAGGCACGAAGTCCTGAGGTAGCAGCTCGAGCATCTGTTCATCCGATTTGAGAGGTGCACCGAAGATATCGTGAGAGTATCCTAGATCATGCAGCCTATTCCAAGGAGTAGCTATCTCACTAGGCTTGAAGTGGGTAATTGGAACATCGCTCATGTCGTAGCGCGAGGTGCCATCGCGGAACACTGAGACCTCATGTTTTGCTCGCAGTATCCCCTTTTCGATTGGTTCGGGGGTTTGTCCTATAGATTTCAGCACCTTGACCGCCTTGATTCTTTTCGGCACTCTATCGAGTCCGAGCGCACGCCTCTTAACCTCTAGAATACCACCAATTGGGACACTGGTCCTCTGTCCCATCCTGCGCCTGAACTGCCCACTTCGGCGCTTGCTCACCTGGGTGCGTCCTCCGCACTCAACCACCTCTCCTGAGACCAGTCGGTTATGGCATCTCAGATGTGGGGACTCTTGCCCGCACTTGTCGCACAAGCGCGGCCCCATCTCGACTCGGATGACTCCCTTGCCGGCGGCCTGACCCAGCAGTCGCTGTGGCCCGCCGTTCTCGCCTATTGGGTACAGAGCGTGGACCATCGGCTTCATCTCGCGCACTCCAGCCTTCTCCGGCCGACCCATGCGTGAGCCCACCCTGCAGGGGGCAGAGTCCTCCCAGCGTAGCTTGGAGAGACGCCTGACTAACCAAAGCGAACGTTCGACTTCATGTTCATCCAGTAGAACTTGTGCAGCACGAAGGGCTGTGGTATCGGCAGGGCCGGGGTCGTCGATCTCCTCCGCAGCAGCCTTTCCAGCGGCATCGGTATCCTGTATCCCGAACCCTTCCTGTCTCGCTGCTGTCTCGGCTTTCATTTTGACAACCGCTCGACGACCATCCAAATCCTCCCGACGAGCGTTCTCCTGTGCGATGACCTCAGTCGCTTCGCGAATCCTGCCTACTCTGTCATCGATGTGTGGTATGGCCTCGACTGCGATACGCACAGCCCCACTACGAATCTCGAGACCGAGCCCCTCAACCAGACCCTCCCAGTGCGATGACATCACGATGTCATCTCCTTCGTGGCGGTGCTCTATCCCGAGGGTCATCAGAGCAGATTTCAGGATGCCGTGGTTGTGCACCATGGTCCATCGAGGCCAGACCCCGGTGGAGGGGGTTGGTAACCCAATGTCTTCGATGAAGGTGTCCGACGACCAGGCGGCGGCACCATCGTGTAGGCGCAGCGTGTCGTTCTCGATGGACGAGCCCACAAGCGCCTCGATGACTGTCGGAGCGAACGACATTGGCATGTCCGACCACCATAGGTTCCATGGAGGAGGGACAGCCACACCGTACTCTAGATTCATGGCCCGCGCAGATTTCCATTTCATATCCAAATCGCGTAGATACAGGAACCATTCTCGCCGGCGCCAACTACGGTCTAGAGAACTCTCACCGCCTCGCTCGATTGCGCCATTGAATGGTAGCCCGGGGGGTAGTTCGGACCTATCGGTCCCGAGTATCTGAGCGAATCCGTCGACCTTGTCAGGGTGGTCTAGGGACTCCGAGAGGTCAGCTGCCCACCAGTCCCTGTTGTAGGCCGAAGGAACGAGGTCCTTGTTGTTCTCAAGGAATTCACCAAAGCCAGACAATATCTCTCCTGAGTCCCAGATGCTGAGAACTTCATGAGAGCATTTCTCCCATTCCTCGGGTGTGGAAATTCTGAGGAAGGAACCGTCTCTGAGTAGGACCGTGGGCCCGTCGAGATCGACGCATGGGGTGACTGCGCAAGCCTTGCCAGGTCGTTCTGTCTTCATCTGAGTCCCCACGGATAGGAATCCTCCCAGAGCCTGCATTGAGACCGGGTTCACCCCGGCGGCGGCAAGCCCGGAGGCACGACTCCTACCATATCTCAGTCTGAACCCACCGGGTTCGCAGGGCTCGCCAAAGACCGGCCGTCCGGCGATGACATCCTCCATGTATCGACTCACTTTGGCTATCTCACGCTTCTTTACGCCACTATCATCATCGGTTTTGCCCTTACCAACGAACTGGGCTATGAAGTCCCATCCGGGTATCTCCAGCCTCGTGGTGTGTTTGAGAATCTTCGGAGCCTTGAGGCACAGCCCCTCCCCGATGACCAGCATCACACCTCCTCGAATCCTTGTACGATACGAGTCGTTAGAATTCACAATGTTGCGAACTTCCTTGTAGCCCGCACATTCCTGCTTCTCAGTCTCCTCCCCGTTAATCATCACCGGGCAAGCTCTCACGATAATCTCTATCTCCTCAGGGGGAGGCTTGTACTGCAGGCCAACGCGGTACAGGCCAAACTCCTCCTTGACTCGCTCCACTTCAGGTGTAGTCGGGACGTACCTGCCAATGCCGAGCTCACGACGGATCATGTCGCCAATCAGGACTCCCAACGCCTGAGCCGTACCTCCCGCTGCTCGGATTGGGCCAGCGAAGTCTATTGATAGGAATTCGGAACCATCGGCGTTGTTCATGATGCGAACTTTGCCGATGCCCTCGAGCGGTGCCACCAGAACCGCTTCGGTCAGTACCGCGAGGCCGACTCTCAGTCCGGAGTCTATGGCTGTGGTGATGTCACCGGTCCTAGCGTGCATCTTCCTTGCTACATCGAGCGCAATCTCGATGGCCGCAGGCTCTCTTTCGGAGGTTCTGAGGAGGTTGCGTAGGTCATCCTCAATGCTCATCCCATCGAGATACTCCTCGAGCAACTTTTCGGTTCTGCTTGCGAGGTCGGCGGTACGCGGAATCTCGATGTCTTCTGTGAAATCAAGACCTTTGGCCCTGGCCTCGGACGCGATTAGGTAGACCTCGTCTGCACGGCGATCCAACCAGTTCTGGTATGACGTATACTCATCGCTCAGGCGCGCCTCTTCATACTCCGCAACGTGTCTTTTATCCGAACTCATGTATGCACGTTCCGCTGCCGAACATGCCTGCACTGTAGGGGGCCGTCCAAGAACATTCACTGAAATGCCCGCCAATCGGCCTGTCCCGAGTGCGAACCTTCATCCGACTCCTGCCGAGCCGTAGCGAAGGAGAAGATGGCGTCAACCAACGTGGACGAAGCAAGGTCGAGACTGGTTGACAGGGTCCGTGACTTAGCATATCTTCACTCTCCCGACGAACCATTCACACTCGCTAGCGGCCGTCAAAGCACTCACTTCTTCGACATGAAGCCGGTGATGATGGACCCTGACTGTGCCCACCTGCTTGGCGTGCTCATCCACGCTGAGATAGAAGATATCGGCGGTGTGGACGCGGTTGGGGGACTCGAGCTCGGTGCAATTCCACTCACTGGTATCGCCATTGCCAAGGCGGGCAGAGGATCTAGCCTGCGCGGCTTCCTTGTGCGCAAGGAGCCAAAGGGTCGCGGCGGCCGTAAGACCGGAAATCCCCCTGGTATCGAGGGATCGAGTCTCGCTGCTGGTGACAGAGTAGTGCTTCTTGAGGACGTGACCACCACGGGGGGCTCTGCACTTCAGGCCGCAGCACGACTCATCGAAATGGGCTGCGAGGTCGCTGCATGCATTACTATCCTAGATCGTGAAGAGGGTGGGGCGCAGGCTTTCGCTGAGGCTGGAATAAATCTCCGACCTTTGATTTTGAAGTCAGATGTCGCGGGTGAGTGAATGAGCCAGCACATCATCGACTCGAGTGAGCCCTACCATCCCGAGAAACTCGACAAGAAGGAGTATGTGGGCGCAGCGGCCTACTTCGAGCTCGACATGCGTGCAGGCGTGGTCCTCGAGGTCGAGGAGTTCCCTGAGATGCGTAAGCCCTCGTACAAGATTCATGTCGACTTTGGCCCTGTTATTGGCAGACTGTGGAGCTCCGCGCAGATTACCAACTACTCGCGAGCCCAGTTAATTGGCCGTACTGTGGTAGGCGCAGTCAACCTCGGTGACAAGACCCTGCCCACTGGTTTCATCTCTCAGTTCCTTGTCCTTGGCGCACTCGATCCCGATGGTACTGTACGGCTGCTTGAGTTGCCTGATGGTGTACTATCTGGCTCCCTGGTCGCCTAATCACTCCCGCTGGTGCATGTAGCAGTAACCGGAATTTCGGTATACCATCCGACGGCACCTTCTGACCCTCTTCCCCTCAACGTGCAGGCAATGGGTCTGCGATTTCAGGTAATCTCCCGAGTTCAGCCACTCGGTTGACTCAGTATCATCCTCACCCTCTTTCTTTTCCTTCTCAGGAACTTTCTCTGATTCTTCAGTGGCGAAGTGAAGAGCCCCAATATCCTTCTTACATTCTTTGCAGACTAGCAGACCTTCCTTCTCATCGTCTGAAATCAATTCGTAACCGGCTGCTGCCGGGAGGAATCCCTCAATCACAGCCCCTTCAGTGACGACGAGGAGACCGATACCAAGCACGACTCCCGCCACCATCAACGCACCGCCACCCAGGGTCTTCACGTATTGCGCGGCTGGATCTTCACCCACTGACCTGCAAGTGGTGCAGATGGGGGCCTCACAACCACCTCTCTGGCAAGTCCAACCAATCGTCTTACCCTCAAGGCCGCATCGGCTGCAGACCCCCAACTCAAGACCAGTTTCCGGAGATGTCGTAAAGGCGAGAATACCACCTCCTACCGCTAATAGTAAGCCTAGAGCCAAGCTAAAGATATCCCCAATCTCAATGCTATCTATGGACATCCATTCATTCTCTCCAAAGGCCCAGAAAAGACCAATGCCACTGAGTATTACACCCACCCACCTCCTGCCCGAATGTTGTTTGTCAGTGTAGTCTAATTGGACCTCCATTTTCGTGGCAGTTCCATCCATCTTCACCTCACGGAGTTTCGGCTTGATGCCGTTCAGGGCGTCTAACTCACCTGCGTCGAACCAGATTGTGGCGCAGTCTCCACAGATGTCTATCTTCACGCCGTGCTTGCTCGCCCGGTCCACTGCTGCGAATGGTTTGGGCACCTCTATTTCCAACATCGTAGAGGGACAAACAGGGCAACTGTGACCCTCTGGATGTTTTGTCCCCGTGTTCTCGATTTTCTCCCGCACTTCGTCTGGGACGATCCCTTGCATCGTCTTGGCCTGTATTGCGAGACCCCAACATTTGGTGCACACTAACAGATCTACACCATTTACTCCCTCGGCTGACTCCACCCTCAGTTTCCTTGAGCATTTGGGGCAGTCGTAGTCGCTAGCTGTACTCACGTTGGACCGGATACTAGCACCATGATTAGAGTTAGGGCGGCACGCATATGCTCTTGTGCCTGTGAACGTTCCCGACTCCATGCCTACTGTAGTCAAGATGACAACCAGCGCCGGGGAGATAATGATTGGACTGTACACCGAGGACTGCCCTGAGACCACGGGGAACTTCCTCAAGCTCGTAGATGATGGGTTCTACAACGGCCTGCACTTCCACCGCGTAATCAAGGATTTCATGATTCAAGGAGGGTGCCCTCACTCAAGGGATGCTAACAACGGCCGAGCCGGTACGGGTAGCCCTGGGTGGAAGATTGACTGTGAGCCATCAGCATTAGCCAAGAGTCATGACATGCCCGGACTTTTCTCCATGGCGAATGCAGGTAGGGATACAGGTGGATCTCAGTTCTTCCTCACCACCGTGCCAACCCCATGGCTCGATGGGAACCATGCGGTGTTCGGAGAGGTCATCGAGGGCATGGAGAACGTGTACAGAATAGAGAATTGCGACACCAAACCCGGTGACAGGCCCCACGACCCCCAGAAGATAATCAGTGTAGAGCGGGTATGAGGTCGCTAATTGATTTCTGCTACCAAACAATACGTTGCATTGCGGCTATATAGTCTGAGTTTATTAATAACCAATTAACGTGATGCGAAATATGGCCAAACACCGTGCCGGAGACCGCCGAATAGTCAGTATAAGCATACCAGAAGACCTCGCTAAGAGGCTCGATCGCAGAGTAGGCAAGGGCCGAGAGAATGGTCGCTCCGCAACCATCTCCAGAATGATCCAGGACTCGCTTGATTCGGAGTCAGAGGAGCGTATGGGGGAACCAGTTGCTGCTGCTCGCAGTGCTAGGGCGAAACCTGATGCTATCAGGATAGAGAAGGATACGATGGGAGAGGTCGAAGTCTCTGCGGACAGGTACTATGGGGCTCAGACCGCCCGATCCCTAGTCAATTTCGATATCGGAGAGGACATTATGCCCCGTTCGGTAGTCCGCGCCTTCGGCGTTCTCAAGCGGGCAGCGGCCCAGACCAACGTCGAACTCGGTCAGATGGACTCCAACATCGGTTCACTGATATCAGCGGCCTGTGATGAGGTAATCTCAGGCTCTTTAGACGAGCACTTTCCTCTGAGGATATGGCAGACAGGCTCGGGCACCCAGACCAACATGAACGCTAATGAGGTAATTGCCAACCGAGCCATCGAGATTTCCGGCGGCACTGTGGGTAGCAAGACCCCAGTGCATCCGAACGATCACGTCAACCGGGCCCAGTCGAGCAATGACACCTTCCCAACGGCCATGCATATCGCTGCAGCCGAGGAGACCCATCACCGATTGTTGCCCGCAGTACGTCATTTACGAGGTGCTCTGACTAACAAGGCGCGGGACTTCAGGAGTACGGTGAAGATTGGTAGGACCCATTTGATGGACGCAGTCCCTCTGACCTTAGGGCAGGAGTTCAGCGGCTATGTCTCGATGCTCGACGCCGACATCACACGCATTGAGAGTGCCATGGGAGATTTGCTCGAACTGGCATTAGGTGGGACCGCGGTTGGGACTGGACTGAACACACACCCTGAGTTTGCTGACACAGTGGCCGGACACATTGCGGACAACACTGGGATGTCTTTTGTCAGCGCCGACAACAAGTTCGCACAGTTAGCAGCTCACGATGCGCTGGTAGCCGCCTCGGGAGCGTTGAACACACTTGCAACTTCTCTGATGAAGATAGCCAATGACATCAGATGGCTCGGTTCTGGTCCAAGATGCGGCTTTGGGGAACTCTCACTTCCTGCTAATGAGCCCGGATCAAGCATAATGCCAGGTAAGGTCAATCCCACCCAGGCAGAGGCGATGACGATGGTATGCTGCCAGGTTATGGGCAACCACACCGCTATCTCAGTTGGAGGTAGTCAAGGCAATTTTGAGCTCAATGTGTACAAGCCGATGATAATCCACAACTTCCTTCACAGTGTACGTCTGCTGTCGGACACTTGCCGCTCGTTCACGGACAAATGCGTGGTGGGGCTGGAGGCTAACGAGGACAGAATTGCAACCCATCTCGAGAACTCACTCATGCTGGTCACTGCACTCAATCCTCACATCGGTTACGACAATGCCGCGAAGATAGCCAAGAACGCACACTCGAAAGGAACCACACTCAGGGAGAGCGCTCTCGAACTCGATCTACTGACAGATGAGCAATTCACCAAGTGGGTCAAGGCAGAGGACATGATTGGGCCACGAGACTGAAGGAACTGGAGACCCCTCAATCAATTATTCCGGAGCGAAACGCTTCGCAAATATTGCAATAAAATCTTGGGGCCGATTACAGGTGGGAGCAGGCAGGAGAGGTTCCGCACATGGGGGAGCTTCCCCCCTCCTGTTCTACTCCGCAGGGTCCGGATGTCCCCCGGGCCTCTCGGCCCGAGTTTCCCCGGGTAGACTCCTCCGGGACCTCTAGTGCCCCTTTGTCGCGTTCCGTTTCCTTCCCCTTCCTTGCGTCCAGTTCTCTCCACTTCACTCATCTTCTTTCTCCAGGGGCGTTTCCCCCCCCTTCGCGTTCTCCGTTTCCTCCCCCTTCCTTCCCCTTTCTTTCCCCTTCCTTGCGTCCAGTTCTCGTCCAGTTTTCTCCAGTTCTCTCCACGGTCCGATACAGCTTCCTCCACGGATCTCTCCGCCCTTGTCCACTCATGTTTCCCTCTACTTCCTTCCCGTTCCTTCCCCTTCCTTGCGTCCAGTTCCCGTCGGTTTTTCCGCTTCGTTCCTCACACCGCTTCCAGGTTCGTTCTCCTCCCCTTTCCACGCATATCTCCTCGGGATAGTACTCTGCTTCGATTTTCGTTTTCCCCGTTGCCGGTTCGGTTACGTTTTCCTCAGCTTCCTCCTCCGCTTCCTCCGGTTTCTTTCCCCCTTCCTCCCCCTTCCTTTCGTCCAGTTCTCTCCAGTTCTCTCCACCTTTGTCCTCTTCGGTTCTCCCGCCGTCTTCCCGCCCATATGGCGTTCCGACTCTTCCCCGATCTCCTTTCGAATCTCGGGTTCCGCCGCCGCTCTCTCGCGGCTCGGTTTCTGTGGCCCGCGGGTTGCGCCAAAGCGCCCCCACACCACTCCAGAGAAGCGGCAAGTTTAGCAGGGAGAGGGGGAATACATAAACCTTTCTAGAATATAGCCGCAGTCTACCGGAAATGAGGGTCTGGAATGTTAATTTCCACTGGATTTCACACACCTCTGAGGCGCCTCAAACGCTCCATTAACTGGCTTCTACGCTCGTTATCGTCAGTCTCCCCCACGATCCCTTTGAGGCGCCTCGAAAGAAACGCTTCTTCAATCAGGTGAATTCTCCCACTGGAGTCACCTAGGGCGATGTTACCATCAGTTGATTGGAGGTGCCTTATGCGGTGATAGTGTCCAATTTCCAGGAGTATGCTACCATCAGCGGCTTCCAAGACAGTAACGCCCGACATTTCACCGTTCCATCTCGACCCCCAGATTCCGCTGCCATTGGAGCCAGAAGGACCCATTGTAAGTGATTCTACAGCACCTGGTGCCGTGTCTACCCAGCCTCGACTTGAGACAATCTCGCCTGATTCGTGCCCTGAGAACCAGGCTTGTCCAGAGTTGCAGATTGCTCGAACAGGTGAAGACCGCTCCTCGCTAGACTCATCGACTGAATCGGTCACCACGCAGACCCTGCCGTCGGAGTGTCCGATTAGAAAGCGTCCCTCGGAGTCACATACACCGACGGTCACAGGACTACTTCCCTCTAAGGGGCGATGCGAAGTGTCCTCACCGCTTCGGATTCGAAGGAGCCCGCAACGTGGTCTACCCAGCCCCAGCAGTACTCCTCCGTCATCGTGCAGACCGAAGTACCAGGCGCGCTCGGAAAACGTCCAGTGCTCCTGAAGCGAACCCTCGCTGTCAAACATCCGCACAGTCGACTCGGTGTAGTCTGAAAGCTCAATCTCGTACACAGACGAAGCCGCCCAGACAATTCCTTCCCCAACTTGGACGAAATCACTTGCTCCTTCCAGTGGACGACTCCAGATGATATCTCCAGTATCTAAATCGAGCGCGTGCAGGTCCGAAGAGGCTGCCGCGTAGACGCGACCATCAATCATAGCGAGGTCACTAATCGGCCCGTTCATCTCGACCCTCCATCGTTCGTTCCCAGAATCTACCGACCAGCAGGCCAGAACGCCTTCTTGCGAGCCTCCTAGCAAGTCATCGCCGTCAATCCTCAGAACAGTGCAGGCACTGCCGAGCTCTCGCTCAAACGAAGAGACCGACTCGAGTGTATGTACAATCATGGCGTCAGACCATGATGCCCCGCTATCGGGCTTTCGTGTGAACGAGTCAGGCTGAAACACCGTAGAGTTGCTCGACCTTGTCCTTCAGGTAGTCTACAAAGGCGTCTGGAGAGGGGGGAGATCCAGTGGCTTCCTTGATTAGATCCGCCGGCTTGAGAATGCTCCCTCGTTGGTGCACGTGCTCACGCATCCAGTCCAGCAGGGGTGTGAACTCACCACGCCGCATCTGCTCATCATGGTCAGGCAAGTCTTCGCGGGCCGCTGCAAGCAACTGTGCGGCGTACAGGTTACCAAGCGTGTAGGTCGGGAAGTAACCGAAGGCCCCCATAGACCAGTGGATGTCCTGCAGCACTCCGAGCGCGCGGTTCGGCGCTCTTATGCCGAGAAACTCCTCATACATGTCGTCCCAGGCGTCCGGCAGGTCGTCGATTTCGAGATCCCCTGCGATGAGCTTCTTCTCGAGTTCGTAACGGATCATAATGTGCACATTGTAGGTGGCTTCGTCAGCCTCTACTCGAATCAGACTCGGCTCCACAAGATTGACTGCCTGCCATAGCGTTTCTGAATCGACTCCATCCATGTTCTGGGGGAAGTGCTTCTGCCACAGTGGCAGAGCCCACTCGCAGAACTCACGTGAGCGGCCGACTTGATTTTCCCATAACCTGCTCTGACTCTCGTGAACTCCGAGTCCATTCGCCTCCCCGGCAGGCTGGAAGTCGAGGTCCCGTCGACGCCCCTGCTCGTAGGTGCCGTGACCCGTCTCATGCATTGAGCCGTACAGCGAGCCAAATGGATCTGATTCGCTGTAACGGGTTGTCCAGCGAACATCGTCAGGGTTCGGTCCACCACAGAATGGATGGGTAGAAGCATCGCGCCTGCCGGCGGAAAAATCGAAACCAATCGCTTCTGAAACGCCCTGACTCAATGCCTCCTGACCCGGCTGTTCCCACGAGTTATCCTCCACCCACGAGATGTCCGGGCGATTACCACTCTCGACAACCGCCTTGATTAGAGGGGCTACGTCGTCGCGCAATCCAGCGAACAACGGGTCTACTCTAGCTACAGTGAGGCCACTTTCGTAAATGTCGAGAAGTGCGTCGTACCGTAGTTCGTCGTAGCCTAGGTAGTCGGCCTTTCGACGAGCGAGATCAATGGACTTTGCGAGATCGTCGCGAAAGATCGAGAAATCGTCCTTCGCACGTGCCTCACTCCACGAGATCTGCGCCTTCGAGCGGTGCTTGGCCATCTCCTCGACGAATTCTGTAGGCAACTTCGTCGCCTTGTCGTATGACTCGCGGGCCAGCCTGACGTTAGCGGCCTGTACATCGTCAAGGTTGTCAGTGGTCTCTAGCTTGTCTAGCAGTTTTCCGATGCGAGGATTGGTCAACCTCTGGTGACCGGTCTTAGAGATCCAAGCCAATTGCTCAGCCCTAAGGCTCGCCGCCTTAGGCGGCATCAGTACTTCCTGATCCCAACTCACCAAGCCACCGATTTGACCAATCAGGTCTATGTCCCTCAATCTCTCAAGCAGTTCATCGTATGCGCTCATGGCTCCGCGAGAACGGTCTCAGACACATAGGTTGCGGAGTCGGTACTCGACTCAGATATCGATTCCAAGCATGCCTCTGAGGGCTAGTCCTATGCCGTACGAGATTAGGCTGACCACACCGAGAATACCAGCCATTTCCATGAACCTACTCTTGAAAGAGACCTCTTCAACCACTGAGACATAGAAGTTGAACACTGCGACTATTAGCAGACCTATTGCGAAGGTGCATAGCAGGGCCTGGACATGAGGTTCAAGGCCTTGAAAATCAGGACTGTCGGTTTGGAATAACAAATAGGGGGAGACCAGCATAAAGACCGTAACTAGGTAAGAAATCCAGGTGAAGAATGCAGCCTTAACGGCTGACTCACTTTTCTTCTCCGCACGCGAGGACAGGTACTCCGAGGCACCCATACTGAATGCCGCCGCGATTCCCGTTACCAATCCGGCCAATGCTACCAAATTCAGGTCTTGCAGAGCGAAGGTGAGCCCTGCCAAAGCCCCCGTAAGTTCGATGAGGGCGTCAGACATCCCAAGGACAACGCTGCCCGAGTAGCGCAGACGCTCCTCGTCAAGCATACCAATCATGTTCTCCTCGTGAGCCTCCTCTTCATCGGCAATCTCGTGCAAACCAAGTTTGCGATACTCAGCAGCAGCATCCTGCTCCGTTGCCTCCATCATCTTGACAGAG
>Ga0302120_10000505_pt1 | contig 17731 bp, 13 predicted proteins | sample AG5_Bottom_MG_FD_203118 | JGI IMG/M metagenome (GOLD analysis project Ga0302120, IMG submission 203118) | Marine microbial communities from Western Arctic Ocean, Canada - AG5_Bottom | ecosystem: Environmental > Aquatic > Marine > Oceanic | place: Canada: Western Arctic Ocean | collected 2017-10-01 | reverse complement strand
CGGCCAGCCTTCTTGGCTGCCGTCTTCAGACCGGACTTGCGCAATTCGTCAAAGGCAGCCTCGATGTTGCCATCGGCGGCGGTCAAAGCCTTCTTGCATTCCATCATGCCGGCGCCGGCCTTCTCGCGCAGCTCGCGCACCATACTTGCTGTAATTTCGGGCATGGATCGATTGTCTCTCGTAGGAGAGTCTCAGTGACTCGCTGGGGGATTCAGATAAGAAGGGATTACGCTTCGCTGCCGGCTCCGCCATCAGCGGGCTTGGGCTCTTCAACTGCCGGAGCAGCCTCAGCGGTCGCCGCAGGTGCCGGAGCAGCCTCAGCCGTTGCTTCAGGTGCCGGAGCAGCCTCAGCGGTCGCCGCAGGTGCCGGAGCAGCCTCAGCCGTTGCTTCAGGTGCCGGAGCAGCCTCAGCCGTTGCTTCAGGAGCAGCAGCTCCCTCCTCTGCCACGGCCACCGCGGCCGTGTCGGCATCGCTCGCCGCAGCCTCGCCGCCAATGGGCGCGGGCAAGGTACGCGTGCGGGTCGGACGCACCTCGTCACTAATTCCCTCTTCGCGCTTCTCGGCAACCCCAAGGGACGCTTCCTTCTCGCCGTGGTCGTGCCAGCCAGCCTCCACCGAGTCCACGAGTTGTTCGATCATCAGGCGCACGGACTTCAACGCGTCGTCGTTAGCGGGGATCACAATGTCCACTGAATCCGGATCGCAATCGGTATCGAGCAGACCAATGGTCACCACACCCATCTTGCGAGCTTCCTTGGTGGCGTTCGTCTCACGTGAGGGATCGATCACCACCATGGCACCAGGCATCTTGGACATCTCGCGAATACCACCGAGGTTCCGCGTAATCTTGCGCTTCTCGCGGTTCATCCTGGCGAGCTCTTTCTTCTTGAGCTTCATCTCCTCCACCTTGGCGTCGTCGTAGGATTCCAGTTCCTCGAGTCGCTTGAGGCGGGAACGGATCACGGAGAAGTTGGTCAGGGTGCCCCCGATCCAACGCTCGGTGACGATAGGCATGCCGGTGCGCTGGCCAGCTTCTTGAACGACACCCTTCACCTGGCGCTTCGTACCGACCCAGAGGACACTCTGTCCCTCGGAAGCGATCTTGAAGAGCAAGTTCTGGGCGCGCAGGAGGCCGCGCATGGTCTGACGGAGATCGATAACGTGGGTGTTGTTGCGGCGTCCGTGAATAAACGGAGCCATCTTCGGATTCCACCGTGAAATACGGCATCCGAAGTGCACGCCAGCTTCGATAAGTTGCTGAACGGTTAGTTTGTTGTCCATGGTCCTCGTGGGGAACGCGTGGTTCCCCGTTGAGCGATTGGAAGAGATGTAAGAAAGTTGAAATTTGAAACCCAGGTGAGCCCGTCCCGACGGGACGGAGAACCCCCTGGGGTACATTTACGGAGTGTTCCGGCCGCTGCCCGAACACCCTCCCGAACACGCTTGAGGCCCCATGCAGAGCAGGGTCTCATTCGGAAACGGGGAGGGGAGTTTACGGCCCTGGAGGGGCGTGTCAATCGGAACGGGCCAAGGAGTGGGTTCTCCTCCGAGCCCTCCGGGGGATACACTTGAGGCGTTCATTATGGGACCCCTGCGCCCGACTAGGACATCCTTCCCCGGCCATGCCTGCTCCTGAAGCCCCCCTCATCCTTATCTGCGATCACCGTGGAGAAGGACTATCCGAACACCTACAGGCTCTCTCTTCTCTAGAAATGCGTATTTTGACGAGCACGGGTCTGGCCCAGACCCGCCAGCAGCTCGCCCGTCAAAAGCCGGCCCTCGTGATCATCGACCCCCTCTCCAGGGGCGGGGTGGTCGAGCTGGAGGTCCTGGCCGCCGCCCGCGGGGACGCCACCCTGCCCGTACTGGTCGTCACGACCCCGGACGACCCCCTGCCCGCTCTCATCGCCGCGCGCACACTTGATCCAGGTCCCTGGGATCTGATCTACAGCAAAGCCCCCTTGGAAGAATTCGCCATGCGCATCGACAGCCTACGTCGGCGCGGGGCACACCAAAAAGAGTTGGACGAGATGCGTTACGCCGCCGTGCACGACGACCGCACGTCTCTCCTGCGCCCCATGGCCTTTGACCTGCGCCTGGGTGAGCACTTCTCCGCAGCCCAACGCCACCACCTCGACCTTGCCCTTGTCCTCATCGATCTGGACAATTTCGGCAACGTCAACAAGATCTTCGATCACACGGTAGGCGACGCGGTCATCGAGGTCGTGGGCTCGGTGGTGCGTGACAATCTGCGTACAGAAGACGTGGGCGGACGCATCGGCGGAGACGAGTTCGCCGTGCTCTTGCCCTATACACCACGGGTCCATGCGGCCCGCGTCGTCGGACGACTGCGCCAGGAGATCGAGGTCCTAAGTGGTCCCTATCCAGGCACCGAAAAGCAAGTCGAAATCTCCGCCAGCATCGGCTTTGAAACCTTTGACGGCGAAGACATCGAGTCCGTCGAGGCCTTGCGCCGTCACGCGGAGATTGCCCTACGCCGATGCAAGGAAGCCGGCGGTAATCGCGCCATGTATTACCGGCAACTGCCCGAGGCCCAAGCACGCCGCTCGCTCGAGGGCTGAGGCGCAGGTGACCTACTGGAACTGCACGCGCAGACCGGTAGTCAAGTTTGAGGTGGGGCTCGGGTTCTTGTCACGGAACCACAACTGAAAGTACCAGGTGTCCCCGGGAACGACCCTGGGCGGCAGAGGCAGCGGAAGATTGTCGAGCTCAATGGGTACGAAGAAGGTGCCGTCGGGGTCGGTGTAACCCACGTCCATCCGGAAGCGTCCAATGCTGCCGCCCAGACACAGGTTGCCTTGTCCCCCATTCACGAAAGGCACCCAGCCCATGGTCTGGCTCGCTAGGGCCATGGCCGGTCTGGCCGGCGGCAATTGACTAGCCGCCAACTGGAATTGGCCGCAAGCCACCTCATCCGCCCCGTAGGCGCCCATCAGAGCGGGTAACCCGGTCGAGTTGGGATTTCCAGGAGCGCAGTACGGCTGGCCCAAATCGCGCATCAGACAAAACAGATGCGCCCCCCCAGAGCCGGCCCCTGCGTCACTCGCGAATGGCACGCCCACCAGAACCCGGGCGCCGCTAGCGGAGAGGCGTGTACCGAAGCGGTCCCCATCCTGCAGGCCGAAGCGAGTGAACTCACCCAGCGGGGCTCCAGTCTGAGAATCCAGCAGATGCACCGACCCGAGATCGAGGCCCGCCGCATCCGCGCCGGGAGCGGACACCAGCAAAAGTCCATCCGCTAATGCCACAGCCGAGCCGAACCGATCATTCTCTGCGATATTCGGAGGCGGAGGGATGTACATGAGCTCGGCTCCAGTGGTCAAGTCAAAGAGGTACGCCTTACCTAGGTCTTCGACCGGCCCCTGGTCACTGCTGGGAGCACCGATCAGCACGCGTCCGCCGCCCGCCACCAGTGAAGCGCCAAAGGCGTCGCCCGCCTGGCCGTTCTGGGCATCAAGCTTGTGTAACTGCTTGCCTCCGAAGAGATCAAAGACATAGGCCGTGCCGCGCCCTAGGTCCGGCTTGTCCCAGTTGGCGCTGGCCACAATGTGCGAACCGTCCAGGCCCAACCGCATTCCCAAGCGCATCCCGGGCCCAGGCTGCTGCGCCACGACTTTCTTAAGCAGGTTGCCACTCTGCGTATCGAACACGTAGAGCGCTCCGCAGTCCTGCTCGCCCACATCCGCACCCGGAGCCGCAACCACCAAGCGACCGGGCCCCATCGCCAGGCACTGGCCGAAGAGGTCCCCCGCTGCGCCATCGGAAGCACGGAACTCGAACAGCTCCTGTCCCGACTGCAAATCAAAAAGAAAGACCGACCCCGAGTTGGCGCCATTGTAATCCGTGGCAGCCGAAACGGCCGCCAACCCGCCATGCACCGCCACGGCGAGCCCGAAGGTGTCGTTGGGGCTGGAGTTGGAAGGGCTCAGGGCATAGCGCGGGGCGCCACTGATCCCGTCGAACACCCAGGCGCGACCACGGTACTTGGGTCCCTTAAATGGCGCGGTCAGGACGGCATCCGCGCCCTCCACGGCCATGGCCATGGCGAATCCATCCCCGGCCCCAACCGAGGCGTGAGTGACCTCGGCCACATGCGCCTGGGCGGCCACCGGAACGCTCGTTGCCAGAGACATCACCAAGCAGGCGAAGGATTGAATAAATGCGATGCGGGTCAAGATGAATAATCCAATGGACAGCCGAGGTTCCAGGCTAGTGGGTCGCCACCAGAGACACAACAAAATGGGCCCCGAGGCCCCGTGCCGGGCCCCTAACGTGGTTTTGACGTTGGTATCCCCCGGAAGGTTCCGCCCACGGCCTCCACCCAATCGGCCAGGTATCGCGCCCTCCCGAGCGAGGTAGGATAAAGGCATGTCGCGCTCCCTACGATGTGCAGTTCTCTTGCCCGTTCTATGGATAGGACTGCTCGGCTTTGGCCCTGCAGCCAGCGCCCAGACCACGATCCAGGTGGACGTGGGACGTGGACCCGTCACGGTCTACGTGCCTTCATCCTACGACCCGGCCGAGCGCACGCCCCTACTGATCCTGCTACACGCCATCTTGTTCGATGGGAACATCCAGGAGGCTTACTTCAGGCTGCGCCCCGAGGCTGAAGCACGCGGGATCCTCTACGCCTATCCCGACGGAACCGTGGACCCCCTCGGAACACGTTTTTGGAACGCGACGGATGCCTGCTGTGATTTCTATGGATCTGGAGTCGATGACGAGAGCTACGTCCTCAACCTGATTGATGCCATCGAGAGGGTCCTCAACGTCGACCCGCGACGGGTCTGGCTCGCGGGACATTCCAATGGCGGATTTCTCGGGCATCGCCTGATCTGCGCTAGCGGCGAGCGCTTTGCTGCGTTGGGCACCCTGGCGGGCCCCACGTGGAAGGACCCGGCCAACTGCTCCGCGACCGACCCCGTCAGCGTTCTGCACGTCCACGGCACGATCGATCCGATCGTGCTCTACGCCGGTGGCTCCTGGATCGGAATGCCCCCGTACCCAGGAGCCCAATACACCACCAACTGGTGGGGCACCTTCAACGGCTGCGACCCTGTGGACAAGTCCGCTCCCTGGATAGACCTGTCTTCCTTGGTCCTCGGTAAAGAGACCCAGGTGTGGAAGTGGGAGAACGGCCGTGGAGGAACAGGGGTTGAGCTCTGGAGGATGAATCTCTCCCAGCACTCCCCCATCTTCAACTCAACCTTCGCCCCGCGCTTCATGGACTGGTTTGAGGCACACCCGCGGGCGGGAGTAGGCACCGGGTTCTGCACGAGTCACGTGAACTCGAGTGGCCGACCGGCGCGCATGGACGCCGAAGGTTCAGCCTCGGTCTCTACAGCCGACCTGACCCTGCGCGCGGTGGCCTTGCCCCCGGGAGTCACGGGCGGTTTCTTCCACGGCGAGGAGCGCGACTCCACGCCCTTTGGCCAAGGGGTGCGGTGTGTCCAAGGAGGCAGCCTAAGGCGCCTCTTATTGGCCCAGGCCGATGGAACAGGTACGGCGCGCTACACACTGGCTTTGGGCGCTTCCGGGTTCCTGGCCGGTTCCACCCACTACTTCCAGTTCCTGTTCAGGGATGGAACGGACTCCTTGCCCGGCATGACCGACGGCCTGCGCATCACGTTCTTACCCTAGAGTCCCGTTCCAAGAGTCATTGCGCGCGCACAAGCACCGGGCGCAACCAGTTGGCTCGATCGCAGAAGAAAGCCTCACTGGCGGGATCCACCTCTAGGATCAACGAGTGTGCGCCGGTGAGATCCAGAGGGGGCACGCTCAACGGGCCTTGGCCTCCGCGCACCAGCGGACTGGCCCAGCGCTCTACCCCGTCCACGTGCACCCGGAACACCACCGAGCCCTGGTAGGCACCGCCCAACGCCGAGTCGTCCAAGCCCGCTCCGAGACGCAGGGATTCCCAGGATCCATCCAACTTCCAAGTGAGACGACTAGGAGCGTGCACTCCCAGACCCCGGGCAAAGGTCCGGCCCCCTGTGCGCAGAGCGTCACCTGCGTAATTACGATCCACTTGAGCGGGATAACGCATACCCAACCCCTCTGATCCCCCAAACAGATCACTGGGGCCGGTATCCGAGAGCGGTAGATCCGAGAGGAATTGAAACGAACCGTCGGCACTCATCACTTCGCGCACCAGGGGCAAGGGGATTCGCAAGGCCGTGCCGAAATTCGTCGTCAGTTCCAATCCACCCGCACCCACCGTTTTTAGGTCGCCGCCCAAGCGCCCACCCCCACGCAAGTCCACGACGACCGGAGACTCCGCCACCTCTCCAGCCGGCTCATCAAGCTGTTCAACAAAGACGGCCACGACCTCCTTCCAGGGATGGGACTTCAGACCAAAGCGGCCCTGAAAGCGCACCCCCTCGGGCTCGAACCCATCGACCAAACCGTCGACACGGTCCAGTCCCGCGCCCCGACGCAGGTAGAGGCGGTCGCCTTCATCGGGAGCCTCAGGCAAGATGCTTCCACTTGCGGGCTGACGACCGGGAAAGCGAATCGCAGCCACCTCATCGATTGAGAGGGACACCGGCGTAGCCCCACCCAGGGCCAGGTTGATCGACTCCCCGGTGCCTCCAATCAGGCGGCCTCTCAACCATGCGCCGCAGTGCAGATACACGCTGGCGACGCTCTCATCCATGGCTCCGAGCCCGGAGATCGCCGGGAAACCCTCGCAGCGCAAGAATGCGACGCCGCGTGCGTCCAGGTCGTCCACCGGGAGGTCGTCCAGGCTCAGGAAGGTGATTCCACCGGCCAGATCCTCAAGTTCAATGACGGGTGGCGCTGGAACCTCCTGAGCATCCTGACGGAACAGCGGGCCGAGAATCACAATGCAGGTGGCGGCGAGGAGAGGCGTACTCATGGAGTCATCCTAGCCACCATTGCACCCCACCTCACGACCCCTTCCGCCGGGATCGAAGTTGCCTGTCAGAGTGGCAGGCCTAGGGTCCCTATCCCTCAGCACCTGCCATCCTGGCAGCATGGCGCGGGGTATGAATGCGCGCAAGTCTTGATATATCAAGCACTTGTGAATCAAAACGAGGGCGGCACCCTTCTTGCTTTTGGTGTGCACACCCCGCCCGCTCCCCTGCAGGCGGCACCGATCACCCATCCCCACACGTCCCTACGGGACACGAACCGGACAAGAAGGCAATCCATGGCCAAGCAAATGGTTTTTGAGACGGAAGCACGCGAAGCTATCCGACGCGGCGTCGACAAGCTCGCCCGCGCTGTCACCTCCACCCTTGGCCCCCGCGGCCGCAACGCCATCCTCGACAAGGGCTGGGGCGCACCGACCGTCACCAAGGACGGAGTATCCGTCGCGGAAGAGATCCAACTCAGCGATCCCTACGAGCAAATGGGTGCACAACTGGTCAAAGAAGTGGCCAGTAAGACGAGCGACGTCGCGGGTGATGGCACCACGACCGCCACGCTCCTGACCTCCGTTCTCTTCGAGGGAGGCATGAAGGCCCTCGCCGCTGGAGCCGCACCCGCTGTGATCAACCGCGCCCTGCACGATGGATCGCGCGCCATTATCGCAGCTCTCGATAAGGCCGCCAAGCCCGTGGGCGACGGCTCCGAGATCCGGCAGATCGCCACCATCTCGGCCAACAACGACGTCCAAGTGGGCAAGTTGATTGCCTCGGCCATGAAGAAGGTCGGCAAGGACGGCGTCATCACCGTGGAAGACGGCAAGACCATGGAGACCGACGTGGACCTGGTGGAAGGTATGCAATTCGACCGCGGCTTCCTCTCGCCCCACTTCGTCACTGCGACGAACACCATGGAGTGCGAGTTCGACAAGCCCATGATTCTTGTCCACGAGGGCAAAATCAGCAACGTTCAAGGCATCCTCGGTCTCCTTGAGCAAGCCAAGCAGGCCAACGCACAGCTGCTCATCATCGCCGAGGACGTGGAGTCCGAAGCTCTTGCCACCCTGGTCGTGAACAAGATGCGCGGCGTCCTGCAAGTCTGTGCCGTCAAGGCACCTGGTTACGGCGACCGGCGCAAGCAAATGCTCCAGGACATCGCAGCCCTGACTGGCGCCACGGCGATCATGAAGGACCTGGGCCTCGAGCTCGAGGACGTCAAGCTCTCCCACCTAGGCAGTGCAAGGCGCGTCGTGATCAGCTCCGACGCCACCACGGTGGTGGGCGGAAAGGGCGCACGCGCCGAGGTGGATTCTCGCGTGGCGCAGATTCGCCGCGAAGTTGAAAGCACCACCAGCGACTACGATCGCGAAAAACTGCAGGAGCGCCTGGCGCGCCTGACGGGCGGCATCGCTCAGATCAACGTTGGCGGAGCAACGGACACCGAGGTGAAGGAGCGCAAGGCTCTCATCGAGGACGCCCTGCACGCCACCCGCGCCGCTGTCGCCGAGGGCATCCTGCCCGGTGGCGGATCGGCCCTATTGCGAGCCCGAGACGTCCTGAAGTCCATGCACGTCAAGGACGACGTGGACTACAACATGGGTCTCGATATCCTCTTCCGCGCGGCTGCCAGCCCCATCGAACGCATCGCTGAGAACGCAGGGCACGACGGCCCCGTCGTCTCCCACCGGGTGCTGCGTAGCAAGCAGTCGAGTTGGGGCTTCAACGCCCTCACCGGCGAGTACGGCGATCTCATAGAGATGGGCATCCTCGACCCCGCCAAGGTCACCAAGTCCGCACTGCTCAACGCCGTCAGCGTGGCAGCATTGCTCCTGACAACCGACGCCCTCATCGTCAACAAGCCCGAGAAGGAAGCCGCGGCCCCTGGTGGCGGTGACGACATGGGTGGCATGGGAGACATGGGCGGCATGGGTGGAATGGGCGGCGGCATGGGCGGCATGGGCGGCGGCATGGGCGGCATGGGCGGCGGCATGGACATGGGTTTCTAGCGCCTCCGCACACCTCACCTTTCAACACAGAACAACCTCCAACAAGCAATACACATCATGGCCAAGCAAATCATGTTCGACGACGCCGCCCGCCAAAAGGTCAAGGCCGGCATCGAGAAACTCGCCAAGACGGTTCGCGTGACCCTCGGTCCCGCAGGTCGCAACGTCATTCTCGACAAGTCCTTCGGCGGACCGCACATCACCAAGGACGGAGTCTCGGTCGCCAAGGAGATCGAACTCGAAGACCCCTTCGAAAACATGGGCGCCAAGCTCGTGCTCGAAGTGGCTAACAAGACCAACGACGTGGCCGGTGATGGCACCACCACAGCGACGGTCCTGGCCGCTTCGATCTACAACGAGGGTCTCAAGTACAGTGCCACGGGCGTGTCGACCATCGCCCTGCGCAATGGCATCGACAAAGCCGTGGGCTACGCCACGGAGTCCATCGCCGAGCAGTCACGCAAGGTCAAGTCCAAGAAGGACAAGCAGTCCGTGGCCGCCATCTCCTCTAACAACGACGAGAAGATCGGAGACCTGTTGGCCGAGGCCTTTGAAAGGGTCGGAGACACGGGCGTCATCACGGTAGAAGAGAACAAGTCCGTCGAGACCGAACTGGAAGTCGTCGAGGGCATGGAGTTCGACAAGGGCTATCTGTCCCCCTACTTCGCCACGGACCTCTCCAAGCTCGTATGCGAGATGGAGAGCGCCAACGTGTTTATCTGCAACCAGAAGATCAGCAACTTGCGGGAGTTCGTTCCTGTGCTGGAAGCCGGCATGCAAGCCGGTGGTCCGCTGCTGATCATCGCCGAAGACATCGACGGTGAGGCCCTTACGGCCCTGGTCATCAACCGCCTCAAAGGCATCCTGAACGTGTGTGCCGTCAAGGCGCCGGGCTTCGGTGAGCGACGCAAGGCCTACCTCGAGGACATCGCTACCCTGACGGGCGGCACGGCGCTGACAGAAGAACTCGGCGTTCCCCTCGAAAAGGTCGGTGCAGACTTCTTCGGCAAAGCCGGGCGGGTCACGATCAGCAAGGACGCCACGACCATCGTGCGCGGTGGCGGCAAGCCCAAGGCCATCAAGGAGCGCGCAGGCCAGATCCAGGCACAGATCGAGAACACCAGTTCCGATTACGACCGGGAGAAGCTTGAGGAGCGTCTGGCCAAGCTCACCGGTGGCGTTGCCCTGATCAAGGTCGGCGGGCAGACCGAGGCCGAGATGAAAGCGAGCAAAGACCGCGTGGAAGACGCGCTCAACGCCACCCGAGCTGCTATCGAAGAGGGCGTCGTGCCCGGCGGTGGCGTGGCTCTGTTGCGCGCGGCCGAAGCTGTGGCCAAGGGACGCTACTCAGGCGAGGAGAAATTCGGCGCCATGATCATCGAGCGCGCCCTGGAAGATCCCCTGCGCTGGATCGCCATGAATGCCGGTGAAGACGGTGCCGTGGTTGCCGAGAACATTCGCGAACGCTCGAAGACGACGGGCTACAACGCCCTGACCGGCGAGTACGTGGACATGATCAAGGCCGGGGTCATCGATCCCGCCAAGGTCGTGCGCTCGGCCCTTCAGAACGCAGCATCCATCGCAGGTCTCCTGCTGACTACAGACTCCATGGTGACCGAGATTGCCGACAACAAGGCCGTCGATGGTTCAATAGCCTAGCTCGTCAAGAGCTTCTCATCTTCGTGGCGGGTGGGCGACTCCAAGCCTGCCCGCCACATTTCGTCCCCCCCCCTCCACCGTCCTCAGCCCCCACCATGAGTGATAAGCGTGATCTCTACGAGGTGCTCGGCGTCTCGCGCAATGCGGAAGCCATCGAGATCAAGAAGGCTTACCGCAAGCTCGCTCTAAAATTCCACCCCGATCAAAACCCGGGGAACCAGGATGCGGAGGACCGCTTCAAGGAAGGGGCCGAGGCCTACGACATCCTGTCGGACTCCTCCAAGCGCCAGCAGTACGACCAGTTCGGCCACGCGGCCTTTGGACAGGGCGGCGCAGGACAGGGATTCTCCAACATGGAGGACATCTTCTCTGCCTTCGGGGACGTATTCGGAGGCGGCCGCGGGGGAAGCGGCATCTTCGGAGATATGTTCGGTGGCGGCCGCGCTCAGAGGGGCCCGACACCAGGGCGAGACCTTCAGATCGCCCTCGAGCTGACGCTTGAAGAGATCGACACCGGCGTCAAGAAGACCGTCAGCCTCAAACGCCGCGAGCGCTGCGACACCTGTGAAGGCTCGGGCTGCAAGGCAGGCACGGGCAAGAAGAAGTGCGGCACCTGCGATGGACGTGGCCAGGTCAGTCGCAATGCGGGTTTCTTCTCGATGGCACAGCCCTGCCCCACCTGCCGGGGTGCAGGCCAGAGCGTCGAGTCGCCATGTGTCGAGTGTCGCGGTCAGGGCGGCAAGCACGAGAAAACCGAAATCGAAATATCCATCCCCAGCGGCGTCGAGGAAGGGATGCGCCTGCGCATCAGCGGCGAAGGTGATGTGGGTGCCGTGGGTGCGCCCCGGGGCGACCTGTACTGCATCATCCGCGAGTATGAGCACAAGATCTTCCAGCGCAGTGGCCCCGACGTGATTGCCGACGTGCCCTTCTCTTTCGCCCAGCTCGCCCTGGGGGACAAGGTGGAGATCCCAACCCTGCGCGGCCGCGTAGATATGAGCGTGCCCGCCGGTACCAAGCCGGGCAAGATTTTCCGCCTGCGCGATCAGGGCCTTCCCCGCATCGAAGGCCACGGCCGTGGAGACCAATTGGTGCGCGTCTTCTGCGAGGTACCCACGAAGCTCACCGACCGGCAGAAGGAACTTCTAGAGGAATTCACCGAGATCGAAAACGAGCGCACCGGCAAGAAGAACTTCTTTGAACGGGTGACCGATTTCTTTGCCTGAGAGGAGCAGCGAAAAAGTGGACATGGCCAAGAAGACCAAAAAGAGCAAAGAAGAGCACCTCAACGGAGATCAGGGCGAAGCGCCCGAAGTGCAGACCTCCGCTGGCGATGACTCAGCGCCGAAGCCCGAGAAGCCCACCCGCGACGAGACCCCACTCGAACAAGCCGAGCGCGAGCGCGACGAGTACCTGGGTAACTGGCACCGTGCGCGCGCCGACTACCAGAACCTCAAGCGTCGCACCTTCGACGATGTGCAGGGCGCCGTGGGCCGCGAGCGCACGGCTCTGCTGCAGGAGATGCTCACCATCCTGGATTTCCTGGACATGGCCCTGGCAACGCCCGTAGAGCACGAGGAAGCCAAGAACCTCAAGGTCGGCGTGCAAATGACCCGCGACCAATTGATGGCGTTGCTCGAGCGCCATCGGGTGGCCCCCATGGAGACTCAAGAGGGCGCGTTTGACCATGACCTACATCAGGCCGTCGCCACAGTCGAGACAACCGACGTGGAGGCCGGGCAGATCGTCGAGGTCATGCGCCGTGGATTCACCATGGCCGGCGACGTGTTGCGTTACGCCCAGGTTCGAGTGGCTGCCGAACCCGAGCCTGAAGTCGACATAGATTCAGCCGAAGACACACCGTCAGTCGAGGACACACCGTCGCCTGAAGACACAGAGTCAGCCGAAGACCCACAGAAAGGCGAAGGCTAGTGCCTACCTACGACTATCGCTGCCGCGCCTGCGGACACGAACTGGAAATGTACCAGTCCATGAGCGAGGGTCCCAAGCGCAAGTGCCCGGAGTGCGGGACGCTCAAGTTGCAGCGCCTGATCGGGACCGGAGCTGGAATCCTATTCAAGGGATCGGGCTTCTACGAAACCGACTACCGCTCCTCGTCCTACGAGAAGGACAAGGCAGCAGATAAGCCCGCATCGGATAAGCCCGCATCCGACAAGTCCAAGGATGACAAGTCGGGAGCGACTCCACCGGCCAAGGGCGCGAAGCCATCGACGACGCCCAAGAAAGACAAGGGTTCCAGCAGCTCGTCCTAAGCTCCGGCTTACAGGAACAACTCGCGCACGAGGTCCGCAATCGCCGGCGTGTCATGGTGACCGATGACGCGATCCGCCACCAGCTTTAGCTCTTCCATGGAGTTCTCCATGGCGACCCCCAGACCCGCAGCCTCGATCAGCGGCGTGTCATTGCGGGCATCCCCCACAGCCACAACCCGCTCGGGCGGAATGCCATAGCTATCCTGCAGGAACCGCAGGGCCTCGGCCTTGCCGCGGCATGGGGGCTGGACATCCACGACCTGAAAGGGGCTTTGGCGGTGCTTTGGAATGAAAGACAGGGGGAAGTGGACGCTGTAGAAGTGCTCCCCCATGGCCTCGGCTATCACTTTTGAGTAGCTCAAGGATCCAGCCGGATGCTCCGCCATGAAGCACACGCGGATCACGAATTGTTGCTCGCGCAACTCTGCCCGATCCACACAGCGCACGCCCACAAGGCCCTCAAGGTTGGCGCGCTCGCGATCATCGCGAGGGTGGGCACAGACCTTGTCATCCGAACTCATCAGCAGGGTCATGTCGCCGCTGCGCTCACCGTAGGCGCAAGCCCTCTCCATGGCGCGCTTGGAGAGCGTGCGTTCCTCAATGAGCCGCTTCTTAACCGGGCAGTAGACAGCCGCGCCGTTGAAGACCATGGCAGGCCCATTGATACCGATCTCATCCAGCACCGGCAGAGTGGCGATCTTGGAGCGACCCGTCACAACCATGACCAGGACGCCTCGCTCTTGAGCCGCATGTAACGCGCTCACCACCTCGGGCAGGATCCGATCCTCCCCCGTCAGCAGGGTGCCATCCAAGTCCAAACAGATCGCCTCGTACTTTGAGCTTGTCACGCGCCCATGATAGTCGCCCCAGGGTGCAACAGAGAACCCTGCCGTGCAGGCCTCCGGTGAAAGCTGTACGCTGATCGTCCATCAATCGCTCGCCAAGCCCCAAATCGCCACAATGATCCCCTTCCGCCGCCTCGGTCTCTTTGTTTGCGCCGGCCTGCTGCAGCTGGGTCCCCTGAACGCGCCGCTTGAGAAACTCGCCGGAGTGAGCCTGTGCTCATGCGCCAGCGCACAGCTGCCGCCCAAGTCCGGCCGCGAGTACTACGAAGAGACGACGCGCCACGGATTTCGCATCCGGACCCCCAAGGACTGGGGTTTCTTCCCCGACGAGCGTGGCAATCCCAACGTCCTTGGCCGGTATGTCCCCAAGCGTGATGGAACCGTAAGCCAATCGGACGGCACACGCTTCGCTCCCACCATGTGGCTGCTGGTCTTCGACAAGAGCTACGAAGCACCGCTCATCAAGAACCAGAGGGACGCCCAGCGGGCCGCCGTCACCTCGTACTACAAGACCCTGGCCGATTGGCTAAAGGGGCGCGATGTCGACCTGCAGACCAGTATCACGATCGCGGATTTCGAGGTTCTCGACGAGGACGAATCTAAAGTCAAGGGCACTCTGGGCGGGCATGAGGTGCTGTATCTCGCCAAGGGTGAATTCCGTGGCCCACGCGGCGAGAAAAATCCGGGCAGCCTGCATTTCTGGGCCAAGCGCTTCGTGCTGACGGAAGACAAGGAGGTCGCCGTACTCTTCAGCGCCCCCTCAGACAAACGCGACTGGAGTAAGTGGCGCTCACAGATCCGCAAGATCGCCGGTACTTTTTCGCGCGTGGACCTCGAAGATCTGGACACCTCATCGGTCAGCGGCAGCGGCGTACGCGCCGAGAAGCACCGCGCCCTGCTGGAGATGGTTGGGGCCAACCCAGGCTGGGAGTTGCACGCCACCCCCAACTACTTCGTGATCTCTAACTCAGATGACGATGAGTTCCTGAAGGAGATCAAGGATCGCCTCGAAGCCATACGCGAGCAATACGAGAAGGAATTCCCCGAGGAGTTAGCCCTGGCGGCCTCCGAGTCCCAAAAGCAGCGCCGCCGCGATGCGCGCGGCAAGAACAAGGATGGCGACAAACCGGCCGCCCCCGAAGCCGAACTCTCGCAAGTGCAAAGCGCCTCGCCGCGCGAACTTTCACGCTGCAGCGTGGTGCGCGTGTGCGACAGCCGCGCAGACTACATGCGCTACGGCGGCCCCGCGGGATCGGCCGGGTACTGGTGGTCCGCCACCGAGGAACTGGTGATCTTCGACGATCAAGCTACCGGCGGTCGCCGCAACACCTGGGCCACCCTCAACCACGAAGCCTTCCACCAGTTCATCTACTACTTCTTCGCCAACCTCTCACCGGGCACCTGGTACAACGAGGGCAACGCAGATTTCTACTCGGGCTACAAGCTCAATTCTCGCCGCCACTACGAGTTGGGTCGCTTTGACTGGCGCAACTCCACGATCAAGGCCGAGATCCGCGAGGATAAGAACGTCCCTCTCGAATCCCTGGTTGCGGCGACCAAGGCCCAGTACTACGCCCGAGCGCCCCTGACCAACCCCCGCACGGGCCAGGAAGACACCTTTTCACGCTATCCCCACGGCTGGTCCTTCATGTACTTCCTGCGCACGGGCAAGACCAACCGCGCAAAAAACTGGGAGGCCGATTGGGACGCGATTTTGCCCACCTACCTCGCTACCCTGATCGAGACTGGCGACCCGCAAGCGGCCAACGATGCAGCCTTCACTGGCGTGGATTGGGCCGCCCTGGAAGCCTCCTGGAGCGAGTACATCGTGCGCGGCAAGTAGCCCCGCCAGAACTGACTCCAACCTGCCGATGGCACACATGCGAATCTCCCGACTCTCCTCCAACATGCTGATCCCCTACCGCACCCACCTCGCCTGCCTGCTCCTGCCTCTCGTAACCGCCTGCATCGGTACGCGCGAGGCCGCCGACGCCACCTTGCGCATTTACGGTGAGACCGGCTCCGAGCTCGGAGTCTGCACGTCCTACGGCTTGGTCTTCCTGGGGCGCACCGTGCGCGCCGGCGATATCGAGGTCGAGGCGCACTTCGGTGACGGCCCGAATATCGAGTCCGCCGTGGTCGAGCCCATTGGTCACGGCCTGTACACCGCCGAGACAGAGATCCGCCTGCCCTCGGTCCCCCTCAAGTTTCACGACCCCAAGGCGGGCGACTCTCTCATCCTGCGCGGCCGCACTGAAGATGGCGCCTGGGAGGAGGAGGTGAGCGTGCACGTCGATGAGCACATACACGGCCTGCTCATCACGGCCCCCCAGATTATGCTGCGCCGCGACGACCAGGTGGGAGCCGGCGTGTTCTGGGAGAACCCGTTCGATTCAAACGATCGGCGACTGATCGGCCTGGTATCCGCGCGCATCCTGATTGCGAACAAGACCTATCTGTCCGTGTTAGGCCCGCGCTACCTTTGGCGATTGGTCACCCACCGTCGGGATCACTTGCGCCGCAAGCCCTGGGTCTACCGCGAAGACATCATGTAGAGCGGTCGGCTAGCGTCGCCAGAAACCTGGTACACACAGGGCCACGAGCGCATAGAACTCCAGGCGCCCGAGGATCATGAAGAGACTCAGCACGATCTTGACGAGGTCGTGGAAGTGGTCGTAGTTCTGGGTGCCGCCCACAAGATGCAGGCCGGGGCCGATGTTATTCAAGGTGGCCAGCACAGCGGAGCCCGCAGTCTCCAGATCCGTGCCGAAGGCCGTCAAGAACAGAGTCCCCCCCATGAAGACAAACACCCACAGGGCAAAGTAGCCCGTCACCGACGCCACCACGGGCTCTGGCAGAGCCTCTCCGTCCATTCGCACCGACTGCACGGCACGAGGCCGCACAAAGCGCTTCACGCCTCCCAGGGCAGCCTTGGCCACGATCATGAGGCGCACCATCTTGATGCCACCGCCCGTGGATCCTGCACAGGCGCCGATGACGGCCAGCCCCATGCACAACACACGGCAGAACTGGGGCCAGGCGTCAAAATCCGCCGTGCTGTACCCCGTACTGGTCTGCATGCAGACCACCGTGAACGACGAGTCCCGTACAGCCTGCCAGAAACTGCGATAGTCCCGGAGGCTGCCCGTCGGGTCCTGCGCCATGCCATTACTCCCTCCATCCAGCCAAAGCACGGTTGCGATGAGCAGGGTGGCACCCACAGCGAGGCCCACATACGCCAAGGCCTCAGAGGAGCCCAGCAGGGAACGCCAGAAGGGCCGGGGGCCCACACGCAGGAGCTTGTCGTAGAGCGCGAAGTTGAATCCGCACAGGAACATGAAGGTCGTCAGGATCACCTCAACCGGGACGGAGTCGAAGTACCCCACGCTGGCTGAGTGATTCGAGAAGCCGCCCGTGGCGATAGTGCCAAACGTGTGCAGCACCGAATCAAAGAGGCCGATCCCGCCCACGAAGTACAAGAGGACGCACTCGAGCACGCTGATTCCAACGTAGATTCGCATCAGCATCAGGGCCGAATCGTGTACACGCTGGTGAGCCGCCTCGCGATTCACCCCGGGCACCTCGGAACGGAAGAGGCTGCGGCCTCCCGTGGGAAACAACACAACGAAGACCATCACGATCCCGAAACCACCCAGCCATTGGGTGAAGGAACGCCAGAAGGCCACGGCGTGGGACATCCCATCAATCTGCCCCGCAGACATAACCGTGGATCCGGTAGTGGTGAATCCCGAGACCGATTCGAAGAATGCGTTGACCCAGGAGTCAAAGGTGCCCGTGAAGAGATAGGGCACGGCACCTGCCAGGCCCGCCACGAGCCAACTCAGCCCCACCACCGCCAAGCCCTCCCGTCGATAGAAACGCGTGTTATCGACCTTGCTAACCGCAGCGGGATCGGCCTCCACCGCAGCCGCCAGCCTCAAGCGCTCAGCTCGGCCGCGCAGCACCAGGAACGCCCCGGGAACCGCCGTCACCCCGGCGGCCAAGATGAAAGCCCAAGCGGCTTCCGTTTCGGTGTAGA